>ERZ808051.1358-NODE-1358-length-16677-cov-14.803795_pt1 | contig 16677 bp, 16 predicted proteins | sample MGYA00380199_ERZ808051 | MGnify/ENA primary metagenome ERZ808051 (study PRJEB31490, sample SAMN06133391) | mouse gut metagenome | isolation source: J11 | host: mice | place: China: Chengdu | collected 2015-05 ...
TGTTATATTATCCAGGAAGGATTTAATTACAACAAAAATAAATAAAAATTGACCTGCTGATTTTATGTCAGCAGGTCAATTTTTATTTCACCTTTGCAATGGTAACACCGTTTTCACCCTCACCGTATTTGCCAAGACGGTATTCTGAAATATTAGGATGTGTTCTGAGGTAATCCGTTACCGCAGCTCGCAAAGCGCCTGTGCCTTTTCCGTGTATAATGCGTATTTCCTCAATATTATTAAGAACGCATTTATCAATGAACAGGCTCAGCTCACCCAGTGCCTCGTCAACCGTTTCGCCCCTCATATCAATCTCCGTCTTAACATCCGCATCTGCACGTGAAGAAGTGCGGTAAACATTATGGCGTGTTGCCTTTGGCTTTTCCTTAGGCTTGTCAAGAATCATAATATCAGACAGCTTAACACGTGTTTTCAGAAGGCCTGATTTAACAAGGAGCTTGTCACCAACCTCAACAACCTCACCCTCACCGATACCTTTAATCACGATTCTGTCGCCGACCTTCGGCTCACGAGGGAGCTTATAATCATAGTCCCAGTTATCTGCCAGCTCAGCAGGATTAATCAGTTCATCCATTTCACCCATCTGCGATTTAACCGCACGGCGTGTTTTGCGTGCAATCTCAGTGGCGTTGGATTCATTCTGCTCTTTTTTCAGCTTTTCAAGTTCAAGAAGAAATTCGGAGGATTTACGCTTGGCAGCCTCGATAAGCTTTTCTGCCTCACGCTTTGCCTTGTCAAGCTCCCTCTTTTTCAGCGTTTCAATCTTGTCCTTTTCAGACTGTGCCTTTTCCTCAATTTTCTTTGCTCTTACCGTCATTTCCTCAGCAACTTTTCTCTCGTCCTCCAATGCCTGACGAGAGCTTTCCAGCTTTTCCAAGACGGATTCAAAATCACGGTTGTCTGAATTGACAATGCTTTTTGCGTGCTCCACGACCGCCTTATCCATACCGAGATGCTCGGAAATAGCAAAAGCATTTGAACGTCCAGGAACACCAATCAGAAGCCTGTAGGTAGGTCTAAGCGTTTCCACATCAAATTCACAGCAGCCATTGCTTACACCTGCGGTATCAAGTGCATATGCCTTAAGCTCAGCATAATGGGTCGTAGCAGCAATCACAGCACCTTTTGAACGGATATGTTCAATCACAGATACCGCAAGAGCTGCACCCTCAACAGGGTCTGTACCTGCTCCCAGCTCATCTATAAGCACAAGAGACTTACTGTCTGCCTTGCTCATAATATCAATAATATTCACCATATGGGATGAAAAGGTTGAAAGGGACTGAGCAATACTCTGCTCGTCACCGATATCCACAAGTATCTTGTCAAAAACAGAAATGCGTGATCTGTCCGACGCAGGGATAAGCAATCCGCACATAGACATAGCGGTGAGCAGTCCCAACGTTTTAAGGGAAACGGTTTTACCGCCTGTATTCGGACCGGTGATTACCAGTGTATCATATTCTTCACCCAGCCTGATATCCGTAGGTACAACCTTTTTGGCATCAATCAGCGGATGACGTGCTTTTTTAATATGAATAATGCCTTCATTATTTAAAAGCGGCTTTGTGGCTTTCATCTTATAAGCCAGATGTGCCTTTGCAAAAATCAGGTTCAGCATAACAGCACTGTCAAAGGAATGCTTGATTGACTGTGCAAATTCCCCTGCCTCTGCAGACAGTTCAAAAAGGATACGCATAATCTCATCACGTTCCTTGCCCTGCAGAACCTTAATGTCATTATTTGCATCCACTACCGATGCAGGCTCAACAAAAACCGTTGCACCTGTTGAGGATGTATCGTGAACAAGGCCGGGAACATTCCCTCTGTTTTCAGCCTTTACAGGGACTACAAAGCGTCCGTTACGCTGTGTGACAATTGACTCCTGTAAATACTGCTGATAGTGAGCGGAATGTATCATTGAATCAAGCTTTTCACGTATTGAATTTTCCTTTGACCTGATTTTCCTTCGTATATCATTGAGCGTTTCTGACGCTTTATCCGATATCTCCTCTTCATTGATAATGCAGGTAAAGATTTTATTTTCAAGGTATTTATTTACGGTTATTCCCTCAAAAAAGAAATCAAGGCTTGTTCTCACGCCGCTGCAATGATTATGCCATTCATCAAGTGTTCTTATAGAACGAAGGCAGTATGCAATATCAAGCAGTTCCTTAGGATTCAGTGAGCCGCCTGCATTTGCTCTATGTAAAGGATTGTTAACATTCTTAAGTCCTGAAAATGACGGTCCGCCAAAGCGTGCCAGCAGTGAAAATGCATCCTCGGTCTGTGTCAGCAGAAGTTCTGCCTCCGACATATCCGTGCTTGGTTTAAGTGCCAGAGCAAGCTCCTTTGCATCATCACATGAACATTCATTGGCAAGCTTTTCCAAAATCAAATCCAGTTCAAGGGTTTTAAAATTTTTGTCCATTATAGTATTCCTTTGTAAAATTCAAGGGTGGGTAATTTTCTTTGAAGGCGTGTTAAAAGATATTTTTCACAGATATCGGATAACAGCCTTATATTTTCCTCCGACAGGGAAAAGGAAAATATTTTCTTCGGCTCGGTAAGACAGATAAAACGTATCGCCGTAATCACATTTTTAGGGCAGACAATTGCCCCTGCCTTGCCGCAGTTTTCACAGTAAATACAGCCGTCAAGGGTATCAAAATACATCACATCTGTTTCATAAACCGAGCAATTTGAACAGGCAAGGATATTGGGCATATAACCACTTAGAGACAGAAAACGCATCTCAACAACTGCTTTGATGATGCGTATATCCTTATTGCTGTTGCACAGCAGGTGCAGTGCATTGAGAAGTACAGACAGCATTTCAGGTGCAGGCTGCTCCTCCTCTGCCAGTTCATAAGCAAGTTGAGCAAAATACTGCGCAACCGCAAGCCGTTCAATATCCTTTCTTAAATCAAAAAACACCTCAATGGGAGAGGCATTGTCTACTGAAAAGGCATCGCGTCCGCGATAAAGTGAAAAATCAGAATAAGCAAAAAGGGATGTAGAGGAGGCAAGTCTGTTCTTCACCTGCTTGGCACCTCTGACGAACGCACGCACGAGTCCGTAATCAGCAGTAAGGAGAGTAACTAAACGGTCACTCTCCCCTATTGTCTGTTCTCTGATTACTAAACCCTTGGTTGCTGTCCCCATTCTGATCTGCCTTTTCGTGTTCCTTATAATTCAAATAATCACTGACTGACCCTGAACGCCAGAAGCTCAGCCATTCTTTATAATCCATAAATACACACCGCCGTTAAAATGTCAGAGCTGATAAAATACTTTAACTCTGCTCTAATATTTTATCCTATGGCAGTATATAAAATTTGTGTTAAATTAATCCAATCCGAAATTGTGGATAAGTCCTTCGCGATTACGCCAGTCAAGCTTAACCTTTACCCAGCAGTGCAGGTTGACCTTAATCTGGAAAAAGCCTTCCAGATCCTGCCTTGCAAAGGTTGAAACCTTTTTGAGCATTGCACCGTTTTTACCGATAACCATTCCCTTATGGCTTTCACGCTCGCAGTAAATCGTTGCGTCAATATCCAGTATGTCCTTATCCTCACGTTCGCTCATTTTTTCAACTGCAACCGCAATGCCGTGTGGTATCTCCTTATCCATAAGACGAAGAATTTTTTCACGTATAATTTCAGCAGCCAGAACTCTTTCCGGCTGATCGGTCAGTGTATCATCAGGGAAAAAATGCGGTGACTCAAAAGCAAGCTTGTCAAGCTCTGCCTTAAGCTCATCCACATTATCGCCCTCAGTGGCGCTGACAGGCACAACTGCCTGAAAATCAAAAAGCGATGTCAGATAAACAATTCTGTTCAGCAGTTCCTCCTTATCCTTAATCATATCAATCTTATTAATTGCAAGGATAACAGGCATCTTCTGCTTTCCGAACATTTCAAGAAGCTGCATTTCCTGCTCATTGAGCTCGCCCTTCGGCTCTGTCAGAAACAGGCAGGCATCCACACCGCCTACGGTATCACCCACAGCCTCATTCATTTTCTCGCCGAGCTTATTATGCGGTCTGTGAAAACCGGGTGTATCCGTAAAAACAAGCTGTATTTCACCCTCCGTCAGAACACCCATAATTTTTGTACGCGTGGTCTGCGGCTTGGATGAAACGATTGCGATTTTCTGTCCGAGTATTTTATTAAGTATAGAGGACTTGCCTACATTCGGCTTGCCCACAATTGCTATAAAAGCAGTTTTTGTCATTATTCGTCTCCCATATAGTAGCTGTTATTTCTCTTCCAGCCAATCTGCGTCAGAACGGTCTCTTCCTTTTCTCTCATATGTACTTCCTCAAGTCCGCCGTTTTCGTGGTCATAGCCAAGAAGATGAAGCATGGAGTGAACGGTTAAAAAGCCGATTTCACGCTGAAGAGGATGATTATAAAGCTCAGCCTGTTCAAAAGCCTTTTCCATAGATATAACAATATCACCGAGCATTTTTGCACCGGTGTCCATATTCACATCGTACTCGCCATTTTCACCCAAAGGAAAAGACAGCACATCTGTTTCCTTATCCATATTACGGTACTGACTGTTAAGCTCACGTATCTGCTCATTGTTAACGAAACGAACACTGACCTCAGCAGAGCCTTCAAAATTCTCAAGCTCTAGCACTGCGTGGCAGCAGCGTCTGATTAACATACGGATACCTGAGGGTACTTTTACATCTTTCTGATCATTTGAAATAATTACTTTTACTGAATCCATTACTTACTCTTTTCCTCCTTCTCATATTTTTCATATGCATTCACAATATCCTGAACCAGCTTGTGACGTACAACATCCTTCTGATTGAATTTGCATATGGATATATCATCAACATCTCTCAGGATATGCATAACCTTTTTCAGTCCTGACTTTTTACCATCAGGCAAATCTATCTGTGTCACATCACCTGTGATTACCATCTTTGAACGGAAACCGAGACGTGTTAAAAACATTTTCATCTGCTCAGGTGTTGTATTCTGCGCCTCATCTAAAATTATAAAGCTGTCGTCAAGCGTACGGCCTCTCATATAAGCAAGCGGTGCAACCTCAATGGCTCCTCGCTCCTGATAACGCTGAAAATTCTCCGCACCGAGCATATCGAAAAGTGCATCATAAAGCGGTCGGAGATATGGGTCAACCTTGCTCTGCAAATCACCGGGAAGAAAGCCCAGCTTTTCACCTGCCTCAACCGCAGGACGTGTAAGAATAATTCTGTTCACCTCTTTGGCCCTGAATGCAGTAACTGCCATTGCAACGGCAAGATACGTCTTACCTGTACCTGCAGGTCCGATTCCGAATGTGATGGTATTCTCCCTGATTGACTCGCAATACTTTTTCTGTCCTAAGGTTTTCGGTTTAACAGGTCTGCCCTTTGAGGTAATACATATCGAGTCGGAAGTCATTGTGTTGAGCTTATCCTCATTGCCCTCATTGACAAGTGAAATAACATATCTCACATTCTGGTCGGAAAGACTTTCCCCCTTTCCGATTAAAACAAGCAGTGAGTTCAGTGCTCTGACAGCCCTTGAAACATTTTCGGCATCGCCAACAACCTTAAGGTCCGTACCGCGTGAAATAATGGACACACCGTATTCACGTTCTATTAACTTGACATTTTCATCAAAGCTGCCGAACAGGCTAACTGCCTGGTCCAGAGCCTCAAATTCAATTATCTGTTCAATCATTGTTCTTCTCTACTTTAATTTTTTCTATTCTTCTTTCATCAACCTCTAAAACAGTGAAGGTGAGATTGTTATATACTGCAACCTCATTTTCACCTGTGGGAAGATAACCAAGAAGATTGATTACAAAGCCTGCAAGGGTATCGTAATCGCCCTCAGGAAATTCTGTATCAAGTACCTTTTCAACCTCGTCAATATCAGCAACGCCGTCAAAGGTAAAGGTTTTTTCATCTATTTGTGTTACAAGCTCCTCTTCCTCATCATACTCATCACGGATATTACCCACAATACTTTCAAGGACATCCTCCATTGTGACAATTCCTGCTGTTCCGCCGTATTCGTCCACAACGATAGCAAGCATAATTCTGGTTTCCGTCATCTGTGCAAAAAGCTTTCCGCAGGGTATGGTTTCCGGAACAAAAAGAGGTTCTCTGATATAATCCGCTATTTTATCATCAGCCGTAATTTTACTGCCGACAAATTTAAGCAGATCCTTAACATATATTATACCGCAGATATCATCAAGATCATCGTTAAAAACAGGAATTCTTGACCTGCCGTGCTCTATGGAAATCTTAATCACATTTTCAAGTGAATCATCAATTTCAACTGCATCAACATCTGTACGGTGCGTCATAATATCACCGGCATTCAGATCATCAAATTCAAAGATATTGTTAATCATTTCTCTTTGATTCTGTTCCAGCTCACCAACCTGTTCATCGCCCTCAACAAGCTGTTTAATTTCTTCCTCAGTTGAACTTTCTTTTTTAAAAAATCTTAATAGACCACTGCCCATAAAGGCATATACCTCCAAGCAAGCAGCTACCGCATATATACAGTACTGCCATTATAATAATTTATTGCTATTATATATTAAAATGATTTATTTGTAAAGTCTTATAATATATGCTATAATGAATATTATTACAATAAAACTGTTCGGAGACAAAAATATGCTTGAGCTTTTAAGCGAAAAAGAAAATGTATGGAATGTTCTTGCAAAGAGCGATAAGCCTGTCGTCGTTTACGGTATGGGAAACGGCTCTCAGAAAATCATAGAAACACTGCTAAGCTTCGGCGGACAGGTCAGCGATATTTTTGCAAGTGATGAATTTGTAAGGGGACATTCCTTTTTGGGATATAAAGTACTTAAATATTCTGAAATATGTGAAAAATACGAGGACTTTATTATTGTACTCGGCTTTGCAACGCATCTTGACAGTGTAATTGAAAAAATAAAAAATATGAACTATCAGCACCCTGTTTATGCTCCGGATGTACCTGTTGCAGGCGGAGGACTTTTCACTATAGATTATGTGACAGAAAATGAAGAAAAATTCGACTTTGTTTACAATCATCTGGCTGATGAGGAAAGCCGCAGCGTTTTCCTTGATATAATCAATTATAAAATAAGCGGCAAGGTGGAATATCTTTTCAGAACCTTCTGTGATAAAAACGAAATATATAATGACATTTTAAAGCTGAATCACAATGAAACGATTGTGGATCTCGGTGCATATGACGGGGATACAATAAGGGAATTCACCTCTTATGCAAACGGAAAATACAATCACATTTATGCCCTTGAGCCTGATGCAAAGAACTATAAAAAGTTAGTAAAAAACACTGAGCATATGGAAAACATAACCGCCTTTAATATGGGAGCTTGGAGCCAAAAAGACACGCTTATTTTTGACAAAAAGGCAGGAAGAAATTCAAAGCTTTCATCAAAGGGAATTCCTGTTGAGGTATCGGACATTGATTCACTGATAGCCGAGCCGGTCACCATGATTAAAATGGATGTTGAGGGTGCAGAGCTTCACGCACTTTGCGGTGCAGAAAAAACAATTGAAAAATATCAGCCTAAGCTCTATGTCTGTGCCTATCACAGAAACGAGGATTTGTTCTCTCTGCCAATGAAAATTCTTGAGCTTGGCCCTGCGTATAAGCTCTATTTCAGGCACAGTCCATATATCCCTGCTTGGGAATGTAATTTTTATTGTACGATTGAATGACATACATTATTGAGGAGAAAATATGTTAACACTGATTTACAGCATAATCATATTTATTGCCTGCACTGTGGGTGCAATTGTCGGTATCGGCGGCGGCGTAATCATTAAGCCAATGCTTGATCTGATAGGGCATCACAGCGTTGAGGTTGTTGGATTCATTTCAACCTGTGCCGTATTTGCGATGAGTATCAGCTCCTCCGTAAAGCATATTACGGCAAAGACCGAATTCAATAAAAGGATTGTTTTGCTTGTTTCCTTCGGTTCCATTTTCGGCGGAATCATCGGAAATGAAATTTTCGATTATGCATTTGAGAAATTCAACACAGATATAATCAAAGGCATTCAGGCGGTTATCATTGCATTATTCATCATATTTGTTATAATATATGTGAATACAAAAAATGTTAAATCACTTAAGATTAAAAATCCCATTCTTATCATGCTTACCGGACTGCTGCTCGGTCTTATGAGTGCCTTTCTCGGTATAGGAGGAGGACCTATTAATACTGCCTTTCTTGTTCTTCTTTTCTCATTTACCGTTAAGGAAAGTGCTGTATATTCCGTTGCTATCATATTCTTCAGCCAGCTCAGCCAGCTCATTACTATATTCATCAACAATCAATTTGAACCCTATAAAGAATATACTCCGATCATACTCTCTGCTATGGCAGTATCCGTAATAGGCGGTATCATCGGCTCAAAGCTAAACAGAAAGCTGTCTGATAAGACGGTAACAACTATTTTTTCTGTCGTACTATCCATTGTCGCAGTAATTAACATATACAATGCAGTTACAGGCTTTATTGCCTGAAAATATAATTTAAAAGGGTAAAAAATTATGAAACAGAAAAATATTATTTTTTATTTCTCCGACCAGCAGCGATGGGACACGGTAAATGAAGAGGTAACTCCGAATCTGTGTCAGCTTGCACGTGAGGGTGTTCAGTTTGAAAATAACTTCACCTGCCAGCCGGTATGCGGTCCTGCAAGAGCCTGTCTGCAGACAGGACTTTATGCAACACAGTGCGGCTGCTACTGGAACGGTATTCCGCTGCCGAGAGACATCACACCCCTTGCCCATTACTTTAATGAAGCAGGTTATCAGACTGCTTATATCGGCAAGTGGCATCTTGCATCAGACCGCCTGCCGCACATAGGCTTACACTGTGAAAGCACGCCTGTGCCAAAGGACAGACAGGGCGAATATCAATACTGGAGAGCCGCCGACGTGCTTGAATTCACCTCTCACGGATATGATGGATATGTCTTTGACGGTGACGGAAACAAGCTTGATTTCAAGGGCTACAGAGCTGACTGTATCAATGATTACGCTCTTGAATATCTTGACAACCGCGATAAAGACAAACCGTTTTTTATGTTCGTAAGTCAGCTTGAGCCGCATCATCAGAACGATCATCATACATACGAGGGTTATAAGCCGACTGTTGATAATTATAAAAATTATCCGCTGCCTGATGATCTTACCTTTCTTAAAGGCGACTATAAAGAAATGTACCCTGATTATATCTCAGCAATTAACCGACTTGACTACAATGTAGGCAGACTGGTTGATAAGCTGAAGGAACAGGGAATTTACGACGATACAATCATCATTTATACATCCGATCACGGCAGCCATTTCAAAACAAGAAATCCCGAATACAAGCGCAGCTGCCACGAAAGTGCCACCCATACTCCGCTGATTATTAAAGGCGGTGGATTTGAGGGAGGAAAAACGGAGGAAAGACTCTCATCACTGATTGACATTCCGCCTACTCTTCTTTCAATGGCAGGCATACCGATTCCAAGCACTTATATGGGCGTGGACCTTACGGCTCAGCTTAATAATCCTGATAAGAAAAGAGACTGCGTATTTATCCAGATAAGTGAAGCATCCAATTCACGTGCCATAAGAACAGACAGATTCAAATATGAAGTACGTGATTTAGCCATAACCGGCTATGCACACCATGAGTCAAAAGTATATTTTGAAAACTATCTTTACGATTTGCAGAAGGATCCTAATGAGAAATACAATCTCATCAAGGATCCGCGATACAGCCACGTAAGGCAGGAGCTCAAATATCTTTTACTTAAACAAATGACAAATGCGCAGGAAGAGGCACCTGTTATACTTCCGGCAATCATCAAAAGGAGAAAATAAATGATGAATCAGAAAAAATATTTAACCATGAAAGAACGAGTGTGCTTCACAGTGGGAGCGTTCGGAAGATCGGGAATTTACACACTGATGTCAATGTTCACACTTGTATTCTTTCAAAACGGTGCAGGACTTACACTGACTCAGGGCACAACCATTATTCTTATAGGCAGAATCTTTGATGCACTGAACGATCCGCTTATGGGCATGATTGTTGACAGAACAAAATCAAAATGGGGAAAGATGCGCCCATACCTTTTGTTTGCGCCTGTTCCCATTGCAATATGTACAATTCTTTTATTCACCGCACCGTTTGAGCACGGCTCAACAGCTGCTTTTGTATGGGCACTTATTACATATATCCTTTGGGGTGTTGCTTTCACCATTCAGGACGTTCCGTTTTGGGGACTTTCCTCAGTCATCACTCCTCTTGAAAGTGAAAGAACATCCTTCATTTCAACAGCACGTCTTGGCTCAACCTTCGGCGGTATCCTCCCTGCCCTGCTTGTTCCGATTTTATATCAGAGCAATATGGGATACAACAAAGGCTTCTTTGTCGGTGCACTTCTCTTCGCACTTCTCGGCTGCGGTCTGTCCATTCTCATTTTCTTTGTATCAAAAGAAAGAGTTCCGAAAATGGACCACACACCGTCTTTCAGAGAAACCTTTGCCGTTCTCGGTAAAAACAAGCTGCTGATTGTTGTTATATTCGCCAGTGTGCTCGGCTCAACAATGGTAACTGCCAATCAGTGTGCAGACTACATAGGCAATTACCTTATCATTCAGAATTATACGGATTTCAGTCAGATATTTACTGACGCAGCACAGACCACACTTGTACCGAATGTCGATGCCGCTGCGGCTTATAGCTTCTGGATTCCGAGAGGAACAATCGTTACCACACTTACGGTGGCAATCGGTGTAGGTATGGTACCTGCTATGGCACTCTTCCCAATACTCAGAAAAAAGCTTTCATTAAAGCAGATTTATATCGGCTCATCCGTCTTCGGACTTGTTGTTCACGCACTTTGCTATATCGTATTTGCACAGGATGTTACAAAAATCAACGTATATATTCTTTGGGTATTTCTCTTCTTAATGGGACTTCCACTGGGTATCTTCAACGTTATCACCTATGCACTCATCGCAGACTCCGTTGACTATCTTGAATGGAAAACAGGTGAAAGGCACGAGGGAGTCTGCTTCTCCTTCCAGACCTTCCTTTCAAAGGTCAATGCAGCAGTTGCAACCTTTGTGTTCGGTCAGATTCTCGGCAAAACAGATTTTATGGCTGTAAACAAAGCACTGACAGATGTAGAGGGCAGACAGATTTTCTACCAGCAGTCCGTTGACACACAGAAGATGCTTTTAGCACTTGTTACCATTGTACCTGCGGTCGGATTTCTTCTCACAATCGTTCCTATGTTCTTTAATGATTATACAGGAAAGACTAAGGAAAAGGCTCAGAAAGAGCTTGAAGAAGCACGAATTGCTAAGGGTATAGAAGAATAATTTTACAAACAGAAAAGCCATACTCAGGATTATCTGAGTATGGCTTTTTTATTGCAATGTATGTTTTGTTCAGTATTATCTCCACAATACCGTTTCACTGATTGTTGTTTCACCGTCTGAATTCGCAGATTTGACATCAATTCTCTCCGGACTGATGCTGAGCATAGATGCAACAAATGTGCCGTCACCGTCAGCATTGATACCACCGTCCACAAGAACAGGATATGGTGCTTCATCAAAAAATTCCGTCGTGTGATAATGTCCGCTGACAAGCATACTTACATTAAGCTCGTCAAGTTGATTGTGCGCAGTCCGGGACAGCTCTTCCTCAATGCAAATGCCTTTATCGTGTGAAAGGGCAATTGTTTTTGAGTGATCTGCATTTTCAAGGGAATTGAGCCAATCAACCATTTTCGCTCTGTTCTGCTCATAAACTACCATACCACCGTATTCGGAGTGATCGTCTGTTTTATCCTCACCACTGTCAAGCACAATAAAATTATAATTGCCAAGCTTAGTGGTATAGTAAAAGTTATCATAGCCAATATAGGAGGACAAATTGCCTGCCTCACGCCCCCTTGTTTCGTGATTGCCGCGAGCAAAAAGAACAGGCATTTCACCGCCGGTGAGGTCAGCTGCAAAGGAAATGAGATAATCCTCAACCTCCTGCGTAAACATCAGACCGGGTGCACAGTCACCAAGCAGGATAACTGCATCATACTCACCAAATTGAGCAGCCGTCTCCTGTGCAATTTTATTATGCGTATGCCAATCCGATACAGTCAGAACATTCACATTGTCGCCAAAATCATCATTAAAGGTTATTGAATCACTTGCAATTGTTTTACCGCTTCTGCCGCCGTAGCTCAGCTCATCAATGACTCTCGTAGAGGACACCTTGTAGGTATTGCCTGAAAGCTGTTCATAAGGAACGGTAATTGTATGAATCGTACCTGCTTTTTTTCTGCCGTTATCCTCATCATATATTCTGACGCTTTCGCCCTGATACTCATATTCAATATAAGCCGTTCCGTTATCATTAGTAGAAAACACAACGGAATACTCCTTGCCATTATCAAACACAACAGGCTTTGAGGTGAATTTATAAGCTTCAGTCGGAAAAAGAGCACTGTAAACTGCAAATACCATAATAGCCGACATTACAACGGAAACCGCTTTTTTAATTCCCTTTTTGTTTATATTCGGAACGATAAACAGTGCGGTCGTTACACCCACAACAGCCAGCCACATCGGCAAAATTTCTTTGCACATTTTAATGGCAACAGGTACACTTTCCCTGCCTGAAACAATAAAGTTGACCATAACCACAATAAAAAATATTGCGGCAAACACTTCTGAAATAACCTGAAAAACTTTAAAGCCCTTTTTGTCACATTTGTCAGAGCCCTTCATTTTCAACACGGAAACAGCCACCAGCAAAACCGTATTCAGCAAAGCAATAATGAACAGACCAAAAGAAAAGCCGTTAAACAGTGTATTGTCTATAAACACATATCCAAAGCGAAAAGCATAATTAAGCAGCACGGAAACTGCTGACGCAATCATACAGAGAATTGCTGTGCATTTACTGAAAAACAGTGTATTCAAAATCTTTTTCATAATATTCCCCTTTATAAAAAATCATTTCTTCTGATTTAAGAATACCAAATCATAACACACAGTGTCAATAAAATATAAATAATAGACATTTACATCTGACAATTCGATTATTAAACAATCAGCATATTACAAATTATGTTGACAAAATCATTACATTGTGATACGATGTATATACATTGAAATACAAGGTATTATTTTTGGAGGTAAAATATGAGATACAGTAAAGAACTTTTAAAGGGCAGTACTCCCCTTCTTGTTTTGAGTGTACTCAAAGGACAGGACCTTTACGGCTATAAAATTATCCGCGAGCTTGAAATACGCTCGGAAAATGTTTTTGAAATGAGTGAAGGCACACTCTATCCAATCCTTCACGCACTTGAAAAAGAAAAGCTCCTTTCCAGCTACTGGGAGGAATGTGACGGACGCCGCAGAAAATATTATCACATAACCGATAAGGGCTTAAAGCAATTCGCGCAGAAGAAAGAGGAATTTATTTCCTATTCACAAAATGTAACAAAGGTGCTCAATTTCGCATGAGGTAGCATATGAAAAAAGAAGAATATATTGAAAAGGTTCTGGCACATATTCAAAACAAAGCTTTTGTCAGCACAATCCGTCAGGAAATTGAGGGGCATATTGACGACAGAGAGTTGTATTACAAGGACTGCGGATATGATACCGAAACCGCACAGCAGAAAGCCATTGAGCATATGGGCAGTGCAGAAGAAATCGGTGAAGAAATGAACTTGATTCATAAAAATACACCAGCACTTATTAAAGGCATAATATCAATCGTTGTATATATTTTGGGATTTATAATCGCAGCTACCAACCTGGATTTTATGATTATATCTACAGATCCCAGAGAAATATACTTTTCTGTTTTTTTAGTTTCCTTGATTACATTTGCCAGTGGTGCAATTTGCTATAATATTGCATACAAAAACAAATTAAAGGAATTGATGATAGCCTTCGGCATAATAAATCTTCTGGGTATGATATCGCCATTTACCTTTCTTGCTTTCGGCTATTCAATTGTCGGATTTGTTTTCAATTTCCATTCTGTTTTCGGAATACCGTCTGAGGGTATTGCATATGGTCCTGATTTCATTGGCAATTCAATAGGCTCTGCTGCAACCAATGATTTCTGTTACATCTGCATTTTGGTTTTAACCGCTTTATTCTGCTTAACACCGCTTATTTCAGGCATAATCAGTCTTTGCAGTGCAAAAAAAATGAATAAAGATTTATCCGATAAAAAGGCAACTGGAAATTTAAAACATTTTAAACGCTATGGAATCCTTCTGCTTGTCTTAACAATTATTGGCACAGTTACGCTTACAATTGAAACAACTGCACACTGTGTATCAATCATCAAAGACTATATTGTATTTGCCGATTCAGAGGACACAGATATTGATGAATCAATCAATATCTTCAGCTCACTGGAACTGCCTATCAGCAAGGATAATTTAGATGAGCTGAACAGCCTTGAAGAATACAGTACATCCGATGCAAAAGAATTCGGATTCGTAACTACTATGATTCACCAAAACAACCATTATACCGTTCAGCTTTGGGATAATGATGCTGACGGATTTTATGAGGAAAAACGAATCTTTTCATCATTTTCCTCAAGTATCAAGGAATCTGATTTTGATAAAATCAAAGAAGGTATGCGTACAGAGGAGTTATTTGAAATCATTCCGATAGCTCAGGTATCAGATTACAGCTACGTGATTACAGATAACGGTTATGAGGAAAATATTGACCTGTATGCAGACGGTGAACTGATAAAGCATTTTATTTCAGCACAGCTTCATATAGTATGTAAAAACGGAATCATTACCGAACTTGAGTATTCTCCTGCTCAATCAGAATCAAAGCTATTCAAGGATAATTAAAATATGAAAAAAGAAGAATATATTGAAAAGGTTCTGGCACATATTCAAAACAAAGCCTTTGTCAGCACAATCCGTCAGGAAATTGAGGGACATATTGACGACAGAGAGCTGTATTACAAAGACTGCGGATATGATACCGAAACCGCACAGCAGAAAGCCATTGAGCATATGGGCAGTGCAGATAAGCTTGGTATTGAAATGGATATGCTCCACGATTATAAAAAGCAAAAAATTGTATGTATAATCGGTCTTGTGATATTTATACTCCATCTGATATGCATTAAATATTTATCTTCATTGATTTTCATTTTTGAAGTTTATATTACACCGCAGAATGCATGCGTTTCATTGATTATGGCGTGCATTGTTTACAGGTGTGCTTTTGTGTCAAGATGCAGAATAGTTATGCTTATCAGTGGCATCGTAAGCTTTATAGCAGCTATACATTTTTCGCAATTGCTGTATTTTCTATTACCTGAATGGATTAACTTTGATGAGTATATAATTGAAACAATTGTTTCAATTTTTGCTGCTGTTATAGATGCTATGCTTTTCGTCCATTCTGTAATATGCCTTACCTGTTCAGGTGAAATAAATGCACTGATAAAAGGAAAGTCAAACAATAAAATACTCGGACGGTATGAAACCTATGGGCGTATATTATCTGTATTTTTAATCGTCTGTGCAGTATTAATAGGATTCTATATGTATTCGGAAATTGAACCGTTTTTGCAGAATTGGAGATAAATTATGCTTATCATTTCATTTTTTGTATTTATGTTTGCCTTTGTTATTGTTTTCGGCGAAGAGAATTATCATTACGATTTCTTCACTTATACATTGACTGTGCTCGTATCTACTGCCGCAATCATACATATTTTTCCTCTGACTGCAGCAGTATCAAATGATGCTAAAAGAAAATCACTTGGCTCGAGAATTGTATGGACCGCTCTGACATTTGTTTTCGGCCTGCCTGTAGCGGTGCTCTATGCCCTGTTCACCTTCAAAGCCGGTAAATACAGCAACAGAAAGGAAAATAAGAAAACGATTATCAACGGAGTCACTGCCATTCTGCTTTTAGCAGTATTCCTTTTCGGCTCCTGTGGTGTTATAGAATGTATAAGAAATTATGAAAGCACCCATTTCCCTGCATACATTGAGACCTATAAGAATTCCGACGGTGAGGAATTTATCTACGATAAAATGGGCAACACTTACACCTTTGAGGAAAGTAAAAATTTCAGATATTATGACCGTAACGGCAACTCATATATAGCTGTAACATATACTCCGATGTTCAGCAGTGAAAGTGAAATCGACTATCTGCAGTGTGTTGAAAATAATAAAAAATTTGATCGTACAGAACGTGAATTCTTTATTGATAATGACGGCTATTTAATCATTGAAGAATATGATGAGGGCAGGTTAAATTATGAGGGCTATGATATTTATAATATACCGCAATTTTGCTCCTGGACCTCTGACGGAAAGCTCATTGTGAAAGACAGAAATTATTTGTAAAAAATACTCCGTCTCTGTTAATTTAAGATACCATAACAAAGTAAACCACGAACAATAAATGTTCGTGGTTTACTTTTTGCTTTCTGTATGTCAAAATCCCATACTTGCTACAGTATTACATTTACGATTTGCTCCATAAACCGGAATTTGAAGTCTAAACCACATTTTCACCTAAAATTATTTTAGGCATTGTGGTTAAACAGCGATTCCAACGTTTAT
>ERZ808051.1359-NODE-1359-length-16669-cov-4.712512_pt1 | contig 16669 bp, 14 predicted proteins | sample MGYA00380199_ERZ808051 | MGnify/ENA primary metagenome ERZ808051 (study PRJEB31490, sample SAMN06133391) | mouse gut metagenome | isolation source: J11 | host: mice | place: China: Chengdu | collected 2015-05 ...
ATCGAGGCGACAAGATTCGAACTTGCGACCTCTGCGTCCCGAACGCAGCGCTCTACCAAACTGAGCCACGCCTCGATTACCTTTGGTAGTATAATATAAAAAGAAGAAAATGTCAATGATATTTTTTAAACTTTTTTTACTTCTCCACGGCGGAAAAACCCAGATCGTCTAAAATCTCAACGGCCTTTTTCTCACAATCCGCACCGCCTTCAACGGCAACGGTTTTTGTCGCCAGATCCACCTTATGCTCAATGGAAGCCTCCTCCAGAGCCTTATGAATCCTCGCCACACAACCTTCACACATCATCTCTTCACACGTATAAGTTTTCATGTTTTCTGTTCTCCTTTACATCATTTTTTTTATAGTCTCACAAAGCTCCGCGATGGCCTCGTCCTCTTTGCCGTTTTTAATGTCCTCCACCACACAGGTTCTGATGTGATTGGACAGAAGTACCTTACAAAAGCCGTTCAGTGCCGACTGGATTGCCGATACCTGCACCAGAATATCCGTACAGTACCGTTCCTCCTGTACCATGGCTTTAATGCCACGTACCTGGCCTTCGATGCGGTTCAAACGGTTCAGCAGATCCTTTTCTTCTTTCGGATCGCGGTGTTTGTGCCTGCACTGGCATTCATCTCCACTGGTGTTTTGTTCCATCCTGTTATCTTCCAACTTTTATGTTTTCCTCCTCATCCCAGTTTCAGTTTTCTAAGCCTCAGAGCATTTCCAACCACGCACACAGAACTTAAGGACATGGCAAATCCTCCAATCATGGGGCTTAAAAGAGGACCTCCAAACAGATGAAGCACTCCGGCCGCCACAGGGATTCCCAGTGAATTGTAGAAAAAGGCCCAGAACAGGTTCTGCTTTACATTGCGGATCGTGGCACGGCTTAATTTAACGGCCCTGCACACATCCATAAGATCCGATTTCATCAAAACCATGTCTCCGGATTCCAGGGCAATATCACTTCCGGAGCCAATGGCCACTCCCAGGTCCGCCTGGATGAGAGCTGGTGCGTCGTTGATACCGTCTCCCACCATCATAACAGTTTTTCCCTTTGCCTGCAAGTCGGAAATCACGTTCATCTTCTGGTCCGGCAGCACATCCGCGATCACATGGTCAATATGCGCCTGCTTTCCGATATATTCCGCCGTTCTTTTATTATCTCCTGTCAGCATGCAGACATAAAGTCCCAGTTTCTTTAATTCATCAACGGCGGAAATACTGGTCGCCTTTATGGTATCGGCCACGCCGATAATTCCAGCGGCCTTTTTATCCACCAGAACAAACATAGGTGTTTTGCCCTGAGCGCTCATTTTTTCTGCCGCTTCAAAATATGGCCCGAAGGCCTCCACTGCTCCCCGGCTCTCCAGAAGACGGCGGTTTCCGATGGCAACATTCTTTCCCTCCAATGCTGCAACAATGCCCTGTCCCGTCACACTTTCAAATCCTCCGGCGGAAAGCTCACAGAGAGACAGCTTTTTTTCATCGGCATACTCCACAATGGCTGCCCCCAGAGGATGCTCCGATGCCTTTTCACAGCTTGCGGCAATTTTTATAAGCTCATCCTCTGTCATTCCTTCTGCCGGAACAATATCGGTTACTTTCGGTTTCCCTTCTGTTATGGTTCCTGTCTTGTCAAACACAACCGCATCCACCTTCTGGCCGATTTCCAGCGCTTCGCCGCTCTTAATAAGAATTCCGTGCCCCGCTCCCACGCCGGTTCCCACCATGATAGCCGTAGGCGTGGCCAGTCCCAAAGCACAGGGGCAGGCAATGACCAGGACGGATACAAAGATTGTGAGCACGAAAGAAATGTCCTGACCGCCCACAATCCACCACAGAAGGGCAGCCACAGCGGCAATTGCCATAACCGTGGGAACGAAAATTCCGGCCACCCTGTCCGCCAGCTTGGAAATGGGTGCTTTTTTGCCCTGAGCATCCTCCATCATGCGGACAATCCTGGAGAGAGTGGTATCCTGCCCCACTCTTGTGACCTTTATTTCCATGGCTCCGTTGTAGTTGACGCTTCCTCCAATCAGCTCGTCCCCGGGCTCCTTTTCCACAGGAATGCTCTCCCCGGTCAGCATGGATTCGTCCACACTGCTGCTTCCTTCCACCACAATACCATCCAGGGGTACCCGGCTGCCGGGCTTTATGAGAATGTGCTGACCTGCGGCGACGGTATCGGTGGCCACTTCATGCTCTGTTCCGTTTTCCAGAAGAATGGCCGTATCCGGCGCCAGCTCCATAAGTTTACGGATCGCCTCGGAAGTCTTTCCCTTGCTGCGGCCCTCCATGTATTTCCCGACCATGACCAGAGTTACCACAACAGCAGCCGACTCATAGTAGAGCTCATGGGCTGCCATGGGATTGGAAAATACCTGTACGGTTTTCACGAGGCTGTACAGAAACGCGCTTCCCGTACCTACGGCCACCAGAGAATCCATGTTGGGGTTTCCTTTTACAAGGGCCTTTAAGCCTCCGGTATAAAACTTCTGTCCCGCAATAAGAACAGGAATGGTTAAAAATAATTGAATCAGTGTGAAGTTCACGGGATTTTCATGCATGTCGATGATGGCAGGCAGGGGAAGACCGCCTGGCACCATATGGCCCATGGCAATATATAAAAGGGGCACCGCAAAGCAAATGGCAACCTTAAGCCTGCGGAAACTTTTCTGCAGGTTCTCCTCCTGTCTGGCAAACAGCTCCTCCTCTTCCTTCTTCACATCCCGCTCCGGCGCCGAAAGAATCGCTTTGAACCCGGCCCGTTCTACCTTTTCCTCAATCATGGTCCGGGTAACTTTGGCCTCGTCATAGGTGATGGTCATTTTCGCCGTGGTAAGATTCACGCTGCTGTTTTCCACGCCCTCGAGTTTTCTTGTAACACGCTCCACCGCGCTGGAACAGGCGGCGCATGACATACCTTCAATATTATAAACTTCTGTCTTCATGCCATTTCGTCCTTTCTATACCCATACCAGGTATATCTATATAATAGCATGATTTTCCCGTTTGTCAAGGGGCCAAAAAAACGCGCCCCCGCGTCACAGGTCAAACAGAGACAGCTGATTGGACTCCGGAAGCTCTCCAAGAATTCCAAGCTCTCCCATCAGATCGCAGATGGTCTTGCTGACCTTGGTGCGGTTTCTGAAATCCTCCCGGGACAAAAACGGCCCGTCCTTGGCTGCCTCCTCGATGGAATCCGCCGCCTTTTCCCCAAGACCGTCAATGCTGTTGATGGAGGGCATCAGCTTATTGCCGACAATCTGGAAATGTCTGGCCCTGGCCTTATAAATGTCCATGGGCAGGAAGTCGAAGCCCCTGGCGTACATTTCCTGGACAATCCGCATGTCTCTTAAGCTGTCCTGCTCCTTTTTTGACAGAGTATCGGCCCGTCTCTTGTAGTCCGCCAGGTGATGCTCCAGCTTTTCCCGTCCCAGGCACATGAGCTCATAGGAAAAGGCGCTGGCGCGGATGCTGAAGAAGGAGGCATAATAGGCCAGGGGATAAAACACCTTACAGTAGGCAATCCGCCAGGCCATCATAACATAGGCCGCCGCATGGGCTTTCGGGAACATATATTTGATCTTTTTGCAGGACCAGATATACCAGTCCGGCACTCCATGCTTTGTCATCTCCGCTTCCCAGTCCGGCTTTAAGCCCTTGCCTTTCCTGACAGCTTCCATGATCGTGAAGGCAAGCCCTTCCTCAAGCCCCATCTGAATCAGATAAATCATAATATCGTCACGGGTGCAGATGGCAGTCTGAATGGTGGCCTTTCCTTCCTGGATTAAGGTCTGGGCGTTTCCAAGCCATACGTCGGTTCCATGGGCCAGTCCCGCAATGCGGACCAGGTCAGAAAAGTACTTGGGCTTGGTGTCTATAAGCATCTGCATGGCGAAATCCGTTCCGAACTCCGGAACGCCCAGGGCTCCCAGCTTACAGCCGCCGATATCCTCCGGCTTGATTCCCAGAGCATCGGTGCTCTGAAACAGACTCATGACCTCCTTGGAATCTAACGGAATATCTTTTACCGGGTCCAGGCCGATTAAGTCCTGAAGCATGCGGATCATCGTGGGATCATCATGTCCCAGAATGTCAAGCTTTAAAAGGTTATGGTCAATGGAGTGGTAATCAAAGTGGGTAGTGATGGTCTTTGTGGTCATGTCGTTGGCGGGATGCTGCACCGGGGTAAAGGAGTAAATCATCTCCCCCAGAGGCAGTACCACGATTCCTCCGGGATGCTGCCCTGTGGTGCGCCTGACGCCCACACAGCCCTGAACGATCCGGTTAATCTCACAGTTTCTCTTCCTCTCTCCGTGCTCCTCAAAATAATTTTTCACATACCCGAAGGCCGTCTTATCTGCCAGCGTGCCGATGGTTCCGGCCCGGAAGGTCTGGCCCTTGCCGAAAATTACTTCCGTGTAGTCATGGGCCCGGCTCTGGTATTCTCCGGAGAAATTCAAATCGATATCCGGCTCCTTATCCCCCTTAAAGCCCAGGAAGGTCTCAAAGGGTATATCAAAGCCGTCCTTTGTGAGAGGGTGTCCGCAGACCGGACACAGCTTATCCGGCATGTCACATCCGGCCATGCCGCCGTACTTTTTCACTTCTTCCGAATCGAAATCATAATAATGGCACCGGGTACAGTAATAATGGGGGCTTAAGGGGTTCACTTCCGTAATTCCGGACATGGTCGCCACAAAAGAGGAGCCCACAGAGCCCCGGGAGCCCACCAGATACCCATCCTCATTGGACTTCCATACTAACTTCTGTGCAATAATATACATCACCGCAAAACCATTGGAAATTATGGAGTGAAGCTCCTTTTCCAGACGGTCCACAACAATTTTCGGAAGATTTTCCCCGTACATCTCATGGGCCCGGTTATAGCAGATATTTCTTAAGGTCTCATCGGAATTTTCAATGACCGGAGGGCATTTGTCGGGCCGCACCGGGGCAATGGGTTCGCACATATCCGCGATTTTCCTGGTGTTTGTAACCACTACCTCACAGGCCTTATCGCTTCCCAGATACTCAAACTCCGAAAGCATCTCCTCCGTGGTCCGAAGGAATAACGGAGCCTGCTCGTCACTGTCCTTAAAGCCCTGTCCGGCCATCAAAATCCGCCTGTATATCTCGTCCTCCGGATCCAGAAAATGAACGTCGCAGGTGGCGCAGACCGGTTTCCCAAACTGCTCTCCGAGACTCACGATTTTCCGGTTGATGTTCTTTAAGTCCTCCACGGAATTTACTGTACTTTTCTCGTCCCGCAGCATAAACATGTCGTTTCCCAGGGGCTGGATTTCCAGATAGTCATAAAACCTTACCAGTCTCTGAAGCTCCGCGTCGGTTCCTCCTCTTAAAATGGCCTGATAAAGCTCTCCGGCCTCGCAGGCGGAGCCGATAATCAGCCCCTCCCGGTACTGGCTTAAGAGACTTTTGGGAATTCTTGGACGTCTCTGGAAAAACCGCACATGGGACCAGGACACCAGACGGTACAGGTTGACCCGGCCCAGATCATTTTTAGCCAGAATAATCACATGGTGCGTAGGCATCTTCATGATGGCAGCGTCATCCACCTTGTTAAAGACGTTTAAGTCATCCAGGGCCTTCATGTCATACCGGGTTTTTAACATCTCCACAAACTTTAAAAAGATTCCTGCCGTAGCTTCCGCGTCGTCCACAGCCCGGTGATGGTTCTCCAGGGATACTCCCAGGGCCTTTGCCACCGTGTCCAGCTTATAACGGTTTAAGTTTGGAAGAAGAACCCTGGCAAGGGTCACCGTATCCATGACCGTGGGGTGAAAGGCATACCCTGACACCGATGCATTATGGCTTATGAAGCTCACATCGAAGGAGGCATTATGGGCCACCAGAACGGCATCCCCGGAAAATTCCAGGAATTTCGGCAGAATCACCTCAATACCTGGCGCATCCATGACCATGGCGTCGTTAATTCCTGTCAGTCTCTCAATTTCAAAGGGGATGGGAACCTCAGGGTTCACAAATTCGTCCATCCGGTCCACGATCCGGCCGTCCGTCACCTTAACAGCGCCGATTTCAATGATTTTATTTTTGGTGGGGGAAAACCCCGTGGTCTCAATATCAAAGACCACAAAGGTTCCGTCCAGGCTCTGATTTCCGGAATTTTCAACGATTTCTTTCATATCGTCCACCAGATACCCCTCCACACCGTAAATCACCTTAAAGGTATCTTCTTTCTCCAGAGCGTGGTTCGCGTCGGGGAAGGCCTGTACACAGCCATGGTCCGTGACGGCAAGGGCGGGCATCCCCCATTTTTTCGCCCGTTTAATGATGTCCTTCACCTCGGAAACGCCGTCCATATCGCTCATTTTGGTATGGCAGTGAAGCTCCACCCGCTTCACCGGAGCATTGTCCTCCCGCCTGGAAGTGAAATCCTCACACCTTTTGATTCCCGCAATGGATCCGATGGTCAGCTCACCGTCAAAGCGGTCAATGGTAGTAATTCCCTTTATGCGGATGAAGCTTCCCTCTTTCACGGCCCCGTCTGCATCGGCTTCCTGATCTTCTCTTAAAAACATTTTGACAGTGATGCTGTCGGTAAAATCCGTCAGATCAAAAATCAAAAGTTTCTTTCCGCTCTTTAATTCTCTCTTTTCCACACGAAGAATCTTTCCGCGAAGAATCACCTCGCCAATCTCCCCGGCAATTTCATGGATTTCCGTGGTTTCCCCGTCAAAATCGCGGCCAAACAGTACATCCGGATTTTCCGACTTCCGATAAGGCATTCTGCCGCCCTCCCGTCCGCCGCCATGAAAGCCAAAGTTCCCGCTCTTTGGCGCTTTGCCGAAAGCATTTCCCCTGTCTCCAAAAGTTTTTTTGGAAAATTCCTGTTTCTTTTCCTTTGAGGGACCAGCGGGAGCCTCATGATTCGCCTGGCCCGGAGGGGTCACCCATGCCTCTGTTTCCTGCTGCATAGCCGCAGCAGCCGGAACTGGCTTTCCTTTCAGGTCCGGCGCCACTTTGGGCATTTCCATGACCTCCATTTCATATTCTTCCTTCTTTTTCTCGAAAAAATCAAATTTTACTTCTGCCGGAAGGCCGCACCGCTCCGCAAAAATCTTTTCCAGGACACGGACCACTTCTCTGGAGCGCTCCCTGTAAATCATGTTGTCTTCAATGGTCATGACCATGGTATCCTCAGCCGTGAACTCCGCCCTGGCTTTTCTGAGAATATTAAACTCAATCATGCCAAACTGTTTAAATTCCGTAAGAATGCTGTCCTTATAAACCTCGTACAGCTTTTTTGGCGTATACTGGGCCGAAAGACGATATTTCTCCTGAATTTTCACACGGACGGAGCGGCCGGGGAACAGCTGTTTTGCAATGCCCTCCTCCATGCTGTAAATATTTTTTTTATGTATCAGCCGGGGACTTACAATATAAATACGAAGAGAGCTTCTGTCCTTTGGCATGGCAACCTTTTCCACCATGACAAGCTTCAGAAGCTCCTTAAGCTCCTCACCGATATGTAAGCCCGGAAATACTTCCAGAAACGGTTTTTCCATTTTATCCCTGTTCTTTCATCGCAAGAAGCTCTTTTCTCAGAGCCGCCAGCAGTTCTCCCTCCGGTACTTTTTTAAGAATCTGCCCTTTTTTGATAAGAAGGCCCTCTCCGATTCCTCCGGCAATTCCGATGTCCGCTTCCCTGGCCTCTCCCGGGCCGTTTACCACGCAGCCCATAACGGCTACCTTTACATTCATATCAATGTCAGCCACCATGGTTTCCACCTGGTTTGCCAGACCGATAAGGTCAATCTGCGTCCGCCCGCAGGTGGGACACGACACCACCTCCACGCCTCCGGTCCTTAAATTTAGGGCCTTTAAGATCAGTTTTGCGCTCTTTATCTCCTCAAGCGGGTCTCCCGTTAAAGAAACCCGGATGGTATCACCGATTCCTTCATATAAAATAATCCCAAGACCCACAGATGACTTGATATTTCCCGACAAAAGGGTTCCGGCTTCGGTAATTCCCACATGGAGCGGATATCTGCACTCCTTTGCCAGAAGCTCATGAGCTTTCACGCACATAAGCACATCAGACGATTTGATGCTGACCACCAGGTTATCGTACCCCATCTCCTCAATAACAGCCACCTGCTTTTTCGCACTCTCCACAATGGCCTCAGCCGTCACGCCGCCGTATTTTTCCACCAGCTCCTTTTCCAGGGAACCGCTGTTGACGCCCACACGAATGGGAATACCATATTTCTTCGCAGTGTCCACCACTGCCTGCACCCGCTCCCTGGAGCCGATATTTCCGGGATTTATGCGGATTTTATCGGCACCGCTCTCCATGGCGGCGATAGCCAGACGATAATCAAAGTGAATATCGGCCACCAGCGGAATATGAATCTGTTTTTTTATCTGACGGATGGCCGCCGCCGCTTCCATGGTGGGAACTGCCACACGGATAATATCGCATCCGGCTGCCTCCAATTTTAAAATCTGCTCCACAGTGGCCTTTACATCCTCGGTTTTTGTGTTGCACATGGACTGAATCAGCACCGGATTCCCGCCGCCGATTTTTTTATCCCCGATCTGGATTACCTTTGTATTTTCCCTGTACATAGAAAACCTCCTCGTAACTATTGAACATGTATCCCTCTATACTCCGTTTCGGTTCGTCCCAGATAAACGCCGCTGGCGCTTAGGATTGGCTGGACCGATTTTGAACGGATTCTTGTTAAAACAGGAATCTCAAATCATTAAAAAGCACAAAAACCATAAAAGTCATAAGAAGAACCATTCCCACCATGGTCACTGCTCCTTCAATCCTCTGATCCACCGGTTTTCTCGTCAGGAACTCCCAGAGAAGAAACACCAGGCGGCCTCCGTCCAGAGCCGGGAAAGGAAGCAGATTCATTACGCCCAGGTTTGCCGAAAACAGCACCATCAGATTCAAAAGATTCATAATAACCGTAACGGCTCCATACTGGCTTACCTCTTCCACTGTATCGTCGATCATGCTGACGATGCGGATGGGCCCGGCAATATCATCGGCCCCCACGCGGCCCCGGAAAAGTTCCTTTAAGCTGTCAATCACCGAAAGAATCCCATAGCGCACCTCAGCGGCTCCATATTTTATAATCTCCGCCAGGGAGCCCCCCGGCGAACGGTAACCGGAGAAACCGATTCCGATCAGATACCTGCCCCCCTGGCTTGTGAACCGGTCTGAATCCAGAAAAGTCTCATACTTTTTCCAGGAATCTGTGGCCGCATCGTACCGCTTATACTGAAGAGCAGCATCCTGCTTTCCATGGACAACCATATAAAGGATCATATCCCTGGAGATGACCACCCGGCGGTTCCCGATTTTTGTAATCACATCTCCCGGCTTAAGACCGGCAGCTTCCGCCGCCTGGCCTTCGGCAACGCTCTTTACCACCGGCGGGTCATAACCGGCCCAGGCCACAATCACAGCCGCAAACACAAAGGCCAAGATAAAATTAAATACAGGCCCTGCCGCAATGACCGACATTCTGGATAAGGGCGATTTTGAATAAAAAGTTCTGGAAGGTTCCAAAGCCCCCTGGGCTCCCTCCTCTTCCTCGTCGAATTCCCCCATCATGGCACAGGAGCCCCCCAGAGGGAACAATTTTATGGAATATCTGGTATTGCTTTTTTTACTTACATGGGAAAACAGCCTCGGGCCAAACCCCAGGGAAAATTCCACCACCGCGATTCCATTTAATCTGGCCAGAAGAAAATGGCCGAATTCATGGAACAGTACAATTATGCTAAGTACAAGAAGTGCCAGTATCACTTCCTCATCCACCTGCTTTCTTTTTGGCCGCCGGGCTGTTTCCCCAGCCGCTCTTTATAAATTCATAGGTCTCCTGCTCCGCGGAAAGTACCTCATCCAAAGACGGATGTTCCTTCTTTTTATGATGTCCCAATGCCGCCTCAATGATATCTGTAATTTCCAGGTAAGAAATCTCCCTGTTTAAAAATCTGGCAACGGCCATCTCATTGGCCGCGTTAAACACCACCGGCAGGGAACCTCCGGCTCTCCCCGCCTCATAGGCCAGGGAAAGGCCGCGGAAATTCTGAAAATCCGGCTCTTCAAAGGTAATTTCCTTTAGTTTCCAAAAATCCAGACGTTCTCCCCCCATGGGTCTTCGCTCCGGATAGTATAAGGCATACTGGATAGGCAGCTTCATATCGGGCGTTCCAAGCTGGGCCATAACGGCTCCGTCTGTAAACTGTACCATGGAATGGATGACGCTCTTTGGCTGAACCACCACCTTCACATCATCCATGGACACATGAAACAGCCATTTGGCCTCCATGACCTCCAGTCCTTTGTTGACCATGGTGGAGCTGTCGATAGTAATTTTCTTTCCCATGGACCAGTTGGGGTGCTTTAATGCATCCTCCAAAGTCACATTTCTCATCTGTTCCCTGGCCCATCCACGAAAGGGGCCGCCGGACGCAGTCAGAAGAATCTTTTCAATTTTATTCCCCGTCTCGCCGTTTAAGCACTGAAAAATTGCGCTGTGCTCGCTGTCCACCGGAAGAAGGCGCACATTTTTTTCCTTAACAAGCGGCAGAATCAGATGACCTGCAGTCACCAGTGTTTCCTTATTGGCCAGGGCAATGTCCTTTCCTGCCTCAATGGCCGCCATGGTTGGGCGGATTCCGATCATGCCGACCACTGCGGTTACTAAGATCTCATATTCTTCCATCACGGCTATTTCCAGAAGTCCTTCCATGCCGCTTACGATTTTCGTATTGGTATCCCTCACAAGAAGGGAAAGCTCTTTTGCCTTTTTTTCGTCCCACACGCCGCAGATTTCAGGAGAAAATTCCCGGATCTGCTTTTCCAGAAGGCCGATATTGGATCCCGCCGCGATGGCCGCCACCTTAATATCTCCATTGGTCCGCACCACCTCCAGAGTCTGGGTTCCGATGGAACCTGTGGATCCTAACACTGCAATCCTTTTCATATGTCATACACCTTTCGCTTTATCGAAAGCCCAGGAACATTACCGCAAAGTAAATGGCCGGAGCCGTAAAAATCATACTGTCGAACCGGTCCAGAATCCCTCCGTGCCCGGGAATCAGACGGCCGTAGTCTTTCACTCCGTGGTTTCTTTTTATGGCGGAAGCAGCCAGATCTCCGACCTGAGAAATCACAGCGGCAATGGCACAGGCAACTGCACTTATGATGCCAGGCTGTATCACATCCACCATACTCTGTTCAAAATATGCGCCATATAAAAAGCCCAGAACGGCTGCCCCCAAAACACCCCCGACCGCTCCTTCCACGGATTTTTTCGGGCTCAGCTTCGGCGCCATTTTGTGCTTTCCAAGCAGCATTCCCACACAGTAGGCGCAGGTATCGCAGCCCCAGGAGCTTAAAACAATAAGCCACACCAGATATTTTCCGTCCGGCATGCTCCGCACCTGATACAGATAGGAAAACATCAGGCCCACATAAAAGATTCCAAAAAAGGCCACAGTAATCTGTTCTGTCCCGAATTTAGGGAAAGTAACCACATAAACCGTCATAAGAACCATCAGAACTGTAATGGTTAAAAAGGTCATATAAGATTCGCCGTCAGTCCACAGCATATAGTAGTAGGCCAGAACCGCCAGGTAACCCAGGATTCCCGGAAGTTCCTTTTCAATTTTCATGACCCGGTAAAGCTCAAAAAGCCCCAGCAGGGAAATTGCCAGGGACGCCAGAAATAAAAAAATGCCTCCCTGAACCAAAAGAAACGCCGCCAGAATTACCAGGACGATTCCGCTTATGAGTCTGGTTGTAAACATAAACCCTCTCCTTATTTGGTCTCCGTTTTTGTAACGCCGCCAAACCGCCGCTCTCTTTTATTGTACTGCCGGATGGCCTCCAGAAGTTCTTCACGGTTAAAATCCGGCCACAGGCAGTCTGTCACATAGAGTTCGGAATAAGCCAGCTGCCACAGAAGATAGTTGGAAAGTCTGAGTTCCCCGCTGGTCCGGATCAAAAGATCCGGATCCGGAATGTCTTTCGTGTCCAGATAGGAGGCAAAGACGGCTTCCGTCATCTGTTCCTCTTTAAGCTTCCCGTCCTTTACGTCCGCCATGATCTTCTTTACAGCCCTCGTGATTTCGTCACGGCTTCCGTAATTGACTGCAATCACGAAAGTGAGGCCTGTATTGTCTCTGGTGCTCTCCTCCAGCCGGTTGATTCCATCCACAATGTCAGCGGCAAACCGGCTCCTTTCCCCGATCATTTTTACCCGGATATTATTCTCCACGGCAATTTTTAAAAGCCGTTTCGTGTAATAGCGGAAAAGCTGCATGAGCGCCCCCACTTCCTCCTCGGGCCGCTTCCAGTTTTCCGTGGAAAACCCATATACCGTCAGATACCGGATTCCCAGTCTCGCAGCATCCTCGACAATCTGTTCCACTGTCTCGCAGCCCTTTTTGTGGCCCATCTGTCTTGGCAGGCCCCGTTTTTTTGCCCAGCGGCCATTTCCATCTAAAATCAGCGCCACATGGGCGGGAATATTTAATTTTTCTTCCATCCCGGATTCCTCCCGTCTTGATTAGGCAAAGGTAACTTTCCCCTGTTTACACATCAGGGCAGGCTGTGTATATACCTTTTCGCCCCATGTGCACAAAGCAGGGGCCAGGTCTCCCTGCCCCCTTTTGCTTTTCTCTTATACCGTAAGAATTTCCTTTGTCTTATTTTCCACGGCCTTGTCGATCTTTTCGATGGCTTTGTCGGTGATCTTCTGCATTTTTTCGGTGGCGTCCTTTAAGTCGTCCTCGGAGATTTCGTCGTTCTTCTCCATCTTTTTGAAACTGTCGTTGGCGTCACGGCGGATATTGCGGATAGCTACTTTAGAAGCCTCTCCTTTTTTCTTCACATCCTTTGCCAGCTCCTTACGTCTGTCCTCGGTGAGCTCCGGAAATACCAGACGGATCACGCTTCCGTCGTTATTGGGGTTAATTCCAAGGTCAGAAGTCTGAATCGCCTTTTCGATCGCCTTAATCAGGCTCTTCTCCCAGGGCTGAATTAAAATCATCCTTGCTTCCGGTACGGAAATATTTCCAACCTGCTGAATCGGAGTTGGAGTTCCATAATAATCAACTTTAATCTTATCCAGTACATGCGGATTTGCACGCCCTGCACGGATGGATGCAAAATCATTCTGCAACGCATCAATGGTTTTCTCCATTTTCTCTTCGTATACCTTTAATTCTTCCTTCATATAACCCTCCTGTTAATTGGCGGTAACAACGGTACCGTTAATTTTACCCTGCATCGCGTTTGCAATTCCGTTCGTTTCATTCAGAGAAAAGACAGCCATCGGCATTTTGTGTTCCATACACATAATGGACGCAGTCAGATCAACCACTGCCAGTTTTTTATCAATCACTTCCTGAATGGAAATCCTGTCATATTTTTTTGCATTCGGATTCACCTTCGGATCACTGTCATACACACCGTCAATGGATTTGGCTAAGAGGATACAGTCCGCTTCCATTTCGATGGCCATTAAGGTAATGGTTGTATCTGTGGAGAAATAAGGATGCCCGATTCCTCCGGCGAAGAAAACCACCATTCCTTTTTCAAAGTACTTGCTGGCCCGGTCTTTTGTAAAAAGTTTGGTCATCGGGCCGCATTCAAAAGGAGTCAGAATCTGTGTTTTCATTCCGGCATTGCGGAAAATTTCCGATACATAAATACAGTTCATGACAGTGGCAAGCATTCCGATCTGATCTGCCTTTGTACGGTCGATGGCATCGCTGGTACGCCCGCGCCAGAAGTTTCCGCCGCCTATGACGATTCCCACCTGGACACCCGCGTCCACAGACTCCTTTACCTGTCTGGCCACTTCTTTTACTGTATCTTCATCAAATCCTGTCTTTTTCGGACCGGCAAGGGCCTCCCCGCTCAGTTTCAGAAACACACGTTTCATTTCCATGGTTTTCATGCTCTCCTATGTAAAATTTCCTGTTGTGATTTCTTCAGGTATAATGTCTGTCGACATTATAGCATGTCTCCGACATGCTATGCTCCGACAGATGCACACGATTCGCTGAAGAAATATCCGCCCTTCGGGCAGATGCGAATCGGCACAGGTATAATGTCTGTCGACATTATACCATACTTTTACTAAATTGCCAATATAAAAAGCGGCCGCCGAAATTTTTTCACAGTTCCGGCGGCCTCACCAACAAGCCCCTTAGTAGTTTTCAGCTCTCACTTCAAAATAGCTCTGCGGATGTGCACATACAGGGCAGACAGCCGGGGCTTTCTTTCCCACCACCAGATGGCCGCAGTTTCTGCATACCCACATGGTTTCTTCCGACTTTTCAAACACCTTCTGCATCTCCACATTATTTAAAAGCCTTACATATCTTTCCTCATGAGTCTTTTCAATGGCGGCCACCATGCGAAACTTCCTGGCCAGTTCCGCAAAGCCCTCGGCTTCGGCTTCCTCTGCAAAAGTCTTATACATCTCTGTCCATTCGTAATTTTCACCTGCCGCGGCTGCCTTTAAGTTTTCCTCTGTGTTTCCAAGAAGCTTCAGCTCCTCAAACCACAGCCTGGCATGCTCTTTTTCATTGTCGGCTGTTTCCTTAAAAATTCCCGCAATCTGCTCGTAGCCCTCCCGTCTGGCCACTTCCTCAAAATAGGTGTATTTGTTTCTCGCCTGGGATTCCCCCGCAAAAGCGGCCACCAGATTCTGCTCGGTTCTGCTTCCCTTTAATTCCATCCGGATTTCCTCCTGCTCATATTACTTTTTTTGCGGCTGTTCAGGCGGGCCAGCGCAGAGCCTGCCCCATAAAATAAAGGCATTCACCGCACCTGCCGCATGAAAACAAAACAGCCGCTTTTATTCGTAGTTTTCCGGATTTTTTCAGGTTTATACATTTTTTTCCTAAAGAAGCGAAATCAGAGACCGGACATCTTCCTCCTTTGTGGCCCAGCTCGTGGCGAAACGGACCACCGTATGGGTATCATCATATTTTTCCCAGAAGCTGAAAGAGACCTTCTTTTTCAACTCTTCCATCTTCCCGTTTTCCAGAATTACAAACTGCTGGTTGGTGGGGGAATCAAGGTGAAAAACATAGCCCTTTTTCTTTAAACCCTCCTTTAGCAGCTCAGCCATGCGGATGGCGTGCTCTGAAATCTTAAGATACAGATCATCCGTAAAAAGCGTATCAAACTGGATTCCCAGAAGGCGTCCCTTGGCCAGAAGGGCTCCATGCTGCTTTACCATCGTAAGAAACCGTTTCGGCGTATTGTTATGGGGAAACACCACAGCTTCCCCGCAGAGAGCCCCCACTTTGGTTCCTCCGATATAAAAGGCATCACAATATTCTGCCACCACCGGCAGCGTCACATCTGTGTCTCCGGCTGCCAGCCCGTATCCCAGCCGTGCCCCGTCCAGATATAAGGGGATTTCATACTGCCGGCAGACTTCCTTGATATCTTTTAATTGTTCCTTTGTATACAGAGTTCCATACTCGGTGGGGTGGGAAATATAAACCATCCCCGGAAAAACCATGTGGTCGTGGTTCCCGTCACCCCAGAAAGTCCTTAAATATTCTTTAAGCTCAAAAGCATCTATTTTTCCCTGGTGCTCCGGAATTGTCAGGACCTTATGCCCGCCTGCCTCTATGGCTCCCGCCTCGTGGACGCTCACATGTCCCGTGGCGGCAGCCACAACGCCCTCATAGGATTGTAAAAGACTGTCGATCACAGTGGCGTTGGTCTGCGTCCCGCCCACCAGAAAAAAGACCTCCCCTTCGGGGCAGCCACACGCCTTAAGAATTTTTTCCGCCGCGTCTGCACAGTAGGGATCGCTTCCGTATCCCGGGAGCTTTTCCATATTTGTTTCCAGAAGGCGCTTCATAACAGTTTCATGAGCTCCCTCCAGGTAATCACATTCAAATGCTAACATATCCTTACTCCTTTACTGTTTCCGGTCTTTTTTGTCTTCCCGGAAACTTTTAATCACCAGATTGGCCGGATACTGATAGGCGTAAGTGCAGTGTTTCATTAACTCTGCCTCCTCCTCTGTCCGGCAGACGCTTAGAATCATCTCCTCCTCTTCCTGGAGAAGATATGCCTCCCCGTTGCCGTCCCGCTCCTTGATTTCCTTGTAAATCCGGTATTTTTTATAATAGTCCGGACATGGAGACTGCTTCGCCTTCACCGGTTCCGGAACAATATTAAGCTTATACGCATCCGACATCCTGGCCAGAATATTATGTACCTTCTCACAGGTCTCTCTGGAAACAGTATCCGGAGCCGGTATGCAAACCATATAATTCATACTTTCCCTTTCCTTTCTCTTACAGTGCGAGACCGAACCTCAATATAAGAGGACGGTCTCCCGTCCCCTGTGCGATATTATTAATCTTTTCGCTGTGCTCTGCAATGACTTTTTTCATTATTTCAATATCGGCTTACATTGCTTCAGTCTGTTTTATGCTGTCTGCATATCTGTGGTATGTAGAAGTATAGCAAGCTTCTAATAACTCATTATCACTCATTCATGTATACTCCTCCTAAATATATAAACGTAGGGTTTCAGTCCCCAACAACTGGTTGGGACTTGCTTCTCTCACTAAAATATTCTATTCTTTTTGAACTGGCTTGTCAATCTC
>ERZ808051.1360-NODE-1360-length-16657-cov-12.090591_pt1 | contig 16657 bp, 16 predicted proteins | sample MGYA00380199_ERZ808051 | MGnify/ENA primary metagenome ERZ808051 (study PRJEB31490, sample SAMN06133391) | mouse gut metagenome | isolation source: J11 | host: mice | place: China: Chengdu | collected 2015-05 ...
AGAGGCTGAAGAGGCGCCCCTGCTAAGGGTGTAGGTCGCTTGCGCGGCGCGAGGGTTCAAATCCCTCTTTCTCCGTTATATCTATCATGAAGTAAGAAAGTGCCGGATTTCCGGCACTTTTTGTGTTATAAGGAATATTTGGGATATCTCAATCCGGTATTGCTTTGACAGAGACAAGAATTCATTAGCAAACCTGTTGCAATACGCGTTTATTCCGTGTAAAATATATGTCAGTCGGGTATACGGAATTGTTTGACACATATTATTTGTGCATACATATGAGAATAGAATGGTGTAGGAGGTAGGATATGTTTCTATTATTAGCAGGTGGTTTAGTCGTTGTACTTATTCCCGTTGTGATCGCAGTGGTATCTTCAGTTGTCTCTGCGGTGGCGGCGTCTCAGGATATTGGAGAAGACAGCTGACGGAGGTCAGCAGCAGGAATTATTTATTTATGAACAGAGGATGATTGGAAACAGGTGGGACAGAGGAAGAAGATTTTCTCTGTCCTGTTTTGACTTACCGGACAGATTTTAGCAAACTCTTTACACCCTTTTCACTTCAATTTTGTTTGATATACGGTAAGATAATAAATAAAAATCGGAGGGGAGGATACTGAGATAATATGAATGAGAAACTGAAGGAGAAGATCAGGGAATCCCTTTCAAGTGTGCTGCCCATCACGTTGATCGTGCTGATTCTTACGGTTACTCTCGTGCCAATGAAGATCAGCACGCTTGTGCTTTTCCTTACGGGAGCCGTTCTTCTGATCGTTGGTATGGGTTTTTTTCAGTTAGGTGCGGAGATGGCGATGACGCCTCTTGGTCAGGGCGTGGGCGGTAAATTGGTCAAATGTAAGAGCGCATGGGTGATGGCTCTTGTTTGTTTTCTGATGGGCGCAATCATCACCATTTCGGAGCCGGACCTGCAGGTTCTGGCGAATCAGGTAGCGGCGATTCCCAATATGGTGCTGATCTGGACTGTGGCGGCAGGCGTGGGTGTTTTTACAGTTGTCGCACTCCTGCGTATTTTGTTTAAGATCAGACTGTCTTTGCTTTTGGCGGGACTGTACATATTTATGTTTATTCTGTCGTTCTTTTCTCCTGCGGAGTTTATTGCAGTCGCGTTTGACGCAGGCGGCGTCACCACCGGTCCCATGACAGTTCCCTTTATTATGGCTCTGGGCGTGGGCCTCTCGGCAGCCCGAAGCGATAAGGAAAGCAGCAATGACAGCTTTGGCTTGATCGCGCTGTGTAGTATAGGACCGATTCTGATGGTGCTGCTTTTGGGTATTTTTTATCATCCTACGGAGGCGGTTTATACGGCAGTTAAGATTCCCGAATTGGTGACGACGCAGGATGTCGTTCGGGAATTTGCATCGTCCGTCCCGGATTATGCTGAAGAAGTCCTGAAGAGTATCCTGCCGGTGATCGGGGTGTTTGCAATCTTCCAGATTTTTGCACGCAGTTACCGGAAACGTCAGGTACAGAGAATGGCGGTAGGTTTTGGGTATACTGTAATTGGACTTATTATGTTTCTGACCGGTGTTAATATCGGGTTTGCTCCGGTGGGAAGTTTGCTTGGCGGCGGCCTGGCAAACAGCGCTTATAAGTGGTGCCTGATTCCTGTGGGGATCGCAATCGGATATTATATTGTTAAGGCAGAGCCGGCAGTGCAGGTATTGAATGAGCAGGTTGAAGAAATTACCGGCGGCATGGTATCTTATAAGATGATGAACGCATCCATGTCTATCGGTGTTGCATGTGCGGTGGCGCTTTCCATGACGCGCGTGTTGACGGGTATCAGTATTTACTGGATCATTATTCCGGGATATATGTTAGCGCTGATCTTAAGCAGACTGGTACCGCCGGTTTTTGTCGGTATTGCTTTTGACTCCGGCGGGGTAGCCAGCGGACCTATGACGTCAACATTCCTGCTGCCTCTGGCGATGGGAACCTGTACGGCACTGGGCGGCAATGTGGTTACGGATGCATTTGGTATTGTGGCACTTGTTGCGCTTGCGCCGCTGATTGCGATTCAGATCATGGGATTTGTCTATGCCCGCCGGACGAAGTCGGCGAAGCAGCCGATGCGGGATTGGCAGGAAGATACGGTTGTGGATTTGGATGACGAGATTGTGGATCTGGAAGATGCGGATAATGCCAAAGATGGTATGGACAGTATGGAAAAAACATCTTCAGGATTGGACGATGATATGATGAATTGGGAAAATACGGTTATTGATTTGGAGGGAGAACTATTATGACGGATGGAAAAAATCTGCAGACTGCTCCGAGATTGGTAATTGCCATTACACGTGAAGAGGATCAAAAGAGGCTGGAGGAAGTTCTGGATTCCATGGATGTTCCGATGTGCTTTCAATTTCGTGGCAAGGGAACGGCTCCCTCGGAGATGATGGATATATTCGGGCTTCGCGGCACAACCAGGCTTTTGACAGGTGCACTGCTGCCTAAGTCGCAGGTTAAGCCCTTATTTGAGACAATGAACAGGAATCTGTCTTTCCGCCACAGGGGTGGAGGAATTGCGATCACTGTCCCGGTGAGCGGGTGTCAGAATCGTATTTTACAGATGCTCAATGAAGCGGAGAAAGACGAAATAGAAGAGACGCCGAAAGGAGATGAGAAAGTGATGAAAGAACAGTCAGAATATACGGTAATATGGGTTTCCGTGGCAAGCGGTTACAGCGATGATGTAGTAGATGCTGCCAGAAATGCGGGAGCGAAAGGCGGAACGGTTATGAAAGGTCGGCGGCGCAGCGCCGAGCGCGTGAGCCATCACTTTGGCATCTCCATGCAGGAGGAACAGGATTTTGTTATGATCGTTGTTCCGAGGGAGAAAAAAAATGAGACGATGTCGGCCATTTCGAGCGTATGCGGTCTTGGCAGCGACGCACACGGCGTTGTGCTGGCGCTTCCGGTGGACGAGGTAATGGGGCTTGCGCATTAGCGCCAGGGCACATCGTGCATAGGCTGGCGGATAGAAGGCAAATGGAGTTGAAACAATGGTAAAACCAAGCGGATCCAGTCGTATCTCTAAGACGGACACATATTTAAATTGTGCCGAGAATTTTGCATATCGGAGCACCTGTATCAAGAGTAAATATGGCGCGGTAATCGTTAAAAACGATGCGGTGATCTCTACAGGCTATAATGGTTCACCCAGGGGATTTGAGAACTGTTGTGATATCGGTGAATGCCCGCGGATGGAGCGTGGCATGCACCAGGGGGAGGGGTATGCCATGTGCCGTGCGGTGCACGCCGAGGCTAACGCACTCCTGAATTGTTCCCGCGAACAGACAATGGGGGCAGATTTGTATCTGACTAAAATAAATCCGTCAGACTGTGCCGTGAGAGAGGCAAGGCCCTGCCCGTTGTGTGCCAGACTGATCATACAGGCAGGAATCAACAGCGTGATACTGCGTGTTGGAGAAGGTGCACAGAATTATAGAGTGATTCCTGCAAAAGAGCTACAGTGGTATGTGAAAGCAGATTCGGCAGGGATCTGAGACAGTATGAGAGATCATATATGAGAGATGGCGGAAGTATTTGTGATGCGGGAATGTAAATCATGGAAAAGTGATGTTGAAAATCCGTCCCGGATTGTCTATAATGTAATTTAGTGGAGTTCCGGCACAATAGAGTATAATGAATTGTTGTGTCAGTCAGGCATGGGATACATATATGCGCTGATATCTAATTTGGTTGAGATGGAGGATTGCTATGAGGTTAGTTACACGTTCGGATTTTGACGGGCTTGCATGTGGAGCGTTACTGAAAGAAGCAGGCATTATCGATCATTGGAAATTTGCACATCCCAAGGATCTGCAGGATGGATTGGTTGAGATTACAGAGGATGATTGTCTTGCCAATGTTCCCTATGTGGAGGGATGCGGTCTGTGGTTCGACCACCATTCCAGTGAGCATGAGAGATTGCAGTTAGAGGGTAAATATAAGGGTGAGAGCCGTATCACACCGTCCTGTGCAAGAATTATCTATGAGTATTACGGCGGCAGAGAGAAGTTCCCGCAGTTTGATGATATGATGGAGGCGGTTGATAAAGTGGATTCCGGTAATCTCACGATTGATGAGATTCAGAACCCTACAGGATGGATTCTTGTCGGTTATCTGATGGATCCGAGAACAGGCCTTGGACGTTTTCGTAATTTTACAATCTCCAATTATCAGTTGATGGAGAAGCTGATCGATGCGTGCCGTACGATGACGACAGATGAGATTTTGGATCTGCCGGATGTCAAGGAACGTATCGAGGTATATAATGAGCAGACGGAGAAATTTAAAGAGATGGTAACGGCTCATACAGAGGTGAAAGGCAATGTGATCATCTCGGATTTAAGAGGCGTGGATCCTATTTATACGGGTAATCGTTTTATGATCTACAGTATGTATCCGGAACAGAATATATCCGCATGGATCGTCAATGGTAAGGGTGGTCTGGGATGTTCTGCGGCGGTAGGATACAGTATTTTAAATAAGACAAGCGATGTAAATGTAGGCAGTCTGATGCTTAAATATGGCGGCGGCGGACATAAGAAAGTCGGTACCTGTCAGTTTAGCGATGAGAATATGGCTGAAGATCTTCCAAAGATGCTAGATGAGCTTTGTGAGATGGCTAATGGCAGCAAATAAGCAGGACTGCTGTATAGGACAGCCAACAATCTATTGAGTGGATCAATAAGGTGATGTCAGAACAGCGGTATACAACTATGAACAGGTATATCGCTGTTTTCATGTTTTATAGATATATGGAGCCTGCCCGGACGATTTGGGTTGAGATATTTTCTGAGCGTATGATGCCGTTTGTGGACAGACTTATGATATAAACGGAGGATGTACAATATGACATTTGAATGGAAAAAAGATGGTAAAAGGATCGTGATCATCTGCCTTGCGTCAGCCCTCATGGCGTTAAATATTAAGACCTTTGTTCATGCCGGGGGATTGTATCCTGGCGGAGCCACGGGACTGACCATTCTGATTCAGAGCATAGGAATCAGTTTTTTTGGCATAACCATTCCGTATACGATCGTCAATCTACTTTTGAATGTGGTGCCAATCTATATTGGCTTCCGGTTTATCGGCAAGAAATTTACTCTGTATTCCTGTCTGTCGATCGTGGTGACAAGTATTTTGACGGATATCATACCCGAGATCGCAGTCACTTATGATATTCTTTTGATCAGTATCTTTGGCGGTATTGTCAGTGGATTTGCGATCAGTATGTGTTTGTCGATGAATGCGACGACAGGGGGTACGGATTTTATCTCCATCTTTTTATCGGAGAAAAAAGGTATGGATGCATGGAATTTTATTCTGGCATTCAATGTTATCATCATTATGATCGCCGGTCTGTTATTTGGTTTTGACAAGGCGCTGTATTCTATCATTTACCAGTATGCCTCCACACAGATGCTTCATATGCTCTATAAGAGATACCAGAAGCAGACGCTGTTTATTGTGACAAATAAATCGAGTGAAGTCTGCGAGGCGATCAATACGGTAAGTATGCATGGCGCCACGATCTTGAGCGGCGAAGGTTCCTATGAACACCAGAAGCGGAAGATGGTTTATTCCGTGGTGTCCAGGGAAGAGAGCAAGGATGTGGTAAATGCCGTGAAGAAAGCGGACAGTGCGGCATTTGTCAACGCGATACGAACAGAAGAGCTGTTCGGCCGATTTTATTACCGGCCGAACGAATAGAGTCATGTATTGTGTTATGCAGGGTTACCTGCGTTTCAGATCCATTTCTCCCATATCCGATATGGTGAGATGATCAGCTTTGATCAGTGAAGTATTATCTGCGGCCTGTCCGTCTGCGGTGGCGGGAATTGTTCCGTCCAACTGTCCGCTTATGCTTGTGGCGCGCAGCACACAGAATTCTTTCAGCGTAGATACGCCTTGTTCGAATTCTTCATAAGTACAGAATTTTGTAGGGTCGCTCTCCACATAGGGAGCGATCATTTCTTTTACAGAATCGATCATATTTTCGAAGTATCCGTTTTCGAAGCAGACCGTAATATATTCCGAGAAATATTGATGATATAACTCGGTATATTCGTCATTGTTTAGAATCCATGCAAGCATTGGGCGGGAGTCTACGGTACCGCCGGAAACAGGTGTGTCGATGGGATAATTAACAAGGCTTGTGGAATCGGATTGTGCTTCGAATCCGCCAAAGGCCAGGTTGTAATCCCAGGGAATCATGGAGAGCTGTCCGTCTTCTTCGTAGAGATAGTAGTTATGAATCATGCTTCCGGTGTAACTGTCAAAATTGAGTACGAAGTTATGTACGACAAAATAACGGATTACTTCATCGATATCGACAACATTCTCCAGATCTTCTGCAAGATTCAATTTGCGAAGTGATGTGATCAACCGCGTTTTATCAGCGTTCGTCAGATTGGTCTTGGCATTGTCAAAGATATTTTGGTAGCTGTCAAAAGCATCGTCAGTGTAGATCAATGAAACGTCACTGTTCCCCGCGCCGGGCTTAAACGGCATGTTCGGGCTGCCGTCTTGTTTTGGTTTAAACGGCATATCTGTGCTATCATCCTGTTCTGGGTTGAACGGCATGTCCGGATTGCTGTCTTGTTCTGGCTTGAACGGCATGTCCGGATTGCCGTCTTGTTCCGGCCTGAAAGGTATGTCCCGACTGCCGTCTTGCTTTGATCTGGAAGGCATATCGGGTGGTAAATGCTCAGGGTCAAAGTCCGCCGCATTGAATGCCCGTCCGTTTCCGCGGCCGCCGCCCAGCTTCATGCTGTCCGGTTTATAGAGCTGCCCGTAATCGCTACCGTAGCTGCGCTGGAGGAAAGATTCCTCCACACCCTCTACGGCCAGATATAATCCCCAGTCTTCACCGTTTACTGTGATATAAGTGTAACTGCAAAGGGGAGCATCCACACCGAATTCATTCATGAGCTGGTACGAAATATAGTCTTTCATATAAGTGTGATCCTGAATGATATTGTTCAGGCATAGCTTATCCAGACCATAATAATTGAGAGCATTATCATAGTGGTCAAATTCTATTTTAAAGCTGTACCGATCATTGCCGTAAGCTGCAACGGACATAAGGGAAGTGTTTCCCTTGGCGCGGATTCCTACGTTCCGGTATGCTTCGCCGTCGATTATGACAGTACAATCGGTATACTTCTCATCGGTGCAGCTTTCAATAAAAGAATCCCAGTCGTCCATGACAATGTCGATGGTATGTACTTTGGATATGTTAAACAAGCGGGAGGCATAACCGATGGCCGCGTTTACGGGCTGTATGTCGAATTTTCCCACATTGATCAGGACGGCGGACATAATCAATGAAAAGATAAGAGCGGCACAGCATATTTTGTCAATATATTTACTTGTAGACATAGATATTCCTCATCCATATTGATTTATTTTCTCAAAAAAGCTGGTTAAGTGAGCGGCGCAGCTGGGTGCTATCCCATATAGTCGCCGTTATAGCTGACCAGTACTGCGCTGTTGATACCCTCCATATCAGCAAGTGTGTTGATAAAGTCCGTATTGTTGTCTTTCATGCGGATTTCTGCATTCAGCTCGATGGAGCCCTGCCGGGCGGTCTTGCTCTTTATGACAAAACGGTTCACCTGTTCTGTCAGATATGCAACGGCATGAACCTCACTGTCGTGATCTGTACAATTGATCACGACGATGTAGGGGTTTAGGTGAGATTTTCTGTTGACAAAAAGTAAAAGAAAGATGCTGATCAGTACGCTGCCTGTCACGGCAAGGGGAATCAACCCTGCGGCCAGAACAATTCCCACGGCAATAGACCAGAAGAGAAAAGCAATATCGAGAGGTTCCTTGATAGCAGCACGGAAGCGGACGATAGACAGTGCACCCACCATTCCGAGAGATAAGACCACGTTGGAGGTCACGGCAAGGATCACCAGTGTGGTGATCATGGTGAGAGCGACCAGTGTCACGCCGAAACTGGAAGAGTACATGACACCTGAAAAAGTCTTCTTGTAGACAAGGAAGATGAGCATACCGATTCCAAAAGCAAGAATCATGGCTAAAAGCATGTCAAAAATGCTTACACTTGTAATATTTTCCAGAAAATTTGATTTAAAAATATCTTGAAAAGTCATAGTTTACTCCGTTTCTGCGCTGCTTATTGAGCATGGCGGGTTTGTATCAAGCAGCGCACAGACACAAATCCTGCATTAGGTTAAAATGACAGTATTATCCGTATACACGGCAGGAGGCATACTTGGAATATGCACATGGACGTTGGTTTCCAAGGCTCACGGCATCCCGTATGAGATCCGGCAGGTAAGCGTCCCATTTCACTTCAAGGATAATGGGTGCGTTCCGGACAGGGATGGAAATACAATCGGGATTCAGAAAATCTATGCCCGAGAGGCCGGTTCTGATATCGTAATCCAATGTGACTCTCACATTGCCGGCAGGAAATATGTAAGGTTCCCTTGTGTAGTCAACGATAGTTTTTGGACGCAGCTGTTTCGTGGTGATTTTGTAATACAGCTCCCTAATGAGGGGATCTGGTGAATGCTTCATCCATACATAGTCACCTGCCAGGATTGCCTGGGTCTCTTCTTTTGTTATAAGGACGCTCTCTTTCGTGCCCAGTCCTCCCAGTTTGCTTTTTTTCTCCAGGTGGATGAGTGACGGATCTCTGTTATAACAGCGGAGGCGGAATTTCTCCCGCCGGCTTATGCCGTCCTGTTTTTCCCGAAGCGCCTGGTCTGATATGTTGTCAAAGTACAGGCTGCGGATTTCGTAGGAGCCGTTTACGGCATGGGGATCGATCTGCATGAGCGCCGGTAATCTTTGACGGAGCGTAATGAAATCGGACAAGGTGATCAGATGTTTCCATTCGTGTCGGTAATTCATGCTTGAGGTTTCCTTTCTGGTAGTGCAGTATAGATTTCTTCAAATAGCATGTGGGAAATCTGGGGATATTGTATCGGGAAAATAAGGAAGAAATATGTTCAAATTAAGAAAAATCTGTGTCGGCTATTGCATTCCGGGACAGGAAGAGCGTAGTATGATATCAGTATGACAAGAGCGCATGAACAGGAGGCGGATCATGAAAGACACGGTTAAAATGTCGGTATCGCAGGTTTTTTCTAAAAATGGGGAAAAATACGCATTTGTTTCTTTTACGGACGGTACGAAAAGCGCAGAGGGCAGGATTCCGCAGTGTAAGATCATATCAAACAGTGGATTTGAAGAAGATGAGTTGAAGCAATTGGAAGACTATATGGACAGGGAATTGGCAAGGCTCAAGAAAATGGCGGCGGGAATTAATGTGATGCGCGCATTTATGGATTGACAAATCGCGAGTCATATATTTATAATAAGTTATCATTAATGCAGGAGAGGTGAAAGAATGGAGTTATAATCAACTTTTGAAACATGAAGCAGAAGAACAATCTGGAGACAGTGTCGTGGAATATCACGGCTGTTTTATCATGTTGCCAAAGGTGGATTATGTTTCTCATTCTCATAACCGCTCTTTTATTATGCAAAGTCACAGCAGGACGACCAATATTTGCAGTCCATTCTGCACATACGCAGAGTGGGGCAGGCGGTATCATAGGAGAATCAGAAATATTTCGGAATCATTTGGCGACAGATGGTTCTTTTTTTGTGTCTGTGGGCAGAGCGGGAAGCTCTTTCGGGCGGCCCGTAAAAATTGCAGGAAGATAGAGAGGAGGCATAAACTATGTCACAGATCAACGTATCAAATCTGACCTTTTGTTATGAGGGAAGCTTTGACAATATATTTGAAAACGTATCCTTTACGATCGATACAGATTGGAGATTAGGATTTATTGGCAGAAATGGCAAGGGAAAGACCACTTTCCTGAATATACTGATGGGGCGGCAGAGTCGGATGGCAGGCGCAGAAACGGCATCCGGGAGTTTGCATGGTATAAGAGCAGCAGAATCCTGTGAATATCAAGGACATATCAGCGCATCGGCCATTTTTGATTATTTTCCCTATCAGATCACGGAGGCGCAGTTGAAACAGTGCTGTGCGGAGTTTGCGGAGCAGCTCAAGGCAGGCTGCGAACTTTGGCGCATGATCTGCGAATTGGAAAAATTGCATCTGGAGGCGGATGTACTCTATAGGCCTTTCGGGATGCTGAGCCATGGGGAGCGCACAAAAGTGATGTTGGCGATTCTGTTCAGTGTGGAGAATGATTTCCTGCTGATCGATGAACCCACGAACCATCTCGACCAGGAGTCGAGAGAAATTGTTAAGGAGTACCTGCGGCAGAAAAAAGGTTTTATTCTTGTGTCTCACGACCGGGATCTGCTGGATGCCTGCATCGACCATGTGCTTGTTCTGAATCGTTGCAGCATAGAAGTACAGAGCGGGAATTTCTCTTCCTGGTGGGAGAATAAGAGCCGTATGGATGCTTTTTGCGAGATGGAAAATGAAAAGCACAGAAAAGAAATCCGCAGGCTGAATAAGGCGGCGGAGAGAACCCGCGATTGGGCGGATAAAAATGAGAGCACTAAGATCGGGTATGATCCGATCAAGGAGCATGACCGGAGCATGGGTACCCGTGCTTATATCGGTGCAAAAACAAAGAAAATGCAGGCCAGAAGAATGCAGATGGAAAAACGGATTGCCGATGAGATTGAGCAGAAAGAGGGGCTGCTTCAGGATATTGAACATCCGGTGCAGCTAAGGATCATGCCAAAACAGCATCACAAGGAAGTGCTTATTTCGGCAAAGGATTACGGAATTGCGTACCAAAGGGCAGATGCCCAGACGCAGAACATCTCGGCTCATGAGGTGTTCTCGCATATGGATTTTGAGCTTCGACGTGGTGAGCGGGTTTTTATACATGGTGAAAACGGATGCGGGAAATCCAGCCTGATCAAGGCGATTCTTGCACATCAACAAGGCCGGGAACTCCAGACAGCGTCCGCAACCGGTATGGTGTCTGACATGGCGGAGATGGGTGAGCTGCAAACCGCAGCCGGATTGGCTGTTTCCTATATTAATCAGGATACGTCTCATTTGCGGGGCGGGCTTAAGGAATACAGCATGAAAAACGGTTTGGACGAAAGTCTTTTCTTTGCAATCTTAAGGCAGCTTGATCTGGAACGGGTGCAGTTTACCAAGAAGATAGAAGACTATTCCGAGGGCCAGAAGAAAAAGGTGCTGATCGCTGCGAGCCTGCTGCAGCCGGCGCATCTGTATATCTGGGATGAACCGCTAAATTATATTGATGTTTTTTCCAGAATGCAGATTGAAGAGCTGATTTTGACGTACCAGCCCACTATGTTGATTGTAGAGCATGACGTGCGTTTCCGGGAGAAGATTGCCACGCGTATCGTGGAGATGGGGCGCTAAGAGTAGAGCCTGTGCATGAAAGCGGCAGCAAAGCCGGCGGCGGTTCTTTGTGCGGAATCGCAATCTTACACCGAAATTTGTTGCTATTTCACGATAATTCTGGCAAAATAGGAAAGGAAGTATTTACAGAGAGATTATGAAGAGAGAAGGGGTAAATTAAATATGGAAAGAAAAGTTGGAACTGTATCGAGAGGTATCAGATGCCCGATTATCCGGGAGGGCGATAACCTGTCTCAAATTGTGGTAGATAGCGTTTTGGAAGCTGCTGAGGCTGAGGGATTTGAGATCCGCGACCGTGATGTGATCGCAGTGACAGAATCCGTTGTGGCGAGGGCGCAGGGCAATTATGCATCGGTGGAAGCAATCGCGCAGGATGTGAGGGAGAAGCTCGGCGGTGAGACCATCGGGGTAATCTTTCCGATTCTGTCCAGAAATCGTTTTGCAATCTGCCTGAGGGGAATCGCTATGGGTGCCAGAAAAGTTGTGCTGATGCTCAGCTATCCCAGCGATGAAGTGGGCAATGAGCTTGTCTCTCTGGATCAATTGGATGAGGCGGGTATTAATCCCTACAGCGATGTGCTGACATTGGAAAGATATCGCGAACTGTTCGGCGAGAATATCCATCCTTTCACCGGAGTGGACTATGTGGCATACTATGGAGATCTGATCAGGGAAGCCGGCGCAGAAGTGGAGATTATCTTTGCCAACGACTGCCGCAGCATTCTTTCTTATACAAAAAAAGTCTTAAACTGTGATATTCATACGAGAGTGCGGACGAAGAGAATCCTTAAGGCAGCAGGAGCCGAAGTCGTTATGGGTATGGACGATATTCTGACAGCGCCTGTCGATGGCAGTGGGTGCAATGAGAAATATGGCCTGCTTGGTTCCAATAAATCGACGGAAGATACGATCAAGCTTTTCCCGAGAGAATGTACGGATCTGGTTATGGATATTCAGAAAGAGATCCTGAACAGAACGGGCAGACATGTAGAAGTCATGGTATATGGCGACGGCGCTTTCAAAGATCCGGTAGGCAAAATATGGGAGCTTGCAGATCCTTGTGTATCTCCGGCCAGCACGCCGGGATTGGATGGCACGCCCAATGAAGTGAAGTTGAAATATCTGGCTGACAATGATTTTAAAGACTTGTCGGGCGAGGCGCTCAAAGAAGCGATCTCCAACCGTATCAAGGAGAAAAAGGACAATCTGGTAGGCGATATGGCTTCTCAGGGCACGACCCCCAGAAGACTGACAGATTTGATCGGCTCTTTGTGCGATCTGACCAGCGGTTCAGGAGATAAAGGCACGCCGGTAATTTTGATTCAGGGATATTTTGATAATTATGTGAGTTAAGCAAAGAGGCAGCGATGCCGTTACATATGAGAACAGAACCCGCTATGTTTTGAGGCATAGCGGGTTTTCTTTTACCACTCACCTTTCTTATTCAGGTAATGCTTTTGGTAAAATTGTTGACAATATTTAGATGACAATATAAAATTAAGCATATGCTTAATTTTGCGGAGGTTATTTATGGATAAAGGAGATGAAAGAAAAAAACAACTCTTACAGGTTGCGCTGGATGTTTTTATAGAAAAAGGCTACTACGGTACAAGCACACGCGAAATTGCAAGAAGAGCCGGTGTGAGTTCCGGCCTGCTATTTCACTATTTTAGCAATAAGGATAGTATTTATCTTGAACTGGTAAGGATTGGTGTCGAAGAAATGAAAATAAATACGGAAATAGCAATGGAAGCACCTCGTGAATACCTTTTTGAAACTGTGAAGAATATATTTGAACAGCTGGAGCGCAATCCTTCATTTGGGAAGATGTTTGTGTTCATGGATAATGTTCAATATACGACAGTCGATGATCAGGAAATAGAGCTGCTTTTGAAATCAACAGATATTTGCAGGCAGTGGATTCCTGTCATTTTAGAAGGACAGCGGCGCGGCGAGTTCCGAGGGGGTAATCCCCATGCATTGTGTGTCGCTGTATTTGGTGCCATACAGGGAATTGCACAGGAAAAGGTCAGAATCCCCAGCACACCATTACCAAAGACAGATTGGCTTATGGATATGATAGTTAATAGTGCCAAATGGGACAATGCACTCATTCTTCAGGAGAGTAAAAGTATTGAAAATATTACAGAAAGGTAAGCGGAACAGATAACATGGTGATGTTATGAAAGCAAAAAATTATGATGATTTATTTGATAAATATGTTACAGGAAAAAATATTTACGAGAGCGTAGTCCTAATTGAAAAAGGAGCTGGAGAAACTATATTCTCTAAGGCTTATGGAGGAAAAGATGCAGATAGCCCGATCATAGCGGCAAGCATAACAAAAATGTTTACTGCAGCATGTGTTTTTGTTCTCATTCAACAGGGGCTTATGACACTGGACGATAATCTGCTTAATTTTTATGAACCTGCTTATATAAAGGGTTTGCAATTCTATAAAGGTAAAGATTATTCTTATGATTTGAAAATATCAGATTTACTCTGCCAGACAAGCGGATTGGCAGATATATATGAGGAGGGAAAAAACAACATCAAAAAACAGGCTATAATTTCAGATACATTCCTATCTTTTGACAAAATGATTGCTTTAACTAAAGAAAAAGAAGCTCATTTTCCACCCAATTGCAAAAACAAGGCCCACTACGCGGATATTAACTTTAATATACTGGGCGATATCGTTGAAAAAGTCACAAAATGCTCATTGGAAAAGGTGTTTGAAAAATACATATTTTCAAAAATAAATATGACGAAAACTTATCTTCCTGTCTCGGAAAAAGAATATATACCTATGGTTTACTATGGGGATAAGCAGTTATACAGGCCGCAATTCATAATGTGTAGTAAAGCAAGCGGCGGCTGTATTACTTCTACAAGAGATTTAATGATATTTATACAGGCGTTTTTTCATGGAGAACTTTTTGACATAAAATTTTTCCATGAAAAACTGTATAGAAAATTACAGTTATCTATGTTTCCGATCTGTTATGGAAACGGCTATATGAGAATAAAAATGGGCGGATTATCCACTTTCTTTTTGGGTCAGGGTGATTTGTTAGGCCATAGTGGATCAACAGGCTCATTTGCATTTTATTATCCTGACAAAGAGTTATTTTTTGCGGGGGATTTTAATCAAATGAAATATCCTGCACTGCCTATAAGGTTTGTAATGCAGCTTGCTATGTTTGTTCCATAAAAAATGAGGTGATAACAACTGAATATTATCGAAGCATTTATATACAAACGAATGTCTGACAAACAAGAAACAACCAGTATATTAAGAAATAACATAATTTTGTATTGAATGATTCAACGTTTACATTAAGTGGAGCATGTTTTATAATTTTGGGGTAATATAGAGAGTGAAGACGGTATGATCAAATTGAGATGAGAAACTGGAAATTGAGAGAGGGATATTATGCCAATAATAGAAAGCTTAGAGTGGACATTTGATACGGTTGCCGCCAGATATGAAAGACTTCGTCCGGGGTATATGGATGATCTATATAAAACACTTTTCGATTATATTAACATCGACAGTTCGTCTAATGTTGTTGAAGTCGGGATTGGCGGCGGACAGGCAACATTACCAATTTTACAAAAGGGATGTACCTTAACAGCGGTAGAATATGGAGAGAATTTTTCAAAACTGTGTGAGAAAAAGTTTGAGGAGTATAAAAACTTTTCTGTTATAACAGAGAAATTTGAAAATGTTTCTTTTGCAGATCATCAATATGACCTGGTATATTCCGCTTCTGCATTTCACTGGGTACCGGAAGATGTTGGATATGCAAAAGTCTATGCCATGTTGAAAAGTGGAGGAGCTTTTGTGCGTTTTGCAAATCATCCATATCGCGATAAGGGCAATCCTGTCCTGTCAGAAGAAATCGAAAAATTATATTCTATATATTATCATCCATATTATGGAAAAGATGCCAAATCCCCGAAAGAATATAGTGAAGCGCAGGCGGCGCAGGTGGCTCAAACTGCTAAAAAATATGGATTCGTAGATATCAGGTATGCTATGTTTTACAGGACAAGAACGTTCTCGGCCAAGGAGTATGTTGAATTATTGGGAACATATTCAGATCATATTGCTCTTGATGAAAAGGTCAGGATGGAGTTTTTTTCAAAAATTGAAGAAACAATCAATCAACATGGCGGAACGTTTACATTATACGATACCATAGACTTGCAGCTTGCAAGAAAGCCTTAAAGCATGTTTATTATAGTGCATACCAAGATTCTGTAGCAGATTCCTTTGGATGGCTAAAGGTGTGAGAGCCTGCAGCGGATCCTGACCGGGAATTTGAGACTTTCGGTGCATAACATCACAGTAAACTGCTCTGATATGGATAATTAGTACGATGGAAACGAGGGTATAAGCATATGATCAGACAGGCAGATATGCAAGATGTCTCGCGTATTGCGGAGATACTGATTTTCACGAAAAGAATGACTTACAGGCCAATTTTTTGTGACGACAAGGTTTCTTTTGGTCAAATGCAGGTGGTGCCTCTGGCGCAGGAGTATATGAGAGATCCCGAACGCTTATTGTATATGTGGGTATATGAAGACGCGTTCGTGAAAGGAATCCTCACGCTGAAGACGATAAGGGGTAAAGACAGCAGGCAGGTCTTGCAAGTGGAAGAACTCTACGTGGATGTGTTTTTCCATAATGAGGGGATTGGTCATGCGCTGCTTTCTTTCGCGGAAGACATGGCAAGGAAGCAGAGAGCGGATGAGATGTCTTTGTGGGTGCTCGAAAAGAACGAACATGCAAGGATGTTTTATGAAAAAAATGGATTTGCGGTATCGGATGAGAGAAAGCTTGAAGAAGGAACATCGGAGTATGTTGTGCGATATCGGAAAGTGCTGTATTGATTTCGAATGGGATATTGAACGGGATATAATGTAGATTTTCGCATATTGATATAGCCGTATTTGCTTTACGGATCAGGTACATAAATTATCTGCCAAAAATTATGATAAATTTGCTGATAGTGTTATTGACAAAAAACGAGAATCGGTGATACAATATAACTCCACCGCCAAAATAAAATACCAAAATAAAATAAAATTAAAAAATTTTAAAAAAGGTATTGACGCACGGCGGTAGGTATGGTAACATACCAACGTTGCGTGCTTGAAGAACAAGAGCACAAGACAAAGCACCTTGACAAATAAACAGTAATGCAACCCTGAAAATTCAAGAGAAAATTTTCAGAGAAGTATCGAACGA
>ERZ808051.1361-NODE-1361-length-16653-cov-4.090613_pt1 | contig 16653 bp, 12 predicted proteins | sample MGYA00380199_ERZ808051 | MGnify/ENA primary metagenome ERZ808051 (study PRJEB31490, sample SAMN06133391) | mouse gut metagenome | isolation source: J11 | host: mice | place: China: Chengdu | collected 2015-05 ...
GAATACGGTTATTACGTGCCGGACTGCGCGAAATACCATGTGCCGACCTTCCTCGAGAACGGGGCGACCGCAATCCTTTGCGCGAGCGACCTGATCGCATCGGGCGTGATAGCTGAACTTACCAAGCGCGGGCTGAATGTCCCGGAAGATATCAGCGTCATGGGATTTGACGACCTCCCGCTCGCCTCAGCGCTCACCCCGCCGCTCACCACAATCCGTCAGGACAGAACCGACCTTGGCAAAAGCGCATTCCTCCTTTTAGACGGACTGATCCACAATGTTTCGGTAAGCAAGATGCTGCTGCGCGCAAAATTTATTAAGAGAGCTTCCACCGCCGCGGCAGCCGCCGCTCCAAAAAACTATACAACTGCGGAAGAATAAACAAAAAGACCGTGGGCTTTACCGATTAAAGCCCGCGGTCTTTTCTATCTCATCTCCTCAAAAAATCCTGACTTTGACGCTTCCTCCCCCGCCTGATAGAGATGGGAGATATCCCCGAGTCCCACACAGCGGAAAAATACTTCGCCCGGTATTCTCTCCTCGCTCACCAGCGTTGTAACGGAAGTCGGTGCTACAAAAAAGCCCTGCCACAACATAACCGGGGACAGCCCGATCAGATGTGCCATAATCGCAAATGTTATGCCGAGGTGACAGAAGAACACAAGTGTATCCGTATTCCCGCCCTGCGTCCGGTACATGCTGCCCTCGCGCACATAACCGTAATCCTCAAGCAGCCCGTCAATCCCGTCGCATACACGCCCATACACTTCTGCTACATCACCGCTTTTCATAACCGGTTCCAAAAGCCAGGCTTCCTTATCGTACAAGCCCCTGCACGCTGTCCAGTCGCGCGGCATAAAATCCCATGGGATACGGCGTTTCCCGGTCTGAGAGTCAATCACATACCCCGGGAACTCCCTAAGCCACTCCTTAGTAACCGCCGTCCGCCCGATTTTTTCAAGCGAGTACGCCGCCGTTTCCTGCGCCCGCCCGAGCGGGGAACAATAAAAATCCCGCACCTGCATCCCTGCAATCCGCCCGGAAAGAATTTCGGCTTCCACCCTTCCCTTCGCCGTCAGCGAATCATGGACATAATCCGGATCTCCATGCCTTACAAATACAAGCTTCATTTTCCACCTTTTCCTTCCGGTTTCTTCTGATTAATTCCATTATTTTACAATATTCTATGACTTCCCTATGTATAGCTTTTCAGCTCCGCCACTCGCTGCGCCAACGCGCGTGCCAGACTGTTCATCTCATCAACCGCGTGCCCATTCTGCTCTGTAACCTCCTGAGTCTGTGCCGTGTTTGCCATAACCTGCTGACTCACCGCTGAAATTGTCTGGATACTTTCCACAATCTTGGCATTCGCTGTTAAAAGTTTCCCAATCTGTTCCATCTCCTCATCCGTATCCCTCTTTACATTCACAACAGCCAGACGGATCGCCTCAAAGTCCTCTTCCGTATCAAATATAATGCTATTTTGCTGTGCGTTAAGTTCCGCCATCCGCGCAACTGAAGATGCTGCCTCCTCCGCCTTTTCACTGAGCGTTTCAACCATCTGCGCAATGTTTTTTGTTGACTCTTTAGTCTGGTTTGCCAGACCGTTGATCTCCTCCGCAACCACAGCAAACCCCCTGCCAGCATCCCCCGCACGCGCCGCCTCAATCGATGCGTTTAGCGCCAGTAAATTAGTCTGATTTGCAATTCCCCCTATAATCTCAACAATCCCCTGAACCTGAACAGCGGTATCTTTAAGCATCTGCATCTGTGAGATTACCTGCACGCTGTTTTCCTCTACTCCCTTCGCACTATCAGAAAGCTTCTTCATATTTAAAATCCCGGAATTTACTTTCTGATCGGTTCCCCCTACACTGCCGCTGATCTGTTCTGTCAGGTCACCTGTATAATCTATAACCGACTGGATATCGGAAGTCATATGAAGCTGACGTTCCACCATTTCCGTGGACTGGGTCGAACCTGACACAATCTCTTCCATCGCGCTCGCAGTCCTGCCCGCTGAAACCTTTAACTCATCCAGCTTTTCCAGCAGTTTTTTTGTATCCGCCTCAACAACATGTGTTACCTGGGTCACCTTTTCTAAGATATTTCCAAGTTTCCCCTCGCTCTCACTTAAAGCCTGCACCCGCGCCATATGAAGCTTAGCTGAAATATTGCATGCCAGACATGCGAACACGGAACAGAGCACTGCTGCCGCCATCTGGATTTCCCAATCCGTCATATACTCATCCGGTTCCTTATGATCCACAGTAATCTGTACTATGATGCTGGCAATATTAGCTGTTATATTTCCAACAGCCAGCCAGCGCAGTAATTTCTGGTCATTACTTATCATAAGCAGATATAAAACCGGCAAACTATAGCTGAAGACCATTGGAGTCGCACCAGTCAACAACACGAACACATATAAGATCCCGTAAAAAATAGCACAAAGATATTTGATCTTAGCCGCAGCCGGATTCCTGTGGTAAATCATCCACTCAGAAACCAGCGGTACTATAAGAAGCAATGTGAAAACCACAAAATATCCCACTGTCCGATGCCCCTTAACTACCTCCAGAATATACGCCACAAACAAAATACTGCTGATTACAGTCCAGCCCTGCATAATTCCCTTATTGATTGTCCGATTTTCATGTTCCATCACAACGCCTCCTACAAGTTACATTACTTTCATTGTAATGGAATTGATATTATTCTGCAACTATTTATTTCAATTATTTTCATTTTGTGCATTTATTCCCTGTATACTGCAAGCTCTCCCGCCCACCTGACAGTTTTCGCAGTCCGTATTCCATCTTACCTTACATATCTTTTACATAATAATGCCGCTTCAACCACGCCGAAAGCCCGTCAAGCCCCGGATAGATCATGCGCTCGTTAATGTTCATCCGGTCAAGCATATCCCGTATCTTCCAGCGCAGACTCTTATCAATAATATACTTTACAGTATGCATGGTTCTCTCCGACAAAAACTTTTCAATATCATTCATCCCACTTGGGATAATCGCAAAATAAGAATACTGATTGATAATGCGCTGATCTATGGAAGGCGGCTCCAACAGCACCATGGAATTCTCCCCCATATCCGCATCATAGGAATCAAGGTCACACGCAAGTTCATTTAACATCTCCACCGTAAATAAATTTGTTTTTTCCCCGCGCAGGCTCTCCTGGTAGCGCCCCGGCAAAAGTCGGTTCATCTCATGCACATCAATCTTCCAGAGGATTCCCCCGTGCATCTCCATATTTGCCAGGCGCTCACCGCTCGTAGAAAAATGCAGTCCGATAAGTGGAGAGTACGTCCAGTCCTGCAGCCTGGTCGGCAGTCCATGATGCTGCCCGATAATCAACTGCCGCCAGACGGACTCATCGAGAAGCGGCTCCTCACTCGCCGCATATTTCGTAAAATTTCGCAGAATACTCTTTTCCAGTTCCTTATGTTTTTCCTTACAGTTTAAGTGCAGGCTCGTTGTCAGATAATAAGCCTCGTTCGGCATCCCGCGGTACAGATAGGACGAGCGGTATCTTCCAATCGAACTGTCATAGGTCTGCTCATTAATTAACTCCAGCACTTCCTCAATTCTAACCAAATGTTCTGTCCGTATCATCCCTTCCTCCCAATCTGAGCTTACTGCCCAAATAGAAATCCTGTCCACAACACTCCTTGGCATTGATTCCCGCGCATATGTCCTTACTTCTTCTTTTTCTCGAACTCCTTCACAAACTGATCGAGATCCTGCCCCTTTAAAGCGCGCTCCAAAAGCTGCGGCAGCATCTGCGGGCTGCACGCAAAGCACGGAATTTTCAGCGCCGCGACCTTCTGCGCCATCTGCGTATCATAGTACGGTCTGCCCCCCTCCGCAAGCGCGAGCAGGCACACCAATGTAACACCTGCCTCCTTCAACTCCCCAAGGCGGCGCAAGAGCGCAGCACGGTTGCCCCCCTCCTCAAGGTCAGTAATCAGGAAAAACAAAGTTTTTTTCGGATTCTCAATAAATTTCTCACAGTACGCCACCGACTGATCGATATTTGTCCCGCCGCCGAGCTGGAACCCGAAAAGCAAATCAACCGGGTCATCACTCTTTTCTGTCAGATCGACAATATTCGTATCAAACGCCACAATCCGCGTGGAAATACTTGACATGCTGGCAAGGATACAACTGATGATTGACGAGTAAATAACGGACTCTCCCATCGAACCACTCTGGTCAATATCAAGGATGACATTCCATTTATTCGCCGCCGTCGTACTGGTGCGGTCAAAGAAATAAAAATGTTCCGGCACAATCGTTTTTAATTCCTGATTGTAATGTTTCAGGTTCCTTTGGATGGTCATTTTATAGTCGAGCGCTGCCGCCGAGGGGATCGGGGAATGCTTGCGCTTGTTGACCGCGGCTGTCACAGCCCTTCTGATATCCTGCTCCAAAAGACGGTTGATCTCCTCGACAATCTTCTTGATAAATTCGCGCACGCTCTCCTTGGAACGCTTGGGAATCTGGTCTTTTAACATCAGGATGGTGGAAGCAAGATTTACGTCCGGCTCAAGGTTTTCCAAAAGCTCCGGCTCAAAAATTAACTGTTTTAAACCGCAGCGCGTCATCGCATCGCCCTGGATAATCTTTACAAGCTCCGGTTCGAAAAGACTTCTCACATCGCCAAGCCACCTTGTAATCTGCGGATTTGACGGCCCTCTGCCTGCTCCCGCGCCCCCAGTGCCAAAACTTCCCGGGGAATTAAGATTGTAGATGGCGGCGAGCGCCTGATCCATCATATCCATCTCACCGCTCAGCCCCCCACCGCCCATCTTCTCAAAGCGATCCTCGCTGTCCTGGCCTAAAATCAGCCTCCATCTTGTCATAGATTGTTTTATATCCTTTTTTGTCACGCTCTCCATAGTTATCCTCCATTCCGAAAACGTTTACGTTCAAGGAACCGCAAGAGAAAACTGCAAATGCAGTTTCTCTTGTGGAATCCATGTAAAAATAATCAAATCAGCATTATTTTTCACCGTAAACTTCCGCACAAAACTTCTAGTCATAAATCATCTGTAATACCGGATCACCGAGAAGGTCATGCAGGCTCTCCCAAGCATGTCATTCCCGGCACCATAAAAACCGCGCCTAAAAGTCAAAATCAAACTCGTCAAGACTCTCCACCAGTTCCTTCTCTTCCACATTCAATTCCGCATTGAGCGCCTCGCTGACCTCCTGACCATTGTAGCCCCAGATCTCACCCAGATTTTCGGCAATCGAATCCTTTTCCATCGCTGAAAAATCAGCAAATGCGCGGCGCAGGAAAAGCAGCGCGCGCTTAAACTCCTCGTCATCAAGCGTTTCCAAGTACTCATCAAGGCTCTCCCAGAGCGAAAGCCTCGCAATCAGCGCATAGCGGTTTTTCATGGCAAGCCCCTCGAACCACCCCGCGCCAAGATCCGCAGGAACACCCCTAGAAAGCCTGCGGCGCACTTCAAGGCGCAGCGCCTCGCCATCCGCAAGGCTGCGCTCTAGCCGGATTGCCATTGCATAACCGGAAAGCTTTGTATTTAAATCATCCCGTTCCGCAACCTCCCTAAGCGCCTCATTCCACGCCGCAACATCAAGAAAATCATGAGCCAGTGCCACGCTATTCAGGCGTTCGATCGCCGCCGCCATCGCCTTGGATGCCTCATCGTCACAGACACATTCCCCCGGAAGAATCAGGCACGCCCGGAAAAAAATCTGCTGCAAAATCGGCACGAGCGGCGCGGAATCAAGCTGCCTGATATCGCCATATTGCAAAACCACCGAAAGACTTCCCGCAACCGCGGAAAGATCGACGACGGATGCCGCATCCACTGCCATCGCCTGCAGCGCGGCAGTCGCGTAAGCCGCTGCCTCCGTCATCCCGCAGTCAAAAGCATCCTCAATGACACGCGCTGCCTCGCCCATATTCGGTGCCTGCTCCACGCGCTCCTTCATACAAAACGATGCCGCCTGCGCGACCGTATCGCCCTTTAGGGCTGCCTCCACCAGCTCAATCTCCGCCTCCGGAGTCCAGCGCACGCTCCAGTGCTCCGCCCAGGTCGCATTGTCCTGCCTCGTCATAGCCTGCGTTGCAAAGCTAATGCCAAGCACCCGCAGCCGGTGCAGGAAAAAAGAGCGGTTCAGGTCAAGAAATGCCGCCTTCTGTGTGGAAGCTTTGCGGTTCTCACGCAGGTCTAGCGATAATTCCTGCTGCGTTGCCCCGCGGTATTTTTCAAGCTTCAGCTCCTTTAGTTTCCTGTAAAAATCATCCTGGATACTGGTGCGGCTCACACCGTCCGGCAGAAAACCAATCGCAGTGCCAATCTCCGTATCGGCTGCGGCAAGCGTCAGCTCGGAGATGCTCCCGCCCCCAAGGCAGGTAACCGCAGCATCCCGCAGATCGCGAAGCGCCGGAACCGGGTTTTCCCCTCGCAGCTTCGCAAGTGCCGCCGCAAGCTGCACCGCCTCAATTACCTGCGCCGAGGAAACCGGATTGCCGTGCTCCCTCTGATACCCCGCAATCCGGCTCAGATAACAGCGCGCGGTATACGAAAAATCACCCCTTGAAAAAGCTTCCCACAAAAGCGAATAATAAGCCGGAGCCTTGTTGCCCGCCCCGTAACCGGCGCGCGTTGACAGTCGGTAATATGAATACGGCATCAGTGTATGGCTCGCCTCAAGGCGCGGCAGGGAGGATAACTCTTTGTCCGTCATTGCAGCCGCCCGCTCATCCAAAAGTCCCGCCACATGGTAGGAACCTGTGACCACGACAATTTCCTCGGGTGCAACCCCCGACGCGACAGCCTCCTCGATCTTCTTTCGCATAAACGCCTCGCGCACAAGGATTTCCGGACGGTCAACTGCCCCGTCCTCCTCCAGCGCCCGCAGCTCACTTCCAAAAATTTCCGCCCCGCGGCGATACCCTTCCGTTTCACTGGTATGCTCCATCGTGCGCTCCCAGAATGTTTCATGCCCGTCCTCGCCCGCCTGCTTATCAAGCAATTCGTAGACGTTCATGCGCTCCTCCTCGCCCTTATCGGCGGATTTCCCGCCCGGCTCATACTCCGGCAGCGCAAGAAAAACCTCCGACGGCAGATCGATAAAGCGGCATTCCTTCTTGTTTTCTTTACACCATAAAATTGCCTGGTACTCCGGGGAATACTCTGCAAATGGATACAAAATTGTTCTCACAGGCGCATCCTTCGTGTATGCAAGCACCGCAATCGGCGGCTGCACAGCATGGTCGGACAGCCACACAAGAGTATCATCAAAATCACAGGGACCTTCCACCAGCACTAACTTAGGGTTCTTCTCCCTCAAAAAATTCCTCAGATGCCACGCGCCGGCAGGGGAGAGATGCCGGATGCCAAAAATATACGGATGTTTCATAATTCCTCCATGTTTTCCATCTGAATAGTTAAAAAAACCGCTGGCTTTTGTCCCTATCTCATTAAATCGCTGCACGCTTTATACAGCCCGCTCCAATGCAAACCGCGCTTTTTCATAACATGTTCCAGATATTCTTTCCACGCCACGGCATCCTTATCCTCATCCTTGATTATCGCACCCTGTAACGCGGCAGCCAGATCCTCGTCACTGATTTTTCCGCTGCCAAAACTTCCGGCCAGCGCCATACTATTGCACAAAAGCGAGATTGCTTCCGCCGTGGAAAGCACGCCGCTCGTCCCCTTTACCTTCTGGCTGCGGTCAATAGTTTCGCCGCACCTTAACTCTCGGAAAATCCGGCATACCTTCTCCACCGTTTCATCTTCCGGCAAAGCGGAATTTAAATCCAACCCCGCCGCAAGCTGTGCCACCCTCGTGCGCACAATCTCCATCTCAGAATCCAAGTCCGCCGGGGCAGGCAGAACCACAATATTAAAACGCCTCTTTAGCGCCGCGGACATCTCGTTTACACCCTTATCCCTTGTGTTTGCGGTCGCAATCACAGAAAATCCCTTTTTCGCCGCAATCTCCGTGTTCAATTCCGGCACGGAAATACGCTTCTCCGACAGAATGGAAATCAGCGCGTCCTGCACCTCGGAAGCACATCGGGAAATCTCCTCCATCCTGGCGATTGTCCCGGTTTCCATCGCGGTAAATACCGGACTTTTTAACATGGCTGCCTCGGAAGGTCCCTGCGCCAAGAGCATCGCGTAATTCCAGGAATAGCGAAGCTGCTCCTCCGTTGTCCCTGCCGTCCCTTGGATTACCTTTGTGGAATCCCCGTTAATTGCCGCACAAAGATGCTCCGAAAGCCAGCTCTTTGCCGTTCCCGGCTCCCCGATCAAAAGCAATGCGCGGTCCGTGACAAGTGTTGAGATCGCAATCTCCACCAGGCGCTCATGCCCGATATATTTCGGTGTGATCTGGGTGCGGCCTACCTTGCCGCCACAGATATAGGTGCGCACTGAGCGCGGCGACATTTTCCACCCCGTCGGCACTGGGTCTTTCTCCGCCGCAATCAGCGCGTCAATCTCCTTCTGAAATAATTGTTCTGCCGGCAATCTTAAAATTTCCTGTTTCATAATCCATACCTCTTTCCTGTGACATCATTTCCATTTTCTTATTTCCCTGCAATATCATACACTTTTATATTAACAAGCAATCCTACAGACCGTTCTCAACCCATTTCATATAGTTTGCCTCGTTCCAGTTATACACGGTGACTTTTCCGCTTTTTACCAATTCAGGGATTCTTCCTGCTTCCTTTATCTTATCCTCAAGACTTCCCGGCATATTTTGGACAAAATACTCAATCTGCCAAATGGAAATTCTCGGCCTCGCCTTTGCATAGTGAACCAAAAGTCCCTCGCAGCAGGTACCCCCACAGCGTTTTAGCGGCTCCAGATATTCGTCTGCCGCATATGAAAGCGCCTGCTTATAAAAATATTCCGCAAGCCTTGCGCAAACTTCTTTGTCCGTAGAATCGAACAATCCCCCCAATTTCCTGTCAATATCCTTATCATGGCAGCGGATAAAAACTTCCAATAACTCCCCCTTAATCTCGAGCTGGAGCGGCTGCACATATTCACGTCGGTATTCCGCCACACTATCATATCTTGATAGCGCAAGTTTATATCCCCTGCCCTCATCAAAATAGAGATAATTAAGTGCCCCCACCAGAAAATGGTACGGCACGCATGGAGTTTTATCAAAAAGCTGTTCTGAAAGCCAGGCGGCAATATTCGCACCTGCTTTTTCTGCCCCTGCGCCGCACTCACGGATTAAGCACGCAAGAAATGCCGCCGGAAAATATTGCAAGCGTCCATGCTCTTCCCCATATATGGAATCTACCAGTGAAAATATTTCCTCACCAGGCTGAGTAATCAGTGTGTAGCACAACAGATGAAGAATCACACTCTGTAACCAAGTGCCATACTTCCCACTTAAAGCCGCAGCCGCGCGCAGTGCATCACAGACCTCAGCTCCGCTTTTCCCATAGAGGGTATCCACAAAACGGGCTGCTGTTTGCTCCCATTCTTTTATGGCTAAATCATCCTTCTTTTTATCGCCCGTCTTTTCTGTCGGTCTCAACTTTAGCCAGTCCTTCAGACCTTCTGCCGCCCTTCGCGCCGCCCATGGAGCTTTATTCACCTCCGGACTCATCTCAAGGTACTCCATCACGGTTTGCGGTTTCTTCTTATACATTTCCTCAAAAAGTTTTTCCACTTCTTCATCGTCGTTACAGGCAAGCGTACAATAAACGATCTTTTTCGTATTTCCGCGCTCTTTCTTCCCGAGATCCATAAGAAGCTCAATATTCTTAGGGTCGTGGCGCAGCGCATAAATCAGGTTCTGCCGCAATTCGCCTTCCGCCGTCTCAAGTTGTTTTATGTAGAAATCATTGCCCGCAGCCCCCATCCATTTATCAATAATATGCAGCCTGCGCACCATCTCCTTCTTGCCTTTCGGGTTGAAATCCCGCACCAGAAGCGGGAGCACATCCTCCCCATCCTCAAGCAGCCAGCCGCGCACATCATCGGCAAGTTCCGCATAGGATGCGCCGAGCGCCTGTACCATCGCCGTGCGAACACGGTAATCTTTAAAAAGTTCCGGACTTACATTGTGGCAGTCCGTCACATATGAATAATGCCCGCTTCCAGAAGTTGTAAGTGCCTCCCTGAGCGGCTGGAGCACGGAATATGGGACGTTTGACAGAAGCATCTTTTTGTTTTTATTTACAATTTTTTCCATCTCACTTTCCACTTCATCCCCGGCAAATAGCGGTTCCATCTCCCCCGCCACGCCCACAGCGCCCTGCGTGCAGCAAACCGCATCCACCAATGTGATGGCATCAAGCAAAAGGTCTTCCTTGCCTTCCGCCGAAGCATCCGGCGCAACTAATTTCCGGCAGAGTTCGCCCACCTTTGCAAACACCGGTGCTGCTTTCTCAAGCGGTGCCATTGCTTCGACTGCCCTCTTTAACCTAAAATCTTCCGCCAGCAGGCTTGTTCCGGCAATCATTGCCGTGCGCAGGCGGTCACGCAAATCATAAATCGGTGTTATATCCATAAATTTTGTTCTCCTTATTATTAGTTCCGCATACTCCCTACTCGCACCCATTTCCCAGGAGCAATTTCTGTCCGCTCCGCTCCCATAAATTCCTCCGGGTGCGTTCCGGGATTATGCTGTTTTTAGTTCCGCATTGGGGAGTTTTTAATAGAGAAGGCGCACTACTTCGTTTTCTGTGAGGATGCTGAGAGGCTGTAATTTCAGCCTGCGCGCTGCGCCATCGTAATAAAATGCCCCCAAAAGCACCTGGTCTTTTAACAGCCGCTCCTCCGGCAAAAGCCCGATACGGTCAAGCGATGGCTCAATCCCCGGGGCATCACCGAGCATCACTGTTTCACCCGCCGCATTTTTCAGACAGAGTGAACCGCCGATCTTCCCGATTTCAGAATACGCAACCAGACGGATAAAAACAGGGTCGGCAATCGCATTTTTCAACGTATTTTTCACATTCTTTGTTTCTGCCGCAAGGTTTGTAACCGCCATACCGCGCAAAACACCTAAGTCACTCGCGGCAATATCCCTGATCTGCACGCCGTTCCAGCGCACACGCAGATTCCCCTGACCCGGATAGCACGCCGCCGATGCCACATGCGCCACTCCAAACACAGAATCCTCCTGTTTCACATATTTTAATGCCTTAATTGGACGATAATTATAGGTCATATAAATTGTACCGTCAGACAAATCCGCCCATGCCCCCGCGTCAATATACTCCTTGCGGGCATCATCATAGACACACCAGAAAGAAAGCTGCATCAGGTCAGCCTCCGAAAGCGTCTTGCCAAGCGCCTCAAGCTCCGTCAGCTTCCAGACACCCCCGAGCTCCTCATAAAGTTCATTGTCATCCGGCGCTTCCTCGCCCTTTTCCAGTTTATCCGACAAATACTGCTTTGATTTTTTAACCAGCGTCCAAAACTTCTCCAAAACCGAAATCGCACTGTCATAATGTGTTTCATCCCCGTCTTTCTGGAACGCCGCAATCTCCAACATCAAACCATTTAAAAGGCGCTGCGGTCCCGGCAGATAGTAATCGCCTAACTGTTTTGAAAGCTGCTCATAAGTTTTAAGCGCCGCTCCGCCCATTGTGCCAAGCCCCGCCTTAATTAAATCCCGCACCAGCTTTTCCGCAAGCCCAAGCCCTTCAAGCTGCTTTTTTAACTTCTTTGTCCGCGCCGCCTTTGCCGATTTCGCAGATTTTTCCGCCGCCGCTTTCTTCTTCTCGATTTCCTCCTCGGTCAACGGTCTGTCATCAGCACCTTCCTGCGCATTCTCTTTCTTCCCCGTCTTTTTCGCACGCTTCTTCAAAATATCATCCGGAATCTCACAGGTGCCAAAATCCCTGCCCGCCGCAATCTCATATAAAAGTGCCAGCCCGTGCTTGCACGGAAACTGCCTGCTCGGGCAGGAACAGCGGCAAACCGGCGCATCCGGCTCAATAAAATCAACTGTTGTAATATAGTTACTCTTCCCACTGCCGGTACACTCGCCAAGATAAAAGGTATCGTCCGCAGAACACTCCCGGCGTACAAAGCCGCCCTTTGCAGAAATTTTCTTCCCGTTCGATGCCGCCGCAGGATTCGGTGCCATCGCCGCAATTTGCTGTTCAGTTACTTTTTGCATAATACCCCCATTCTGTTCCTAGAACATTGTTTTAGATTTTCAGAACTGCACTGTCACATTCTTCTGTTTTTCCACTTTATAAGTATACTCGCAACGTATGGAAATTTCAAGATATATCGCAAAAAAGTAAGAATAATGAAAGCTTTGCGTGTAATTATTTGACAACATCAGATGCATGGAATATGTCATACACAATAAATAAATCTAACCACTATCCATCAACACTGTCACCCATCGACAATATTAGCACTAATAAGCACACCAAAAAAACACTATCCTAATTTTATACCACCCCGCCATTTCAAAAATACAGGTCAGGACATAATAAATCTATCCCCAACTATCAAAACATTTGCTTGACGGTAGCATACATATTATGGTATTATCAAGTAGATTATTATACAGTAGTATATCATATTAGAAATACGAAGAATTTTGATATTCAATGTGAATTGCAAGGGGCGAATCATGAAAAGAAAACAACTACGGTTGTATTAACATTACCAGTTGTGTATGAGGATAAATTTGAAATTACATATTATTATGTTGCCAAGGAAGCAGAAAGTACAGGAAGTAGGAATACAGTTGCTTCAGGTATTTCTGGCAAGAAATATAAAGAAAATTTTTTAAAAAAGGTTAAATTAGAAGGGAGCGGATATACAGAAGATGGGGAATATATTCAGTATAATCCGACAACAGGAAAATATAGAATAGTTTCATATCCGCAAACTGCAACAGGAACTGACCTTAAAGTGGGACAAACAATTGCTGTTGACAATACTATTATTCCACGCAGCGGAAATGGGCATCGAGCAAAAGTTTATATAGTAGATGTTGGGTATAGGCAGGCGGAAGATGCAGGAAGTGCTATAAAAGGATTTCATATTGATGTATATGTAGGTGTAGGCGAACCTTCACCAGAACCAAGTTGGAATAAACAATATAGGAACGTACAGTATTTCGGAAATGATTTATATTGATTGAAAGGAAAAAGTGTTATGAATAAGAAAAAAGGAATGGTATTATTTGTTTTTTTTGTATTTTTGGTAGGTATAGTCAGCAATGTTCGTGGAAAAGCAGAAAATGAAAATGGCAGTGATGCAGTAAAAAGTATAGAAAATCAGGAAAACAATTCTCAGGAAACGGAATCGTTGGATAATGATCTTTCACAAAAGGATATATTAGAAGTAGTTTTGGAGAAAGAAATTTTACCTGTAAAGGAAGAGAAAGATGAACCAGCAGAGCTTGTATGCTGTGATGAAGGAAAAGATATCTATTTGCAAAGACAAACAGATAATTTGAAACAGACAGGTTTTGCAGAAGAATCAACAGATGATTCGGTGGCTTTTAGTTTGTCTGGTAAAAAAGCTGAACTAGTGCCAGTCGAGGGATGGTCATTTCCAGCTTTGAATATTACATTGGAAAACGGAACGAAAATAGAGTGTGAATTAACGGATGTTTTTTTCTCAGCAATATTAGATTTTTATTGGATTGATGAAGAACGCGTTATTTTGGAAGGACATGTAAATCCATCTTTAAATGTTTGTATTGTGTATAACTTAAAGGAAAATAGTTTTGATGAGTACTATGGTGTCTTTTTTACATGGAATGATGACTACAGTAAGCTTTATTTTGTAGAAACTTCTCCTCATTTTGGTTCAGAACCAGTACCAGAAAAAATTATAGATCAAGAAGGAACTATATATTATGAAACAAATAAGGGGGAGTATTTGATTAATCATCTTGTTCTTGATGCAACAAATGAATATATGGGATTTTATGTTAAGACAATCGAAGAAGGAAAAAACTTTGGGATACTAAATTGTGAAACGATGGCTGTTTTGTATGAAGAAAAAGACATTCATTATAACGATGTTGAAATTTTGGTCAAATAATAGAAATATAATACATTTGGGCAGTATTATATTTTGAACAAACCCTATCATATAACATTTCCAGTCCAACCACTAAGCCAATATAACAATTGGAATCCAAATTTATTTTCTGTTTCACAATAAATTAATATAATAATAAATACATATTTTTACATCTGACTTACTATTAACCAAAAGGAGGATACCCATGAGGTTTTTTACAAGGTGCAAAATCTTATATCGCTCTTTAATGCTATTTTGTGTATGTATGGGGATATTTCTTGCCCTTCGTCTGTCATCAATAAGTGTTGATAGTTCCCCTAAATTCTTTTTCTTCTGTATTGGATGCTGTATTTTCTTATTTTTGATTATTTCTTTGATTATACTTAGATGCATTATTAAGGACGCGGAAGAAGACCTGACAGCGATTGCGAAACTAAAAGACAAATCAGATACTCATGTCGGAAATCCGGATGTGGATATATAAAAGTTATAAATAAAAGCTTACCCATTCATAAACAAGGAATAAAATTCATTTGTTAGAACCATAACATTATTATAAGCCTCCTTACACCCCCTCGCTTCTATCACTTCAACCGGGAAGCCATTAAAGTTATATAAGTAATTATTTGACTTCTCCTATTATGTATGGTATACTATGCATGGAGCAATTCAAATAAAGGGGAAAGAATATGCTGGGAATACTTTTAGGTGATCTTCTTGCAAATCCGCATATTGATGAAAATTTGCTGTGCCATGGTCTTTGCAGCCCCGCCATGTTAAAAAAATACATAACAGGGCAGAAGAAACCGGAAAAACTCTTGGGGGATGCGCTGTGGCAACGCGCCGGAAAATCCATGGAAAAATTCGAAATCTTTTTGGAACAGGATGAATACATACTTGCAAAAGAGCGCACGAAGATACAATTGCTAATCCGTCATGGTGCACTATCAGAAGCAGAAAATGCAATTCAAAAATATCAGACCCTGAAAGGGGGAAACTCACAGCTACATATCCAGTTCCTCTGCCTGCAACGCGCTGAAATATACCGGCGCAACCGGGAATCTTATCAGAGGCAAATGAAAAACCTGCGAAGCGGGATGGCGCAAACACTTCCCGACCACATACTTACAACAGGCACTTTGCATCCTCATCTTCTGGGAACACTTGAGCTGCTTTTAATCAGCCGCTATGCATTTTTATTGGAAGAACAAAAACCGGAAAAAGCTGCTCTTTGGTATGAGAGATTAATATCCTACCTGACTGAACCGGCGGACGGCGGCATATCGCGTGACCTTGCGGACAAGCGCCGCCTCCTGCCACCGCTGTATTACCATCAGGCACTCCGTTTTACTGCGATAGAAAATAAAGGTGCAGCACTTTACGCATTAAACCAGGGCATTAAACTCCTCCAAGAACTCCAGGGATTTGAGGGTATGTTTATACGGATGATGGAACTTAAAATTAAACTATTGCAAAACTCCTCTAATCCAGTACCACAACAGGAAATATCCTGCCTGGAAGTGCTTTGTCAGGAAATGGCGGAATATAATACTGCAAACCCGGAAAATATCTATCCAGACTATCCGGAACGCAATATTTTTAACGTCAACAATATGTTGCGGGAAAGGAGGATTGCATACAAAATTACAGAGGAAAACATGGCAGATCAAATGGACTGCGACCTGCGCACCCTAAAAGATATTGAAAAAGGGAAGCACATGCCACAAAGCCGCACAAAGAAAAAATTTTTTCAGATTTTTAACCTTTCTACCTGGAAATACTGCGGTACGGTCAGCACCAGGACTTACTCATTCTACCGCAAATGTACGGAAATAATTAAGTATAATTATGAGAGAGATCTTAAGAAAGCCTGGGAAATCTATCAGGAAATTGCAAAAACATTAAAAAAGGAGGATCGCATCAACCAGCAGTTTTTAAAATACTGGAATACTGTCCTCTCCTACAATAGTGGCAAAACACAAAAAAATCAATACCGAACAGATCTTTTGGAAATATTACTGGAAACACTGCCAAATCAAAGTATTGCAAGCGGACAGTGCAGCTTGACAAGATACGAAAGAGAAATTTTAGAAGACTTGGCATGGGATATGGATGCAAAGGATTCGGATGGAATAGGAGATATGCTTTACACACAATATTCAAAATTTAAAGAAGACGAAAGCCTGGGATGCCTTTTTCCAGAATATTACATGTCCCTTGCCTATTGTTGCGCCAGATTCGCAATGCTAAAGCATGATTTTGAGGAATCCGAACGGATACTCGAAGATGCCCTCCGGCAAATCCGTTTCCTACAGGATGATTTTCGCCTGGATTGTCTTCATATACAGCGCTTTTTATTGGAAATAAACAAGCTTAAAGCCCAGGGGCAGTTGCCCGCATCTAACAACAGAAAAAATTTTCGTTGGATTCGGTATGCATATGCCATAAGTAAATTATATCGCCCGGATTCTGTTATCACAACGCATATTGAAAAAAAACTGATAAACTATTGTGAAGATACAAAAGAGATTTTTAATTCTTTATAAGAAAAATTTTTTTGTAAAAAGTTAGAATACCTTTCTAAGTGATACGCTTAAAAAGGTATTCTATTAAAA
>ERZ808051.1362-NODE-1362-length-16650-cov-10.020515_pt1 | contig 16650 bp, 19 predicted proteins | sample MGYA00380199_ERZ808051 | MGnify/ENA primary metagenome ERZ808051 (study PRJEB31490, sample SAMN06133391) | mouse gut metagenome | isolation source: J11 | host: mice | place: China: Chengdu | collected 2015-05 ...
GAAAAAGCCTCTTAAAAATTCAGCAATAACACAATAACTTTTAGGGTTAAATTCAACGGGTAGGCTGAACTGTAACAAAAAATATAATCTTTTGAAATAGTTGCAAAAATTTTAATTATTTTAAGACATCCTGTTGACATATCCATGCTGTGGTGCTATCATATATATTGCAGGTGCGCATAAAACAGTTGCGCGCAGTACTGTTTTATAGGACAGATGCGGAAGTGCTGGAATTGGCAGACGGGCAAGACTAAGGATCTTGTGTCGATACGACGTGTGGGTTCAAGTCCCATCTTCCGCATCCAACCCTGGTAAATTCAAAGTTTACCAGGGTTTTTTCTTTTTAAAACTTTCTACCCATTCCTTTCCACCGTTTCTTAGATGATGAAACATTCCTTATTTCTGACGTTACGCTGGCTACTGTAAATGGCTTTATATTGGAGTTGCGTTCCGATAAGCGCATGTCTGCAATGATGTGACGGTCAACACCTACCTCAAGGGATTCGGGCTTTCCTATCCAAACGCTCCCTTTATCTCTTCCTGAAAGCGGTCAGCCCTTGCTATCCAAACTGCGCTTCTATATAATCTGCAATTTCGGTTATATCATAAACAGCTTCCCACGTTACAATAACTTTAAAGTCCCTTAAAAATCATCAAATCACAATCGGAAATTTTAGGAGGAGAAATGATAAAGGCGATATATTTTGATTTATTTTTCACTTTGATAGTTCCCACATATGAAAAAACATACAATGAATACAACATATTAAACTTGTCTGTCAGCGAGTGGGAACAATACGCTGAGAACGATATACTGTATCACGAAAGAGCTTTGGGTTTCGTATAAACTGAAATAGAAATTATAGACAGGATAATGTCCCTTATGCCGTTTGAAGTGAGTATTGTTCAAAAAGAGCAAGTTTTATTTGCTCGTGAACAGAGAATGAAAAATGCACTAAAAATGGTATCGAAAGAAATATTAGATACTTTACAAAAATTGAAATTAAAAGATATCAAATTGGGACAGCAGGGATGGGCACCGTTTTTTCTGAGATGCTTGAAACGAAAAATGCCGAACAGAGAAAATCTATCTTACACATAAAAACAAACTTTCCCTTATTTGTTTAGATAGACTGGAGATTAATCAAAAAACTTTCCCTGAAAAAAATTCTTATTACCCAACGGTTTTGCTGTAAGCCTAAATAGAACACATCCGTCTGGACACATAATAACTTTACTGAATTTACTGTCACCACCTATATTTTCCAAATTGCCGCCACTTCTGACAGCTTCCATAATTGGATACATCATCATCATTACTTTAGAACATATACCCAGTCCCTGTGAATTTACAGGGCATCCATAGGTGCAAGTATATTTATCTCCGATTTCCTCACCATTTCGGCAAAATCTTTCTGTTTCTTCATTATCTTTATTAAAACCTATTACTTCAATTTCCCATACATATTCCTCATCATACCATTTTTTCATAATAATTTCCTCCGTTAAATTTTCATTTATCATTTCAAGAACATACAAAACATGTTCTTTTATAGGACACTAACCTTTTGGGAAATTTCGGAAACTTCTTTTAATCCTAATGATTGTTCATATATAGCCAGGTAATATTTTGCTTGTTTTGCTTTCTCACGAAATGTAAAACGATGTCGTCGAATTGTAGCTTCCGTAACACCTAATTTGCCTGCAATTTCTTGATCTGATATACCAGAAGCCATTCAAAATGTACAGACATATTCAAAAGGAATAATAGACGTTCAGTTATTTGCTGCAGCTCCTTAGATATTTAGTATTTCCATTATCTTTCTTGCTACTTTCTCAGGCTGTAAATACGTTGAATCAATGCTGGGGTATGTGTAGTCATCATAAAAATGAAACGTATTCTTTATACCACGCTCAATCCGTTCCCTGTCTCTGCCATCATTGATTGCCCTTCTTACATTCTCTTCCTTACAACATTTAAGAATAACAGGACATACCTCAAACGGCATACCGTCTTCTCTCAAGCTGCCAATTACCTGGTCAAAAATTTGTTTTCGTTCTCCGTGAAAACCATATGGAAAAATAACATATTCTATATCCTCACACAGGAGATAATTTTTGAATAATGAATACATGTTTTGAGATACGGCGTATTTTGTAGCATCTGTGAAAGGGAACGGGTTCATTGCACGACACCAATCAGCATCTACATAAGCACATTTTGATAATTTTTGTAACAATACTGTTGCTGTTGTAGTTTTTCCAACGCCATTAGGTCCTATAATTAAAATAAGCTTTTTCATATTATCCAGATCTCCATATCACTTTCTTTAAACAAATAAATTTTGCACAGTTCCTCCGTTACTGTACGGACTAACTCGCATTAATTAAATCAATGGTATGGACTTGAATTGTACGTGTAATGCAAATCCGCCCTTAAAATGATCCCGTCGTTTTGTCGGTGGATAACCACGAAAAAAGACCTCTATGAAATATCACAACACGGTATTCATAAATGCCTGAGTCTATCCATAAAATAAAATTTTAAATCTCCGCAATTTGAGCAACTGTCATTGAGAGGGTCTGTACAGCAACCAGCTGCAGCACAAGCCATATCGATTTTCTGTTCCATAGGAATCTTTATCACCTGCCTAATCTTGTAAGTCATCAATCGTCAACCCCGCTTCTTTTATAGCCTCCTCAAAAGGGATCACTTCATGGTCCGAATCATTGATATATCTTTCCGCTAAATTCTCGCAAAATAAATCATCCTCTATTTCATCATCTATCTGTATTCCTTTTAATAAATATAAAATTTTTGTAATTTTATATTCTGGAAGCTGATCAATAATCTGTTTAGCCTGTTCTCTCTCACTCATGAAAACACCCTCTTTCATATTGGTATCTATATTATATTCAATATTACTGATTTTTTCAAGCTTTATTAAAAACCGGCATGAAAATAGCACTAATGAGTCACCATACAAACCTTAAATCGATGGTACAGACTTGAATCAATCAAGTGCAGCCATCGATTTTCTATATCCAAATATTTTGAACACTATGTCAAGCAGATTTACTTCATCTTCTTTGCGCATCATTGACAACATGCCTTTTGTAAGAATTGAAGCCATCTTTACAATAATATAAAAATAATACTCGCAAAAGTTATATGATCTCGTATGAAAATATGATATAATCAAATCGAAATTCAGGAAGGAGATATCAAATGACAGATATGGAGATTTTAGAGAAGGCAATTGCAAGGATTGAGGCCTCTATTGATGAATATGATGAGGCAGATACATCTGTAATATATGACAGCGTAGATGCTATTACGAATGCAGGCTACAAATCGGAAGCAATTGAGACACTGTTACAGTTGTTTGAGCGTCATCCACTAGTACAGCATTGCCTAAATAACAGTGAAAAACAGTGCCTGATATTTGTGACAGGGCAAGGCAGAGGAAGGAGGCAATGCGGTGGCATTGTTGACTGACGACAACGCAGTACTGGTGCAAATAGCAGGTGCTGTATTCACTGTTATTTGCGCAATGCTGTACTAGCCTATTTTGGAGATCCCGGCGCGATCGTGCATTTCATCGAACAATTTGGCGGGGAATATGAAAACTTTCTTGCAGAATCGGTAAAGAGAACCCCGGCAAATACAACAGTCTGGATGTTAAACAGGTGTATCAATGCCGGAGAGCGCACAGCGGAATTTATGGGCATATTGAAAGAAGTCGCAGGCAGGACAGATGTTGATAAGGACATTAAAGATAGGGCGCAGGAATTTATAGACTTTCAAACAAATCAGTAAATCGATATTTTAGAAGATCCGTTAAAAATGTGTGAACTGGCTGTCAGAAAATCTGTATTCAATTTTTTATCGGAAAAGGAGGGAAATGTTTTGTATGGAAAATAAAGAATGGGTCATGCCAACACATATCATTGCCGGAGCAGGGATCGTAACAAATGAGAACGATGAGGTCCTCATGGTAAAAACATATAATGCAGGCTGGGTATTTCCCGGAGGACAAGTCGAAGTTGGAGAAAATGTGATCGATGCTGTAAAACGAGAGATCATGGAGGAGTCTGGTATTGATATTGAGGTTGGAGAAGTGTTTTGCATATCTTCCAATACCGGAAAACATCCTGGTTATAACGGAGTCAAAGAAGTGCCGACCAAAATCATGCTTGACTTTATATGCAAAGCAAAAGGCGGAGATCCGAGACCATCTGACGAAAATTCGGAATCTGCATATATTCCAAAAGAGAAGGTGTTGGAATTGATCCAGGCACCCGCCATTATCGAACGGTATAAAGCATACCTGGAGTATGCAGGCAGACCAATTTATTTGGAGTATGTTACAAAGCCAACCTTTCAGTTAAAATTGAAAAGGCTGATCTAAGCAACTGTTCCAGCGTCCCCGATATCATAGAAAGGCAGAAGGAAGTATCGGCAATTTATTCATTCCGATACCACTTCTGCCAAATGAATTACATGCTAATTTCTGTCTGAATGGAGCATCGGTCACGCAACGACAAACTTCTCAAGCTTTAACAGGAGCTCTGCCCGCTCTTCTACCCCGGCATGAATGTCGAGCAACAGTGGTTTCCTGCAGTCGCAGCTCAGTACGCCAAGCAGTGATTTCGCATCGAGATATGTACTTCTACCGCTGATCAGATCGATATCGTACGGTGCGCTTCTTGTGATATCGATAAAATCCCGTACCTTGTCTACTGAATCAAGCAAAACTTTTACTCCCATGATTAACTCCTTTTCTCCCCATCTGCCTGGGCATCTCTGATATACATATTTCCATCAACAGCTCTTATTATCGCTTATTTTCACCCTGCATGCAAGCCTTTACTTACTTTTCTCTTTTTATCGCATTTTAGACTATATGTATATTTCAGTTTTGTGCAAATATCACATGAACGAACACAACATATCCAGTTATGCCCAGTTATTTGTGATGTTTTTGCACACTTATATGTTATCATGTTTCTCATTTCGCTTTGCAGGCTCTGCGGCATCCCATTCACCTCATGCAAAATCAACCATTTATACGTTTTACAGATATGCTTTCAACGCTGTGATAACTGCCTCGTACTCCGCGTCTGACAGTGTTTTCCTCTTGGGATCCATGGCAAATGTGCTGCCCCACTCAAACGCATCCTCCTTGTATTTGGGAACCAGATGAAAATGCAGGTGGTGCCCGGTGTCCCCATATGCGCCATAATTCACCTTATCCGGCGAAAATGCCTTGTGTATCGCTTCCGCCACATGATTCACATCGCGGAAAAACGCGTTTCTCTCCTCCTCGGAGAGCTCGGTCATCTCACTCACATGGTGTCTGCTCGCCACGATCACCCTACCCTTATGGCTCTGTTCTTTGAACAGATACACCTTTGATGCCGCCAGCTCACAGATCTTGATGCCGAACTTGTCTACAAGCTCCCCCTCCACACAATATGCACAGTTATTATCTACCATAATGATATGCCTCCTCTATCCTTTCGCATTCTTCAATTTTTCAAAATGCCGCTGCAAAAGCGCCACGACAGCGTCCTTATCCTCCATCTTGTCCAATATGACACAGGATCCGAACACATCGTCATACTGGAAGATCAACCTGTACGGATCGCCTTTGATCATAAACTGGGCATCGCCCTCATAAGGCTGAAAAGCCTCTTTTCCCATCTCCTCCGCCACACTCTGCACGAGCAGGCGGATCGGTTCTGACGCCCAGCCGTCTGTGTCCAAAACGATCCAGCCGTCATTCTCCGTGATCATATTGATCCTGTATAACATTTTCAACGCTCCCTTCCCACTCTTCAATGAACCAGACTCCGCCTGGGAACTGTGACTGTTCGCAAAAAGGCACCACATTTCGCGTGATGCCTCTTTGTCATGCCGCAGCCCCATATAGAGGAAAGTTCCTTATTTCTGTACCAGATGAACCGCGAAACCGCCAATCTCCTCGTCGAGATAGATCGCCGTGAGTTTTCCGTTCTTAACCACCGCGGAATCCTCGATGAACTTCACATTTTTCACAGACTCCAGGTAGTTCTTTGCACGCGCCACACTGTTCGTACCGATCGCGATATGCCCGTTCGCACCGCGTCCGACCGCCTTCATCGCTTCGACCTCGATCCCTGCAAAGATCGAGCTGTTTCCCGCTTTCCTGGCAAAACCAAACAATTCATCATATCTGGATGCCACTGCGTCTGCCGCTGCCTCATCCTCACAGTTCACACCGATGTGCCTGAGCTCAAACCCCAGCATCGTCCGCACTGCCTCCTCCGTGAGCGCCTGGATCTCATCATACTTCCCTGCCGCCACGAGGTCCTTCTTAACCATCCAGGAACCGCCGCACGCGATGATCTTGTCAAACGCAAGATACTCACAGATATTCTTTGCCGTGATACCGCCTGTCGGCATGAACTTCATCTGCGTGTAGGGCGCTGCCATGGACTTGATCATGTTCAGTCCGCCTGCCGCCTCCGCCGGGAAAAACTTGACCACCTCGAGACCAAGCTCTATCGCCTGCTCCACATCCGAAGGATTGGATGTTCCCGGAGTCACAGGGACACCCTTATCGATACAGTATTTCACGATCTTGGGATTCAGACCAGGGCTGACGATAAATTTTGCGCCAGCGTTCACTGCGCGGTCGACCTGCTCTGTCGTGAGCACTGTACCAGCGCCGACCAGCATCTCAGGGAATTCGCCTGCCATGATCCTGATCGATTCCTCAGCTGCCGCCGTCCTGAAAGTGACCTCCGCGCAGGGAAGCCCCCCCTTGATCAACGCTTCCGCCAAAGGCTTTGCGTCCTTTGCATCATCCAGCACAACAACCGGAACAATACCTATTTTACTGATTTTTTCTAATACTTCGTTCATATTTTCCCTCGCTTTTATAATGAATCCAACCGCTGATTTATTTGGGCTGCTTTCCAATGTATGCCAAGATACCACCGTCAACATAAAGTATATGTCCGTTTACGCCGTTCGATGCATCGGATGCAAGGAATACAGCCGGTCCGCCCAGCTCATCCGGCTGCAGCCATCTGTTTGCCGGTGTCTTTGCACATATAAAGGTATCAAACGGGTGTCTGCTTCCGTCCGGCTGCCGCTCTCTCAAGGGCGCCGTCTGCGGTGTCTCGATATATCCCGGTCCGATACCGTTGCACTGGATATTGAACTCACCGTACTCGGAACATATATTCTTTGTAAGCATCTTCAACCCGCCCTTGGCTGCAGCATACGCAGATACCGTCTCGCGTCCAAGCTCCGACATCATAGAACAGATATTGATGATCTTGCCGTGCCCTTTCTTGATCATGGAAGGGATGACAGCCTTTGACACGATGAAAGGCGCGTTCAGATCGACATCGATCACCTGTCTGAACTCAGCGGCTGTCATCTCGCACATTGGGATCCGCTTGATGATGCCCGCGTTGTTCACAAGGATATCGATCACGCCGACTTCCTTCTCGATCGCCGCCACCAGCTCATTGACCGCGTCCTCGTTTGTGACATCACATACATATCCGTGAGCGTCTATACCCTCTTCCTTGTATGCCGCAACGCCCTTGTCCACAAGCTCCTGCTTGATATCGTTAAACACGATCGTAGCGCCTGCATTTGCCATCGCCTTTGCGATCGCAAAGCCGATACCATATGAAGCACCTGTCACCAGAGCGATCTTGCCTTCGAGTGAAAACGGATTTGTGTTTGCCATCTTTCATTTCCTCCTACATATAAATTTTGTATATAAAGTTTTACAGCCACGTATTTCTTTAGTTTTCTTTTTTGATATAAACTCTAGCGCTGTACCCTGCCTGAAGCGTCGCCGCCTGCAAGCGTCTCGACTTCCTTTCTCGACACAAGATTGAAATCACCGGGGATCGTGTGCTTCAGCGCAGATGCCGCCACGCCGAATTCCAATGCCGCCTTGAAGTCCTTGCCGTCGAGCAGTCCGCAGATCACGCCGCCTGCAAAGGAATCGCCGCCGCCCACACGGTCAACGATCGGGTGGATGCTGTACTCTTTTGAGTGGTAAAACTCCTTTGTATCTCTTGAGTAGATGCATGCCGACCAGCCATTATCAGAGGCGGAATGGCTCACCCTGAGCGAGGATATGCAGTACTCAAAATTGTAGTCCGCAACCATCTGCTCGAAGATGGACTTGTAGCCCGCAAGCTCGAGATCACCGCTTGTCACGTCTGTGTTGCCCGGCTTGTAGCCCAGTACCAGCTCTGCGTCCTCCTCGTTTCCAATGCACACGTCAACGTACTGCATCAGATTCTTCATGACCTTCTGCGCCTTCTCGGAAGACCACAGCTTCTTTCTGAAGTTCAGGTCTACAGAAACCTTGACACCGTGCTTCTTCGCCGCTTTCAGTGCCTCCTCCGTGAGTACTGCTGCCGAGTCAGACACAGCCGGTGTGATCCCCGTGAAATGGAACCAGTCAACACCCTCAAAAATCTTGTCAAAATCAAAGTCCGCAGCCGTCGCCGTGGAGATCGAGGAGTGTGCCCTGTCGTACACGACCTTGGAAGGTCTCATAGCCGAACCGGACTCCAGATAGTAGATCCCCAGTCTCTCGCCGCATTTTGCGATGTTCTTCGTGTCGACACCGTACTTTCTCAGAGATGCGATCGCGCACTCGCCCAGCTCATTGTCCGGCACCGCTGTCACAAAGCCCGCATCATGTCCGTAATTTGCCAGCGAGACAGCCACGTTCGCCTCACCGCCGCCATAGTTGATGTCAAACTCGTCTGCCTGAATGAACTTCTCATTGTTGGGTGTAGAAAGTCTCAGCATGATCTCACCCATTGTAACTACTTTTTTTGCCATGATTATATTTCCTCCATTTATTTTGGAGTGCCCAAAAATTCACAGGCACTCTGTATTACAGTATCGCCAGGTATGGGAAATCAGCCCCATATGTATGAAATCAAAGTGTCACACCCTGCTTAAAGATCGCCATATCGTGAAATCCCGCAAGTTCACTCTTCACCTTCCTGCCGGATGCGACCGCCACAACCTCGTCGAACAGGCGCTGTCCTGCCGCATCCAGACTTTCGCCCTCCGCGACAACGCCGGCGTTGAAGTCGATCCAGTTGTCCTTTTTGCCCGCAAGCCTTGAATTGCTGGAGATCTTCACAGTCGGCACAGGGCAGGCAAACGGTGTTCCGCGTCCTGTCGTAAACAGTACAATATGCGCACCGCTGGCTGCGAGTGCTGTCGCCGCGACCAGATCATTTCCGGGTGCACTCAACAGATTCAGCCCCGGCGTGCTCACCGTCTCTCCGTAAGCCAGGACTCCCTTGACGACCGCGCTTCCCGATTTCTGTGTACAGCCAAGGGACTTGTCCTCCAGCGTAGAGATGCCGCCCTTTTTGTTGCCCGGTGAGGGATTCTCATAGATCGTCTGGTTGTGACGCTTGAAATAATTCTTGAAATCGTTGATCAGGTCAACTGTCTTGTCAAACAGCGCCTCATTTTCACAGCGGTTCATCAGGATCGTCTCCGCCCCGAACATCTCCGGCACTTCCGTGAGAATGGTCGTCCCTTTTTTGCTGATCAGTATATCCGAAAAGCGTCCGACGGCAGGATTTGCCGTGATTCCGGAAAGCCCGTCGCTGCCACCGCACTTCATGCCGATGACCAGCTCCGAAACGCTGATCGGCTCGCGCTGAAACTGCGCCGTGTACTCCGCAAGTCCCTTCACGATCCCGACACCCTCGGCGATCTCGTCATCGCTCTCCTGCGCCACCAGGAATTTCACCCTGTCCGAATCGATCTCGCCCAGATATCCTTTCAGGACATCGATATTGCTGTTCTCGCAGCCAAGTCCCAGCACCAGGACACCGCCCGCATTCGGGTGATTGATCAGGTTCGCCAGGATCTGTCTTGTGTGCTCCTGATCGTCGCCCATCTGGGAACAGCCATACGGGTGCGGAAAGGCACATACTGCCTCGATATTTTCCCGCACAAGTCCTTTCGAGAGTTCTGCGATCCTGCTCGCCACGTTGTTGACACAGCCGACCGTAGGAATGATCCAGATCTCATTTCTGACACCTGCCCTGCCATCCTTGCGCCTGTACCCCATAAAGGTGGCATCCTCCGTGAACTTCTCCTCGATGGAATCCGGCTCATAACTGTATTCCAGCAGATCGCCCAGCCCTGTCTTTAGATTGTGCGTATGGATCCACTCACCCTTTTTTACAGCGGCTGTCGTGTTTCCGATGCTGAACCCGTACTTGATCACCGGCACTCCTTCCGCGAGATCCGCAAGCGCAAACTTGTGCCCCGCCGGGATTTCCATGACGGTCGTCACCTCCGTGCCGCCCACGTTCACAACGGTGTCCGCCGGGATCACTTCCAGCGCCACAGCCACATTGTCATTTTCATTAATCTTTATAAAATCAGCCATTTTTTATCCTTTATCATATACTTACCATACATCGATCCGCAATTTTTATGCAAAATTTTTCTCGATCGCTTTTCTCATGCCCAGCGTCCTGATATCTTCAAGATATGCCGCCACTGCGTCGGCAAGTCCGGCAACCTGCGTCAGATCCTGTCCGTGGAAGTCCGCGCTGCCAAGATATGCCTGCACAAACTCCGCGGAAGGCTTTGCACTGTTCGCCGCAAAAAACGTGAGCACATCCATGTCATCCATGATCCTGTACTCCTGCCCGTCCCGGTGTCCGATCAGCGCCTTCTCCCGGATCTCGCTTCCTGTGTAGAATGCCATCAGCGCCGCGATCGAGAATGTCAAATGCCTCGGAAGCTCGCCTTTTCGCTCCACATATCCCAGCAGCGACGGCAGGCATCTCGCCCTCCACTTCGATACGGAATTCAGTGAAATGGCCAGCAGCGCGTGTTTGATGTACGGATTCCGAAACCTGCCGTCTACTGCCTTTGCAAAGTCAAGCAGATCCTGCCTGGGCAGATCAAGTGTCGGGATCACCTCGTCGTAGATCGTCCTGTGCATGAATTCACCGATCACCCCGTCCTCCATGGACTCTCTCACATAGTCATTTCCCGCAAGGTATGACGCCAGGACAAAGGAAGTATGTGCACCGTTCAAGATACGTACCTTTCTCTGCTTGTACGGCTTCTGATCATCAGTAAAGATAACCGGGCAGCCCGCGTCGGGAAGCGGAAATTCCCTGCTGATATCCCTCGCGCTCTCGATCACCCACAGACCAAACGGCTCCGCTGTGACAACGATATTGTCGCGGTAGCCAAACTCCTCCCAGAGCTCCTGCGCGTCGTCTCTCGGATAGCCTGTGACGATGCGGTCAACCAGCGTCGACGTGAACACACACGCCTCGTCAAGCCACGCAAGGAAGCCTTCCTCGAGATCCCAGCACTTTGCAAACCGGACAACACACTCCTTCAGCTGGATCCCGTTGTCGTCGATCAGCTCCACCGGGAGCATCACAAGCCCCTTGTCCGCCGCACCGTTAAAATGTCTGTACCTCGTATAGAGGAACTTGCAGAGCTTCCCGGGATAGGTTTTGGGCGGCTCTGCCTCAAACCTGTCCGCATCGTCAAACACGATGCCAGCCTCGGTCGTGTTCGACACGATATATCTGAGTGTATCTAATTTAGCATACTCGCTGTACTTTCCGTATTCTTCGTAAGCATCTACCACATCCGCAACGCTCGTCACGACTCTCCTGACCACTTTGGGTTCGCCGTCAACCATCCCCCGCAGGCACACCGTGTACTGGCAGTCCTGATCGTGGAACATATTGAGGATCCCGGCGCCGTCGATAGGCTTCACCAGCACAATGTCGCCATCGAATCTGCCCTGTTCATTCGCGATATCGATAAAATAATCAACAAATGCACGTAAGAAATTGCCCTCGCCAAATTGAAGTACCTTAATCGGTCTTTCTTTTTTTCCGGTCTTTGCCGCATTTAATAATTCCATGTCACTTTCTCCTATCAATTTTTCATTCAATGATCCTGTAAAAAAATGCCGTTTGTTGTAAGTGCTTACAATTTGCATTTTATATCGTTTCAAGCAGAAAGTCAACTATATTTGGCGTCTTTTTCCAGATACCGTCAATTTTTATGAAAACAGTTACATCCGAAATTTCAGCGCATTTTATATATGTTTCAGCGCTCTATCCGCTGCCTGATCCTGTCAACCGTCTTCCTTCGACGCAAACGCTCCTGCTGGTCACGCGCGAGCACCTCGATCATGAAACCTCCAGTCTCCCAGAAGACCTGCTTTGTCTCGTCATTCATCCCTGAGTACTCCTGCATGATCGTGTGAAGCTTTTTTGCGACATCCCCGCCTTTTACATTCCTGAGATCCGTCAGCGTTTTCGCCTCCGTGATCTCTATCATCTTAAAGAGACTGTCGATGAAATCCCCCACCTGCTCGATCTCCATCGCAAGGATCCAATGGTTGATACGGTTATACAGGTCCTTGCGTTTGGGCTGCTGCGACTCGGAGCGCTCAAAGCGGTCTCCCTCGACACACCACGAGAAACAGACATGCTGCTGCACGCCGACCTCCGTGCTCCGGATCAGTTCGTAGTCGCTTTTCTGCTCCATCAGCATTCCCACAAAGGATTCGTCCGGAACGATCTTTAAGATCTTGTCCCTGATGCCGTCATAGTCCAGTTTTTCCATAAAGTCCGGACGGAATCCCGGCCCGTCCATGTTGTAGATCTTTCCGATCCTGTGCTTCACACCCTCCTCACAGGTCATCGCCGCATACACTGCCAGATTCCCGCCCTTGGAGTGCCCTCCCAGATAAAATCTGAGACTGCGCTTCCTGGCAAGAAGCTTTGCGACCCTGTTCACATACGCCGTGCTCCTCAGCTGGGCGCCTACAGGTGTGCGGTACGCCATATAGAAATCTTCTTTCCACCCGATCAGCGCATCGTCCGTCCCCCGGAACGATATGAACGTGTCACCGTTCCCGAGCAGAAAAGTCACCGCACAAAACTGTGTGCCCTCATCGGCATCCATCTTTGCCACCAGATAATTGGCTTTTGCATTCCGATATCTGCGTGAAAAAGCCACTTTGAAAAAAAGTTCCCTGTTTTTGTCAAGCTCCCATTTTACCGATATAAAATTGTGCCAGTCCATCTTCTGCGCCACATCGCACAGCGCGACAGACGGCTCATTGTCGTCTATCCCCGGAACGATCCCATCGAAAATGAAATACGAAAGGTGTGAAAAGACAAGCCCGTCAATCTCACAAAAGGGCTTTTCCGTAAAGGTAAAGCCCCCAAATTCATATACATATGAAATAATGTCCCCCATAGAACCCTCCATACAATCTCCCAAAATCAGTACAGCTCCCCGTCATAATACGTCAGCAGCAGCCCCACCACGTTGTTATATTGAAGCATTCCCTCCTCGACACCGTTCAATTTCAGCGTCGTGTCCATGAGCGTGTCCGAAACCTTCTTCACCGTGGATGTCTTCACGATCGCTGTCTTCTCTACTGTCTGCCATGTCTCCCTTGTCAGGAAAATATTGTCGTCTGCAACGCCGTCACTGATCCGCACATGACTTTTGTATACACTTTGATTTTTTCCGATCGAATCCAAAAAGTCGTTATTGACATAGCTCAGCACACTGAGATATCCGCAGTACTGCAGGAACAGATCGTCCGAATTGATGCATGCCAGATAGCCGATCATATTGGCATCATCCTCGTAGATAAATCCCTTCGTGTGTGCAAGCTCGTGGCAGACCGTCGGCGCCACATTGGTAATATACATCATGGAATTAATGTTTGCCTCCATGGAAAACGGGAAGTAGTACCCCATTATGTACTGCTGGCTGAAAAAATCAGAGAAGCTCAGATATTTCGGCGTTACGTAAAACCCGGAAAGCTGGTCGTAATCCTCGCCAAGCTTCATCATCGCCTGTCTGGATGCCTCGACGAGATCACCGTCATAATAGGCTCTGCCGCTGTCATCATGCGGGATCACCTTCTCCAGCTCATTGCACTTTCTGACGATGTAATCCCTCAGCACCGCAAGCTCTCTCTTTGTGTATGCCCTCTCGACGGCAGCCGCGTCCTGCCCTGCATACGCCTGCACCACCGCGCGGTCGGAAACGCCCGCGACCATCATCTCCGCTTCCGGCCGGCCCGCCAGATATTTCTCGGAAAAGCTCGAAGTGTGATACAGGATAAAACAGTTCAGCGTCATCACATAACACACCGCCAGCACTGTCCATGCATAAAAACTTCCAAATCGCTTTACTGCCTTTTTGTATCTGCGCCTGCAGATGAGGTTCACAGTCCAAAAACCGATCCCAAATACAGTGACCGCGACTGCAAGGATCAGCATGATCTCGCCCACGCTGAAAGGAATCTTGCTCGTGAGACGCGCATAAGTGTTCAGCCAGACAGGAAAAATATTTTTGATATACCAGTCACTGAATCTCACACTTCTCCACGATGCCGCATTCAACAGCACGACACCCGCTGCACCAGCCGCATATATGATTTTGTGCACTTTCGCCTTACAGATCGCTTTTTCTCCTGTATTATCCATATTTTCCCCTCCGGCAAATGTTCTTTCCTGCTGCTTATTATACAGAATATCACATTATTGTTATGAAAATATAGATAAATTGTGAACATTTGCCAGTCGGTCAGCCATTTTATGGTAAAACCATAAACTCCGTGTACCTCGCCGCATCGATGCGGCTCAGATTGGCGTCAAGATACACGCCTTCCTCGCGGTACTCCATCCTGTGCACTACCGCGTTATCATTGAGATAGGACACGATGTCACCCCTTTTGTACGGAATGACAAACTCACAGTCCCTGTATCTCTGTGACAGTTTTCCCGTGATCAGTGTCAGCAGCGTGTCGATCCCGCTCTGCGATCTGGCTGACATATACAGTCTGTCGTTCCCCTGCACCGTCGCGAATGTTCCCATGCCGCACAGATCCGCCTTGTTGAATACATAGATCGTCGGAATCTTCGTCGCGTCAAGTTGCCTCAATGTATCCTCCGTCACCCTGATATGCTCCATGTAGTTCTCATCCGAATAATCGATGACCTGGATCAGCAGATCCGCCTCCCGGACTTCCTCGAGCGTCGAGCGGAACGCCTTCACGAGATTGTGGGGAAGATTGGATATGAATCCCACTGTGTCGGACAGCAGAAACGCATTCTTGTCCGGCGGGTTTATCCTTCTGACGGTCGTGTCGAGGGTTGCAAAGAGCATATCTTCCTCATAGACCTTCTTTTCCTCGTCGCCGACATACGCCGTCAGCATGGCGTTCATGATCGTCGACTTCCCCGCATTGGTATACCCTACCAGTGCCACCCTGGGGATCCCTGACTCTGCCCTTTTCTTGCGCTGTGTCTCCCGCTCGCCCGCGATGCCCTCAAGCTCCCGTCTCATGCTCGTGAGCCTCTGTTCCAGCCTCCGTCTGTCCAATTCCAGTTTTTTCTCCCCGGCTCCTTTGCTGCTCATCGCTCCGCTGGCGCCTCCCTGCCTTGACAGGGCGTCGTGAAGTCCTACCAGCCGCGGCAGCATATACTGCAGCCTTGCCACTTCGACCTGCAGTCTTGCCTCCCTCGTCCTCGCCCTTGCGGAAAAGATCTCCAGGATCAGTGTCGTCCTGTCCATGACCGGACAGTCAAGTTCCCTGCTCAGGTTTCTCAGCTGTATCGGAGACAGGCCATTGTCAAACACCACGATATCCGCCTCCAGCGCCCTGACCATCTCACGCACTTCCAGGACCTTACCTGCACCGATGTACGTGGCGGTATTCGGCGATTCCATATTCTGCTCGATGCGGCCCACAGGCTCCATATCACACGCCTTCACCAGACTGACCATCTCGTCCATGGCAAGGTCAAAGCTTCCCTTTTTTCTATTCGGATCCGCTCCTGCTGTCATATTCATACCCACGATCAATGCCTTATCCATATATTCCTCCCTCCTCTAAAACGCCCTCCCCAGAGCGTTCCTTCCTGTCCCCGCCTTTGCCCGCACAGGGCGCGGCAGTTGTTTCCTACAATATCCAGTATACTGCCTTTTTGCCGAAATTTACACCCTTTTGCAGCAAATTTAACAATTTCATTTCCCATTCCCTCCCCATTCTCATGGAAGCTGTGAAAAGTTATTTTTTCCTAATACATCGTTTGTGGATGATCGGCAGCATCAATAAAGAAAGCTTCTTCCGGCAGCAAAGAATTGGGAGGATGCTGTCACGAAGAAGCTTTCTTCAAAGGATTACTATATTGAAAAAGAGTTAAGTGAAAAACATTCTTTCGAATGTCGCACACAAATGCGTATTCGCGATCAAATTATCACGAATCTATAAATAATATACTAAATTGTCAGACAATTGTCAATAGGTTATGCAAATTTTCTCAATTTATTATTTTTTTGATTTTATATTGACAGATTGGATCATTTTCTATATAATTATATATGTTGTGTGGGCATACACACTGCTATCGGGGTGTGGCTCAGTTTGGCTAGAGCGCCACCTTAGGGAGGTGGAGGCCGCAAGTTCGAATCTTGTCACTCCGATTTATCTATGTATTTATTCACCGCCGAAAGGCCCAACCACCAGCTCAGCTGGTGGAATGGGATAGCCCCCCTGGGGCAAAACCTTTGCA
>ERZ808051.1363-NODE-1363-length-16650-cov-5.536596_pt1 | contig 16650 bp, 12 predicted proteins | sample MGYA00380199_ERZ808051 | MGnify/ENA primary metagenome ERZ808051 (study PRJEB31490, sample SAMN06133391) | mouse gut metagenome | isolation source: J11 | host: mice | place: China: Chengdu | collected 2015-05 ...
ACTAATAATTCTATTTAGTCCAACTATTTTAATGAATATTACACCAATAATAGACATTATTAATGTTTTTATATTTATCTTTTTACTATACAAAAAATATGCCGGTATAAAAATAAGAGAAGTAAAGTGAAATCCAAGTGCAATAAGTATTGTAAAAAGAAACCTTTTTAAATCTCTTCGTTCTATAAAGCGAAGCGAATATAAACAAATTGATGCCGCTGCATTAGTACGAACAGTGTAGATTGATGCGCAACTTGTTGCCCACCACATAAGAAAAGAGGCAATAATAATTGACTTCTCTATTCCAAATTCTTTTCCATATATTTCAATTTTTCTGTTTATATATTTCGCTGATTGATAGAAACATCCTATCGTTACAGAAGCCATAAAAACTTGCACATACATATAATCATTTAGAAAATAACATATAAATCGGGTAGTTAAATAATATATTGGTTCAAATGGCCAATAATCTATACGGAATATATCTAAAAATTCTTTTGGTTCAAACCAGCAATATATGGAGTAGTATCCTTCCCAATCGCCTATGGTCTGATTCCATCTTATACTAGAAATGAAAATAAATACTATTGACATAAAGGCACAGAAGCGTTCGCAATTTTTTTTAGAAATATGTCCAAATTGCTCTATAAAAGTCATTATTAATAATATAGAAAAAATAAACCAATGCCATACCATATACTTTCTCCAGATTCTATGTTCAAAACTTGACTTCTATTTATTAGATTTTAATGTTCCATAAATAGTATTTTTCAATAGATTTACAAAGGTTTCCATACTAAAATTTTTTTTAAATATATTTCTTATTTCTTCACTTCGATTATTATATAGTGAATTCTCAATTATATTTTTTATCGCACTTTTAAAGTCTTCCTTACTATCTGCACAATGGATATACTCTTTTACCTTTTCATATCCTGTTAAAGCATGGGACGTTGACACTACTTCCAGTCCACAGGATAAAGCCTCCGCAATTTTGACTTTCATTCCTGAACCGTAAAAAATAGGCGCAACAAATATTGAAGCTCCTGCATAATACAAATCCATCGAAATCGGATTTTCAATTATTCTAACATGTCGTAATTCTTTTACTGTGTCATAAATTAATCTACTAGGATTACTTCCTGCTATTATCAAATCGAAAAGTTCTCCAATTTCTTCCTCTAGCTCAGTCCAAACATATCGCAAAAACCATACAGCTCCATCAGAATTAGCTCCAAACCACAAAGAACCTGTAAGTAAAATATATGGCTTATTATTTTTATATACATTTTTAACAGATATACCATTAATACATACAGGAATGATAGAGATTTTTTTTTGAGAAACTTTATATATTTTCATAAAACGTTTTTTATCATACTCTGTTAAAGAAATTACTTTATCTGCACATTGTAAGCATATTCTTTCGTTTAATCTTGCATTTCTAAAAGAAAAATATTTTGATAAAGAAATACTCTTTTCCATCAACATGTAAAAATAATCATATTCAACGTTGTGTGTCATCAAAATAAGAGGAATATTATTTTTTTTACTCCATTTTGCAGCAAACCCTTGCAGACTTCTTTCCAAATATACAAAATCATATTTTTCTTTTGATATTTTCCCTTCTACAGCATTCTTCCAACTATCATAAAAGCCTGATGCCGATCTATGTATAATATAGTTATATACTCTTTTTATATACGTCTTTTTTATTTCTATAAATGTACAATCATATAATTTGATATTATACTTTATAATTTCTTCCTGATTGAATAAAGGACCTACATAACACACATCTGCAAACTGACATAGTGCGCTCAATGATTTAAGAATTCCTATACCCCCTCCAAACTTTTCAGATGGTTCTAGGAATGTAAAATAGAGTATTCTCATTTATAATCACCTGATTACTTTAACGTTTTAAACTTCCATATATATCTTTTTCCCTGATTGTTTCTTCTAAGCATTTCTTTGCATACTTCTGTTCTTCTTCAATACGTCTTAATTCTGCCTTACAATTCTCATAAAAGATCTTCTTATCAATTCCTCTATAATAATCATAAAGTCTATCTGCCGTATCATCAGAAAGGTTCGTAGAAAAACCTATACTTTTTTTCTTAACAAGTTTTGACATATATCCCCCATCATAAACTATTTGCGGGATATTAAACATAACTCCATCATAATATTTATTTGTCATTCTTGGATTTTCGCCATTATTATCATTAGCATAAAGATTTAGAATCAAGTCAGTTCTTGTTGCAATATCAATACGACCGTTTTCTCCATATGTTCCGCAATAAGAAACATTTTCTATTTTATGCTCTTTACAAAAAGAAAACAATTTCTCTGCTTCTCCCCATAAAGCTCCATAGTAATTTAGTATGAACCTATCGTCATTCGCTATCCTTTCTATAAATATTTTGTTTACTTCAATATCTCTAATAAATCCCCAAAAAGATATTCGAATGCGATCACTCTCTGCTGTATGACTCATTTTTTTATAGATTTCCTTGTCCTTTTCTCTATAATTATGATTCGTTACTATCCTAACATTAGTAGGCAGAAGACAGCGATATCCTTCAGAACTTATAAATACAATTGATGAATTTCTCACAATCTTTTTTAACATCATTGATAAAACAGGTATCTTTTCAAATGATGGATCTCTCATATCATAAATATACTTATTTTGATATTGCTTTTGTAGAATATCATATATACAAAGTGATGTTTGGGCCATTGATACAATCATTAAATCATAATCATTCTTTTTAATTTCTGATATCACAAATTTTCTAAACTTCAAATAGCTCGATATTTTCTTAAATTTCTTTATCGAATTATCCAATGGAAGATTTAGCTGATGCATATGAATTCTATTATCTATTTCAATTTCATCCATTCCTTCTCGGTTCCATGTAATAACAGTTATATCGCACCCTAAATGCAAAAGTTTATCTAAGTAAAAAGGTGCCCAGGGCAAAAATCTTAATGTTGATCCCAATACCAATATAACTTTCATTTAAATTCCACTTCCATCCTTTCTATGGGAGTATCCTTTGATACTTAGACAAATACTTTAGCTGCACAATGTTGACAAATTGATATTTTAGTATGCAAATTATATACTTGTATATTTACTGTTGTTATTTACATACTAACCTCCCCCTTATCGCATCAAACAACATTCTATGCCCCGCAAATGTATCTTCTATAATCTCATTCTCCTTTTTACCAATCAGTACATCAAATATATACCGATATTCACTCCCAATCCCCTTATCCTGCTTCAGCTTTACTTCTTTTTTCTTACCGCTCCCATACTTCGTCACCCCCACATAATTATCCATCTCATACACAGCCCCGTTACTGAACACCCGCAGCTGTTCCTTCGGATATTTTTTACTCCCCATAGAAGTATAGATAATATTTCCAACCGCCCCGGATACAAATCTGAGAGTGATAACCGCATTGTCTTTCTTCGGATATGCCGGATTTGCTGCATAGCTGACCTTCAAATCTACCAGTTCACTGCCGTCTAAATACTGGATCGTATCTATAAAATGTACAGCTTCGCCGATAATCCTTCCTCCACCTTTGCTCTCATCCTGTGTCCAGTGATCCGGCGGAATATATCCTGCATTTGCTATGTAGTCATATACAGCAGGAATTTTCGATGTCTGAAGCTCTTTCTTAATCTCCTGGATCAACGGCGCATGTCTTCGGTTCAGCCCGCAGAAAAGCTCACCGCTATTTTCTGCATATGCCGATTCAATCTGCTCCAATTCATTCAGATTCAGGCACAACGGCTTTTCACAGTATACATTTTTTCCGGCCTGTAGTGCCTCAACAATAAATCTGCTATGATTGTTATGCTGTGTAGAAATGGCGATCAGATCAATATCCTCATCCTCGAGCAATTTTCTGTAGTCATTCGTCGTATAGTCGAATGGAAATACTTCATTTGCCTGTGCTGATGCAATTCCTCCTGTAGTGGCCATCCCCTTAAAATGATATAACCCGCTGTTCTGCATAATAGGCAGCATAGTAGTTCTTGCAAATAATCCAGCACCGATCAGACCAAGATTAATCTGTTTTTTATTTACTTTCTGCTTTTTCCGCAGCGAATTTCTGATTACCGAATTCCACTTCAAAGCATTTTCTTCATACTTTAAAAGAACCCCAATATACTTTTCATGATTGGGATTCGCTGTAATCATTTCATATGCTTTTACTGCGTCGGCAAATGGAATTACATGGGTGATCAGATCCGCAATGTTCAGTCTGCCTGTGCTCAGAAGCCTTATAAATTCTTCAACATTGCGTCCTTGTGTAAATCTTACATATCCGATGGGGTAGTCGAAGCCGTCTTCTTCATAGCTGCTGTCATACCGGCCCGGACCATAGGATCTCGCAATTTTAAAGCTAAGCTCCTTCTGATAAAAAGGCCTTCGGTCCAGTTCCATTTTCGTCACACCGATCATGCAGATGGTTCCCCGGTCACGGGTAATCTCCTCAGACAGATCAATCGGCGCATTCGAATCTGTTGCTGCCGTTATGATCACCTTATCTACACCACGACCATAGGTCAGGTTTTTTGCCATGTCTGCCGCATGATCATCCGTAGAATTGATAAATGCCTTCAGCCTGGTGTCCGGCAATGTTTTATCTGCTACATCAAAACCGATGACATCACAGCCATATGCATCCAATATCCTTGCTGTAATATGCCCTAAAAGCCCCAGACCAATGACAGCCACTGTTTCGCCTGGTACAACCTCTGCCTGATGGATTCCTTCCAATGCAATTCCGCCAAGAGCTGCAAATGCAGCCTGACGGATATCAGTTACTTCCTCCGGCACACGGACAACCAAATTTTTCCCTACACGATTGACTTCACTGTGATAAGCCTGTCCTACGGCAGCGACCGTATCTCCCACAGATACCTCTGTGACTCCTCTGCCCGTTTCCACGACCTTTCCGACAGCCGTATATCCCATAGGCATTGGATCTTTCAGCCGCCCAAATGCAGCCTCAACTGTCGTGAGGATTCCGTCCGTTGACATTTTCTCTGTAACTTTCTTTACCTGATCCGGACGCTCCATGGCCTTCTGAATCAAGTTCTTTCCGCCAAAAGAAGTCAGGCTCCGTTCTGTTCCTGCTGATACAACGGAATATAATGTTTCAATTACAACCGTATTTTCCTTGACGGTCGGAACCGGTGTATCTACAACGTTCATAGATCCATCATTTACCGATAAAAATAATTGTTTCAAACCTTTAATCCTTCCTAATTGTAAAAATTAAAACCACCTAAAGCAAATATACACCTTCAAGATTACATACATGCCTTGTATCCAACACGATCTTTCCTTCCAGCTTCTTCATACTTCTTTTCAATTCATCATGTCCAACCATTACAACTACAAAATCTACGGAGTCCAAAAAATCTTCCATACTGTGCATCTGATTCGGCACAATATCCTCCGTAATGTACGGATCATAAACCTTAAGCCCTGCAGCCAAATGCCGCTCCTGACTTTCCAACAATTGTAAAGTAGGACTTTCCCGCATATCATCTACATTTTCTTTATAAGTCATCCCATAGAGCCCAACACGGCTAATGTCTGTAAGATTCTTTTCCTGCATAATTTCATAAATCCGGTTGAGAACAAAATCCGGCATCCCATCGTTTGTTTTCATAGATTCATCAATGACCTTTGCCAAAGATGGATAGTCACCGACCAAAAACCATGGATCTACGGAAATACAATGCCCTCCCACCCCAGGTCCCGGCTGCAGAATATTTACTCTGGGATGCATATTGCATATTTTGATAATTTCATAAACATCCATATCATCATGCCGACAGATTTTTGCCAACTCATTAGCAAATGCAATGTTAACCGCACGGTATGTATTTTCCACAACCTTTGTCATCTCTGCTGTACGTATATCTGTGACAACAATTTCTCCTTGACAGAAAGAGGCATAAATCTGTTTAATCTTCTCTCCGATCTGCTTCTCATCCGCTCCGATCGTCCGGTTATTATGAAGCAGTTCGTAAACCATATTCCCCGGGATAATTCGCTCCGGCGCATGAACCAGATGCACATCTTCACCGATTTCCAGACCCGCTTCTTCAATGACCGGTCTCACGAACTTATCTATAGTCCCAGGAGAAACGGTAGATTCAATGACAATTGTTGCATTTGACGGACAGACTTTCAATACATCCCGGATTGCAGACACAACATAACAGGCATCTACTTTTTTACTGAATTTATCGTAAGGAGTCGGCACAGAAACAATATATGTATCTGTAACCTGATATTCGTCTGTAAATTTAATTCCGGCAGCAAGCGCTTCCTCGAACAGCTTATCCAGACCGTCTTCCTTGAATGTGGTACGGCCTTCATTTAATGTTTCAACGAGCTTTTTATTGTAATCTGTACCAATTACTTCCACGCCATGTGAGGCAAGCATCAGTGCTGTTGGAAGCCCGATATATCCTAAACCTATTACATTTACCATTTGCTTCTCTCCCGTTTTTCTTTCCTGTATATATTTCCGCCTGACTTTTTTATGTCATTGCAAACCTGTTCGCGTATCTCTTTTCTAATGTTCTAATCTTATCTCTACTTTAGAACGAAGTTTATCTTCAAATATGGTTCTTATTTCTAATACTTGTTTGCATTCATATTTTCCGAAATCTTCCGCATAATTCGTAATTATACCCTCTGTATGAATCAAATAGTCACAGGCATCAGGTAAGCTGATTAAGGCAATACCCTCTATTCCCTTTTTTACAGCTACCGTTTTCCCTTTTCTCTCATAAGAATATCCGGGAGCAATATGAAAAAATTGCCTGGCAATATGTCTTCCCTTACGATGTACCGCAAAATCGTCCGTAATGAATAGTCTATTTTCATTGGTTAGTCTCATCCTTCTTCGAAAATTGTCACCATGATAACTCCTAAAGCTGCCTGTAACTGTATCTCCATCTATTTCCTCAACTGTATTTCCCCGCACTTTACTAATCCTTCTTCCTGCTCTGTGTTCCCCCCAAAGTTCTGACTGTTCCCTGTCGTCAATCATGATTGTGTTATGGGCAGATGTACTGCGGAAAAACTTTCTTAGCTCCCCCTGATACTGCCCGGTACCTGAATTTACAAAGATTACATCACCATTCAGTGAAAGCTCAAAACTCAGACAGTCGCAATGGGCATGTCCTCCCATATAGGGAGGTCCGATTTTTCCGCAATCGAAAAGGAGTGCAGCTTTCTCCGTATACAGTTTGTAATAGCCAGATTCTGAAAATGCTGTCTCTGCTAATTTTTTTTGCTGAGCACTTTTCCGAAGTCCTTCCCGCTTTACATATACCTGACCGCCTCGTCCAAAGTTCCCGTATCCGCAAATACGTCCTGCCGCTTTTACCAGTGCCTCCTTGCTTTTGCTTACATTATTTCCAGCATCATTAAAAAGAGGCGTGCGGTGAAACCCTTTTTCGATGTTTTCAATAACCAACGTCATTTTTTGAATCGTCGGAATGAGCTTTTCTGCATCCCCCTTATGATCCGTAGATATAAGTACTTCATGTATACGCAGAATGTCCTCCAGGATAATCTTATGATACATAAAGCTTCGTTCAAAATGCATCCCGTCTTCAAGAATTTGTTCCTCTATTTGTTTTAACAGCAGATTAAAATATTTATGATAGGTTTCTTGTTCTCTAAACAACAGGCTGGATATGACAATCGTTTTTAAATTTTCAAAATAGTGGTTTGCAAGAAGCCCCAACTCCTGTGTTCTTAACAGATATTGATATTGCTGATAGATACTGGTTTGTAACTGCGCTCCTATGCTTGTTTCAGCTATTCTGTTTTTCAGTAGTTCCATACAGATCAGAAGATTCGGAATTCGCATGGAAATCGTGTATGGTTCAAAACTGTCCTCGGAAGATTGCTTCATCCATTTATTCAGCAAATTTTCAAATTTACAGAAATATTGTTCATCCAAAGTTTGCTCATATTTTACAGCTAACGGAAGCAAAAACTCCAGATAATGCAGATTATAATTCCATAGATGCAGCGCATCCGGGATATTCCAACAATCTTCTAATTTATGTGTTTCATGAAGCAGCGTAATCTCATCTTTTAATAAGCCTTCCCTATTGAAGCGATGTAAATATTCTTTATCAAAGTCAAGTTCTGGAATCACAATGTTAAATTTTTGAATATCTGGTACATGAAGCTTTTTTATACTGTCCAATAGCTTCTCTTTTCTAGATCTAAATACCCGATTTTTAATTTGATGTTTTATCTGTACAAGTTTTAGAAATTTTACTGTATTCCAATAGAGAGAGATCTTGTCTGTTCCACTCATCCAAAAAGTACCTCAAGCAATTTGTCGGCCAATACTTTTACACTTCTATTTTTACGGATATAATTTCGTCCATTGATACCGAATTTTCTCCGCTCTTCCAACGACATCCTATATACTTTTTCTATTTTAGCCGCCAGTTCTTCCGCATCATATGGCTCGAATACCATACCGCCTCCGCTCTCTGCAACCTCATCATCCTTATACAGAAAACCATATAGAACACAGGAGCCAGAATATAAATATTCATTAACTTTATTTTTGGATACACCATATTTGTATACTTCTTTATGTCCCTTGACCTCTAAATGGGCCATGCAGATATCGCTGTGGCTGATTAATGCCGGAACCGCTTCTTTGGGAATTCTATCATATACCAATGCATTACAGATTTTATTATCTTTGATATATCGCTCCATCCCTTCCTTTTCGTGTCCGGAACCCACAAAAATCATTTTAACAGGCAGTTCTTTCGCTTCTAACTGTTTTAATGCCTCCAGCATTACATATACCCCTTCATAGGTCATATAGTAACCTGCAAAAGAACAGACAAATGAGTCTTTCATAAACTCCCGGATTTCGTTTGGAAGCAAATCCGTTTTCTTGCTGTTTTCATCAAATCGTTCACAGTCCATTGGCTGTCCGATTAAATAAACCTTACTTCTGGGAATCCCCAGTTCTCCACAGATATATTTATCTCCATGATACATAGAATAAATGATACGGTCTGCACGAAGGAATGCCCAACGTTGAATTACACCGAAAAACAACACCATCGGATCCGCAGCCTTTTTATCTCCGCTGACTACCCAGATCCTGGGCCAGAAATCACGGACTTCCGCAACAAAACGTATTTGATACTTCCTGGCAATCCTGTAAGCCGCTACCCACGCCAAAGGGTGAACAGAGCATCCAGTGACTACATCCGGTTTCCCATATCTTCTTGCGATAATTGCTTCATATTTAACCACCTTATTCAAAAAATCAATCATATTTTTTGCACGCCCGAAACCGCCATTAGACTCATAGGAAGTTGTTTTTAAATAGATATAATGAACACGGTCGGCTATTGTGCTGACTTTGACTGCTTTTTCTGAAATATATGTGTGAGTGAAATGGCAAAATCCTGAAGCGATCACAACCACATTGTAGCCACGCCTGCCAAGCTCCCTGGCAAAATCATATTGACGCGAAATACCGCCATATTGTGGTTCGGATGAATAATGGTCGATAATCCAAATTGTCTGCAATCCTGTTACGCTCCTTTTTTAATTTCTCTGTCTGCAGTACTCTCTATATCTGCTTCTGTTAATTCTATTGATTTTTGAAAATCATTTACTTGATAATCCAGACCGCTATACACAGACAAGGTCTGACTGTATATGCTGTTTCCGAACGCCTTATTTACCATTCCTGATATCTTCCCAGCCATATGGGACGCCGCAGTTACAGCCGGATTCAAAAGTCGTGTGACCTTGATCGGATGCCAGGCCATGTCTGCAATTCCTTCTACCATTGACGCTGTTTCTGCATATTCGTTATTCTGCGGAAAATAAATACCGTCTTCACCGGAAAGCATAAGCAGACATAAAAACTCACACAGATTATCAATATGAAGTATCGAGCGCAAATTATTCACTGCCGGAAAAGCAGGTACATTCTTCGCAATTTTGGACAAAAGCGGATAGTTTCCCTTACTTCCTTTTCCGTATATCATAGGAGGCCTAAGCACTGCCACGTGAAAATTTTCATTCTTTAATCTGCGCACCAGTTTATCCGCCTGCCATTTACTATCCCCATAAAAATTTGCGGGAGCAGGAAGTGTATGCTCATCTATCACCTTCCGTTTTCCTAACGGCGCGGCTTCTCCATAGATGATCATAGAGGACATGAACACAAACTGTCTGACGCCTTCCGCCTTTGCCTTCCTTGCGGTCTCAACTGCCAGATCTGTATTTACTGCATAATATCTGGCCTTTGTTTCTTCATCTACATTGCCCACATCCGCATGAGCAATTCCTGCCACATGAAATACGCAGTCATATTCTCTAAAGTCCTTTTCCCTCCATGTACCGTCAATCATATCCACAGTATCTATGGTGAAGTTCTTGCCATAATTTTCCCGGGCATATACCTCAAAGGATTCACCAATATAGCTGTTTGCCCCGGTAATCAAAACACGTTTACGATTCTCAGCACTTGTATTTATCTCAAATTTCTTTTTATATGCATAATCTTCAAATCCTGCATCATCGATGCAGATCTCTTCTGCTCCATATTCCGCTTGGCTATCAGTCTTTCTCTTTTTTATTCTGCCATTATTTTGATTGGCAGCTTTTATCTTATGTATCTCCCCAGTCCCGCCTTCCACAACGCCGTCTCCGCCCGCAACTGACAGTACCGTTCCAAGAAAACATTTCAAATCAAAAAACAGGGCCTTCATCCCGCCCTGTCGTAAATGTTTCACATATTCTCCATCCAACTTTGCCTTATCCGGTATTTCCAGTTCGTCCCGGCCATTGATCTGCGCCCATCCGGTGAGCCCCGGAGTGACACTGTTCGCAAAATATCGGTCGCGCTCTCTGATCAGATCATCCTGATTCCACAGTGCCGGTCTTGGACCGATAATGCTCATCCGGCCCCGGAAAATATCCCAGATCTGCGGGAGTTCATCCAGGCTGGTTTTTCGAAGCACGCGACCAACTCGTGTAATGTACTGTTCTGGGTCGCTTAACTGATGCGTTGGTACGTCATGAGGCGTGCTCATCTTCATACTGCGGAATTTATGCAGGAAAAAGAATTCCTTATCCTTCCCCACACGTTTTTGCGTAAAAAAAATCGGCCCCGGATCATCTAAAAATATCGCTGCGGAGATCATTGCAAACACTGGCGCTAAAAGCACAAGCCCCAAAAAAGAAAGTAATCTATCAATTGTTGGTTTTAAAATCCTCTCGTAAAGTGATAATGATGTATTCGAGATTCTTGTTCCAGTTATGTAATTATCAACTTCTACTTGATTTCCTTCTGTTCGAAAATATGATTCAGTAAGATACGGATTCTCATCATTAATATCTTTGCCTTCTTTTCTTTTTTCTGCCACGGCCTTCATTATAATGAATAATCCACCGAAGATTCCTGCTACAATGTTTAATTTTCTAATGTAATTCTTTCTAGACATGCTAAACAATTTTCTCCACTAAAAAACTGTGGATTTTTGCGTAACATGCAATCCACAGCTTTAGGTTATTTCAATATTTTCAATATCATCATTGACAAAACTCCCATTGAATCTCAGACAAAAACTGCACTTACAGCTGTTTTTATTTTAAAAATGGGCATGCTTCGCCATTTCGCTTAATTTCTTAATGAAGTCAGCCGTAAAACAAACTGTCAACAACGCACTCCACTATCATTCCAGCGAATTCTTTTTATCTCATCACAAAATATAACATCCACAATTTCCCAAACGCGACGAAGCGACGATTTGAAATCTCCTGGATTTTTACCTTCTGTTATAGCAAACACAAATCTGCTCCCCATTCATTTATCCTATAATGAGGGCAATACGAATGATTCTCATTTATCATTCTATACCAAGGCTCTTCTCTCGAAGGTCCCCCGCTTCCAGGCTTTTGCAAAGAACCAAAGTACCTCTGCCCTGAACCTGTTTTACGGAGGCTTTCATCCGTTACGGATATTGGCCCGCCTCAAGACCGAATCTATATCTACCCCAGGGATTCCCTGGAATCATAATACAGCTATTGCAAAAAGATTTTTTATAGCCATCGGCACATAATCTACTTCACTGTAGTTTTCCAGATACATGCCGCCATATAGGAGTATTTTTTCCTCTAATCAATATTTCCACCGAGTACTCCGGCTGTTTTTATGGAAATTTACGGCTTATGCGGTGGAAAATTTTCGTAAAGTATGTTACTCTACGGCAACGAAAATACACCGTTTTTTCCTGAATTACTTTTATACCATAGCACATTTGTTCCTGATTGTAAATATTTTTTTCTATTTTCCAAGCGGTGCCTGCTTTGCCGTATCTATCCATTTTTCCCTGAAAATCGCTATTTCCCCTGATTATTCCACAATTTTTATTCATTTCATTTTTTCATCAGCAAATTTTACAGCCATCAAAAACGCAGTCAAAGGCTGTATTGCGTTCAGTAGAGATGTGCCCGCTATTTTCAAGGCATTGCAATAAAATGTTGGACAGCCCCTCCATTTTCATTTGTAACGCAAATTTTGTAGCAGTCATTTTCAACCGTCAAAGATATAATCAGAATATTCTAACCCGCATTTTCCTGTGGAATTTCTTAAGATTTCTATTCGTTGTCGTAGAGTAACATACTTACGAAAGTCCATCCTCCTGTCCTTGATAATTTCTATGCGCTTCTCAAATCCAACTTTTTTTCGTGCATTGTGTTGACATATTACGAATAAATATTGTAATATTAATTATCATTATGAAGAAGGAGTTATCCATATGGCAAATTTAAATATTCGTGTTGACGATACACTAAAAAAACAGGCGGAAACTATTTTTTCTGAATTAGGAATCAGTCTTTCTGCGGCGACAACGATGTTTCTAAAGCAGGTTGTGCGATACAATGGAATCCCTTTTGAGCTTCGTGTCGATCCATTTTACTCAGCGGAAAATCAGGCTCGCTTATTGAAGGCTAAGGAACGTATGGAGCAAACAGGCGGCAAAGTTCATGAACTGATTGAGGTGGATGATGACGAAATCATGGGATGATTTTGCCTGGGAGGATTATCTTTACTGGCAAAGTCAGGATAAAAAAACGTTAAAGCGTATTAACCAATTACTAAAAGATATCGACAGGAACGGCTATACGGGTATTGGGAAACCCGAACCATTAAAAAGTGATATGAAAGGTTATTGGAGCCGACGCATTGATGATGTCAATCGCCTGGTCTATCGCATAGCAGATAACCGGATTGAGATTCTGCAGTGCCGTTCTCATTATGGTGATAAATGATCAATCCCCCGGAGCCTTCACTCTCCGGAGGATTTTTTATCCGCCATTTTCTTCATGCAGATCCAATAATTTTTTTCGCTTGCATACCTCGCTTTTTTTATATACTCTTCAAGCTCCTCCGGCGCCCGCAGCCAGTCTGACCGCACGATCCCCAATCGAAGACATCTTCTGGCCTCTCGCATCTGCTCCTTACTCTTCCCATCCCTCTGCATGTTCTCCAATACCCTGGCAGCCCTCTTGTCATAGTGCGGATGGGTAAACATCTGCAGCTCCGGAACATATTCCAGCTCGAAAAGCCGGTTCTCTCCTGCCTCCGGCAGAAAGCAGACTTCCTCGGAGGTTCCTGTGATATGCAGATAATATAAGGATGCCCTGTTTTTCCCTTCTTTTTTGCGGATGATCCGCCCCAGACGCTGGACTCTCTGACGCTGCGCGGAGGTGCCGGAGAGAATGATCCCCACAGTCGCGTCCGGAATATCCACACCCTCGTCCATGGACTTGCAGGCGATCAGGATCCGGATTTCATTGACCCGGAAACGCTCCAGAATATTTTTATTGGCCTGATCCCCCATCTTGGAATGGTACCGTCCCGCCCTTCCCGGACAGATCTCCTGTAACAGCCGGTACAATTCCTCCGCTTGGCTGATACGCTCTCCGAAGATCAGTATTTTTTCATGGTCCGCAAGATTTTTTATCAGCTCACATGCACAGGCGATCCTTGCCGATGCCTGACAGACCAGGCTTTTCCTTCTATAAGAAAGATACATATATTTGGATGCCGCTTCCGCAATCTCCTTATTTTTTCCGGCGGCCATCGCGCGCAGCAATTCGTAAAACTCGCCCTGACTCAGCTTGTCCAAAAACGGCTGATCCCTTTTCAGCTTATAGTACAGCGTCAGCAAGGCATCGGTGAGTTCATCATATTCGCATCGTTCATCACTTTCAAATGACAGTCCGATATGGTAAATGTCATATTTGCATACCGTGCGCAGGGCGGATGCCCGGGACATCTCGTAGCTGTAAATTTTCCGACCCAAAACGGATGCCAGGAAATGCTGTGCCTGCCCGGACGGAAGCGTAGCGGAAAGCCCCAGTGAATAGAATTGTGTTTCTTCCGGTTTGATATATGGCAAAAATTCAAAGATCAGCTGGTTCTGCCCGCTTACGTAGTGGTGGCATTCATCAGCGATCAGCAATACGGCTTCCCCATTTCTGAGTTCCGCCAGAATCTGTCTGGCCAACTCATAGCGTGCGGAATTGATCACATAGATCATATATCTGCAGTCCGGAGATGCCTGATGGCCGCCGCCCCGTAGGCCGATCAGTCCGCGCAGAGCAGCCGGAGGTTGTTTTTTCCCATGAGACGAAATCAGATATTCTCTCAGTGCGCGGTCCCACTGCCGCATCAATCCCCCTGTAGGAACGACGATCTTCACATGGAGTTCCTGCCCCAACATCCGCTCCAGACGCGCGGCCGCCGTCAGGGCCAGCAGGGTCTTTCCGGAACCGGTAACCGCCTGTACCAGGCCCCTGCCCCTATTTGAAAACCATCGCTCCAGGCACTCTTCCTGCCATTGATAAAGCTTCTGTCCCATGTCAATTCTCCCGCTGCCTCTTCACACTCATTAGTAATAAAGCCGTCTCCCTTCTCTTTTGAAGCCAGGGAGATTTGTCACCAATTTCCGCCAGGAAATTGATGACCTGCTTGCGCATCAGCGCAATTCATTATAGCATGGATAACATATGCCGACAACAAATCTTTCCAATTTTGAAAACTGCGCTTTTTTCATTACAGTTCTCGGCCTTTCAGACTGTAAATTATACCCATTTTTCACAAAATTTCCCATAAATTATTGAACAAAACATTGCAAACCGACACCATTTCATATATACTTTTCATAGTTCATCGAAAGCCGATTCTACGTGGTTTTCGTGGAATGATCATGCATACAGCCATTGATTTCAGCAGCATGGCATCATCGTTGCAAAGGTCTGTTTTTATAACCCAAGAGGAAAGGCCTTTTACAGGTGAATTATACCATAGTTTTCATGGCTGTAAATATACCAAAGGAAAAGGATGAAAACATGAATTACGAAGATTTTTACCAGGACCTGCAGCCCTATGAAAAATCGGTGAAGGACAGTCTTTCTTCTCTCCAAAAGCTTTTCAAAGCAGTCTCCCGGGAGACTGAGAGCGGGGATGTCAAGAGCCTTGCCCGTGACTTAAACGCCATGGAAGCGGCAGCGGCAGACATTGCCTCCTCTTTGAAGAAGCTGGTCGGTGTGGTAGATGATTTTGATACACAGGCTTATTTTGAAAATGGAGATTTTGCGGAGCAGATGCTTGCCTCCTGTGAGGAAAAGGGGGTCGATGTCCGGGGTGAATTTCCTGTCTATGAGATGTTCCCCTATCGTCTAAAGCTGGACACGGAGAGCCAGGATGTCTACCTTGACCGCAAGAAGCTGCAATGCATGCGTCCCCAGAGTCTGGTAGATGTGATCCAAAGCAGCCAGGAGAAGCTCAACAAGGCCTCCTTCAATGCACTGACCTTTGCAAATGAATTGTCTGACGCCTATGACCTGGCGCTTTTAAAACAGAAGCGCCGGCCCGGGACAGACATTTATCTTACCAGTCTGTACAAGTTCCTGGCACCCATGAGCCGTTTCCGGAAGGATTACAGCCAGAAGAGCTTTGCGTTCGACCTGGCCAGGCTCTATACTTCCGGAATAGAGGAAACCAAAAACGGAAGGAAATTCCAATTCGGTCCGACCCGGGATCAGAATAAATCCATCCGTATTCTGGATCAAAACGGAAATGAGCAGTTCCTGGCTACCATCTGTTTCTTTGACGAAGAAGAATAAGAGGTGAGAGTATGAACCCGGATTTCAACGATAAAAATTACAATGATGACGCTGCGTCTTCCGCATTGGATTCTGCCTGCCGGCTCACCTGCGGGATTGATTTTCTGACGGATTTTTGGAAGGAAAAGTATCTTCAGGAATACATCAAAAACGGCGGCAGCAAGATCAAGTTCATCACCGGGCGCAGCGGAAGCGGCAAGTCTCATTTTCTGCGTCTGATGACTTCCATTGCTCAGGACGAGCATTACAAGACAGTCCGTTTTTCCGCAAAGAATATCTGGATGCATGATTTCAGGGAGCTCTATAAGGAGATCTTTCTCCAGTGCGGCATCATGGAATGCCTGGAGGGCATCAGCCGACATCTGATCCGCGAGATGGGCTTTGATCC
>ERZ808051.1365-NODE-1365-length-16624-cov-3.862211_pt1 | contig 16624 bp, 14 predicted proteins | sample MGYA00380199_ERZ808051 | MGnify/ENA primary metagenome ERZ808051 (study PRJEB31490, sample SAMN06133391) | mouse gut metagenome | isolation source: J11 | host: mice | place: China: Chengdu | collected 2015-05 ...
ATAGCGAACATAGCTATGCCAAAAGGCTCTCCATTTATAAAAGCAATTTCAAAGTGCATATCCTTACGGCATCCTTGAATGGAGATTCTTTTTTTCAGCCCATTAATAATTTGTTCCTCTGGTTTATATGCCCCATTATGTTTATTTATTTCACAAATAAATGGGACCCATAGTTTTTCTGCAATTTCATAGTGTTCTTTGTTATCCTTTTGAATTTGGGTAAAAGTAATTTGATTTTCCATATTTTCCTCCAAGGTTTGATTTGGAGGGTTAGGAAACGTGAACCCTCCCTACACGATTTTTCTTCATAAAAAAGCCCCCTTTCTGTTTTAGAGTTGTATATAAACATTATAAATAATGTGAATACCGTTTGGAATATATTAGGTTAAATGTTTTATTTTATTTGCGATAGATAAAGTATCAGCGTGGTTTTCCCCTAATACTTTTTTATAAATAGAAAGAGATTTTTGATAAAATCCTTTTGCTGTTTGATAATCTTGGAGTGCCATATATACATCTGCTAAGTTATCATAGTTAATAGCAATATAAGGATGATACTTACCAAAAAGTTTTTTTAATATTCCTAACGCATTTTGTAAAACTGATATAGCTTTTTTATATTGTTGTGTTTGGGTATAGGAATTAGCTAAATGGTTATAACAAATTGCAACAGAGATATGTTCTTTCCCAAAAGATTGTATATTAATTTCTAAGGCTTGCTGATATAATGTATTAGCATAATGATATTGTTTTTTGGAGCAATAAATATCAGCCAAATTACAATAGGCAATAGCCGTATATGGATGTTGTTCCCCAAATATAGTTTCGTAAATAGGAAGGGCTTTTTTCATTGCCAATTCAGCATTTTCAAAGTCCCCTTCCAAAGAATATAATACGGATAGGTTATTATAACAAGTAGCTGTTTCTGGCTGTTCTTCCCCTAATGTTGCCTTAGTTATTTGTAAAGCAGCTTTCATTAAAGAAATAGCCTTTTTATATTCTCCAGTTTTTTCGTAGATACTGGCGAAGTTACAATAGCAGGATGCTGTATTAGCATGGTTTTTCCCATATATTGTTTGGAATAAAGGCAATGCTTTTTTATATAATTGTTTGGCTGTTTTATAATCGCCTAGATTAGTATAGATATCCCCTAAATTGCTATAGCAAATGACGGTAGTAGGATGGTTTTCCCCGAATTCTTGTAGCTGGGTTTGTAAAGAGTGTTCTAGTAAAATCTTGGCATCTTTATATTTCCCAATTGTCCTATATAGGGAAGCTAGGTTAATACAACAAGAAATCGTGTCTGGATGGGCTTCCCCTAGTAAAGTGGTGCGGATTTGTTTCGACTTTTGAAAATAAATTTCTGCTTGCCCATATAAGCCAAGGGACTGATAGGTATTTGCCAGATGGATATATAAGACAGACATTTCAAGGTGCTTGGTGCCAAGGAGAGGTTCCCTGATTTTTTGGGCTTCTAAAAGCAAAGTAAGGCAGTTTTGGTAAAGCGCATTGTCTTTATATAGCAAGGCTTGATTTATTAAATTGGCAGATTCCAGCAAGGCGTTTTTATATTCTGTGTTATCCAACTTTTTATCAGAGATATCAATATTATCTGCTGATATAGATGGGATGTCCATTTGATTCTCTGGCAGGTAATTAGTAAAATAAATTTGCAGTTTTAAATATGAATAAAAATCATACGCATATTTAGAAAGCATAGTATCACCATATGGAGTGGTAAGGAAAATAATATTTTTATTCAGGGCAGAAAGCATGTCCCTGCTAAAATTTAAGTGCTGTAAATCTTCTTCGGACTGTATGGCATATTGTAAATTTGCAATAAAAATAGTTTGGATATTTGATAAGGTTTGGGCCCAACGATATAAGTCCTGAAAGGAATAACTCCCAGGATAGGTTTGGTAATTATAAATTCCAACTGGTCCTCTTTTATATATATTTATAATTTCATCTTGCATTTGGATATCCGCTATAATTAAAAATAATCCATTTTCTGATTGGTTTATAATCCAGCCAATAGACAAATATTCATCTTGGTATTTAGGCGTAGAAATATGTTTAGGCATAGAAATATGTTTGGACATAGGAATATGCACAACCTTTCTGTTTATAGAAAACCTATGGGTTTTCTTTTAAGAATCCCTGTTCTTTTAGAAACTGGATTACTAAGGGATGGACATTATGCCACCGTTTGCCATTGTATTCTAGTACAACTGATGCTTGGAGCATATGAAGCAAAGCCTGTTTATTTTCAATTAGTTCTTTATTGCTACAATAAATATTCGTTAAGAATTTATAATCGTCTTTTTCAATCCGTTTTGTAAGGGTGGTTTTTAGTTCTTCTAAAGCCCTAGCAGCATCTTCCATAGATATAGTGCTGCTTTTCCGGCGGTTTGCCCTTTTTGCGGCGGCATTAATTACATGGAATAAATCTCGTAAAGAGCCACCAGTAAGCCGGATTAGGGTATCTAGCACTTGCTCTTCAAATAAATGTAAATCCGCGCGTTTTTTAACAATTCTTTCTATAATTTCAATACCTCCCAGGCAAGGGCTTCCATCTATATTTTCTATTTTTATCATAGGGAGTGTTTGGGTAATAAAATAGGCTTCCATAGAAGAAAACTTGGTATCATAAGAGAGCCCAATAGGGAAGGTATAAATTACAGTAAATGGCATGCCAGAAAGAAGGGCAGCATAGTGGTAAAATACATTCCACGCATTTTCAGGGTTTAATTTATCTAAATCTTCCAATATAATAATAGGAAGATGGTTAGTCGTATTTTTTATTTCCTTTGTTACATCAGAAAGTAATTTTAGCCATTCACTAGAACGTATATTAATCTGTTTTCTATATTCTGTCCGGGTTTCCTCGTTAAATTTTAAATTCGCTTTTATTTCTGCGAATAATTCGAAAATATTTGCAAAAAATTTAGGAGTTTTCATAGAAAGCCCTGATTCTACAGAAGTGGCAGCAAGTTCTTGTGAAATAGAAATTTTTGTAGCTTGATCCCAGAATTCATTGATTTTATTGGTAAGTTCTTGGTTTAAGGCACAATTTGTTTCATTGGCTATTTGTAGTAACGCTTCTCCCATTAAAATAAATAAATCAGAGTAAACAAGGTTTAATAAGTCTAAATCTAAACTGCAGGCAATTGTTTTTACAGGGCATCCATTGTTTATAAGCCTAGAGGAAAGATGGTTTAGTTCTGTGCTTTTACCACATCCCCTATGCCCTAAAAGTAGGAAAGCATGGGGTTCTTGATTTTCTGTACAGGTTTCAAATATATCTTCAATAGGGGAAGTATATTTATCACTGGTGCGGTATTCCATTGTATCATCACAATAAAAAAATGTCATTTGCTCTATTTTTAAAGGTTCTGGTGAAAAAGCATTAATTATTTCAGAAACTTGGTTAGCATATTTCATAGTTTCCTCCTGCGGGTTTCCTTTTATTTTAAGGGTGTTATAAAATATAATATTTTATAACACCCTTTTGTTTTTATTTACAACTTTATTTTCTTTCTGCTTCTAACATAGCGCGGACTTTCATGGATAAACCAAAGAGGTTAATAAAGCCTTCCGCATCGTGATGATCGTAGAGCTCGCCTGTAGTAAAGCTTGCCAGCGACTCACTATATAAGGAATAAGGGGAAGTAGTGCCTGCTTTAATAATATTGCCTTTATAAAGTTTAAATTTTACTTCGCCTGTTACATTTTTTTGTGTGGATTCTATAAATGCCTGTAGTGCTTCACGAAGAGGGGTAAACCATTTTCCCTCATATACTAAGTCAGCAAATTTTACAGCAACTAATTTTTTATAATCTAGGGTATCCCGATCTAAAATAAGTTCTTCTAACTGCATATGGGCTTCCATTAAAATGGTTCCGCCAGGGGTTTCATATACGCCACGGGATTTCATGCCAACAACACGGTTTTCTACAATATCAATAATGCCAATGCCATGTTTGCCGCCTAATTCATTTAATTTGCGGATAATATCGGAAGGTTTCATAGAAACGCCATTTACGCTGGTAGGGATACCCTTTTCAAAAGTTAATGTTACATATTCGCCTTCGTCTGGGGCTTTTTCTGGGGTAACGCCAAGTACAAGTAAATGATCATAATTTGGTTCATTAGCAGGGCTTTCTAACTCAAGCCCTTCGTGGCTAATATGCCAAAGGTTACGGTCGCGGCTGTAACTGTTATCAGCAGAAAATGGAAGATCAATGCCATGTTCTTTACAATAAGCAATTTCATCTTCACGGGATTGCATTTTCCAAGTATCATTACATCTCCATGGAGCAATAATTTTAAGGTCAGGGGCAAGGGCTTTAATGGTTAATTCAAAACGGACTTGGTCATTCCCTTTTCCAGTAGCCCCATGGCAGATGGCAACCGCATTTTCTTTCCGTGCAATTTCCACTAATCTTTTTGCAATCACTGGCCTTGCAAAAGAGGTGCCAAGTAAGTATTTATTTTCATATACAGCATTTGCCTGTACAGTAGGGATTACATAATCGTCTACAAATTCATCGACTAAGTCTTCAATATAAAGTTTAGAGGCCCCAGAAAGCTTTGCCCTTTCCTCTAAGCCATCTAATTCATTGCCTTGTCCTACATTGGCACAGACACAGACTACATCATAATCATAATTTTCTTTTAGCCATGGGATAATAGCGGTAGTGTCAAGGCCGCCAGAATAGGCTAAGATAACTTTTTCCTTCATTTTTTAAATTCCTCCTCATGTTGTTTTATAATCATAAATATACATCATGGATACAGAATATGCAAGTGTTTTATTGAAAATTTGAAAAAAGGTTATTGCATAATATACATAATTGATGTATAATTATAAAAACTTGGGAATGCGGGCAGATATGGCGGCAGCAGGCTAAAAATGATTGCATTTAACAGGATTTTCGCTATAATAGAGTGGGAAGAAAGCAGATATTAGAATTTTCAGAAAGAGGGAATGAGGGAAATTATGATTAAAGCAGGGATTATTGGGGCAACAGGATATGCAGGGAATGAAATTGTGAGATTATTATTGCAGCATAAAGAAGCAGAGATTGTCTGGTATGGTTCTAGAAGTTATATTGATAAGAAATATGCGTCAGTTTACCAGAATATGTTCCAGTTTGTAGATGCAGATTGTATGGACGATAATATGGAAGAACTTGCAGATGAAACAGATGTAATATTTACTGCAACGCCGCAAGGGTTATGTGCATCATTAGTAAATGAAGGGATTTTAAAAAGAGCGAAAGTAATTGATTTAAGTGCGGATTTCCGTATTAAAGATGTAGAAGTTTATGAAAAATGGTATGGGATAGAACATAAAAGCCCACAGTTTATAGAAGAAGCCGTATATGGGTTATGTGAGATTAACAGGGAAAAAATTAAGGAAGCAAGGCTTGTTGCAAATCCAGGGTGTTATCCTACATGTTCTTTTTTATCTGTTTATCCGTTAGTGAAAGAAGGGATCATTGATCCCAACAGTTTAATTATTGATGCTAAATCGGGTACTTCTGGCGCTGGCAGGGGAGCAAAGGTAAATAATTTGTTTTGTGAAGTAAATGAAAATATAAAAGCATATGGAGTAGCGTCACATAGGCATACGCCAGAGATTGAAGAACAGCTTTCTTATCAGGCAGGCATGCCAGTGGTAATTAACTTTACCCCACATTTAGTGCCAATGAACCGTGGGATCTTGGTAACGGCTTATGCAAATGTAAAGAATAAAGACATTTCCTATCAGGAGATTAGGGAAATTTATAATAAATATTATAAGGAAGAATATTTTGTTAGAGTGCTAGGGCCGGATATTTGCCCAGAAACACGTTGGGTAGAAGGCAGTAATTTTGTAGATGTGAATGTAAAGCTGGATACTAGGACAGGAAGGGTAATTATGATGGGCGCAATGGATAATCTGGTAAAGGGCGCGGCTGGGCAGGCAGTACAGAATATGAACCTTATGTTTGGGTTAGAAGAAAATATGGGGCTACAGGCAGTCCCTATGTTTCCTTAGAAAAGGGAGGATATGAAGATGAAAAAAATAGAGGGCGGCATTACTGCCGCAACAGGATTTTTGGCAACAGGTATTTGTGCAGGCATAAAAAAAGAGAAAAAAGATATGGCGATGGTGTATAGTAAAACGCCTTGTAAAACAGCGGGCACTTTTACAACAAACCTTGTAAAGGCAGCCCCAGTAAAATGGGATAGGAAGGTAGTAAGAGAATCTGGTTTTTCACAGGCTGTTGTAGTAAACAGTGGCGTGGCAAACGCCTGTACAGGGCAGGAAGGCTATCAATACTGTGAAGATACTGCAAAAAAGGCAGGGGAAGTTTTAGGGGTTCCAGCAGGTTCTGTTTTAGTAGCATCTACAGGCGTTATTGGAAAACAACTTCCTATGGATATTATTTTAAAGGGAATAGAGGTGTTACAGAAAAACCTAAGTGATACAGCGGATGGGGCATTATTGGCGGCGGAAGCAATTATGACTACGGATACAGTGCCAAAACAGGTTGCTTATGAATTTGAGGTTGGCGGCAAAAAGGCTGTAATTGGTGGCATGTGTAAAGGTTCTGGCATGATTCATCCGAATATGGCAACGATGCTATGTTTCCTTACAACAGATATTGCTATTGATAAAATGCTTTTGCAGCATGCGTTAAGTGAAGTGGTGCAAGATACCTTTAATATGGTTTCGGTAGACGGGGATACTTCTACAAATGATACTGTGCTCCTTATGGCAAATGGGATGGCAGGAAATGCAGAAATTACAGAAGAAAATGCAGATTATAAAGTTTTTTTAGAGGCATTGTACCAAGTAATGGGCTTTTTATGTAAAAAGATTGCGGGAGACGGCGAGGGCGCGACAGCACTTCTTGAGATGAAAGTAATCCACGCTACAACAAAGGCTCAGGCAAAGCAATTATGTAAGTCAGTAGTCACATCAAGCTTAGTAAAAACGGCTGTTTTTGGGCATGATGCAAATTGGGGCAGGATTCTTTGTGCTATGGGGTATGCAGGTGCCATATTTGATCCAGAAAAAACAGATATTTATTTTGAAAGTGCAGCAGGAAAATTAAAGATTGTAGAGAATGGAATGGATGCAGGTTATTCAGAAGAAATAGCGACAAGGATTCTTTCTGAAAAAGAAGTGACAATTATTGCAGATATTAAAGAAGGCAGCGAAAGTGCGGTTTCGTGGGGCTGCGATTTAACCTATGATTATGTAAAAATTAATGGGGACTACCGTTCTTAATGTGGAGGGAGAAAAATGGAACATAATGATATGCAGGAATGGCTTTCTAAAGCTGAAGTTTTAATTGAAGCTTTGCCATATATCCAACGGTTTAACCGGAAGATTATTGTAGTGAAATATGGCGGAAGCGCAATGGTGGATGAGAAATTAAAAAGGAATGTAATAAAGGATGTAACGCTGCTTAAATTAGTTGGGTTTAAACCGATTATTGTACATGGCGGCGGCAAAGAAATTAGTAAATGGGTAACAAAGGTTGGAATGGAACCAAAATTTATAAATGGCCTTCGGGTAACAGATGAGGAAACAATGGAAATAGCCGAAATGGTGTTAAATAGAGTAAATAAAAGCCTAGTGCAGATGGTGCAAGAGCTTGGAGTAAAAGCTGTTGGGATTAGTGGGAAAGATGGCGGGCTTTTGAAAGTAGAGAAGAAATATTCAGATGGGCACGATATTGGCTTTGTAGGTGAGATTACGGAAGTGAACCCTAAAGTAATCTATGATTTATTGGAGAAAGATTTTCTTCCTGTTATTTGCCCAGTTGGGTTAGACGAGGGATTCCAGACCTATAATATTAATGCAGATGATGCAGCTTGCGCAGTAGCAAGGGCAGTCCATGCGGAAAAGTTAGCATTTTTAACAGATGTGGAAGGTGTTTTTAAAGATCCAAAAGATAAAGGAAGCTTAATTTCAGAATTGAGTATTGAAGGTGCCAAAAAGTTGATTGGGGGAGGGACAATTGGTGGTGGCATGCTCCCTAAATTAAATAATTGTATTGATGCCATAGAAAATGGTGTGTCACGCGTGCATATTTTAGATGGGCGGATACCACACTGCCTGCTTTTGGAAATCTTTACTAATAAAGGAATTGGGACAGCTATTTTGGGGGAATCAGAACCATATTATTATAGGGAAGGGGAACAAGGATGACAACAAAGGAGTATATTGAGGAAGCAGAACAGCATTTAATACATACGTATAACCGCTACCAAATTGTGTTGGAAAAAGGGGAAGGCGTTTATCTGTATGATGTAGACGGAAAAAAATATTTAGATTTCGCAGCAGGGATTGCTGTATTTGCACTAGGTTATGGAAATAAGGAGTATAATAATGCCTTAAAGGCACAGGTAGATAAGCTTCTGCATACTTCTAATTTATATTATAATGTCCCATTAGTAGAAGCAGCAAAGAGAATAACCGAGCAGTCAGGCATGGATCGGGTTTTCTTTACCAATAGCGGGACAGAGGCGATTGAAGGCGCAATTAAGCTTGCTAGGAAATATGCTTATATAAAGGATAATAGTACCGACCATGAAATTATTGCTATGAACCATTCTTTCCATGGCAGGAGCATAGGGGCTTTATCTGTTACAGGAAATAGCAAATACCAGGAAGCATTTAAACCATTAATGGGTGGTGTAAAATTTGCTGATTTTAATAATCTGGAGAGTATAGAGGCACAAATTACAGAGAAGACCTGTGCTATTATTATGGAGCCAGTCCAAGGAGAAGGCGGGCTTTATCCTGCAAAGAAGGAATTTTTGGAAGGTGTAAGGGATCTTTGTGATAAAAAGGGGATTTTGCTTATTTTTGATGAAGTACAATGTGGGATGGGAAGGACAGGTTCTATGTTTGCATGGCAGCAGTATGGGGTAAAACCAGATATTATGGCTATGGCAAAAGCATTAGGATGCGGCGTGCCAGTAGGGGCATTTGCAGCAAAAGAAGAAGTGGCGAAGGCATTGGTGCCTGGAGACCATGGCACGACATATGGAGGGAACCCTTTTGCCTGTGCAGCAGTAAATGAAGTGTTTCGGCAATTTGAAGAAAAAAATATTGTAGGACATGTAAAAGTAGTTGGAGAATATTTGCATAAGGCTTTAAAGGGCTTAGAGAAGAAGTATGATATTGTAAAAGAGGCAAGAGGAATAGGGCTTATGCAGGGATTGGAATTGACAATTCCTGCGGGTGACATTATACTAAAAGCATTGGACAAAGGATTGATTCTAATTACAGCAGGCCAAAATATTATCCGTTTTGTGCCTCCTCTTGTAATTACAGAGGCTAATGTGGATGAAATGGTTGCTATATTGGATAATATTCTTGCCGAAATAAAAGTATCAATTGAAAAGAAAGCAGGAATAGGCAATTCATGAAAAAATTTAGGATATGTTGCTTGGGGATTTTTTTGGCAGTTTGTATGCTTGTTGGATGTGGCAAGCAGGAAGAAGAGCAAGAAACAAGTGAAGAGATAACAACAGCAGGCAAGGTAGAGATGAACCTGTGGTATACAGATGAATCCATAGGCGCTTATTTAGCATCTGCGGCAGAGGCTTTTGGGCAGGAACATAATGTAATTATTACGCCAATGCAAGTGTCAGCCATAGATTATTTGGAGAATATTAACCAGAAAAATATAGATGGCACAGATATGGTAGATATTTATATTTTAAATAGCGAATCTTTGGAAAAGGCGTATATGTCTGGGCTTACAACGGTACTTGATAAGGATATGTCTAATTATCCTAACATTGCAGAATCAGCTTGTTATTATCAAGGGAAAATGGTAGCATATCCAGTTTATTTTGAGACAGAATATTTTCTTTATAATAAAGATATTGTGGCAGGGCCTCCAGAAAGTTTCCAGGCAATTATTGATTTTGCATCCAGCGATGAAATGTCTGGGGAACAGGCAGAATTATATCAAAACTTGGAAAATATTTTAAAATGGGATGTACTGGATTTATTCTGCAATTATCAATTTGTAGGTGCTTATCTTAATATAGGCGGCGAAGATAGGGATAATAGGGATATTGTAGATATGAATAATGAGAAGGTGCTAGAAGCCTTGAGTTTTTATAAAGGATTAAACCAGAGCCTATATTTTGATGCAGAAGAAGTGGATTACCAAACTATGATACAGAGTTTTTTGGAAGGAAGGCTGTTATATACAATAGGGACAACGGATAGTTTAGGTTTGCTGCAGCAAAGTGAGATGAATTATGGGATTTCAGCGATCCCACCTTTAACAGACAGCCTTGAGAGTAAAGGGATATCTATTAATTATGTGGCGGCGGTAAACCCTTATAGTGAGGCGGTAGGGCTGGCAGAAGAGTTTGCGGATTATATTTCGGATTCTTATGCAGATAAATGTTATGAATTATCAGGGATGCTTCCATGTAAGAAATTAGATTCTTATGCAATAGAGGAATTTGCCTATGTGGTGGAAGCATATGAGAAATCAGCACAGCTTCCTAAATTAATGGATACTACAAACTTTTGGGTGGAATTAGAAGTAGTCCTTAATGATATTTGGAAAGCAGAAATGAGGGAGGAAGAAGCAGAAGAAGGGCTGACAGATAGTTCACAGGCGGATAATATAGGGGCAGAAGAGAAAAAGAGGGAACAGATGCAAAAGCAGATACGGGATTTGGTAACAGGTGAAATTGACCGCGCGCAGGAACAGATGCAAAGGCAGCTTTCCCAATAGAGTTGTTATAAAAGGGAGAATATATGGAACCAATAGGGATTGTTACAGACAGCCATAGTAGTATTACTCAAAAAGAAGCGGCAGAGTTGGGAGTTATGGTACTCCCAATGCCGTTTTATTTTGATGAGGAATGTTATTATGAAGGGACTACATTAAGCAGGGAAGAATTTTTTGAAAAGCTGGATTCTGGGAAAAAGGTCAGTACCTCACAGCCAGCACCTGCAGAGGTAATGAAAATATGGGATTCTGCATTAGAAAAGTTTGAACAGATTTTGTATATGCCAATTAGTAGTGGGTTAAGTGGATCATGCAGCGCGGCTTTTGTTATAGCACAAGAGCAAAAATATAAAGGAAGGGTACATGTGGTAGATAATGGGAGAGTGTCTACGCCAATGCACCGTTCTATATTGGATGCGTTAGAATTAATAGAAGAAGGCTATACCGCATTGGAAATTAAACAGATTTTAGAAGATGAAAAAGAAAAAATGGTTATTTATATTGGTGTGGAGACTTTAGAATATTTAAAGCAGGGTGGAAGGATTACACCGGCAACCGCACTCTTAGGTACAGTGCTCCATATTAAGCCTGTATTAAAATTAGATATAGGGACACTAGATACATTCCAAAAATGCCGTGGGTTTATAAAGGCAAGGAAAACCATGATTGAAGCAATGCAGCAGGATTTAAACACTACTTTTCAAGAAGCTTACCAAAAAAATGAAGTTTATTTACTGGCTGCTTCTAGTGCATCAGAGGAAATAACGAAAGAATGGGTAGAAGAGATAAAAGAGGCTTTTCCTGGCATGGAAGTAATGTGCGATAATTTATCCTTAGGAGTATCCTGCCATACAGGGAAGGGTGCGTTAGGGATAGGATGTTCTTGTAAACCGAAAAGGCCAAAGAAAAATACAGAGTATCTATTTTAAAAATCCAGTAGGGAGAAGTTTCCCTATATTTGTACCTATGTACATAAAATATACACATAAAAAGAGGAACAAATTTAGTGGTATAAATAATACAATAGGCAGCGGCATTTTTAAAATGTTACTGCCTATATTTCTTAAATATTAATAATAAAATTAGGAAATGTTTGTTTTTCTCTGTGTATTGCGGTTTTTTGCAGCTAAACGAAAGGCTTTTTCCATTGCAGGGGTAAGTTTAGGAGAATCTTCATCAAATACAATTTCCCTTTTTGCCGCTGCCTCTATTTGTCTGATTTGTTCCTTTGTGGGTTTCTGGTTTCTATCCAAAGTAACTGTCCGTATCATAATAAATGCTCCTTTCTGTTTTGGTGGCAAGTCTGGCTGATATTAGGCGTATATTTTCTTTTCGTTCTGTATAAACGACAAACAGAATATCATTTACCATTCCAATAGTATTATAACGGTCTTCATTAATACTATGTTCCATATCATAAATTTCAATGCGTTGTAAATCGTTAAAGACTAACATTGCTGTCTCAAAATCAATTCCATGTTTTTTTAAGTTCAGCTGGTTTTTATCCTCATCCCATTCAAATTTCAATGAAATACCCCCTGTTTGTGTTGAAAAGGTACTTATATTATACACTATTATGGAAAGAAATAAAAGTAGTATTAAAATATGTACGCCTTATTTTGCTTAAATTTAATCCTGTAAGTAGCAATTTGAATTTATTAGAGATGTTATTCACAATTTACGTACAAAATAAAATTTGCTGTATAATATATAGACGATAACTATCTTGTAAGGACAATCAAAAAGGGAACAAACCATCTCTGGTTCATTCCCTTAATTTTAAACATACTTTAAAATCAAGTGTTTGGATTAACCAAAATATCTCTTTAACAAGCCTTCAAATGCCTTGCCATGCCTTGCTTCGTCTTTTGCCATTTCATGCACAGTGTCATGGATTGCATCAAGGTCAGCAGCCTTTGCACGTTTTGCAAGGTCGAATTTACCAGCAGTAGCACCGTTTTCAGCAGCAACCCTCATCTCTAGGTTTTTCTTGGTAGAATCAGTAACTACTTCGCCTAATAATTCAGCAAATTTTGCAGCATGTTCAGCCTCTTCCCAAGCAGCTTTTTCCCAATATAAGCCAATTTCAGGATAACCTTCTCTATGGGCAACTCTTGCCATAGCAAGGTACATACCTACCTCAGAACATTCTCCTTCAAAGTTAGCCCTTAAATCTTTAAGAATATCTTCGCTTACTCCCTTTGCTACGCCTACTACATGCTCAGCAGCCCATGTTCTTTCGCTTGACTGCTCGGTAAACTTGGAAGCTGGTGCCTTACAGATTGGACAGGATTCTGGAGCAGAGTCACCTTCATGAACATAACCACATACAGAACAAACAAATTTCTTCATATTTTGATTTCTCCTTTTTTATAGTGAATTTATTTTGTGTTATCAGTTAAAATTTAATAATAGTAATCATTACTGTTTTAATATAACATATAAATATTTTTCTGTCAAGTAGTTTTCAAAGTTTCTTTTTTCCAATTTCTTAGTTTTTCTTTCCATTTATGAAATAACTTGCTGTTTGGAGCAATCCTTACAAGTCCCATAAAAATAGAGGCAATGCCCTTCGATCTGCCCATCGAAATTTTGGGAAGCACGGATATCCATTTCTTCTATATTAGGAAGGGGAAGGTCCATAACATTGTGGCATTGCCTACAATAAAAGTGATGGTGGGGAAGTGTACAGGCATCAAAATGATCGGCTCCATCCCCACAGGAGAGTTTAAGGATTTCCCCTAGTTCTGCAAGAAGAGATAGATTACGGTAGACTGTCCCAAGGCTGATATTTGGGAAATCTTTCTTTATATAAGTATATACCATATCAGCGGTAGGATGATCTGTCCTAGAAGCTAAAAAATCTTTAATTGCTTCTCTTTGGCGGCTATATTTCAATGGCTTCATTGATAAAAATCCTTTCTAACTAAAAAATAAAAATAATAGTAATTATTATTAATATTATAAAAAATAAAAGGTTATTTGTCAAGAATTACCATATATTACCTAATAGTACTTATATTTTTTATTACAATTAAGAAAATATAAGTACAATTAGGAAAGTAACTGGAAAAGTATTGAAAAATATTTTAAACTATAGGAAGATATAGATAGGAAAATAAAAGCTTATTTGTAAGTAAAAATGGGAAGGGATAGATATGGCAGAGAGAATATTGGTTATTGATGATGATATAATGAATTTAAAGATGGCAGAATTTATTTTAAAGAAATATTATGAAGTGATCTGTATTTCTTCTGGGAAAGAAGCATTGGAATTTCTAGGGCAAAATGTGCCAGATATGATATTATTAGATTTACATATGCCAGAAATGAACGGGCTTGAAGTGCTAGAACATATTCAGGGAATGAAACAAGTTTGTGATGTACCAGTTGTTTTTTTAACAGCAGATAGTGAGAGAGAAACAGAAATAAAGATTTTTAAGGCGGGTGCAATGGATTATATACAAAAACCTTTTCTTGCAGAAGTTGTGCTTAGGAGGATTGGGAGGCTGCTTGAATTATATCATTTGCAACAATCACTCCAACAAGAGGTGGATAAAAAAACGCAAGAATTAAAAGAAAGCAGTGAACGGATAAGGAGGCTATCTGTACAGGTAATGTTATCTTTGGCAAGTGCAATTGATGCCAAGGATACTTATACAAAAGGACATTCTGTGCGCGTAGCACAGTATTCTTGTGAATTGGCAAGAAGAATGGGAAAATCAAAACAAGAAATAGAAAATATTTATTATATTGGCTTATTACATGATATTGGGAAGATTGGGATACCAAATTCGATTATTAATAAGCCAGGGAAACTTTCTAGTGAAGAATATGCCGTTATCCAGTCCCATCCTGCTATTGGTGCAGAGATTTTAGGCAATATTTCGGAATTACCTGATATATCTATTGGTGCTCACTGGCATCATGAACGTTATGATGGGAAAGGGTACCCAGATGGGTTAAAAGGTGAAGAAATACCAGAAACAGCAAGGATTATAGGTGCGGCAGATGCGTATGATGCCATGTCTTCGAGGCGTAGTTACCGTGATATCCTGCCGCAGGGAAAAGTGCGGGAAGAGATAGAAAAAGGAAAAGGCACACAGTTTGATCCAGTGATTGCAGGGCATATCCTTGCTATGATTGACGAAGATCCAGAATATAAATTAAGGGAAAGATAAAGGGGTAATGGGAATGGATAAAAGTGATAAGACAGGAAGCCATTTATTAATGGCAGGGATTGTCAGTATATTTAGTGTTTTGTTAATTGTAATGGCAATCGGCATGTCATGGGAAACATGGATTATACCATTTATTATAATAGGGGTTTTGGCAGTATGGGGCATACATATCGGGAAATTAAGCACAGAAACACGTTTTGAATATTTGTGTACAGGGATAATGATAGTGGAATTTTTTTATTATGGTTCCCATGCAGGATACTTTTTAGAGATACCAGTTATAATCTGTATCTTGCTTTTTATGCTTTCCTTGTTAGACAAAAAGTTTTTATTATATATAGTATGTGGTATGTATTTATTAGTATTATTGTACCAAATAGTTGTTTACAGAAATATTCAAATAAGTTTTAGCGGCGTTGCTAGGTTTTTATTAGGATTTATTGCAGTTTTTGTAGCATTAGTGCTTGCCAGTGCTATGATAGAAAAGCGGAAAACAGAACAAGAAGAAATGCTTGAAATGGCAGAACAGCTTGATGCGGCACAACAGAAAAACGCTGCTTTTCTTTCAAATGTTTCCCATGAGTTACGGACGCCTATTAATATGGTGACAGGTATTAGTGAAGTAGCATTAGGAAAAATATTGCCTAAGGAAATAAGGGATGATATGTTATCTATACAAAGGGCAGGCAGGCGTTTGGCAGGGCAGATTAATGATATTTTAGATTATACTGAAATTGTTGGCAATACATTAGTAGTAACAGATGAAAATTATATGCCGTCTTCAATTATTAATGATGTAATTACAATGGCAACTATGCAGAATAATGATCACAATTTAGAAATGATATTTGATATGGATACGGCAATTCCTTCTGTATTAGTTGGAGATGCAGAGAAAATTTCTAGGGTTATTAGGATTTTACTGCAAAATGCAATTAAGTTTACAGAAGAGGGCGGAATCTATGTTTCTATTGGGTTTAGAAAGGAAAGTTATGGAATAAATTTAGATATTTATATTTGTGATACGGGGATTGGCATAACATCTTCCCAGATGGAGCAAATTTATGATGATTTTTACCAAGCAGATACGGGGCGCAGCCGGTATGCAGGAGGACTTGGGCTTGGAATCCCAATTGCGCGGGGATTGCTTTATGGCATGGATGGATTTATTTATTATGATAGTAAAGAGGGGCAAGGAACGCAAGTACATATTTCTATCCCCCAAAAGGTAGCAGATAATACACCTAGTATGATAGTCCATAATGCAAAACAGTTTTGTATCGTTTATTATTTAAAAAAGGAAAGTATAAGCCGAAACGAAATATGGCAGTTTTATAATAATATGGCAAGCCATATAGCCCAAGGGCTTGGATTGGAAATGTATTGTGCAGGGCATATAGAAGAATTAGAGAAGCTGCTTCGGAACCATCCTGTTACGCATCTATTTTTGGCACAAAAGGAATATCAAGAAGATATGGGATATTTCGAAGAATTGGCAAAAAGGATATGTGTGGTATTAGTGGTAGGAAAAGATTATAAACTCCAAACAGGAAGCCATTTAATTTTGTTGCATAAACCTTTTTTTGCCTTGCCTATTGTAAATTTATTAAATGGGGTGACACACGGCAATGATTTAAAAGAAAGTATGATAGAGGATAAAATATTTTCTTGTAA
>ERZ808051.1366-NODE-1366-length-16621-cov-3.994258_pt1 | contig 16621 bp, 16 predicted proteins | sample MGYA00380199_ERZ808051 | MGnify/ENA primary metagenome ERZ808051 (study PRJEB31490, sample SAMN06133391) | mouse gut metagenome | isolation source: J11 | host: mice | place: China: Chengdu | collected 2015-05 ...
GCTTTGTCCGGAAGTTTGATTACATGTTCCTGAATTGGGGATATTATCAAGACGATTCTAAAATATTTTTCCACGGGATTTTGCAGATTGTTAAGAGGGATTCATCAGATAGGGAGGATATAATAGGGACGGAAAGAAAAAATATTAAACATCCATGTTTGTATAAAAATACTTGTAATATATAAGCAATTATGTTATAATGTCAAATAATAGAGAATTATGTTTTTTCTGTATGTTTGGGGAGGCATAAGATGCTGAAAAACGTAATTGAAAAGGAGTTAAAAGAGCAGAAGATTAGTAGAGCTTTGCTGCTTGACGGTATTTGCGAGGAGCAGGAGTTTTTTCTTTGGGTGGAGGAGGGCGAGCCTGCCGTCTGGGTGATGCAGGTGCATGCGATGGCGCAGCGGCTGGGAAAATCGGTGGATAAGTACGATGTGATGTTGAGTGCGGAACAATATCTGCTGGCGTTAGGGCGGAGTGTGATATGGCAGGAAATCAGGAAAGGGGAACTTGACCGTGCCAGAGTGAGGATTTATGAGTATGAGCAAAAGTTAGAGGAAATGGGTGTGGCATGTGCTGCGGAAAACAGGTCGGATCACAAAAGAAAGGTGGAGGTCGGCGGGATCATGCCGCGGGGGGAGTGCGCCCTTCACCGGCAGTTCCTGGCACTTTCCCTCGCAGAGATTGCAAGGCGGCAGGCTCGCCCCTATACGGAGCAGTCAAAAATCATCCTTGGCGGTCTGCGGCAGACATTTTCCGGAGAGGTATATGGGAAGAGGGAGCTGGAACCCGGATGGTGCAGGATGAAACGGATGCATCTGATGGAGCTGTTTTTGCTGGCGCGCTTTGCAAGACTGTGTGAATGTATGGGGAAAGAGGAGGAGGCTTTTTTGTGGTATGATGAACTTGCCGCCTACCTTTGTAAAGTGCCAAAAGACCGCGCGGATACAGGAAAATTGTGTCCACTTCTTTGTTATCGTATGGCGAAGAACCGATTGAGGGGAATTTTCGGGGATAATATGTGGTGGGAAGAGGGAAGATGTAAGGCCATTTGGTCTTCACCCGGCACTAAAAAAACCGTATCCCGATTGGAGCCGGATACATTGTTTGCAGGGCAGAATGGAGCAGAGAGATTTAAGGATGCAAAAGAGAGTATAAAGATACTGGAAAATTTGACGGACGGGCTTAAACTGCTTGGTCTGACTCAGAGGAATTTTCCGCTTTTTCTTAAAATGGAGTTCCTGCGCCTTGGACTATTGCGGGGAATGCTGTATTTTGGGGATCATATGGAGGAGGAATGTACCTCGCAGATCCTCCTCGGAGCCTGGGAGGATATTTGTGAGCTTATCGTTTCAAATTCTGGGGATCGGTCTGTATATAACCATATGGATGATTTTGATGATCTGGATTCGGATTATGCGGAAAGATGCATGCACAATTTCCCGGAGATTATTGGCGAGCGCATGGAATTGCAGGGGCTTGATATGTATCAACTGGGGGAGAAAATCTATTCCGATCCGGTCAAGTCCCTTATGCCGATTTTGAAAGGGAAAGCGACCCCAAAGCCCCAGAAACTAAAGATGTTACAGGAGCGTCTGAAAATGAATTGGAAGATGTATGATCCGGGCTTTATAACGGAGGAGGACGGGGAATATAAGAAATTCGCTCTTATGTTTCGCATGTATGGGGATGGGAAGTTTGAGGAGGGGAGGAAACTTCTTTCCGAACTGGAAGAAAAATTAAATTGGAAATATATGACAAATGAGCAATTTGGGGTATACTGGGATGCACTTTTTGATTGGAAGGAAGGGAAGATCACAGAGGAGGAAAAGAATCAGGAAATGTGGAAGGTGGTGGAGTACTCCGGAGTGAAACGGGAAAAATTCGCGGAGGTTGGGTGTTCCCTGATGCGGCTGGAATGGTGGGCACTGATGGAGATTTCCTGGAATTACGGGGGGGAGGATATAAGTTTTTGGATTAAGGTACTCAAAAAACAGAGGAAATATTTGGAAGATAAACGGGCAATTGGTTTTTTCCCGGAGTATTACATAAAGATTTTATATTGCCTGTGTCATATGGAGCGGGAGATGGGGAATCCAGATGAGGCGATGCAGTGTGCAAATGCTGGATTGAGGGCGTTGTATCATTTGAACCTGTATACAAAGTGGGGGCGCTTCTGTTTGAGAAGTTTCGGATTGTGGAGGATTTAAAGTCCAGGAAGGGAATGGAAGAGGAGGATTTTAGGCTGATCCGCCAGGCATATGCTGTTGAGAAACTGTTTTCGAAAAATGATATGTTTTGTAGGTATATTGAAGATTACTTAGATGGGCATTATGAGAAGGATATGCTGGCGGATATGAATAAGGGATGATAACTTAATCTTCAATAATGATTTCGTTATTTTTAGGTGGTTGGTCAGTATCCGACAATGTACTGAACCCATTCCCCGGCATTGAAATCCCTGTTAGTATCCATAGGATAAGGAAGATGCTAAGTAGTTTTTTCAAATATTTCATAGCGGTTTTTCTCCTTTCAAGTAGTTTCGTGTTGCACCATAGCACAAGTTAGGGAATTATGCAAGAAAAATGAATTGAAAAACTAAGGAAATAATTGGAAATTTTTGCGGTCGTTTTTCTTGAAAGAGATTTTAGGATGTGATATATTATGGGTAAGCTTAAGTGGATGAGGATTCTCAGATGGAACTTGTAAATTTTTATCGATGGGAAAATGTCAAACAAGATAGTATTAAGATAGATATTTCTCATTTGGTAAATTGGCTCTAATTAGAAAAATAAGGAAATTTTGGAGGTTTGTTATGAAACACAAAAAGATTGCAGGTTTTTTGGCGACTTTATGTATCTCGAGTTATTTATTTTCTTTGCAAGTTCAAGCTGCACAGGATATTTCCGGAAATTTTATTGGCAATATAAGGAGTGAAGAAGAACAGGAAGACATTGCCTTATGGAAGCAAAAGATGGAGATGCAGGAGAAGGCAACCCAGGCATATTCTGAACTAAGGTCGTTGTTTGGCGTATCAGAGTCTGGTATGGATATATTTCCGGATGATTATGCTGGTGCATGGATTGAGAATAACGACCTTATTGTCGGGCTTACTACTCTTGATTCGGTTGAGAAATACGACCTTGTCTTGGGTGAATTTGACTGTGTTCAGTATGTTGAAATGGATTATTCCTTAAATGAACTGTATGAAATGCGGAACGATATGTATGAGCAAATTAAGGATGATATTGAGATCAGTTGTTCTTATGTCCATGTTGCAGGGAATAATATTGTTTATGAAGTATTAGAGCCAGTACAGGCGGCAGAACAGAAACTGGAGAATAAGTTAAATACTTTGCGATCAGGTGTAGATTCAGACAGTGATGCAAGTTATGGAGTGGATTTGTTTAACATTGTTGAAGGTAGTGAGGTTGTTAACCAGGTTGATGTGTATGGTGGTTCGGAATTTAAGGATGGAGGAGGTTCTGCTTCTGTTGGAATATGTGGAACAATACATTCAAAAGAAGGGAATGATTACCCAGGGTTTATTACGTGCGGACATGGTGCTACAGTGACGGGCGAAGGGGCAAAAGCATATATTGGTGGAAGTATGTATGGAAGTACATTATTGACTATGTATTATAATAATTGTTATGGTGACTGGGCTGCTGTTCGGAAAACATCAAGTAATTTTACGCAGACCAATAAAGTATATGGACCTTCGTTTGATACGATCCGTAAGATATCCGGAACGAAAGATGAAGTGGCACCAGGTACTTTAGTAATGAAATATGGGTTTAAGGGAGGATATTGCACAGGAACTGTTACAGAAAATAATATGACAGTATATGATGACGGTGGAATTTATGTTACAGGAATTTCAGGAGTATCTTTAATTTCCGGGGAGTCAGTGGGTGGTGATAGTGGTGGGCCATATTATATTAATAATGGTATGGGTGGATACAATTTTGTTGGTGTCCATAAAGGTAGCAATAAAAAAGACATGCTTTACTTCACACCATATAAATGTTTTAAAACATGGTTTACACCTGATACAAATTAAGGATTGCGTTGTTATTGTAGGCTGGGATGTATGTATTCAACATCCTAGCCTGATTGTGATATTTGACAGGAGGGGAAGAAAATGAAAGAAAATTTGGGAAAAGCAAATAGCAGAAAGAAATATGCGATCGCAGTACTACTTTGCGTCCTTATTTTATTCGTTGTAGTTTTCATTTTATCCAAAAAGAATCCTAAGGAAGGTGATGTTATGGCAATTAATGTTCAGGAAAAGGGAGCTGATTATATTTTTACATCGTGGGATGATGGTTTATCCTGGGCGGATGGAAAAGTCCCTGTGTTCTTTATGACAGCACAGAAGAAGGAAATCCGTCGGGATGGGGAGGAAATGACAGTTACGATTCAGAATAAAAGCGAAGATGTTGTGATGTATGGAAGTTCGTTTTCTTTGTATAGGTGGTCGGAAAATACATGGGTACCTTATGATGAAATGAAGCCATCGGAGCAAGACTTCGTTTTTAATGATAGAGGGTATTTGCTACAACCGAATGATTCCAATGATATGAAATGTTATTTACAATATTATGACTTTAAACGTGGAAAGTATCTCTTGAAAAAAGAAGTATCATGGGAAAAGGATGATTCGAAATGGGATTTAAGTGTTGAGTTTGTGGTGGATTAGGAGATAGGAACTAATTAAAAAAATGACTTCATATTAGCAAAGGAAAATAGTTGGATTGGAGTGTATTATGTTTGGCAGAACAAGTTTTAAAATTTTGTTTATATTACTGGTTTTTTGGTTTGGGGGATGTGGTGATGCAAAGATTCAAGTAAGTCAAACAGAATACGGGGATACTGGCAAGCCGATTTTGCCAGTATCCTATCCAAGATATTCTACAACGCAGGAAAGCTTGGATGCTTTTCTTTTATGTGATGCAGATAATAATAAAGAATGGAAGGTTTGCTTGAAACATGAAATAGAAAATATAACAGTTGCATTGATTATACCTGAGGAAATGCATGAAATTGTTACAAAAAACAGTGTTCAGTTAAAATCAAGTATGGCAAATAAACAATATTTGGTTTTCTATGATAATGTTGAAAGTAAACTGATAGGGCATCCCATTCCGGAAAGAGGTATTTTTCAGTTAAACTTTTATGAGGAAAAAGGAAAATTATATGTTGGTATCATATATGAAAATACCTTTGCCGGGTGGGAAGAATTTTCCATGAAATGGCTGTGTTATGATAAGGGGTTAATAAGCAGGCTTTGGAATGTGGAGGAAAAAGATAATCCATATCATTATTGGAAAAACCGGAAACCGGTTTTGGATGAAAATAATACAATTTCAATTTATAAAAGAGAAGCGAAAGAGGGAAGTTTTGAAGTGCTTATGACAAATTCTGAACATATGGCAACGGATAATTATAGCGATTATGTTACGGAGTATCGATGGACGGAAGAAATTACATATCCTGTTATACAATGGATCAAAGAAGGGGTTTATTCGGAAAGTAAAATTATAGTTGCAGATAGTATACATTTGGAAGAAGATTATATATGCCCAGGGACAGAGCTGGTTATGAAGTTGTTTGAGATGGAGGAAGAAAAGAAACTTTATAATCCGATATATTTTTCAGCGGGATTTGAAGGGGCAGCAGTGGAACTGTATACCGATCTGGAAGAAGAGGCTGGAGAAGCATATTTTATTGTAAAAAAGTATAGTAGTTCACATCAGTCAGGTTTTCAATCTTTATATATTGGATGCCTGGATTCTAAACAGGGTAAAATTACTCAGTGTCTGGAATTTTTGGGCGACCATTCAGAAGCAGGGTTTGTTTCTTGCAGAGGGCAACAATATATTCTGTTTTATGCAGAAACCATTTATAATGGAATACCCACAACGATGGGAGGGATATTAAAAGCAGAAAACGGAAAGATGCAACTTGTCTGGCCGTATATTGAGGATTATAAATGTTTTTCGTTCTGCGAAAGGTACTGGCATCCTTGTGGCTGTGATATGGAAATTGAAAATGGTACAGGAATAATCGTTGATGGACCAATTCATCGGACGGCAAGAATAGAGGACAAAAAGCTTAAAATTTATTATGTAGATTTGGTTTTTTATCCGGATAGTTTTGAGATGAAGGAATATAACCTGATATTGGAAAGAGAGATTGAGGTTGAGCATCTGATTTCTATTTCCCATATGCTAGGATCACCAGTAATCCGGTGATCCTGGCATATGATTTTTCCTTTGTATACTCCAAGGCATCCACCATAATATTTCTTTTAACAAAAAATATATTTTATTTATTCTGTCAATTTATACTGTCTTTCCCTGATCAGAGATCAATAACCTGAAAACCCCCGTACATAAATTGTATCGAAACGGCATCTTCCGGCACTAATTTATAAAGTGCCTCCAAATCCGCATTTACACCTACATAAACAAAAATCTTATTCTCTGTTTCATTTAGCCCCGTACCATAAATCGTTTTTCCCTCTTTGTCAAAAAGTGGTTTTACGAGGTCTTTTAACGCAAACAGTTCCGCAGTCGAATATTTTCCGACCTGAATTGTCAAACGCCCTTCCTTTACCGCCTGTTCCAGCGCCAGTTCACATTCTGTCAGCTCCCTGCCTTCGCGGAGATTATAAGCCTCCTGTTTCAGCCAAATACCGTAGCGATCCGTTGCCGCTTCATAGTAGATTCCGCCCAGATACTCAAACCCGATTTCCTCCCCTAACTTATTATAAAGTTCTGGTATGGTTAATTCTTCCTGATTTGGTGTTTCTTCGTCTGGCGGCAATATAATCTCATCTTTATTCGATTCTGAAAATGGAATATTGGTGATATCCCTGTTTTCTAATGGTGACATAGAGCCGCTTTCCGTTCCTTCTGAAAGTTTTACATCATCATTTAACGCTGCTTTGCCACAACCTGACAAAATTAAGACCAGGCATACTGGAACAAAAAATTTTAATGTTTTTAAGTCTGTGAACATATGCTTCCCCCCTTACTTTTGGCTACTTGCAAGTAAGATATTCTGCCAGAAATTTGCCTATATAACATAGGAAAATGCAGGCAGGATAATTGATAGTACTATTATACACTAAGCCTTTGAAAGTCAAAACAATATTAGTATATCTCTATATAATTATTTTTGCATCGAGAATACTTAGCTTAGTGATGAATTTATTTCCTTTTCAATAATTGTTTTGACTTTCATAATATCCTTACCTAAAAGATCGGTAATTTGATTTGGTGTAAAACCATTATGATATAAACGGATAATAGTTCTGATTTCTTCTTTTTCGATGCCTTTTTCGATACCTTCTTCAATACCTTTTTCGATACCCTTTTCAATATTTTCCTGATCTCTCATTAATAACGTCATATATTCATGCCTCCATTCTCTGTTTTGTTTAGCGTTCTTAATTGCATTGTCCAGCTTTTGAACAAGTGAAAAATGCGGGCAGGATAATCAATAATACTATCATCCACAATAATTTCTTTTGATAGTGCATATCGATATAATTATTTTACATCGAGAATGCTTAGCTTAGGGATGAGTTTATTTCCCTTTCAATAATTGTTTTGACTTTCATAATATCCTTACCTAAAAGGTCGGCAATTTGATTCGGTGTAAAACCATTATGATATAAACGGATAATAGTTCTGATTTCTTCTTTTTCGATACCTTTTTCGATACCTTTTTCAATACCTTTTTTAATACCTTTTTCGATACCCTTTTCAATATTTTCCTGATCCCTCATTAACAATGTCATATACTCATGCCTCCATTCTCTGTTTTGCTTTGCCTTCTTAATTGCATTGTCCAGTTTTTGAACAAATGAATCATCGGATTTCTTCCCTGCAACATAATCTAAAAATGCTATTAATTTTTGATTGACATCCTCCATATTACTTTCTGTGTTGAGGAAAATTTTTGCTGTATCATCCCCCAATAAAGTCTTTTTGTCTTCCATGCAGAGATTTTTAAAAGTATAAAGGTGCCGCCCCTCATTAAATAAGTCAAATGGGCATATAAAGATTACAAAGCTTTTCTTTAGTTTTTTGTAGGACTGTCCTTTGTCAATCATTTCCAAATCCATCATTGCCTGGTAGTACCTGGTTCTTTTAGGCAATTCCTTTGTATCTGCCATCTGCATTTCTATGTCGTAAACCGTTCCTTTATTATCTACAATATATACATCCAAACGAACACTCTTTGCGTCTGCATCCATATTGATAGTCTTTTGCAATGCGGGATATTCTATATGGTCGATCTTCATATCCGGGAATATGATCTGTAACAATTCCTTACACAGCTTAGCGTCCTGCATAACTTTTCCAAAAAGAAAATCATTTGATATCCCCAGTTTTTCCCATTCTGTCTGATTATTTGTTTTTTCCCGGATTTCATTCATAAATTCACCCTCCCAATTTTATACCTCAAGGTTATCTTTATAATATTAGTATACTCTTTTGGTGCCAGAATTTCAATCTGTTTTTATTACTTTTGGTATACAAAATATTGACTGTTGTTTTCATGGCAGTATTTTTGCTAAAGAATATTCCTGTAAAGAGTTATGTTTCTTTTCGGAAAGAATGAATATGCAAAATCCTATTGAGGCAATGGCACCGGACAAAAGGATAGAATATTTTATCCTTTAAAACAAAGGTATTGAGAAAAACAAAGAAAGATAGTGAAAGAAGAAAAAAGAACCGGACAATGACCACGTATACTTATATGGTCATTGTCCGGTTCTTTATTTTAGATATTTGAGTTGTTTGCCTGATAATAGGTGGTTGAGTCTAATCCCCCATATATCGTGATCCAGTTTGCGATATTGCTTAAATATATTCCTGACACAATTTTTGTGCTTTTGGGAGAATTATCTTATTCTCTTATTTTTTGCCGCCCTTTTTCTTTCCTTTACTTATGATTACAAACCCGGCAGCCGCCGCCATAATAATTACGGCTGCAATGCTTACAATCAGGAGCACATTGCTGCCGCCTGCGGCTGAATTCCCGTCCTGTGCGAGTACCATTGCGGAAATTCCCTCGACGTTAACTTTGCCGTTCTTGATCGTTTTTAATACTTGGGTTCCAGCCTTCTCGCCGTCGATATAAACGTTCCATTTTCCTTCCGGAAGGGTAAGTTCCACAGCGTCCTTGTTCGCATTGAAAATCACATAGAGCGCATCCGCTGTTTCGCCGTTTACGCCGCCGTTAATGTGGAATGCAACAACATTGGAAGGCAGTCCCTGTGCAGGAACAACATTGCTCCTCACATCCGCCGCATTGGTGAGGCGAAGTGCACCGTGTGCCTTGCGGAATGCGATCAGTCCCTTGTAGTATTCGTATACCTGCTTGTATTCATCATTTGCCAGATTTTCCCAGATAAGCTGGTTAATCTTGTCGCCGGAGTTGTAGCTGTTATGGTCAAAACTTCCGTCCGCTTTTACCTTGGTGCGCAGCATTTCTTCGCCCGCCTGCATAAATGGGATACCCTCGGCTGTCATGTAGATTGCCGCTGAAAGATTGTTCATCTTAATCTGGTTTTCCCTGCTCTCGTCCGGTGTGGAAACAGCAATGCGGTCGATCAGGGTCATATTGTCGTGGCAGGAAGCGTAGTTTACGGTCTGTGCCGGTGTGGTGCACCAATCAGGGGAAAGTCCCATAAAACATTTCTCAAGCTTTGCCTCGAGCCCCTGTGCGCCGGAAACATAGCCGATCCCATGGTCGAATACGCTGCCTTTTAACAGGTCGCGGATGGTGTCGCTAAAGTATGCGAAGTCCGGTGTCTGTGTGGAATTCACCTGGGTAGCCATCGTGTAGCCCGGTTTGGTTACTTCGGTGTTCATTGTCCAGCCCTCGCCGTAGAACACGACATTCGGGTGGTCTTTGTGGACTTCCTTTACAATCTCATTGACCGTTTCAGTGTCCAAAAGTCCGACTAAGTCAAAGCGGAATCCATCAATATGGTATTCGTCCGCCCAGTATTTAACGGAATCCACAATGTATTTTTTTACCATCGAGCGCTCGGAAGCGGTATCGTTGCCGCAGCCGGAGCCGTTTGAGTATGCGCCGTCCTCCGTAATGCGGGTAAAATACATCGGCACAATCTTATTAAAACAGAAATCCCCGGCATTCTGCACATGGTTGTAAACCACGTCCATAATAACGCTGATGCCGTTTGTGTGCAGGGATTTTACCATCTGCTTCATTTCTTTTACTCGCACTTCCCCGTGTGCCGGGTCGGTGGAGTAGGAGCCTTCCGGCACATTGTAATTGACCGGGTCATAGCCCCAGTTAAATTGTTCGGCGTAGACATTGCCCTCGTCCACGGAACCGAAATCATAGATCGGAAGCAGATGCACATGGGTAACGCCAAGTTCTTTGATATGGTCAAGACCGGTTGCGATACCGGACGGGGATTTGGTGCCGGTTTCGGTAAGTCCAAGGAATTTCCCCTTGTTTGTAATGCCGGAGTCAGCGCTTGTGGAGAGGTCGCGCACATGCAGTTCGTAAATAACCGCATCGTTAAAATTCTTTCCGGCATTCGGGTCGGAATCGGTATCCCAGCCATCAGGGTTTGTTGAAGCAAGGTCGATGACCATCGCGCGGTTGCCGTTTAAGCCCGTTGTCCTTGCATAAGGGTCGCAGGCTTCGTTGATCTTGCCGCCGACTTCAACGCGGTAGGTGTAGTAGGTGCCGTTTAAATCCCCGGATTTCTCTGCGATCCAGGTACCTTTTACATCCTTCTTCATCTCAATCTGCTCGATTAAGTCCGAAACGCCCGCCGTGCCGCCGGTATAGAGATTGAGTGTTACAGAATCTGCGGTCGGTGCCCAGACGCGGAAGGAGGTTTTTTCCTTAGTGTAGGTAGCGCCGAGGTCGTTGCCCGTGTAGGTATATTCCTCCTCAAATTTCGGGGTGGAAAAAAGGATTGGCATTACCACATTGTATTCCGAGCCGTCGCAGGTGATTTTATAGCTTTTGGACGGGTTGATTTCCTCCGCTAACACCACATGGTATTCGGTATCGGAAGCCGCTTCCACCTTCTCGATGGCAACCGTGCCGGAAGGTCCTGTCACGGTGAAGTAATTGTTTAAGTCCTCTTCGAGTTTGCCGGTAAAGGTCGCAACAATTGTTTTTTCACCGTCAAAGCGGGCTTTGGAGAGTCTTACACCGATCACAGCGTCGTCGCCGTATTCTTTTGTGTAGCCTTCCACGCCGGATTCTACATAGATATGTACTGTCCCGGAAACCATCTCCGCGATATCGATAAACTGGTCCGCGTCAACGTCCTTCAACCAGTCCTGCGTGCGCACAATAAAGCCCACGCTGGTCACTCCCGGCGCAATGGTAAGCGTTGCGACCATCTCGCCGTCTTCCTCCGCAAATGCGTAGTCCGCACCGTCCATGCCAGCCGCCCATGTCCAGACGGTCCAGCCGTCATAGCTGTTATCCGGGCGGTGATAGTGCAGTTTCATGATTAAATCCTCCGCTGCGTCCGCTATGGTAAGACCGCCCACAGGGATGCAGGAAAGCATCATGAGGAGCATTGCAAAAAATGCAATCATACGTTTCTTCATGGATTTGTATCCCCCTTTATTTTTGATAACCTGATTATAACTGATATCAAGAACAATTTCAAGTGGATTTTAATAAAATTTTCGATTTTTTTCGAAAATTTTGCAGCAGACTTACGAAAATGTTTTATTTGGTATGAAGTTTTTTTGTGACATTTTCTTTGGATGATTTACGTTCAACTGTTTTTTTTGGATATATTGGTGAACTTTCCACTTTTCTGTTTCTCTGACCTTTCAGCCTGTAATCTTAATGTGAAAAAATTTTGGTTGGGTTACCGCCAATTTATTTGTATTTTCCCAATATTAAATGAAACGGGTGTGTCTTTAAATTTTTTCCCGCATCCTGTACGCCCCAGTGCTTAATATATTTGTTTAGAAAAGGCAGGGTGTGACCGGGTACATATGAGTATTTATGTGCAAAGCATATGGGATTTGAGAAAAAGCGGGGTGCGGCGGAGTATGTGTGATGGGATAAATTTTGATTGTAATAAAGAGTGCGATACATTATAATAGAGATATAGAAAAGATGTCCGAGTGGATAAAAAATACAGTACTCTGTTTTTTAGCTATAATGCAGCACGGAGGGGAAGGGAATTATGAATATGTTGGATATTATCGGTCCGGTCATGGTCGGACCGTCAAGCTCGCATACGGCGGGAGCGGTGAAGATCGGCTATATTTCGAGGAAGCTGATGGGGGAGGAAATCAAGAGCGCGAAAATTCATTTGTACGGCTCGTTTCTTGCCACCGGGAAAGGGCATGGCACGGATAAGGCACTGGTGGCAGGGCTGCTTGGGCTACATGTGGATGATATCCGGATACCGCAGAGTTTTGAACTGGCGAAAGAGCGTAATATGGAATTTGTTGTGGACGGGATTGAACTGATTGATGCCCACCCGAATTCGGTGAAGCTTGAACTGACAGGGGAATCGGGGCGCGAACTTGAGATTGTGGCGGCATCCGTCGGGGGCGGACAGGTGCGTATCTGTGAGATTGACGGGCTGACTGCAAATTTCAGTGGTGATTATCCTACCTTGATTGTGCATAACCAGGATCAGCCGGGACATTTGACGGAGGTTACTTCCATGATGGCACACAAGTCGATTAATATCGCGACAATGCAGCTATACCGCGATGGGCGGGGCGGTAACTCGGTGATGGTGTTAGAATGCGACCAGGAAGTGCCGCAAGAATCCATCCGATGGCTTGCGCATCTGGAGGGAATTAACAAAGTGACTTATCTCAGTTTAAAATAAAGATTCAAAGGTTCATTTACCAGATAGAATAATTTAACCTATCAAAGAAGTCCCCCGCTTTTAAGTCGTAAGGATGAAAGCGGTGGGTAAGGGGTGCCAGGCGGAGAATAAGCCCCATCTGACATGCGAGAGCAGCATAGGGATAAAATCTGTTTTGGGATAGTACTTTATAGGACAGAAGATATTTTTTGTAAAAGTTCCGGGGGATATGGCTCTCGGCGGAAAGCCGTTATTTTTCAGCAAAGATCAGGAATTTAGAAAGGATTTTGGTTATGTATAAATCGATGGAAGAAATTTTGCGCCGTTCTAAGGCGGAGAACCGTCCGTTTTGGGAGGTTGTTATGTTGGATGACTGTAAGGAGAGGGATGTCACGCGCGAGGAATCTTTTTCGACGCTCGCGGGGATGTACCGCGCGATGAAGGAGGCGGATGCCGCCTATGACGGGGAGTTACTTTCTGCGAGCGGGCTTTCCGGCGGCGACGGGCAAAAACTTGCGAAGGCGGTGCAGGAAGGACGGATGCTCTGCGGCAGCCTGATTGGGATGGTAATGGAAAAGGCGGTGAAAATGGGGGAGTCAAACGCCTGTATGAAACGGATTGTTGCCGCACCGACGGCGGGAGCCTGCGGTGTGCTGCCTGCCGTGTTTTTGACGCTCGAGAAAGAGAGAAAGTTTCCGGAAGAAAAGATGGTGGAGGCGCTCTATGTGGCGGTCGGAATCGGCGGCGTGATCGCGGGGCGCGCCTTTATTGCGGGTGCTTCCGGAGGCTGTCAGGCGGAGATTGGTTCTGCTTCTGCAATGGCGGCGGGTGGTGTGGCATACCTGATGGGAGGGGACGGGGAGGAGATCACCCACGCGGCGGCAATGGCGATGAAGAACCTGCTTGGGCTTGCGTGTGACCCGGTTGCAGGGCTGGTCGAGGTGCCGTGCGTGAAACGCAATGTAATTGGCGCGGTGAATGCGCTGACCTCTGCGGATATGGCGATGGCGGGATTGAGGAGCAAGATTCCGCCGGATGAGGTGATTGACGCGATGAGAAGTATCGGGATTGCGCTGCCATCCTGCGTTCGTGAAACCGGTCAGGGGGGACTTGCAGCTACGCGGACAGGGATGCGCATCAGGGAGGAACTGTCGGGAAAAATGTGAAGAAGGAGCGAGAATATGGTTTGGCATGGGGGCGAATGGGATGTACAGTGTTTGGAGGGAAAAATGGTCTAAAGAATTGGAAAAAATTGGGTGAAAATCGGTGCCCGTTTTTCTTGTGGTAATTTTTATAATGTGGTATAGCATAGTTAAGCTTAAATGGATGGGTATGATGCAGATGCGATCAGATATGTTGATGTGGAAAGGATCGGTATTTATTATATCACGAAAATATTGAAGTAATTAGGGGGAGATATATGTTTTGGCATTTATTACATTTTTATCCGCCATTTGGTGAGGAGGGACTATTACTGTTAATGTTTCTCATTGCCATGCCTGTTTGTTTTGTCGGGAGGCTACTAAAGAGAGTAGTAATTGTTAAAAAAATATTGACTGTTGTTTTTGTAGTTGGTGTTTTTGTGATGGATATCTTATATTATTATGGGATAGCTACATATCTAGGAGCTTTTTCTAATTTGATTTTGATCCCTGTTGCCGCAGGTTTTGTAGTTAGCTGGATTGAGTTTCCCGCTCGAAAGCGAAAAATGTAAAATGTAATCTTTCCTAAAAACTGTCCGTGGAAGAGTGGTATTTTTAGTTGCCATTCTTTCGCGGCACATTGTGAAAAATGGAATGGAAAAATAGTTCGGGTATGGTCAGGGAGTTTTGTATTTGGATAAGGGGGGATTATTGTGTATGTGCATTTATTCCGTTATCAATTAAGTGGGCTGCATCTTTTTTTGATGTTGCTTGGAATGTTATTGGCTTATATTACGGGGGTATTATTAGACAGGAAGCGCAAGGCAAAGAAGGTATTGACACTGTTTTTCGCCATCGCTGTTTTTGCTTTGGATTATTTTAGTTATGTCCCGGGATGGAGTTGGGTTGCCAGGAAGCATTCTTCATGGAATTATTTTGAATCATGGCTCCATCTGTTTTCCTTTTTTGAATTGGTTTTGCTTCCTTTTGATATTGGATTTTTGCTTAGTTGGCTGGGAGATCCCGGAATATTAGGAAAGAATAATTAGTAAATCTGAAAATATTTCGGGGGAGAGTTTGGCGAAATTATTTGATGTTTTTCTTATCTGAATAATTTTGGAAGTATTCTGGAAGTCAATCTCGTTTTTACAGGGATTTGGATGGACAGGATACAATGAAATAAATTGTAATACGGTATATTGACAGGAAAAAGAACATTATCAGGTAAAAATATTGAAATAATTAGGGGGAGATATATGTTTTGGGATTTACTACATTTTTATCCGCCGCTTGGCGATTATGGTTTTATCCTGTTTATCTTTCTCGTCGCTCTGCCGGCTTACTTTGTCGGAAGGCTGCTGGGGAGAAAAATAATAATTAAAAAAATATTGACGGTTGTTTTCGTGGTTGCTGTTTTTGTGATGGATATTGTTTATCATTACAGGATAGAATCCTATCTCGGGTATTTTTCCAATCTGATTTTGATTCCGGTTGCCGCAGGCTTTGTAATTAGCTGGGTAAAGTTTCCGGTTCGAAAGAAAAAAGTATAAAATATGATATATTCTAAAAACCTGTCCGTGGAAGACCAGCATTTTTGCTGTGGTATTCTTCCACGGACAGGTTCTTTCAAGATTGGAGTGGTAAGTTAACCCGGGTATGTGTGGAAACCGCCTTTTTTTGATGTCACTTAGAGGGCATCAACGTTTAGTTCCCTTTTAATGACCGCTTCAACTTTCTTAATATCCTTATCCACAAGGTCGGCAATTTGATTTGGTGTAAAACCATTATGATATAAACGGATAATAATTCGGGTTTCTTCTTTTTCGATGCCCTTTTCAATATTTTCCTGATCCCTCATTAACAACGTCATATACTCATGCCTCCATTCTCTGTTTTGCTTTGCAATTTTAATCGCATTTTCCAGCTTTTGAACAAATGAATCATCGGATTTCTTCCCTGCAACATAATCTAAAAATGCTATTAATTTTTGATTGACATCCGCCATTTTACCTTCTGTATTCAGAAAAATTTTTGTTGTATCGTCACCCAATAAAATCTTCTTGTCTTCCATGCAGACATTTTTAAAAGTATAAAGATGCCGCCCCTCATTAAATAAGTCAAATGGGCATATAAAAATTACAAAGCTTTTCTTTAACTTTTTGTAGGACTGTCCTTTATCAATCATTTCCAAATCCATCATTGCCTGGTAATACCTGGTTCTTTTAGGTAATTCCTTTGTATCTGCCATCTGCATTTCTATGTCGTAAACCGTTCCCTTATTATCTACAATATATACATCCAGACGAATGCTCTTTGCGTCTGCATCCATATTGATGGTCTTTTGTAATACGGGATATTCTATATGGTCGATTTTCATATTCGGGAATATGATTTGTAATAATTCCTTACACAACTCAGCGTCCTGCATTACTTTTCCAAAAAGAAAATCATTTGATATTCCCAGTTTTTCCTATTCTGTCTGATTGATTGTTTTTTCCCAGATTTCATCCATAAATTCACCCTCCCAATTTTATACCTCAAGGTCATCTTTACAATGTTAGTATACACTTTCCGTATTATAATTTCAATCTGTTTTTATTTATTTTTGTTATGTTTTTAT
>ERZ808051.1368-NODE-1368-length-16597-cov-4.320944_pt1 | contig 16597 bp, 14 predicted proteins | sample MGYA00380199_ERZ808051 | MGnify/ENA primary metagenome ERZ808051 (study PRJEB31490, sample SAMN06133391) | mouse gut metagenome | isolation source: J11 | host: mice | place: China: Chengdu | collected 2015-05 ...
CCGGTCTTTCCCTTTTCCAGGGAAACCCCTGTCAGGACGCTGACTCCTGCCCCCAGTTCGTTTAGGGCTGCAAGAAGCTCCTTTATATAGGCCTCGTCATATTCTTCCCTGTACTCCATCCCTGTCATCAGAGAGGCCTCGGTAATATTGGGCACAATGATGTCCGCCTCTGCGCAGAGTTCGGCATTCTTCCTTACATAATCCATGTCAAAGGCGGGGTACAGCTTTCCGTTGTCCGCCATCACAGGATCCACGATAATCATCGTATTTTCACCCCGGAAACGGTGGAACAGCTCCTTTATCTGGTCAACCTGCTCGGCGGTTCCCAGATATCCGGTATAGATGGCGTCGAAGGCCACGCCTTCGCTCTTCCAGTGGGCGGCGATCGGCTCGATCTGGTCCGAGAGGTCCTTGCAGGTGAAGTTCCGGAACATGGTGTGGGTCGACAGAACTGCCGTGGGCAGGATCACTGTCTCGGAGCCAAGAGCGGATATAACGGGCAATGCAATGGTCAGGGAACATTTTCCCAGGCATGAGATGTCTTGTATGGTCAGTACTCTTTTCATTTTGATACCTCCTGGCACGCTTTGGTGCGCATTTGTGCAGCAGAATGTATTCTGTGCAGCCAACGGACTGAACTCGCTTTTTTATTCAGCCCCACTCCAAATTGTTCAGGGATATCGTATCACCATTTACATACTACGTCAACAGATTTATTTTGTATCCTGCTTAAGCAGCCGGCCTATCCGTTCCGCCATCTGCGTCTTTACCTTACTCTCATAGGTTTCCCCAAACCGGTACGACTCCACAAATAGGATCACCGCCATGTACAGCCGGTACAAGTCCATGCGGATTCTCATGTCCTCTGTAACTTCAAAGGGAACTTGACTGACCTGGCTGTAGCCCCGCCGGAAATCCGGCTCCTCCTCCACATTGTCAAACAGAGATACCGCGGAGATGAAGTCGGCCGCAGGGTCGCCGAAAAAGCAGCGCTCAAAGTCGATGATGCCTGTAATACGGGAGCAGGACGCCTCGTCCACCAGCACATTCCCCGCCCACATGTCAAAGTCCACCAGACAGGGCGTCCGGACTGCGTTCAGACAGTCTTTCCTCCGGATTACGGCGGCCGTTATCTCGTCATAAGGAAGCCGGCAGCCCTTTCTCCTGCCGTCCTCCAGAATATCGGACATCATGGCGAAAAATGCCTCGGCCCAGGTGTCGAACCGGAACCTGGCATCTTCCTTTAGATAGCCGAACCAATTCCCTTTCACCCCATGCACTGCGGCATTGCATCTGCCCAGCTCATACATAAGCTGTCTGCGGTTTTCCGGGGAGATCCTCTCTGCACAGTTCTTCCACAGACATCCCTCCACATGCTCCATAAAGAAATAGTCGCAGGGGATTTCCTCATGGGTATAATCCCAAGCCAGTATCCTCGGGATTCGGATGGGCCTGCCCTGAAGCAGCCTGTACGCTTCCACCTCTGTGCGCAGGATATCTTTCTCATAGGTCAAAAGCTCCGCCTCCGGTGCCGGTCCCACTTTTAGGACAATTCCGCTTTCCATGATGCCGCTCCCCCGGATGACATAGGCCGAGTTAAACATGCCCTCTGTCAATTCCTCTATGGAGAGGAGCTCTTCCCCGGGGAAATGCCTGCTTACCACGGCTGCGATCATCTCCCTTGATACGGTAGATTTTGTCTTACTTTCCATTTGACCCCGTCCTTTCTTTGTCCTGTCTGTCAAACAGCATTGCGCCGGCAGTTCGTGGGTTCTGCCGCTTTAACCATTGTCTGTTTTACCGGGTTACAGGGCATACAGCCAGATACCCCAGTAGGAATCCTCTGTCTCATAATATCCCATGAACGTAAGTCCCAGCCGCTTTGCGTCCGAAATCTCCCCCCCGGAAAAAAGGTACCGGCAGCCCAGCTCTCTCAGCGCCTCCATGTCGAACAAAAGCCCTTCATATTGGATACCGCTTCCTTTTTTCAGCATCCAATAGTTTCCTGTCAGCGCATTGAACAGATAGCAGCGGCTGCCCCATGTGTCAAAATACACGGCGCATTCCGCATTCTTGTCCAGCTCTGCTCCAATGACCTGCCGGAATCTGTGCTTATACTCCAGCGGATAGTTGTTTGAATAGCCGTCCACCGTATAAAAGCCGTGCATCAGGGCCGGCGCCGGGCTGATGCCCAGATGGCCCACTCGGTAGGAGGCCGGTTCTAGGCCAATCGCCTCTTCCAGCTGCGCCATCAGCTCCTCCGCGTAAAAGCTCTTCCAGGAAATGTATCCTGTTACACCGGGACCGTTGATATACTGACTCATATTCATGTAGAAATAGGAATTGCGCAAAACCGTATCCGCATGGGGTATCCCCACCGCCGCCAGCGCCAGCACAGGCAGCAGTATCCTGCTCAACGCCGCCGGTCCGTGAATCCGTCCCGCCGCACACAGCTGCCGTCTCCAGACGCTGCAGACAAGGGCAAGCTCCAGATACCAGCCCGCAGGATAGAACCAGTAAAGCCGCTCTGCCTGAAAATAGCGCAGAGAGCCGCTTATGCTGTTTTTCCAATCCACCACAGGCTTTGACTTACAGATCCCGTAAAATACCGCAATCCCTGCAAGCGCGGCCATTCCGATCAGCGCCCTCTGATAATCCTCCCTGGCTTCGGCGCACAGTCTGTGATAAAGACAGCCAAAAACCAACAGCCCCAGCACAATGGGCAGAATCATCCCCCTGTGATAGGAGGGTGCATGCTGAGCGCTGTTTTGAAAAACATCCCATACCGTCTCCCAAAAGGGCATCTCGCCGTTCACCAGCTCTTCCCGATGGGATATATAATTCCCCTGTCCTAACAGCAGTTCCAGAAAAAGCCGATAATTCGTCACCAGATAAGTCGCCAGCAGGACCCCGAACCCTGCCATACAGTACCCGGCTTTCCTCTTTCGAAAGAGCCTCCACAGAATTCCAAGCCCCCAGAATCCAAGGGCTCCATAGCCCGTGCACACCAGATGGCTGGTCAGGCCGAAGAAAACCGTCAACGCCAGCGCGGTCTTCACCCGCTTTCCCTCTCTGAGGCATAAATACGCGTATAAGAGCAACGGCAGCCCCATCTGGGAGAGCCCATAAATCGGATAAACCGGCAGCATACAAAAAAAGCCTCCGGAAACCACCGCCAGGATACTGCTGGCCGTCAGTTTCTTCACGGCCAGATACATCCCTAAAAAACCGCTCAGAAACACAATGGCATAGGAGGCCATAAAAGCCCAAAAGGCCGGCAGGAATCGGTACAGCGGCACAAAGAGAACCGCGGCGGGCTGAAGCCCGCTGGCATTGATCCCCCCCAGCATCTCCAAGATCACCGACGCCCCCGGATGCCTGGCCGTCAGCACATAGTTCATCATGGATTCATCCAGCTGATCGTGCACCGTGAACACGCTGCCCTCTCCCAAAAGCATATGAGGCACCATGACAATGACAAACAGCGCCCCCCCAACCCACCACAGCCGTCTGCTGTCTATCCAGCCAAGCAGTGCATATATCCGCTTCATTCCTTTTCCCTGTACTTCCGGCAAAATCAGCCCCTCCCTATTCTCCACGTCCTGCCGTGGGACAGCCATATCCGCATACCGGCTCAACCCTTAAAAGTGCCAGACAATATAAGATCCACCGTTCGAAACGCTGAAGCGATGGTCTATGGACGGTTCCCTGCCTGTCTTCTCCGCAAAATACCGGATAGTAATATTTTCCGCCAGCTCCTCAACCGGTCTTCCGTCATCATACAGTATCACATTGATATCCGCCATGTCATCCCCGAAGTACGCCCTGCCGTATGCTCGATAGACAGGGGAATTCCCGTTCCATCCGCCGGTATACATGGCGTTCCCCGGCCTGTAGATATCCGTCTCCAGCGCGCTTCCGAAATAATAAAGAAAAGAGACATTGTCCAGCAGATACCGCTTTTCCGGGTGGGACAGACAATATTCCCTGACTTCCCTTAATCCTTCTATATAAATTGTCTGCATCTCATTTTCGGCGCACACATATCTGTACTGCGCCTGTCCGATCTTGTAAGCGTCGCGGGCAAACACGGCGCATATCACTAGTGCAGCAAGGCTCTGCCACCATTTCCGCTCTCTGTCCCGGTAAGAGCGGGCCATCAGCAGCATCACAAAAACAATCTCACAGAAAAACAAAGGAAATGTCACGCGGTTCGGTGTCCTGCCTTTGTACAGAAGATAGCACCACACGCCGGTATGGGCGATCCCCATTCCCGCAATGGGCCAGAGCAGATAAAGGCTGCCGGAGCAGACAAGCCAGACCACTGCACACAGCCCGACTCCTCCCACTAAATAGCCGGCGGACATGCTGTCTTTCCGGGATATGAGATCAAACGCTTCTCTGACCAGCCCGCCCACATCCCTCTCTCCGCCGTTTTTTTCTTTCGCGTAGGCTGCCAGCTCCGCCGCACATTCCCCATCTATCGAATTTCCCGTCAGGACATAGGAGCGATACGCCTGATATTCCGTTTCGCCCACATGATACTGATCCAGAATATCCTTTACCTCTTCGTACTCGGGCGTTCCGTAATAGTCGAAGAGCGCTATCCTCGCTTTGTTATACGTCTCATATTCTCTCCATTCCGCCCCCCTGTATCCCAACAGGCTGCCCAATGTTCCCAAGAGCATGATACCTGTCAGCGCAAGCCCTGCCCTGTACAGAAACATTCGCTCCTCTTTCTTCTTCCACAGATGCCTGCCAGCCAGAAGCCCCAGCCACACAGCCAGGCCAAAGGGCTGTATCATAAGCATGGACTCTTTGCGCAGCAGAAACGCCAGAAATTCCAGACAGGTAAACGCCAGGAGTCTCCGGGTGCTTCTCCCAGAGAGAATGCACACATAGCCCGCTGTTGCCAGCAGCGCTGCCGTCGACGTAAACTGCAGCAGACTCGTGTTATACATGCTGATCAGGAAAAGGCCGGCACAGATTCCGGCCCCCGCTGCCATCTCCGCTATCTTTCGGAAACAGGAAAGGAAGCTTTCCAGAATAAAAAACCAGGATATGCCGTGAAACAAAATCAGACAGATTCCGTACCAGGGAATCTGCCATGTGATTTTGTACAGCCATGTCAGAGGCAGCGCAAGCAGATAGTTTATGACCTGGACATGGGCGTCCGGAACCTGTGTAATGGTTCCGGACAGCATTTCCACAATGCATCTCTCATCGTTGGTCTCAAAGAAAAAGCCCACTTTCCAAAATATCGTAAGCATCATTGCAACGGCCAGGAATGCCGGTATGCATACTTTATATCTATCTTTCATGGCGCTGTCCTATTCCCTTTCATGCATTCAGTATAGCAAAGCGGGGAATGCCTGACAAGGGGGAAATGAAAATTTGGGTCACTCGAAAAATTTCTCTTCCATCAACCTGTCCAGCAGCTCCGCAAACAGGGTGTTGGCCCAGGCAAACCAGGGTCTGGTGTACTCCTCCGGTGCGTCAGGGTCGAAAGATTCATGCATATAGTTGGTCCCCGCGTGGGTCCTCGCCAGCATGTCCAGGCACTCCAGTATCTCTTCCCGGTCTCCGGAAGTCAGCGCCTGCATCACAATGCCGATATGCCATACGAAGCCTGCGGGCGTGTGAGGGCTTCCCATGCCTTTCGCCAGCTTTCCTTCATTGTAATAGGGATTGTCCCCGGACAAGAGGAATTTTCTGGTATTCTGATAATAGGTATCCTCTTTTCCGCAGTATCCCAGATAAGGCATAGCCAGCAGGCTGGGAGAGTTGGCATCGTCCATGAGGATATGATTGCCGAAGCCGTCCGTCTCATAGGCGTAGATCCTGCCGTACTTGGGATGCTCCACCATACCGTATGCCTCGATACCCTCCTTTATCTCCTCCGCAAGCTCCCTGCACTCCGCGGCCAGCTGCGCGTCCCCAAAGCACTCTCTGCAGATTTCCTCCGCGAATTCCAGCGCTTTCACCGCCATCATATTCGAGGGAATCAGATAGCCGAAGCAGCAGCTGTCATCGGAGGGTCGAAAACCCGACCATGTCATGCCGGTGACGTTCACCGGGCGGCCCTTGCCCTTGCAGGGCAGAGTATCTGTCTTCACGCAGTTGTAGCGGCGGAAGAAATAGGGAGAATTTTTGTGATCCTGCTCTGTGGTGAATGTCCGGACGATTTTGCGTATCATCTCATGGTATGTATCCGTAAAGGCGCCGGCGATACCTGTCTCTTTCCAATAGTGGTATCCCAGATAAAGGGGTGCGCACAGGGAATCCACCTCATACTTTCGCTCCCACACATGGTCGTTCTCCAGGGTCTCGTCCTGGTATCCCGCCCCTGCCCCATTGGCGCTCTCGTTAAAAGCGTTGGCATAGGGATCCACGCAAACCATCTCGGCCTGTCTGGAAATGACGCCCTCCAGGATCTCCTGCAGTTCCCTGTCCTCTCTGGCGAACTTTACATAGGGCCTCACCTGAGCCGCGGAATCCCGAAGCCACATGGCCGGGATGTCCCCGGTAATGACAAAGTATTCTCCGTCCTCGGCCTGCTTCACGGTAGTCTCCATGGTATTCAGGAAACACTGGGCAGCCAAAGGCGCCAGAGGCGCATAGTGCTCTTGATAGTATGCCTCCAGTTTAGCTGCTCGCTTTTTCAAGCTCTCCGGTATGTTCATAGCTTTCTCCTTTCCTTTGCGTTTCGCTAGTCATTTCATTATACTAAAGGAACCGGGTTTTTTCAAGGACATCCTGGGATTTCGACAGGGGGATATTTCCGGCGATATTTCCGAAAAAAGGCTGCCCCGACAGCAACTCTCTGTCAGGGCAGCCCCTCTTACGCTATTTCGGTATTTTCTTACTGACTGACGGCATCCTCGCAAGCTTTCCGAATCTTCGCTTCGTTCTCCTGGAACTCCACGCACTGTGCGTAACCGTACTCCTCCGCCTTGGCGATCATCTCCTGGACGATCTTGTCAAATTCCGCGTCATCCTTGGCATAGATTGCCTCCCAGGACTTGGTCCTGATGCACTCTGTCACCTGATTCCAGATTACGGTCAGCTCCTCGGGCTTGACGCCTGCGGAATAGGTGGTGGCAGGCGCAAAGTTCACGGCTCTGCTGCGCAGGAACTCATCCCTGCTGTTAAATCCTGTGTACTCTCTCCAATCGGCCTCGATCTCAGACTGGGGCTCTGCCGCAAAGCTGTCCCATTTCAGACGGTTGTAAGTCTCTCCGTTAGAGTCGGGATTTGTGGCATCCTGGGACCAGGTGGTATTGTTGATCTGGCATCCGCCGTCTGCGAAAGCGCCGGTATATCCGTCCGACATCTCTTTCTTGCCGTCCAGCATGACGGCACGTCCCAGCTCGGTGGGGACGGTCTTGCCATTCTCGTCATAGTACCAGCACACATCCTTGGGGCCGTAGGACATGGTCATCCTGCCCTCCGGTGTGCACAGCCAGTTAATAATAGCCATACACAGCTCCGGATACTGGGTCTTGGAGCCAATGGTCCAGAGTCTGTCATTTCCGTAGATGCTTAAGCCGTAGGAAATCGGAGTGGCCTCGCTGGGCGACATGGTGAACATGCCCTTGCCCTGGCTGGTATGGGTCTCTGTGTTATAGGCAGAGGATCCCAGGAAGCCAAAGATATTCCAGAAAGCCGTGCCGTTCTGATAGTCCTCCGCCATACCGGAGAATCCCTGTGTCATGGAATCCGGATCCAGCAGATCTCTCCTGTACAGGGTGTTATGGAATTTCAGCATCTCCAGATAGGGGCCGCCCTCCTCCAGTGCGGGGTGGAACACCTGCTCGGTGGGATCATACAGGCCCACACCGAACTCATCATATCCGTAGTAAGCCGATGCCATGGATTTCACATACATTACCATATCCCCGTCCCAGTCGGAAAACAGCGACACGCCGTAGGTGGGCTTGCCATTGTCGTCCGTGGGGCATATCTCTTTCATCTGGGCCAGCACCTCCACCAGGTCATCCAGATTCTTGATCTCCGGATAGCCAAGCTCCTTGTACAGATCCCATCTCAAATCCCAGCTGTAGGTAAAGTCTCCCGTGGCGTTGGGGTCCTCCACCACTTCTCCGCCAAAGCCGTAGAGCGTACCGCCTGAAATCTCGCGGTTCTTCTCCAGGGCGTAGGGCATGTGCTCCTTGATATAGGGGCCGTAGGTGTCCAGGAGATCCTCCTCTTCCCAGCCGAACAGCATGTCTTTGTTCACCGCGTTCAGATAGTCGTCCGCGTCATGTCCCCATACTACGATATCACCCAGATTGCCTGACTCCATACGGGTCTCGTATACGCCGGCCCCATCGGGATCCGGAATGATATTCAGCTTCACGTTAAATTTCTCCAGCATCACCTGGGCAAACCAGCCCACCTGCTCTCCGGAATAGTTTGCGAGCTGGGTAAATACATCCAGTGTAACAGTCTCGTCCGGGATGATGTCCTCCAGCAGATCGTCATAGTCCGTTCCCTGCCCTTCCGTGCCCTGTTCCGTGTCTTCCCCCTGGGACGCTTCCGCATCCCCGGAAGCGTCATCCGCTTCAGGTGAACTCTCCTGTGTGCTCTCCTGGGAGCTCTCCTGCTTTGACTCCGCAGAGGAATCCGTCGCCTCGCCTCCGCAGGCTGCCAGAGGCAGTGTCATGACTGCCGCTGCAAGTAATGCCATTACTTTCCTACTTTTCATATCCTTTTTTACCTCCTTATATCTACCCTTTTACAGCGCCCAGCATAATGCCTTCTTCAAAATAGCGCTGCATAAAAGGGTATACTATCAAAATCGGAATCACCGTTACCATGGATACGGTGTACTTGATCACCTTACCGCTCAGTACCGCCGCCATGGCCGCCTCGCCCATCTGTCCTCCGGACTTCATCACTGCCTCCAGATTCGTGGACTGGTTCAAATACATGTACAGTCTGTGCTGTAAAGTATACAGATTCGAGGCCGACTGCATCAGGATCAGGGAATCCGTGAAAGAATTCCAGTGGCCTACCGCGCCGAAGATGGCCACTGTGGCAAGAATCGGCTTGCTCAAAGGCCATATAATTCTCCAGAACACGGTCAGGTGGCTGGCTCCGTCCATCTCGGCGCTCTCCTCCAGCTCCCGGGGAATGGATTCAATGTAGGTCTTTACCAGCACGATGTTGTAGGGAGCCACAATCCCTGGAATGATATAGGCCCAGAACGTATTGGTCAGTCCCAGCATCTGCATATTCAGGAACCAGGGAATCAGCCCCGCATTGAAATACATGGTCACCACCAGGAAACGATACCAGAATTTCCTGGCCCACATCTCCTGCTTTGTCACAAGATATCCCACAAAGCCGGAGGCCCCCACCATCAGCAGGGTTCCCAGCGCCGTCCTGCCCACTGTGACGCCGAATGCCCTGATCAGATCACCCACCTTGAACATAGAGAGATAATTGTCAAAGTGGATCCCCTTGGGGAAAATGCTGATCACCCCTCTGGCCACCAATTCATTGTCACTGATGGTATTGATAAACAGATAATAAAACGGGAAAATACATGCCAGTGTAAAGATACCGAACACCAGGTAATTCAGCACATTGAATACAATGTCACCTGTTCTCAAACGAAATTTTCTTCCTGCCGTTTTCTTCGCCATACCTATCCCCCTATACAATGCTTTCCCCGCCACGAGTCAGTTTCGCCACATTGTTTGTCACCAGCAGAAGCACCACACCGACAATGGATTTCAGCATGCTGACCACGGTGGTCAACGGAATTCTTCCTCCTCCGATACCCAGTTTATAGACATACAGATCCAGCACTGTGATGGCATCGGTATTGGTGGCATTCTCGAACACCAGATACTGGTCCATGCCGTTGCTTAAGATATTGCCCACGGACATCAATAGCAGCACGCAGAACGTGGGCAGAAGTCCCGGCAGCGTAATGTGCCACATCCTCTGGAACCTGCCTGCTCCGTCTACCATGGCCGCGTCGTATAGCTGCGCATCTATGCCGGATATGCCGGCTATGTAGATGATGGCGCTCCAGCCGATGCCTTTCCAGGTACCCCAGGCCCACATCTTCAGCCAGGTGTGCGCTCCGCTCATCAGCAGGTTTTGTCCCTGCTCCCAGACGCCCATATTCACCAGCATACTGCTCACAAACCCTTCCGTGGAGAATACGGAGAAAGCCACGCCGTACACCAGAACCCAGCTGATGAAATTAGGGATGGTGGTAAAGGTCTGCACCACCCGGCGGAACCGCAGGTTCTTCACCTCGTTTAAGAAAATGGCGAACACCATGGGAAGCCAGCTTGTGGCCAAACCGATACCGCTCATGGCCAGCGTATTCCTCAGCACTCGCAGAATGTCCCGCACGGTGGCCGGGTTGCGGACCAGCTCCTGAAACCATTTCAGGCCCACAAAGGAATCCATACTCAAAGTGTCGCCCACTTCATAGTTAAAGAATGCATAGCGCCATCCCCATAAAGGCAGATATGCAAACAGAGCGATCAGGGAGATAAATGGCAGAAACATCAAAAACAGTTTGTATTTGGAAGCGATCTCAAACTTCTGCTCCGCTTTCTGCCCCCGCAGCAGCACGGTCTGGCCCACTGTCACTGCCAGGACGCACGCGAATAACCCCAGTACCACCCAGAATCCGCCGGGAAACATAGGCTGTATCTTGTCCGGATTTGACGACTGCAGCATCTTCTGATAGGCCAGATAAATGCCTCCCAACCCCAGAAATCCTACCAGATTGCCCACAGCCAGTGTCAGATTGCCCGTCTTCTTCATCCGGATATTGCCCAGGGACATACAGGCCCCGGCCACACAGAATGCAATCCCCAGGCAGACGACCACGGCGGATATCTGTACCAGCCGCAGATCCCTTTCCGCGATCCATCCCCGGCCGATGGCTCTCCCGAAGCCGTTGGCCAGATCCCCATAGGATATCCCCGTGGTGAACAGGGACAGGTTTCTGTTAATGACTCCGCTGACCTTGGCCGGATTCAGCCCCGGGAAGAAGAGAAACACTGCCAGAATCAATACGGCAATCCTGAGAACATAGTACATTTTGTCCGACACAGCCATGCGGACCGTTTTTCTCCTATCCATCTTACCCTCCTCTATTTGTTTTCCTTTACTTTATAAAGACAAAGGACTTCAGCTCAAACAGACAGCGTTCCCGGAAATATACGGCCGTCCATCCCTGGTACTTGGTGGTCACCGCCAGGTACAGGCCATGGCGCCCTGTGACCTTCCTCACAATACCGTTTATCACCCCGTCCCCATGTCCGACAGCGCATCTGCCGATCTCTTCCCCTTCCTCGCTGTCAATCCGTATGGAAATCTCACAGTCACAGCCGCAGCCCCCAATCTGTGCTGAAAATTCCATGGTGTCGCTGGAGAAGTCTTCCCCGAAATCAAAATACTTATATCCGATGACACAGCCCTCACGGATATTGGTAACCACGCGCTCGAATACGTTCTTCTCCGTAATAAAGCACCCGCCTTTCAGGACACAGGCAAGGTCAGCCGGAATCACCTGGTAAGGCGACAGGGACTCCTGAAATCCCAGAGAAGTCATCTCCACGGGCGGAATGGAGCCGTCCGGCAGGATCTCGATGCGCTCCACGCAGCCCCGCCTGGACATAATCGAACCGTTTGTCATGCGGTGGTAGAAAATGTACCATTGACCGTTGATACAGGCAATGGAGCCGTGATTATTCCCTCCCGGATAGTCCGCCCCGTTGTCCACAATATACCCCCTGTAGGTAAAGGGACCCTCGGGACTCTCGGCGGTGGCGTAAGCCAGCCTGCTTCCCTGCTTCGGAGAATAGATCAGATAGTATGTATCCCCAACCCTGCGCATGGACGCGGCCTCGAAGAAAAGGCTCTCTTTTTGGGTGAATCCGCCCTCTTCCCTTATTTCGCATGGAATAATGTGTTCGATACAGGTGCCGTCCAGCACCTCAAACATGTTCTCCGGATTGATCTGTGCCATGAAAGAGCGCTCATACCCACAGTAGATATAGACTTTGCCGTCCTCATCCACCAGCACGCCCGGATCAATAAACCACCCGTCACAGCAGACGGAGTCCGGAATGGTGTACTGATATTTCGACAGCAGGCGGAAAGGCCCCTCCGGTCTCTCGCTGACGGCCACGCAGCCCTTTGCCCCGATGATGTAGGCGTAAAGGTAATATTTTCCGTCCTTTTCCACTACATCCGGCGCAAACAGTTCGTTTTCTTCTCCCGTCCAGTCAGTGTCGGAAGCGTGATCTCTGTCCGCTTTGGTATGAAAAATATCGCCGTGGCAGACCCACTGATCCGGATGCTCCACCGGTGCGCTCCAGCATTTTAACACATGGTCGCAGAAACGGTCGGATCCGGCCTTGTCATGGGATCCGTACACATAGATACGATTTCCGAAAACCCTGGGTTCTCCGTCAGGTATATACTCCCAGCAGGGTAGATATGGATTTGGCATATTTTTCTCCTTTGCAGATTAGATTCGTTTAAGTCCCCAGAACTCTGCCTGGCATGTTCGAGAAACGGACGTTAATCCTTTGTAAACTTTGACTAAAAACAGCATAAAATAATTCGCGCATAAGTACAATTATCCCATATGCTCAATGAGGTGACCTTTTCTGCTCATTGTTCTTAAAAAAAAGTGCCTCGGACGCGTCAGCGCACATCTGCATATACTTCCCCGCGCCCCCGGCACTTTCCCGGGCCAAATCCCTCAAAACCGGGACTTTTCCGGAAAAGCACGGTAAAAAGGCGCCCGGACGCAGCGGCCCAGACACCTTACTTTTACTTGGTTCTATATGCTTTTACGGTATTCTGTGGGGGTTTTCCCGACTTTTTCCCTGAATTGGCGCATAAAATGATACTCATTCCGGTAGCCGCATTGTTCCGCCACCTCCGCCACCGTCAGATTCGTGGTGCACAGCAGCCTTTTGGCATATTCGACACGGCCGTTTATCACGTCCGTCATCACAGCCACGCCAAACATTTTCTTGTAGAAATGCTGGAAACCGGAATAGCTCATGCCTATCCTTTCCGCCATGGTTCCCACGTCCGGCACCTCGCAGGGCGCTGCATACATCAGTGACTTTAGTTCCGTGAGTTTGCCGTTGCGCTCAATCAGCATCTCCGAGGACGCTCCGCCCCCCCCTAACGATCAGACGGGACAGCTTCAGCATCAAAATACTCAGGTAATGGACTTCAATCTCCTCTCTGTACTCTCCGGCCGAATAGTGCTCATAGGTCAATATATGCATGATCTGGGACAGCTCCGTGGCATTCCCCAAATGTACCAGCTTGTCAACGGGAATTCCGTACTTGGCAAACATCGCATGGTCCCCCTCCTCTATGTCAAAGTGCATCCAGTCATCCGTATAATAGTCTTCCAGCGCCTGGTATCTGCACCGTGTGTCCGGAGACAGCAGGATAAAGCTGTTCTTCTTCACAGCATGTTCCTGGCCCTCCAGCCAGAACCGCGCAGGGGTTTTGATGATCAGGAGAAGATAGCTTCCCGGGCCATTGGGCCTGTCTATGCAGAAATCTTTTCCGTGCACATTGTTGTAGCCTATTGTTCCGATTTTCATAGCCGTCTCCTTTCGAATGCTTTTCTCACAGTAAAGTGCTTTTTTGCAACCCACAGTTGCACATCGAAAAGGATACCGCGCTATACCTCCATATACCGCTCGATTTCACTCCAAGTTTTTGCTGTCAGAATATCTTTATCTTCCGCATAAGGCAGATCAATCGCCCCTATGTACCATACCGGCAGCATCCCGGCATTTAAGGAACCTTTCACATCGCATTCATACTGATCCCCGATATACCAGACTTCATCCGGCTGTAACTGCGCTTTTTCCAATGCCAAATCGAATATCCTTTTGTTCGGCTTGCGGAATATATAATTGCTTGAGGTAATGATAAATTCAAAAGTATTTTCCGGGAGCAGTCTGTTGATACGCTCTGCAACCACAGAGGGAGCATAAGAGATATTGCTGATTACTCCTGTGCGGATACCTTTGTCTCTCAAATATTTTAAAAAGTCCTTTATGCCGTCTGTGGGCACTCCTGGAGCAGCGGCATTCCAGAAAACCGTATCAATTTCAGAGTTGCTTAATGCGATCTCTATTCCCTGGGATTCATAGAGATAAGGCGTAAACATTGTATTGGGTATTTCTATCTGGAACAAGTGCCTTTTCTCAGGATCAAATCTTCCGAATTCCCGATTGATTTCATTTGCTTTGGCCTGCACCTGCTCTGCCGACAAATGATACTTATTTCTTGTAGCATATCGTAAGACAGCCTCTGTTCCCTTTACCCCGTCAAACTTCTGTTCTGCAATAAGCGTCTGACCATAATCAAACAATACCATTTTGGGTGTTTTCATATAATTTACCTCCCACATTCAAAATATCCCTCTTGTATCAGTAATTCCAAAACAAGTGCCTCCCGTTCCAACATTACCTGCGTAAAATCATCCAGTATCGTTTCTATGTTTGCATCTATTGCAAGCCCAAATTTTGTTGTTCTCTATCCTCTTTTGTCCCTTTCTGAATGCGATGAACCTGCCCATATTCCTGAATGGAATCTCTAATAATACATAAACCTGTCTCCTCTAATACTTCTCTTATCAAAGCATCTTGCATACATTCACCGGTCTCTATGCCTCCGCCCAAACAATTCTCGGTCATTTGGGGATTCCTTTTCACAAATATGTGTAATAAAGGTAACTTACCTCTCTCCTTTTTGTCAAGACCAGTAAGCTATCTTTATTTCCAATATTTTATTTTCCTGTCTCGGGATTTTCATGCAAAATGTGAACGAAAGCCTCTCGCGGAGCTACCCGTTAACCAGTAACAAAATAGTACATATTCGACAAGCCCATTGACCGATTCGGTTATTCATGGCATACTATTTAAAAATAACCGAATCGGTTATCAAGATAGGAGGATTATCAATGCTGCTCTTGGTTGTTTTGGGAAATACGGGTATGCAAAGGCTTCTGTAAATGACATTGCCGTATTGGCGGGAATATCAAAAGCGTCGGTGTTTCAGTATTTCGGAAACAAAAAGCAGCTATATGCGTATCTGCTCACTTATGCCGGAGACATGATTATGAGTTCTTTCCGGCAGGCTGACTTTGATGAAAGAACGGACTTATTCGACAGGATCCTGCTTTCCAGTCTCACAGAAGCAAAAACACTGGAAAAGAACCCTTATATTTCTCAATTCATTTTAAGCGCGTGGACGGAAAAAGCAGATGAAGTGAGGGACATACTCACTGAATTTTCCAAAAGTATTTTTAGTTCCTCTGTACCCTCCCCATCCGCTTCCCACAAATTTATGGCTCTTATATACATAACAAGCAATTCTCGGTCAACCGGATGCAGAATTATAACACAAAACGGCCTATTTCAGAAAATCTTTGTATCCATCCATTGTCGTCATAACAGGCAATTTCACTTCCCATTACTTCGCTAACTTTTGACAGATCAAAATACTTTCCCTCATATTCTACAACTATTTTCATTATGCTTGAGTTTTCTTCAAACATTTCCATGAATCTATAAATCGTGTCTGTCACTGTTTCAGATAGTAAATCACATACGGATTCCTGTTGTAAAGATGTTAATCCTGCAAGTCCTTGGTATTGCTCTATTTTGACGGCATTGGGTGTTTTCTGTTGTACAATGTCCATAGATATTTTTAAAGCTCTATCACGTACATTCAATATTACTAATTTCCCGAAAAAATCTAAAATAGCCTTTTTTAATTCTTTTGACATGTTATCCATATAAAATATCTCCTATCGTTTTAATTCCAAGGAATATTTTCCAGATAGCTATCCACAGTATCCAACAATGTCAATGGATACATCTGAATTCTGTCCTTGATTAGCAGATCCACTCCAATGCCAAATCCATCGGAACATTATTTTTAGTTGAACCATTCTCATGTCCTTTCGTTGTCTACCGACATGCTCTCCCAGAGATTCTCAAATTGATCGCCCCTCCCACTATAGTTGAAGCATCATAGCATATCACTCACTGGTACCGGTGAAAATACTATTCTTCCAATTTGTAAATCATTTTTGGTACATCACTTTTCCATTCATAAGCATAAATTCTTTTACAGACTGGACAACGCCATACTTCATATTTAGGAGATGGCATCATCCAGGGTTCAATGCTGTCGCAATTACGGATTTCATCCCATTCTTTATCTGTATATACAACAAGTTCAATGTCATTTGGTGCTTCATGGTTACTCAACAGTTCTCCGCATTTACAAGTCATTCTTGCCATTTCTTACCTCCTCAAGCTTGTACCATTCAGGGTTTTTAATTCTGTCTTTATCCCATCAACAAAAAAATCTGGTGTTTTTATATTCGGTCCTGACGAACGAGGTATAATTTCAATATCTTTTCCCAACGCAAGCAATTCTTGTACTATTTGTCTTTCATCAGATGTCAGGCCATCCAACTTACCAGTTAATTTGCCCTGGGCAGCATCATTTTCTCCTTTAGGTCTAAAGCTCCCAGGCCCTTTAGACTTGACCCCAAAGATGCTCT
>ERZ808051.1372-NODE-1372-length-16575-cov-5.946660_pt1 | contig 16575 bp, 13 predicted proteins | sample MGYA00380199_ERZ808051 | MGnify/ENA primary metagenome ERZ808051 (study PRJEB31490, sample SAMN06133391) | mouse gut metagenome | isolation source: J11 | host: mice | place: China: Chengdu | collected 2015-05 ...
GCCAGAGTGCAGTTTTCGGCGAAGCCGGAAACGGAACGGTGGCGGGAATTTCTGAGCTGGTACGCCCGGAGGGACTCGAACCCCCAACATTCAGAACCGGAATCTGACGCTCTATCCATTGAACTACGGGCGCGTTTCTTTGACGCTCATACAGTATAGCAGGATTTTCCCCCGTTGTAAAGGGAAAATGGAGAAATTTTTTTGCGGCCGTTTTCTTGTGCAGTTTTTCCGCCACAATTTCCGCCGGCCGCCTTGCATTTTCCGCCGCAATTTGCTATGCTGAAGCGGACGCTTCAAATTGCCCATTGGGAGGAATTTACCATGATTACAATACAAAACACCCCGGTTCGCTGGCAGGATGGCCGCTTTGTCCCGGCTCAGGCCGGAGAAGGCCGGGAGGGGACCATGGCCCACGCCATCCTTGCGGCCCATAACAGCTCTCCTGATCCCGGCCGCCTGTCCATCCGCTTTGACGCCATGGCGTCCCACGACATCACCTATGTGGGCATTATCCAGACCGCCCGGGCCTCCGGGATGAGGGAGTTTCCGCTGCCCTACGTGCTCACCAACTGCCACAACTCCCTGTGCGCCGTGGGCGGCACCATCAACGAGGACGACCACGTGTTCGGGCTGAGCGCCGCCAAAAAATACGGCGGCGAGTTCGTCCCAGCCCACCAGGCCGTCATCCACTCCTATATGCGGGAGCGGTACGCCGCCTCCGGCAAAATGATTCTGGGCTCCGACTCCCACACCCGCTATGGGGCCTACGGCTGTATGGCCATCGGCGAGGGCGGCCCGGAGCTGGCCCGCCAGCTGCTGCGCAAAACCTATGACATCGCCTGGCCGAGAATTGTGGCGGTCTATCTCACCGGCGCGCCCCGGCCCGGCGTGGGCCCCCAGGACGTGGCCCTGGCCCTGGTGGGGGCCACCTTCCAAAACGGCGCGGTGAAAAATGCCGTCATGGAGTTTTTCGGCCCCGGCGTGGCCTCCCTGTCCATGGACTACCGGGCGGGCATCGACGTGATGACCACCGAGACCACCTGCCTGTCCTCCGTGTGGCAGACCGACGGGCAGACCAAAACCGCCCTCACCCTGCTGGGCCGGGGGGACGGCTACCGGGAGATGGCCCCGGCGGAGGGGGCGTGCTACGACGGCGTGGTGACGGTAGAGCTGGACAAGGTGGAGCCCATGATCGCCCTGCCCTTCCACCCCTCCAACGCTTACACCATAAAAGATTTTAAGGCCAATATGGCCGACCTGCTCCACCAGGTGGACATGGACGCGGCGGAGCAGCTGGGGGTGAAAAACGCCCCCTCCCTGGTAAACAAAATCGTCAACGGCCAATTCCAGGTGGATCAGGGGGTCATCGCCGGGTGCTCCGGCGGCACCTACCAGAATCTGAAGCGGGCCGCCGAGATCCTCAGGGGCTGCTCCACCGGCTCCGGCGCGTTCTGGCTGTCCTGCTACCCCGGCTCCATGCCCATCAACCTGGAGCTGACCAGAAACGGAGCCATCGCCCAGCTCATGGCGGCGGGGGCCTCCATCCGCTCCTGCTTCTGCGGGCCCTGCTTCGGCGCGGGGGACGTGCCCGCCAACGGCGCCTTCTCCATCCGCCACTCCACCCGGAACTTCCCCAACCGGGAGGGCTCCAAGCCCGGGGACGGCCAGATCTCCTACGTGGCCCTGATGGACGCCCGGTCCATCGCCGCCACCGCCCGGATGGGGGGCGTGCTCACCGGGGCGGACGAGCTGCCCGACGTGCCCGCCGACCGGGCGGACGAACAGTGGAATTACGACGATTCCGCCTACAAGGCCCGGGTCTATTTCGGCGTGGGGAGGCCCCAGCAGTCGGCCGAGCTGGTGTTCGGCCCCAACATCGCCGACTGGCCGGAGCAGATCCCCCTGCCGGAGGACCTGCTGCTGACGGTGTGCGCCGCCATCTACGATCCGGTGACCACCACCGACGAGCTGATTCCCTCCGGGGAGACTTCCTCCTACCGCTCCAACCCCCTGCGGCTGTCCCAGTTCGCCCTGTCCCGGAAGGACCCCCAGTACGTGCCCCGGGCCAAGGCGGTTCAGGCGGTGGAGAAGCTGCGCCGGGAGAATCCGGACGCCCCCGAGGTGAGGGAGGCGCTGGATGGCTATGATCCCGTCAGGACGGGCCTGGGCTCCCTGGTGATGGCCCTGAAGCCGGGGGACGGCTCCGCCCGGGAGCAGGCCGCCTCCTGCCAGCGGGTGCTGGGGGGCTGCGCCAACATCGCGGGGGAGTACGCCACCAAGCGGTACCGCTCCAATGTGGTGAACTGGGGGATGCTGCCCTTCACGGCGGACGGCCTGGAGAAGCTGAACCTCCAGCCCGGCGACCGGGTGTACATTCCCGGCATCCGCGCCCTGCTGGAGGGGGACGGGGAGCGGACCGCCGCCGCTGTTTTGCGGGATGGCGGTGAGATTTCCATCACCCTGTCTCTCCCCGGCCTGACGAGAGAGGAGCGGGACATCATCCTGGCTGGGTGCCTCATCAACTATTACGCCCAGTAAGCGAATTCACACAGTGCGGAAATGGCAAGGGGTGGAGTGAGCTCCGCCCCTTGCTTTTTTCCTAGAGATATGGTAGAATTTCCTGCCGCGAAGGTTCGGCGCCCTGAATCCTCCGTTTTTTCACCTGAGTCATGAAAGGAACAGCCCCATGGACGAACGCCTGCTGCACATCATCCTTGATTCCTTCCCCAAAATACTGATACCCGGGCTGACGGTCACGCTGCCCCTCACCGCCGCCGCCTTTTCCCTGGCCATGGTCATCGCCGTGGCGGCGGCGCTGGCCCAGTTTGCCCGGGTGCCCGTGGTCACCCGCCTGTGCCGGCTTTACATCTGGATCTTTCGGGGCACTCCTCTGCTGGTGCAGCTGTTTGTAGTGTTCTACGGCCTGCCCCGGGTGGGGATCACCCTGGACCCCTTTCCCGCCGCCGTCATCGTGTTCTCCCTCAACGAGGGGGCCTACTGCGCGGAGACCGTCCGGGCGGCGCTGGAGTCGGTGCCCGCCGGACAGCTGGAGGCGGGCTACTGCGCCGGGATGAGTTACTTACAGACCATGCGCCGCATCATCCTGCCCCAGGCCATGCGCACCGCCTTTCCCTCCCTGTCCAACTCCCTCATCGCCATGGTGAAGGACACCTCTCTGGCCTCCAACATCACCGTGGTGGAGATGTTCCGGGCCACCGAGCAGATCAACGCCACGGTATATGAACCTCTGGTGCTGTACATCGAGGTGGGGCTGGTCTATCTGCTGTTCTCCACGGCGCTCACCTGGCTCCAGGGCGTAGGGGAGCGGCGGCTGGGCGTGTACCAGAGACAGGGGGGCTGAGCGGTGCTGGAAGTAAAAAACGTGAGAAAATCCTTCGGCGGCCTGGAGGTGCTGAAGGGGGTGGACCTCACCGTCAACAGGGGGGACGTGGCGGTGATCCTGGGCCCCAGCGGCTCCGGCAAGACCACCCTCCTGCGGTGCGTCAACTTTCTGGAGACGGCGGACAGCGGCACGCTGATCTTTGACGGCGAGGAGTTCCGGCTGGGCCGCGTATCCCGGCGGGACATCGCCCGGCTGCGGAAAAAGACCGCCTTCGTGTTCCAGAGCTATAACCTGTTTCTGAACAAGACCGCCCTGCAAAACGTCACCGAGGGGCTGATTGTGGCCCGGAAAATGCCCCGCGCCCAGGCGGAGGAGCTGGGCCGCCGGGCGCTGGACCGGGTGGGGCTGTCCGACCGGATGGACCACTACCCCAGCCAGCTGTCCGGCGGGCAGCAGCAGCGGGTGGCCATCGCCCGGGCCATGGCCGCCGAACCGGAGATCATCTACTTTGACGAGCCCACCTCCGCCCTGGACCCGGAGCTGACGGGAGAGGTGCTGGCCGTGATGCGCCGGCTGGCGGAGGACGGCATGACCATGCTGGTGGTCACCCATGAGCTGGGCTTTGCCCGCACGGTGTCCAGCCAGGTGGTGTTTATGGAGGACGGCGCGGTGGTGGAGGCCGGACCCACCCGGGAGGTCTTTGAACACCCCCGGCAGGCGCGGACCCGCGCCTTTCTTCAGACCGGCGGACAATCCGAGGAGGCGGTGCGCGGATGAAAAAGACGAAAAAAATCATTCTGATTGTGCTGGCGGCGCTGGTGCTGCTGGCGGGCGGGGCCCTGGCCTTCGCCGGGAACTACCTGTTCCGCTTTGCCCTGGACCCCCGGTTCGGCGGCATGATCGGCAGCTACGAGGAGGGGGACTGGACGCTGGAGGGCGACAGCGCGTGGTTCAGCGAACGCAGTGAGGACCGCTGGCTCACCAGCCATGACGGGCTGGAGCTCCACGCCCTGTACCTGCCCCAGGAGGGGGAGAGCCACCAATACGCCGTGATCTGCCACGGCTACGGCAGCATCCCCCAGCTTGGGGGCCGGTTTGCCGCCCGCTTTTATGATATGGGCTTCCACATCCTGGCCCCCGCAGCCCGGGCCCACGAGCGGAGCGGCGGGCGCTACGCCAGCATGGGCTGGCTGGAGCGCCGGGATATCGTGGCCTGGGTGGACACCCTGGTGGAACAGGACCCTCAGGCGGAGATCGTCCTGTTCGGCGTCTCCATGGGCGGGGCCACGGTGATGATGACCGCCGGGGAGGCCGACCTGTCCCCCCAGGTGAAGTGCGTCATTGAGGACTGCGGCTACTCCTCCGTGTGGGACGAGTTCGCGGTTCAGCTGGACGAGATGTTTGGCCTGCCCACCTTCCCGGTGCTGGACGCCGCCTCCCTGGTGACCCGGCTCCGGGCGGGGTACGGGTTCAAAGAGGCGTCGGCGGTGGAGCAGCTGAAAAAAACAACGCTGCCCATGCTGTTCATCCACGGGGAGGAGGACACCTTTGTCCCCTACGCCATGCTGGACCTGGTCTATGACGCCTGCCCCAGCCCGGACAAGGAACGGCTGTCCATCCCCGGCGCGGGCCACGGGGAGGCTTCCTGGGAGGACCCGGAGCTGTACTGGTCCACCGTGGATGACTTTTTGTCCCGGCACATGGGACAGCCGGGAGATTGACCAAATAGGACGGATCATAAAGGAGTTTTTGCGATGAATTGGAGACGAATTGGAGCGGCCCTGGCCGCCGCCGCGCTGGGCCTGTCCGCTCTGGCGGGCTGCGCCCAGGAAAAGCCCCAGGCCACCGGCATGGGGGACGACCTGCTGGCCGCCATCCGGGCCAGGGGGGAGATCACCGTGGCGCTGGAGGGCACCTGGGCCCCCTGGGGCTACCACGACGGACAGGACCAGCTGGTGGGCTACGACGTGGAGGTGGCCCGGCGCATTGCGGAGAAGCTGGGCGTGGCGGTAAACTTTGTGGAGGGCGAGTTCAACGGCCTGCTGGCCGGGCTGGAGGACGGGCGGTACGACATCATCGTCAACGGCGTGGGAATCGACGAGAGCCGCCGGGAGAAGTATGATTTTTCCGTTCCCTATGCCTATGACCGCACCGCCGTCATTGTCCGGGCGGACGACGATTCCATCCAGGCCATGGAGGACCTGGACGGAAAACAGACCGCCAACACCCTTTACAGCACTTACGCCGCCGTGGCGGAGCAGTACGGCGCCCAGGTCACCGGGGTGGACGATTTCATCCAGACCATCGAGCTGCTGACCACCGGGCGCATCGACGCCACCCTCAATGCCGAGGTGAGCTACAACGACTACATGGCCCAGCACCCCGACGCCCCCATCAAGGTGGCGTGCATGGTGCCGGAGGCCACCCAGGTGGCCATCCCCATGCGCAAGGGGGAGGAGACCGCCGCCCTGCGGGAGGCCATTGACCAGGCCCTGACCGAGCTGGCGGAGGAGGGGGTGCTCACCGAGCTGTCCCTCCGGTATTTCGGTATGGACCTGACGGAAAACGGACAGGAGTGACAGGCGCCGGACGGCCGGACCCTCGGGTCCGGCCGTTTTGCGCTATGGACAGGCCGCCGGTTTTGTGCTATGATGGGGGCGGACAATTTCTCCCTGATTTCGACCAATATGGAGGTGCCCCTATGCGGACAAAACGATATGCCGCTCTGATCCTGGCGGCGGCGCTGGCCCTGGCCCTGTGCGGCTGCGGCGCCAATGGGAACGACGGAAAACACGCGGCCATGTCCATCTGGCCCGCCCAGCTCAGCCAGGAGGAGGCCGCCCTCACCGAGCTGCTCGACATCGGCATGGACCCCTACCGCATCTACGACTTTCAGATGGGGGACAGCCCCAACGGCGTGCAGTCCATCCTGATCCGGGCCTATGAGCTGTCGGACGGGGAGTGGGCGGTCAAGTCCGAGTCCTCCCGGAGCTTCACCGACGCCGCGGGGCGGCTGGCGCTCACCTTCGGCAAGATGACCGACGGGGTGCGCGCCGCATGGCAGGGCGAAAGCCACAGCGGCGGGATGAGCTTCACCATGGAGGCGGCGGACGACGTGTCCGCCATGAACTTTGTCACCTCCAAGCTGTCCGGCGCCTCCTCCATGGAGTTTGACCAGGAGGTCCCCCTGGTCCTCCAGTTTGTCACATCCCAGAATGAGTTCAGCACCTACGACGTGGACTACTTTGGGATGCCCCGGGAGCTGGCCAAGCGGGGCTATGAGCATGTCTACGCCATTACAGTGGCGTTCAGCAAGAACGCGCCCGCTTCGCCCGACGTGACGGAGCCCTCCGCCGTCCCCTCGGCGGAGCCCTCTCCCCAGAGCTGAACAGGAACGCCCCCCGGCGGCAGCCGGGGGGCGTTTGTCACACGTTCAGCCAGGTTTTCAGCTCCATCAGGTCCGGGGCGATGTGTACACAGGGGAACCGCTCGAAGGCCGGGGCCCCGGTGGTGCCGTTGAGCACCGCGCAGAACCGGCATCGCCCCGCCTGGGCGGTGGCGGCGTCGATCACCGTATCCCCGCAGAACAGCACCTGTTCCGCCTGGAGCCCCAGCTTCTCCAGCGCCAGCCGGAGCCCCTCCGGGTTGGGCTTGGCGTGCTGCACCTCGTCGCCGCCCACCACCAGGTCCAGCAGATCCAGCCGGCCCTGGTGATCGAAAATGCGCCGGATGGTGTCCCCCGGCTTGGTGGACACGATGGCGGTGCGGACCCCGGCGTGTTTCAGCGCCTCCAGCAGCTCCTCCGCGCCGGGGAAGAGGGTTGTGCCCTCGATCATCAGCCTGCGGCCCTCGCCATCCGCCTTTACGCCCACCGTCTCCTGGAAGGTGCGGCAAAAGGCTTCCTGCCGGGACAGGTCATGGTCGCCGGTGAGCATGACGTAGCCGTCCGCCAGGGTGTGGCCTACGGTGGTCCGCACCTGCTCCACTGTGGGGGGCGTCAGCCCCAGGGCGGCGAAGCCCAGACGGTAGCCCTCCGCAATGGCGGGGGTGGAATCTCCCAGGGTGTAGTCAAAGTCGAAAAAAATGCCTCGATCATTCATGACACGACCTCAAGTCCAATTAGATTTGCCCGCCCGCAAGGCGGTTTGCGGTATCATATCACAAACGAGGCCGGATTTCAACTCTCAGCTTGCTCCAAAAGATTGGCCGCGCCATAGCGCAGGCAGCGGTACAGCCGCTGCCTGCCCCGTTTCAGCGTGCGGGATACGGTGGATTTGTTGACCCCGCACTGCTGGGCGATGGCCTCCATGCTCATCCCCTGGCCGTAGTAGAGAATCATGTACTCCCGCTGGCGCTGGGTGACATCCTGGCGCAGGGCGTGGGTCAGGTTGCGCTTCAGGCGGTTGATCTGGTCCCTGTTGTCCTCCGCCATCAAATTGGTGTACACCGCCAGGTCCACCATGCCGAAGGTGTTGTCGTAGGAAACGGTGCGCATGCTCATATCCTCCTTCTGCACCCCTGGGGAAGGCCGTCCTTGCCCTGCTGAGGCGCGTGTTTTTCGTAGTAATGCTCCAGATGGCGGGCCACCGCCCGCACATCCCGGTACATGGAGCGCAGAGGGCGGATGCGCCCCTCCAGCTGGAGGCGGCGCTCCTGGCCGGCTTCCCGTCCGGCGCGCTCCAGCTCCGTGATGCGGCGGTACAGCGCGTCCGCCGTCTGCTCATATTCCAGCGAAAGCTGGTACAGGGTTATGGTGCATTTGCTGCTGTCGTTATACCGTGTCATAGCTCCTCTTTTCCCGATCAAAATATGTCTGTGCCCCCCTGATCCGGCGCAGCTGGGGGGCGAAATACCGCCGGGCATAGCGGCCCAGGCAGTCCTCGCACACCGCCTGGCCGTCCAGCTCGAAATAGGGGTCGCCGGGGTAAAGCTCCCCCCGGCACAGGCTGCACCGCTCCTCCCGCGGGGCCTGAAAAACGCCTTCCGTCGTGTACGCTCCATCCTCTCATGATTTTTCTTCGGTTCTTTTTCAAAAACTGTTGACAAACCCGCCCCCTACTGCTATAATAACCATCGTTATGAACGCGGAAGCTGCTGTGCTGGTGTAGCTCAGCTGGTAGAGCAGCTGATTTGTAATCAGCAGGTCGGGGGTTCGAATCCGTCCACCAGCTCCACCTTCTTCCGCACAGCTGAATACGGAGGAGTACCCAAGTGGCCAAAGGGGACAGACTGTAAATCTGCTGGCTTTGCCTTCGATGGTTCGAATCCATCCTCCTCCACCAGAAAATGAGTGACCCCGCCAGGGGTTGCTCATTTTCTATCTGAGGATGGATTCGAAAGGGCCGTCCAAGCGAACGTGCCGGTGGCACGTTCGCCGGCCCGTGGCTTTTCCGCAGAAAAGCGAATCCATCCTCCTCCACCACGTCGGAGCAAGCTTCATATCGCTTGCTCCGGCTTTTTTCAAATCCGGAGCGCGCTCATTCCGCTGCTCCTCCTTTCCCCACAAAGCCTGAGGGGCGGCTTTGCGGGGGCCCCGGATGGAACAAGCTTCCTATCGCTTGCTCCGGCTTTTTTCAAATCCGGAGCGCGCTCATTCCGCTGTTCCTCCTTTCCCCACTGTTACCCGGTATTCATCTATCGAACCCCCTTTCTAATTTGGAACAGCTGTTCTAATACGATCCCAAAGATACCATGCCGGGCGGGGAAAGTCAAGAGGACGAACGGAGTTTTTTCCGGCGACTTTTTGCACAAAGACCCGTAAAATGGACTGTATCCAGAGGGACCGTTGCATGCGGATGGCTGCCGGCTCCGAATTTACAAAGGTTTTACAGGTTCTCCGTTGACGGGCGGCGCTGCCGGGAGTATGATGGGGAAAACGAATCGGGGAGGGCGCTATGAAGAAGAAAACTACCTTTGGGCTGCTGGGGCTGGCCGCCGCAGGGGCCGGCGCGGCGGGCGGACTGACCGCGCTGGGCAATTACCTTTACAGCAAATGCATGATCCCTCTGGTGCGGGATGCGGAGGAGGCGGAGGCGAACCCGGTCCAGGAAGAAGGACGGATGTGGGCCCGCAGGGCGGAGGGCTTCCGGGAGGCCACCATCCAGGCGCTGGACGGGCTGATCCTGTGGGCGGCGGTGGCCCCGGGCCGGGAGGACTGCCACCGCTGGGCCGTGTGCGTCCATGGCTATCACGACACCTATGAGTCCATGGGGGCGATTGCCAAGCATTACAACGGGCTGGGCTGGCATGCGCTGATGCCCGACCAGCGGGGACATGGCCAGAGCGAGGGCGACTACGTGGGCTGGGGCTATGACGAGCGCCTGGACGTGCTGGGCTGGTGCAATTATATCATCCGCCGGGACCCGGAGGCGGAGATCCTCCTTCACGGGGTGTCCATGGGGGCGGCCAGCGTGCTGATGGCCACCGGCGGCGCCCTGCCCCGGCAGGTGAAGGCCGCCGTGGCCGACTGCTCCTACACCTCCATTGAGGCGGAGATGCGCTACCTCATCGGCCACTGGGAGGACCGGCCCGCCGGGCTCCCGGTGGTGGCGGGGCCGCTGTTTTCGGTGCTGCGCAGAACCGCGCTGCGCAGGGCCCGCTTCGACCTGCGGGAGGCGGCCCCCATTCAGGCGGTGGCCCGGTCCGAAACCCCGACCCTGTTTGTCCACGGCGTGGAGGACGATTTCGTCCCGGCCGCCATGATGGGCAAGCTGTATCAGGCGGCCAAATGCCCCAAGAGCTTCCTGTGGATGCCCGGCGCGGGCCACGCCGCCTCTGTGGGCACCGATGAGCGGCTGTACTGGACGGCGGTGTCCACATTCCTTCAGGATTATCTGCCTGAAAATTAGTAGAAAGCTGGAAATGAAAAAACTCCCGGTTTGACCTGTCAAGCCGGGAGTTTTTGGCGAATATGAGAAATATATGGAAAACTGAACATTTTTAGTTGACATTCAACAGGAAAACACATATAGTAAGTAAGCCGAAATATTGTGCCGCAGGATTCGGCAATCCTATATTGCGACGGTGAACTTTGTGGACAACCAAAAGAGACTGGGCTATGACAAGGAATTCGACCGCTGGTACGCTTATGAGGGCTGTGACCTGGGCTGTACCTGCACTCCGCTTCGTGCGGTATTCAAGCTGTGGAGCCCGGAGGCGGAGCGGGTTGAGTTGTTTTTATATCGGGACGGCGTTTCCGAAGTGTACGAGCGGCGGGCCCTGGTCCCGGAGGAGCGGGGCGTGTGGTCCGTTCGGATCGAGGGCGACCTCCACGGCGCCTACTATGACTACGAGGTGACGGTCAACGGGCACACCGCCCGCACGGCCGACCCCTACGCCGCCGCCTGCGGCTGCAACGGGGCCCGGAGCATGGCGGTGGATCTGGCTCGGACGGACCCGGAGGGATTTGCGGAGGACTGCGCCCCGCCGCTTCCCCCGGAGAATATCATCTATGAACTGCATGTGAAAGACTTCTCCCACGACCCGGGCAGCGGCGTGCCGGAGGAGTACCGCGGAACGTACAAGGCCTTTGCATGGCGGGACGCCCACGGACGCCCCCCCGTGTGCATGGAGCACCTGCGGGGGCTGGGGGTCACCCATGTCCAGCTGATGCCCATTTTTGACTTCGGCTCGGTGGACGAGGCCGGGGACAGAGGCCAGTTTAACTGGGGCTATGACCCGGTGAACTATAACGTGCCGGAGGGCAGCTACGCCACCGACGCCGCCGACGGCGCGGTCCGGATCAGGGAGTGCAAGGAGATGATCCAGGCCCTCCACCAAAACGGCATGCGGGTGGTGATGGATGTGGTGTACAACCACACCCAAAGCGCCGAATCCTGGCTGGAGCGGTCCGCCCCGGGGTACTATTACCGGCGCTGGGCGGACGGCTCCCTGTCCAACGGCTCCGGCTGCGGCAACGACATTGCGGCGGGCCGGGCCATGGTGGACAACTACATCGTCCACTCGGTGCTCTACTGGGCCAGGGAGTACCACATCGACGGCTTCCGCTTCGATCTCATGGGCCTGCTGACGGTGGAGCTGATGAACCGCATCCGCCGGGCGCTGGACGCCGCCTTCGGGCCGGGGGAGAAGCTGGTGTACGGCGAGCCCTGGCGGGCGGCGGACTCCCCCATGGAGCCGGATACGCTCCCGGCCATGAAAAACCACATCAGTGCGCTGGACCCGGGTGTGGCTGTTTTCTGCGACACCAGCCGGGACGCGATCAAGGGCGACTGCTTTCACGCGGAGCAGCCCGGCTTTGTCAACGGCGGCTCCGGGCTGGGGGAGACTGTGCTGTGCGCCGCCGCCGGCTGGACAGGGGGAGAAGGGGACTTCAGGCCCCGCACCTGCGGTCAGATCATCAACTACGTGTCCGTCCACGACAATTACACCCTGTGGGATAAGCTGGCCCAGTGCTCTCCCGGGGCGGGGGGCGTGGTGTCCTACCAGGACCACCGGGAGGACCTGCTGGCCCAGAACCGGCTGGCCGCCTTCATCTGCTTTACCAGCCTGGGGAGCGTGTTCTTCCAGGCGGGGGAGGAGTTTGCGCGCACCAAGCTGGGCGACCACAACAGCTACCAGTCCTCCCCCGAGGTGAACCGGCTGGACTGGCACCGGGCGTGGACCTACGGAGCCCTCACAGACTACTACCGGCGGCTGATCCGCCTGCGCAAGTCCCTGCCCGGGCTGTGCGACAAGAGCGCCGGGGCGGGGGACCGGCTGGTGGAGCGCACTGTGCACCGGGACGGGGTGGTGTCCTTCCAGGTGGCGGAGGGCGGCCCCTGCGGGGAGCGGCTGTTTGTCGTCTACAACGCCACCGGGCACGACTACGCCATCCAGCTGCCCTCCGGGCGGTGGACCATCCGGGCGGACGGCGCCGACGCCGACCAGCACAGGCCCCTCATCTCCCACGGAAACTGGGTGACGGTGGCCCCCCGCAGCGGTATGCTGCTGATGCAGTGACCCCCTGGGGAGCCGTCAGGCCCCGCCTGAGATTTGGAACAATATGGCGGAAAAAGCTCCGCCTCCAGGGGCGTTGGCATGGTTCAACAAGCCCCGGGCTCAAACGGGAGAGCGCGTCCGCACGGTGCAGGCGGACGCGCTCTCCTGTTGCCGTAAACAATATGTGAACAACATATAATTTCCCTTGACAAGGGGGAGAGTGCTGGCTAATATATGTGAAGCAAATGTATTTGGAGGCGATACCGTGCATGAGGACGAGCGAATCTCCATTCTGGCCGTATTCCAGACCCTGAAGGCCAAAACCGCCCGGCTGCTGGACCCCGTGGTCCAGGCGGAGGGGCTGACGCCCCTCCAGGCCTGCGTGCTGTTCCATCTCCGCCGGCAGGACGCGGCGGTGGGCGATATCAGCGAGGTGGCGGTCATGGGCCAGGCCAACGCCTCCGCGCTGTGCAAGAAGCTGGAGCGGGAGGGCTACCTCACCCGGACCCGCCGCTGCCCCGACCGGCGGGTGGTCACCCTCTCCCTGACGCCCAGGGGGCGGGAGGCGGCGGAACGGCTCCAGCAGCGGCTGAACCGTTTTCTGGAGCTGGTGAACGCCCTTCCGGAGGAGCTGAGGCAGGACCTGCTCCAGGGCTTTCAGGCGGCGGACCAGATACTGGACTATCTATTTGAACAGACCAAAGGAGACCAAAACCCATGTTAAAGCTATCTAACATCACCAAGCAGTACACCCTGGGTGGCAATACCATCGACGCCCTGCGGGGGGTGGATCTGGAGTTCCGGGAGAACGAGTTCGTGTCCATCCTGGGCCCCTCCGGCTGCGGCAAGACCACCACCCTGAACATCATCGGCGGGCTGGACCGCTACACCAGCGGCGACCTCATCATCAACGGCCGGTCCACCAAGGATTATAAGGACGCGGACTGGGACGCCTACCGCAACCACTCCATCGGCTTCGTGTTCCAGAGCTACAACCTGATCCCCCACCAGTCGGTGCTGGCCAACGTGGAGCTGGCCCTGACCCTGGCGGGGGTGTCCCAAAAGGAGCGCCGCCGCCGCGCGGTGGAGGCCCTGGAGCGGGTGGGGCTGGGGGACCAGCTGAACAAGGTGCCCTCCCAGATGTCCGGCGGGCAGATGCAGCGGGTGGCCATCGCCCGGGCCCTCATCAACGACCCCGACATCCTGCTGGCCGACGAGCCCACCGGGGCGCTGGACTCGGAGACCAGCGTGCAGGTGATGGAGCTGCTGAAGGAGGTGGCCCGGGACCGGCTGGTCATCATGGTCACCCACAACCCGGAGCTGGCCCAGCAGTACTCCACCCGCATCGTCACCCTGAAGGACGGCCGGGTCACCAGCGACTCCAACCCCTACCGCGCAGAGGAGCAGACCCCCGTCCTCACCGGGAAGCGGGCCCAGGCGGACAAAAAGCCCTCCATGTCCTTCCTCACCGCCCTGTCCCTGTCGCTGACCAACCTGCGCACCAAAATGGGCCGGACGGTGCTCACCGCCTTCGCCGGGTCCATCGGCATCATCGGCATCGCCCTGATTCTGGCCCTGTCCACCGGCATCAACGACTATATCAACCGGGTGCAGGAGGACACCCTGTCCAGCTACCCCCTGACCATCCAGGCGGAGAGCACCGACATGACCGCCATGATGGCCTCCCTCATGGGGGCCCGGCGGGACCAGCTCACCGACGAGGCGGCGGAGGGCCAGGACCCCGACCGGGTGTACGCCTCCACCGTCATGTACGACATGATGGACTCCATGCTCAACGCCGAGGTGGAGACCAACAACCTGGAGGCTTTTAAGACGTACCTGGACAACGGGGGCGGCGGCATCAAGGACATGGCCAACGTCCACTACAGCTATGACTTCGACTTTGACATCTACACCCAGGACGAGAACGGGGACATCATCAAGTGCGACGTGATGACCCTGATGCAGGACGCCATGTCCGCCATGTACGGCGGGGACTACTCCTCCTACTTTGAGCAGATGGGCTCCATGTACTCCGCCATGGACGTGTGGGAGGAGCTGCTGCCCGGCGAAGACGGGGAGCTGATCGCCCCCCAGGTGGTGAACCAGTACGAGCTGCTGTACGGCAGCTGGCCCCGGAACCACGACGAGGTCATCCTGTTTGTGGACGGGAACAACGAGATCTCCGACCTGATGCTGTACGCCCTGGGCCTCATGCCTCACGACGACATGGAGGAGGCCATGATCTCCATGTCCAAGGGCGAGGCGGTGGACGCCCCGGAGATGAGCTGGTCCTATGAGGAGCTGTGCCGGCTGGGCTTCAAGCTCATCCTGCCGGCGGAGTATTACCAGCACGACCCGGCCACCGATACCTACACCGACATGTCCCAGACCGAGACGGGGATGGACTTCCTCTATAACAGCGACAGCACCGGCGTGCCCCTGAAGGTGGTGGGCGTCGCCCGGCCGCTGGAGGGCGGGAACGGGATGCTGTCCGGCGGCATCGGCTACACCAGCGCTTTGACCCGGTTCGCCATCGAGACCACCGACGGCACCGAGATCTTGAAAAAACAGCTGGCCGACCCGGACACCGACGTGATCAGCGGCCTGCCCTTCCCCAAGGACACCGACGTGGAGCCCACCGACGAGGAGAAGGCGGACGCCATCACCGAACACCTGTCCACTCTGTCCGCGCAGGAGAAGGCGGCGGCCTATGTGGACGTGATAGGCCAGCCCTCCCAGGAGTATGTGGACACGGTGGTGTCCCAGCAGATGGAGGGCATGACCCGGGAATCCATCGAGGAGATGATCGTCCAGCAGTACGCGGGGGAGATGGGGGTCAGCGGGGACACCGTCCGGGGGTACATCGCCGACATGAGCGACGAGGACCTGTTCGCCCGCATGGAAGAGGCCGTGGCCCAGTCCGTGCGGGAGCAGTACGCCGCCGGGGTGGAGGCCCGTCTGGGGGCCCTGTCCGCCGACCAGCTGGCGTCCATGCTGGACGCGGTGCTGGAGCAGGGCGCCGTCTCTGGGGAGGAGGCCCCGGCGGAGCCGGAATCCGCCCTGCCCGCCGGGGTGGACCCCTCCATGGCCGCCGGAATGGGCGGAGGCATGGCCGGTATGGGCGGAAACCCCGCCATGGCCGCGCCCAGCCCCCTGACCCCCGAGCAGTTCGTCTACCTCTATGACCACTATATGCCCCCCACCCGGTCCTCCTCCACCTACGAGGACAACCTGGACCTGCTGGGCTACACCCGGCTGGAGTCCCCCTCCGCCATCAGCATCTACGCCACCACCTTTGCCCAGAAGGACCAGATCGCCGACCTGATCCAGGACTACAACGACGGCGTGGCCGATGAGGAGGACGAGATCACCTACACCGACTATGTGGCCCTGCTCATGAGCTCCATCACCGGCATCATCAGCGGCATCAGCTACCTGCTCATCGCCTTCGTGTCCATCTCGCTGGTGGTGTCCTCCATCATGATCGGCATCATCACCAACATCTCCGTGCTGGAGCGCACCAAGGAGATCGGCATACTCCGGGCGGTGGGCGCCTCCAAGCGGGACGTGTCCCGGGTGTTCAACGCCGAGACCCTCATTGTGGGCTTGGCGGCGGGCGTTCTGGGCATTCTGGTCAGCGTGGCCGCCACTTTCCCCATCAACGCCGTCATCCACGAGCTGACGGGGCTGGACGACCTCACCGCCGTGCTGCCCCCCGCGGCGGGGGCCATCCTGGTGGCCATCAGCGTGGTGCTCACCGTGTTCGCCGGGCTGATTCCCTCCCGGGGAGCCGCCAAGAAGGACCCGGTGGAGGCATTGAGAAGCGAATAAGCGCCGACACTCTATGGGCGGGGAGGGGGTTCTTCCCTCCCCGCCGTCAACGCCGGCCGCCGTCCTTTCCCCTTGCAATTCCCCGCCGTTGTGATATAATCTCAGGGATATTTCCGAGATTGGAGAATTTCCCATGGATTACTTTCACCTGTCCGCCGGACAGGACACAATGGAGCACATCAGCGCCCTGGGGCTGGCCCACCTGGGGGACGGGGTGTACGAGCTGATGGTGCGCTCCTGGCTGTGCCTCCACGGCAAGGCCACCAACGCGGGGCTGCACAAAGCCACGGTCAAATACGTGGCCGCCCCCGCCCAGGCCAGACTGGCCCGCGCCATCCTGCGCCTGCTCACCGGGGAGGAGCAGGCCGTCTACCGCCGGGGACGCAACAGCCACACCGCCGCCGTCCCCAAGGGGGCCAGCGTGGGGGAATACCACGCCGCCACGGCGCTGGAGTCCC
>ERZ808051.1374-NODE-1374-length-16533-cov-4.052261_pt1 | contig 16533 bp, 16 predicted proteins | sample MGYA00380199_ERZ808051 | MGnify/ENA primary metagenome ERZ808051 (study PRJEB31490, sample SAMN06133391) | mouse gut metagenome | isolation source: J11 | host: mice | place: China: Chengdu | collected 2015-05 ...
TCCCACCACTTGCGGTTAATGGCTGTATCAGCCCCCTTTGCCCATTTCTCTTCATCTTCAATCTCAATATAGCCAAATAAAGTCAGTGTCTCTTTATCTAAGAAAATAGTATAATTCTTTCCGCCATGCTCATGGATCATATCCTTCATCTCATCCCATAACTCATTATGCCTCTTCTCATATTCTGCCTCACAGCCTTTATACAGCTTCATTTTAAATCCCTTCACCATAATAGTATAACCTCCTGTCGCTTTTTCTATATCATAACTCATTTATTATAATTTCTCAACTAAATTTAACCAAATAAATATTTCTTTAAACGAGGCAAGGGAAACCTCCTCCCCTGCTTACTACACCCTATCGCCACTTTCACACCCTACTTTCCCTGCGTATAATAAAAAGGCATGTGCCACAACGCACACGCCTTTTTTACAAATATCTTTTCCTATAACTTTTTTACAAATAATGCGCGGATCGCATTTAATACGGCAAGCACCATAACGCCTACATCTGCAAATACAGCAAGCCACATATTAGCAATCCCTAATGCGCCAAGTGCAAGGCAAAGCACTTTTATGCCGATGGCAAACCAAATATTTTCATAAACAATGCGCAAACATTTTCTGGATATTCGGATTGCCTTTGCTATTTTCATAGGATCGTCATCCATTAGCACTATATCTGCCGCTTCAATTGCAGCATCAGAACCCATTGCGCCCATTGCAATACCAATATCCGCCCTAGAAAGGACAGGCGCATCATTAATGCCATCCCCTACAAATGCTAATTTTGCTTTTGCAGGTTTCTCCTTTAAAAGTTCTTCTACCTTAGAAACCTTCCCAGCTGGAAGAAGTTCACTATATACTTTATCAATCCCCAAGGAGGATGCTACTTGTTCTGCTATAGCTTTTGCGTCTCCTGTAAGCATTACTGTTTTCTCTACGCCAGACACTTTTAATGCCCTGATCGCAGCTTTAGAATTTTCCTTTACCCTATCGGATATTACAATATGCCCGCTATATTCTCTATCTATTGCTATATGGATAATTGTCCCTACACAATGGCAGTCTTTATATTCTACCCCTAAATGCTTCATTAATTTTGAATTCCCAGCAGCAACTTCTTTTCCATCTACTTTGGCAACTACCCCATTCCCGCTAATTTCCTGTACCTCTGCCACCCTGCTAAGGTCAAGTTCTTTTCCATAAGCACGTTGCAAACTTTTACTAATTGGATGGGAAGAAGCACTTTCTGCCAACGCTGCATATTCCACTAATTTTTCATTTTCCAATTGATTATGGTGGATTCCATTTACTTCAAAAACGCCTTGTGTCAAAGTCCCTGTTTTATCAAATACTACATATTTTGTCTGGGACAATGTTTCTAAATAATTAGAGCCTTTTACAAGCACCCCTGCCTTACTTGCGCCGCCAATCCCTGCAAAAAAGCTTAATGGGATACTCACCACCAAAGCACATGGGCAACTAATAACCAAAAATGTCAATGCCCGGTAAATCCATTCTCCCCACTCTGCTGGAATCCCCAAAATAATTATTCTTACAAGTGGCGGAAGGATAGCAAGTGCAAGTGCACTATAACATACTAACGGCGTATATACTCTTGCAAATTTGGAGATAAAATCCTCTGATTTTGACTTACGGGAACTTGCATTCTCTACAAGGTCTAAAATTTTAGAAACCGTTGATTCCCCAAACTCTTTTGTAGTTTGAATTTTTATCCTGCCCGTCATATTAATGCAGCCACTAATAATTTCTTCCCCTGTACTAACTTCCCGCGGCATACTTTCACCAGTTAATGCACTTGTATTTAAACTAGAATTCCCTTCTATTACAATTCCATCAATTGGTACTTTTTCTCCTGGCTGCACTATAATAATACTGCCAACCTCTACTTCATCTGGATCAACCTGCTCCAATTTCCCATTCTGTTCTATATTTGCATAATCTGGGCGTATATCCATTAATTCACTGATATTTTTGCGGCTTTTGCCAACTGCATAACTTTGGAACCATTCCCCAATCTGGTAAAACAGCATAACTGCAATTGCCTCTGTATAATCCCCATCTTTGTATACTGCTAATGCCATCGCCCCAATCGTTGCTATCGCCATTAAAAAGCTTTCATCAAACATCTGCCGGTTTTTAATGCCTTTCCATGCTTTTAGTAGAATATCATAACCAATAATTAGATAAGGCACGAAATAACATATAAAACGGACAATCCCCTTTACTGGCAGAAAATGGAAAGCTATCATTAAAATTGCCGATACAATAATTCTGGCAAGCATCTTTTTCTGCTTTTTATTCATAATTCTCCTTATTCTTATTATTTTTTACATATTTTTTATAGCTTTATTATCGCCACTTTTATTAGGTTAAATAAAGATTTCGCAATCATCTTCTACTTTTTTACAATTTGCACGCACTTTCTGCATAACTTCTTTTGTATCCTGTCCCTCTTCAAACTCTACGCTCATTTTTAATGTCATAAAATTTACTACTGCATTTTTTACACCTGTGGTCTTTTTTGCTGCATCCTCCATTTTATTTGCACAATTTGCACAGTCTACCTCAATTTTATATGTCTTTTTCATACTCTGGTTCTCCTTTTCCTCTTATAATTAAACGTTTATTTAATCGTTTAATTATAATATACACTTTTTTACCAATATTGCAATCCTTTTTCCTACAATTCTTCCAATTGGGCGAAATATTATTCCAATTGGAGCAAATCTATGTTATGCCAAATTACCTAACAAGGAAATTTGGCGGAACTCTATTTCTAAGTTTTCGCATTTTATTGTATAATGGAACTTGTCAAAACACCAAATTAGAATTGGGAGGTGCCTTACTCAATAATCTTAGAAAAATAGATGAAGCACATATTTTAATTTGGCATTTATACTAACTCATGGCAATATCCTTATATCTAGGGTTCAGTTCCTTGCAATAACAATGGATTCTTCGCTTAGATTACTCACAGTATTCGTACCCATTTGAGCCAGCCACATAATATTGTAGCCAACTCTGCAACACAAACCCAATACGTAGGAGCCATAATGCAGTCTACTCATAAAACTTATCTGCCTAGTATTGGGTCGTTTTGTTATAAAAACCCCATATAACAAGAGTAAAGCCTATCTTCTCTCCTTCAAAGCGTCAGCACACCCTCTGATTAATATATTGGGCCACTGTTCTTCCATCTGGCTCTAATACCACTTTTGAAACGGAACCACTAGGGCCATTAAAGCGCCTTCTGGCAATATCCCTAAGCGAGTCTCCCATCAACATAGACTGTAGAAAACTCAATGTAGTGCCATGGGAGATAATCAATATCTTTTCCTCATGGTTGGACACGATCTGTTGATAAAAAGGATATAGGCGACTCCAGAGATCATAATCAGATTCTGCATCCTCAAAAGGCTTATAATCTGGATAATAGCCGTTCTTTTTTGGCCTTTTGTTTGCGTCATACCATTCACGGGACTGCCCGTTTCCCCTGCCCGCGTTCACCTCACGGATAACGTCAGCCACCACATACTGCAGTCTAAGGGTCTTATTGATTTCCTGCGCTGTCTGCAATGCCCTTTTCAAATCGGAAACATACATGGCAAATCCCTTGTCACAGCCTTCCCTTAGCAGCCATTTCCCCACCTCATATGCCTGGCTCTTCCCGATCTGGGTAAGTTCCCAGTCGCCCCAAGCCCCTATCATGCCATTGACATGATGCTGAGACTGCGTATGTTGCACCATAATAATGGTCTTTCTTTTTTTCTTTCCAAAAAATTCCCTAATAACCTCTTCTGCGCACTGGCGCCCAAACCATCCCTCTCCTGGGTCCTCTTTAGGATAGAGGCGGTGCATGTCTTCTTTTTCCGTTTCCGTCAATTCCGAGAAATCCTCTATCTCCCTATCCTCTAGCACTCCTACCAACTTATGGTCGCCGTCATTACGTTTAAAAATGCCAATAATTTTTACCCTAACCTCATCTCCAAGCCGATAATCCTTATCAGTCATAACATAGACATCCAGATGCTCACAGGGAGGCGTCCCAGATTCCTTTATCCAGCCATAGGGCTGGCGGACATTCCTTTCATAAGAAAGGCTTTTCACATTCTTTTCCACAAAGGAATCTGTCTGCGCAATATATTTCATCCGTTTTGGTTCATGATAAGTCTGTTCTATTTTTACAGTATAAATCATTGTTGTTTCGTAATACAGCATATACGTCCCTCCAAACCTCGATTGTAGTTTAATGATTTTTAATGCCAATGCAAGAATTACATCACTTAACTCCTTTTGGCTGTAATACAATTCATATCCATTTAATGCTAGAAACACCAACATAACATGCGTACCAAGTCTTTTGTTTCCGTCCAGCATTGCATGGTTTTTTACCAATCCAAAACAAAGCCGTGCTGCCTTTGCCTGAATACTTGGATAAAGCTCCTTTCCATCAAATGACTGAAACGGATTATTTAACGCCATATCCAACATTCCTTCGTCACGAATACCATCACTTCCTCCAGTGGCTTTTATTAAGTTTGCATGGAGTTTTAGTACCTGTTCTTTGCTTAACACAATCATTTTGCAAGAACCTCATATGCTTCCATATTTTGTTTTATTAACCGTTCAGATATTGCAAAGACATCTTCATTGCTGGCAACTTTTTCTTTTTCCGCTTTACTGAAATCAATGACCAAATATCTGGGCACATTATTTTTCAAAATAACCGCCGTTCCATGTTCATCAACTATTTTGGCTACTTTTGAAAAATTTTGATTTGCTTCAGTAATTGAAACCATTGTGTTTGTATCTATTGTCATTCTATATGCACCTCACTTCCACTTACATTATATACAAATTCTAGCTAAAAAACAACCTATCTCATTTTTTAATTGTTGTATAATAAAAATTAACCCTTGTAAAATACCCATAAGGGCAAAAACAAGGGAAAATACATAGCAATTCACTAATTGAGGCAAAACAATACCTGTTAAGTTGTTACCTGTGTAATCTCTTTGTATTTACAAAAAGACGCCTAACAAAATGCTGTAGCATAGAACACTTATAATAGAAAAGATTGTAGAAAATCCAAAGCTTACTATTAAGGAACTAGAACAGCTTGCAGAACCACAAATGGTTTAAACTTCTTCTAAATATAATGAAACTATAATTACCTAAACAGCAATGCCATTCATTCTCTAATGGTTTTCCTACATGCCATACTTTGATACTTTAACTCTGCCAATTCCCAATCTTCTAAAGTATCAATATCTTGTATTTCCATCTCTGGCAAAATAATCGCCTTCGTTTTTTCTGGTACTAATGTTTTTGTCTGCAAAAATACCTTTGTTTTTATACAATAAAACTGCCCGCTATCATGATACATAGTTTCAATATCCTGTGACCGTTTCTTTACATATTCTGGATAACTATATTCTAAAAACCCATTCCTTATATACATTCCCCTCATAGGTGGAAATGAAAATGCAGTTACTGGAATAACAGAATCCACTTCTTTATTATCCAAAAGCCTCATTGCCATCTCTAACTTTTCTGCTGTTACAAATGGTGCCGTTGGATAAATACAACACAGCTTATCAAAAGAAACTCCCAGCTTTTTATATTCAAACAACACTTCTATTAATACATCTGATGTGGTGGCATAATCGCCTGATGTGGCTAAACTTCTAAGAAAAGGGACTTTAGCCCCATAAGCCTCTGCTATATCTGCAATCTCCCTACTATCTGTTGATACCATAACCTCGTCAAATAAATTGCAAGAAAGAGCCGCTTGAATCGAATAAGACAGAATTGGTTTTCCACAGAATTCCCGGATATTTTTTTTTGGAACCCGTTTGCTTCCTCCTCTTGCTGTTATAATTGCAATACTTTTTTTATCCATTTTTCTATACCACCTTTTTGACTCACTATTTATTTCTCCTATGGCGTGCTTTTTTTATTATAGGGTAGCACAAAGCCATTAAAATAGGGGCTTTTGATACCAAATAATGAAAACATTTTCCTTTCCGGTTACTTATTTCCATATAATATTTATTTTTATTCCAATTTGGAAATTCTTTTCTTAAATCTATTATTACTTGCCTCATTTTCAGTAAAGGCCGTTGGTCAAATTGCTCTTGGTAAATCCAATAAGTATTAAACGCATAACGGAAAGTATAAATATATTCCCATGCCTGATAATATTTATTATAAAATCCCAGCTTTTTTACGTCTGTAAGTAACTTTTTTTCAATTTCTACCCTATCAAAATGGTAGCTGACATTTCTTTTATGTACAGTTGAAACAGAATTCTGCCTGTAATAATATTTTATTTCAGGCAAAAAAGCTACTTTTTTTAAAAAACATTTTATTAAAGAAGACCAATAATTATCCTCATATTTTAAATGTTCTGGAAATATAATCCCACTTTCTTCCACCATACTCTTTTTCCATAACCCACAACATATTCCGCCTACAGGATATGCGATTAAATCCATTCTTCCTTTATCATCCAGTATCTTACCATCTAATGCAAGCAGCTTTTTATTCCACTGAATTAGCGGAATACCCCCCCCCGATCGCATCTAAACCACTATTTTCACCAATAACAGCATATTGTATAAAAACAGCGTCTGCACCTGTCTCTTGTGCTTTTTTATATAATTGCGCATACATATCTGGCATTACTAAATCATCACTGTCTACAAACCCAATATACTCCCCGCAAGCCGCTGCTATCCCTAAATTCCTAGCCCCTCCCTGGCATAGGTTCTTTTTTGAATCAATTACCTTTATTTGCTTATTTGTCTTTGCATTTCTTTCTAAAATCTCCAAAGAATGATCCGTAGACGCATCATTAATAAAAATATATTCTATATTTTTCATTGTCTGGCACAATAAACTATCGATACACATTTGAAGAAATTTTTCTACATTATATACGGGAACAATAATACTTATTGCAACTTTATCTTCTTGCATTTTACCCTCCTGCCAATTTATTGAAAAAATAGAATGAATTCCTCTGCAATTCTTTTTGCCCCATTACCATCCAATAAATCCTGCATTTTATTGGAACACTCTTTCCGTAATGCAAAATCTTGGTTATATTTTTCAAGAATAGATGCTATTTTTTTATAAATATTTGTTGTCCTAATATCACCTGCATACTCCATTAAACCTTCTTTTTGAAATTGCAGAACATTTTCCAATTGATTATCTGCAAAACTATACGATATGGCAGGCGTCCCACACGCACATAATTCATATAATGTCATTCCTCCGGCAGAAATTGCCATATCTGCCTGTTTCATATATTCTTCTATATTATCTACCGCTTTATGGATATAGATATTTTTTTCTGCTTGGTATTTCCTACATAATGCTTTATAATCCTTATAATATCTCCCACATACCACATCTATCCTTTTATACCTTCCTCTTTCTATTTCTCCTAAGATTCCTTCTAATATTTGATACTGGTCGGTTCCTCCAGAAAGAAGCAATATATTTTCTATTTTTTCTTTTACCTCTTTTTTTGTACAATGTTGGAATACTTTTCTTAATGGGGCATATTTTGTCCCCAACAATAACTTTGTCTTTTTATAATGTTCTATATAACCAAAGCTTTCCCAATAAATAGCATAACAAACTAACATATGCACCGGATAAAAAAATGTACCTAAATCATCTATATAAGCTGTTTTTATATGCTCTGACAAGGTTTCCAAGTAATGTTTTGTCACCATATAACTGTCAATAAATATTCCTTTTATGTTTTCCCTATTTACTACTTCTAATAAAAAATCGATTTCCTGATCCATATTATCCCATTCTGTGCCAAGTATAATTGTATGGAAACCTTTTTCTTTTACAAAGCTTTCTGCCTGCCTATCAGCTAGGATAAATGTTGTATCTTCATTTAGTTCCCTTGCCGCATCAGCAATCGCAAGACATCTCATTACATGCCCTGTTGCTATTTTATTATTCATGTCTGTCCGTATATACAACATTTTCTTTCCCCTGCTTATTTTCTTCTAGTATTTACAATTATAACTTATGATCCAATCTGGCCCCATCTCTTTTATCTGCTCTAGTTGCAGATATTCGCTATAAAGATATACGCTTGTACTTTTAGATAACCAATTATATAACTCTAACGAATTTATATTATTTTTCAGCAATAATACCTTTTTCTCCACCCCCCCCCCGGGATATTCTACACAATGCTCTACTCTATTTTCTTGATATTTTTCTAGGTTATTGGAATATAATTCTGCTTCAAAAACTTGATACTTTTCTATATAGCCCATATCCATTAAAGCTTTTTTAGAAGCTATATTATCTGGCTTTACCTTTGCAATTAATTTCTTTACCTGTGGAAAATCCTGTTTTACCTGCTTATATAATAATTCCAGCATTACTTTTGCATATCCCATACACCGTTTTTCTATACAAACACTATAACTAATTTCTGCCTGTTCCCCATTTGTTACTACCCGTACCTGCCCGATTACTTGATTTTTATCTATATAAATATATTGCTTACTGTTTTTATTAAGTAAAAGATTTTTATACCACTCCTTATGTTCTTCATAAGCAATCATATCTGTAGTAAACGAATTTTTCCTAACTGCAGGTTCATTTGCCCACTGAAAGATTAAATCCATATCTTTTTCATCTGCCTGCCTTAAATATCCATCCATTTTATCCTTCCCCTATCATGCCAAACTGTAAAGGCATTCCTCTTTCTATATCTACCTGTGCTTTTTTACCCAAAATATCTGGATAATATTTGGGCAGTAATCCATACCCTGGACGTATTACCCGCACATTTTGTTCCGTAAATAGCTCTCCTTTTTTTATATTTTCCACACAAAAAATAGAACGCCGGAATACCACATTTTCCTTTTCTTGTTTAGCAGTACCATATTTTACCCTGCCTATTGCCCTTTCTGCCTGGCGGATATCAAGTACCATCTGTTTAAATTCCAACGGGTTCATGGAAAAGGAAGCATCTGGGTTTTCCAGTTCCCTTCCAAGGCAAAAATGCTTTTCTATTACTTTTGCCCCTAATGCAACTGCTGTTATAGCGCCAACAGAACCCATCGAATGATCTGACAGGCCTACAGGGACTTGAAAAGTATCTGCCATATTTTGCATAGCTTTTAAATTCATTTCTTCCGTAATGGCTGGATATGCGCTAGCACACCGCAATAACACTAATTGACTATTCCCTTGCCTGTGTATGGCACAAACAGCTTCCTCAATTTCCGCAAGGGAAGCCATCCCTGTAGACATAATAATCGGTTTTCCTTTTGATGCAATATACTCAATAAGAGGAATGTCTATTATTTCAAAAGAGGCAATTTTATAAAATTCAATGCCTATTTCCTCTAAAAAATCTACAGACGTCTTATCAAATGGGGTAGAAAAAAAACCAATCCCTATTTTTTCCGCCTCCTGCTTTAATTCTACATGCCATTCCCATGGTGTATATGCTTTTTTATATAGCTGGTATAGATTCTCTCCTTTCCATGTCCCCGATCTAATTTGGAAATAAGGATTATTACAATCTATTGTCATGGTATCTGGCGTATAAGTTTGGATTTTAATACAATCTGCCCCTGCCTCTTTTGCTGCATAGATAATTTCCTTTGCATTTACTAAATTTCCAGCATGGTTTGCTGACATTTCTGCTATAATATATACTTTATCTTTTATTTTTTTATATAAATCCATAGCTACTCTTCTTTCTGCTTGTTAAACCTATGTTTATCCATACATTACCTTTTTTTATAATATGCTATTACCTTTTTTACTGCATAGATAACATCTTCTACATCCTGGTTGTCCATCTTAGGATATAATGGAATACTTATAATTCCCCTATAAACCTCCTCGGCATTTGGGCAAATTCCTTTTTCATAACCTAATTTTTTATAATATGGAAACCAATATACTGGAATATAATGTACTTGGCACTGTATATTTTCAGCACTCATTGCGTCAAAAAACTCTCGCCTTGTACAAGATAATTTTTTTAAATTAAGGCGGATAGTATAAAGATGCGGGCATGTATCTGATTCTTTTATTTCTTCTTGTATATTAATTTCTGGTATTTTTGAAAACTCTTGATTGTACATTTTTACAATCTCTTTACGTCTTTTTGCAAACCAGTCCAATTTTTTCATTTGGCTCATAATAAATGCTGCTTGAAAATCTGTAATTCGATAATTATACCCCAATGCTACCTGTTCATAATACCAACTACCTTCATAGGAAGCCTCTTCCATAAGTTCTTTATTATGGGTAATGCCATGCGCATGTGCCAGTACTAATTTCTGGTAAAATTCTTTGTTATTAGTTAGGATTGCCCCTCCTTCCCCTCCCGTAATTGTTTTTACTGGATGAAAACTAAAACATGTCATATCTGCCAAACTTCCTACTTTCTTTCCCTTATACGTAGTAGCTATTGCATGTGCTGCATCTTCTATAAATATCAAATGATATTTTTCACAAATAGCGCGGATTTCATCGTTTTGGACTGATTGCCCTGTAAAATCAACTGCTATAACTGCTTTTGTCCGCCCCGAAATATTATCTTTTATACTTTCTGGATCAATATTATAGGTCTTTGGGTTAATATCTGCAAATACAGGGGTAGCTTTACAATACAAAATGCAGTTTGCGCTTGCTGCAAATGTCAAAGGCGTAGTAATTACTTCATCTCCTTCTTTTAATCCCGCTGCTATACAAGCACAATGGAGTGCCGCTGTCCCATTTGAAACTGCTACAGCATATTTCGCGCCTGTATATTGTGCCAAACATTGTTCCATCTCCTCAACCTTAGGGCCACAAGTAAGATAATCACTACGAAGCACCTCATTCACTGCCTGTATATCCCCTTCATCTACAAATTGGTGCCCATAGAATATTTTTTCTTTACGGACAGGCAAGCCACCGTTTATTGCTAATTTTTCCATACTACTCCTCTTCTAATGATTTATCTATATCTATTTTAAGCAACTTCTTTATATCTTCCACTCCCAGCCAATCTTTATTTGTACCAGAACTATATTCAAACTCAGGCTCTACTAATTTTCCTCCTGGAATCACATCTTTCTTTCCCCACCAATTATAATTGGGGTAAATTATAAAATGTTGTTTATATTCATAGGTATGTACTGCATCTTCTGTTGTAATCATAACTTCATGCAGCTTTTCCCCCTCACGGCTCCCTATCTCTTTCATATTGCAGCCTGGCAACATTGCTTGTGCCAAATCTGTTATTTTAAAAGAAGGAATTTTAGAAATAAAAGTTTCTCCTCCTTTTAATTCTTCCAATGCCTTAATTACTAATTCTACCCCTTGTTCTAAACTAATCCAAAAACGTGTCATGCGGTAATCGGTAATTGGCAATTCCGTTTCCCCATTCCTTATAATATTTTGGAAAAAAGGAATAACAGAACCCCTGCTTCCTGCTACATTCCCATAACGGACTACAGCAAAACGTGTGCCATTTTCACCAGAATAGGCATTAGCAGCTGTAAAAAGTTTATCAGATACTAATTTTGTCCCACCATATAAATTAATGGGATTAACCGCTTTATCCGTTGACAGTGCTACCACTTTTTCTACATTACTGTCTAAAGAAGCTGTAATTACATTCATTGCTCCATTTACATTTGTTTTAATTGCTTCATTTGGGTTATACTCACAAGCAGGCACCTGTTTTAAAGCTGCTGCATGTATCACATAGTCCACATTCCGCATTGCCATCTTTAATCTAGCTTCATCCCTAATATCACCAATAAAAAACCTAAGAATATCCTGATATTCCTTAAATTCATTATTCATAATAAATTGCTTGAATTCATCTCTAGAATAAATAATAATTTTTTTAGGCTTATAATGTGTCAATACATAATGAACAAAATGATGCCCAAAAGAACCTGTCCCTCCTGTTATCAAAATTGTTTTGTTATTCAACATATTTCCTTTCCTCCATGTGTTTTCTTATTGTAAATATTTTTTATTTAAAAAATTGTTTTTCTTTTTATTATTTTCCATAATTCATAACTACCTAACAACGCCCCTAATAGCCACCTAATATACCATTTATTTGCCAATATATAAAATAAAGCCATACCTATGCCAATAACTATAACCCCTGGGATAAATACTGTTAATTTTAAATGATAAGCTTGTTCCTTTATATGCGCTGCAATCTGATAATGAAAAATAAAAAGGGCTCCATACGATAAAGCCGTTGCTATTGCTGCCCCATACATCCCCCATTGTGGAATCATAACCCAATTAAGAAAAATATTTACCATTGCTGCCTCTAAAGTACCTATAGCTATAATCTTTGTTTTTTTATGAAAGAACTCAAAATTAACTGGAAATTGATACATAAACGTAAAATAAACAGAAAGCACTATAATCGGAATACTGTCTATGCCACTCCAAAATTCTTTTCCAGCCAAAATATATCCTACTTCCCTGGATAAAAGTAAAAAACCAAAAGTAATTATTGTAAATAATTCTATATAATTCTTACACTTCTTGTTTAATACCTTCCAATTCTTCGTATCTACATCATCATAATAAAATGGGCACCAAGATGTATTTAGTGCATGTAATATCGTTGACATAACACCTGAAAAAGTATAATAAATACTATAAATACCTATTTCTGTATCCGAAATCCCCATATACCTCATCATAACCCTGTCAGATTGTGTAAGAATATTATGTGCAAGAGTATGAAATACTGTTGGTAATCCTACTATAAGTGCAAATTGGCAATACTCTTTTTTTATCCCTATTGGTTTTTTTAAATAAATTGTACACCAAACAATCCCTGCCGCCACTATATAAGAAACCAAGCTTCCAAAAACACGGCCCATAAACTTATGATTATCTGGGAATTTTAAAATCAGCACAATAGATAATACAACAGAGCATATGGAAAGCATAATAGAAAGTATAAAATTCTTGCCTGCCTCTTTTTCATAAATATATACTCCCTGGGCAAACCCAATAATAAAATGGGAAAATGCTGATGCAAACAGTAAAATAATAATCCAAGGACTATAGCCTAACAAAATAGATAATGGTTTTATAAACAACACTCCAAGTAAACTAATCCCCATACATAATACTGTCCCAAGTAAAAGTATGCTGCTTCTAAATTCATAATACAGTTCACGAAACTGGTACTTTCCTGTTGCTAAAGTACTCCCTACCCCAAATCCCATAATACATGAAAAAATTACACTCCATGAACTAAATACAGAATACTTCCCATACTGTTCTGCACCCAATATTCTAGTAAAAACTGGCGCAGTAAAAAACGTAATCCCCTGCAATAGAATAGTACTACAAATATTCATAAACGTAATTTTATTTATGCTGTTATTATTACTATCCACTTTTTATGCCCATCCTAATTCATAAAAAAATTGGCTGTATGTTAATTCTGGTTCTGTTGGCCCACATAAATAAATTTTTAAAAACTCTAATCTTTCTTTTATACTTCCATCTTCTACTTTACTAAATAAAATTGACAATTCTTCTTTTGAATTAAAATAAATATTTGCTTTTATACCCTTATATATACTTTCTTTGTTATAAATAAAAGCTGGTATTTTCTGAAATACCGCTTCGACAAAACAAGTTGTATTCCTACATACCATAACATCAATATTTTTTTCTAACTCAATAGAAACTGGCTTTTTACTATATATGCCTACTATATTTGACATATCTATTTTTTGTTTATAAATTTCCATTTCCTTTTCATCGCTTGATGGATGTAATTTAATATAAATTTTTCTTTTTGTATTTTTACAAGCTTCAACCACTATATTAATCATCTCTAAATTTTTTTCTATTGCAAACCCATCTAAAAAAATGCCAATCCGTTCTGCCTTTTCTATATTACGTTCTTCTAAAGTTTGTCCAATATACTGATACATTCCTAAAATATGTATTTCCCCTGGGTAATTACCCACTTCCTCTAATAAATCTACACTATACTTACTATAAGCAAGCATATAGTCGCAGCCCCAATTTGATAAATAATATTTCATCTGCTCACTAGCAGCATATAACCCATGCTGCAATACGGCTGTTTTCCTTCCTTGCTTTTGAAAATATTCAGCTAACAACATAGCAGACGGAATTGTTTCCTCCAAAAGCAATAACCCTACTGGCTTACTAGATTTCTTTTTTTCATAATTCCTATACTCTAAAAAATCAATATATGCACTATAAATATTTCTTACTAATATAACCCTTAAATATTTATCTTGTACTACTTTCCTTAATTGCATATCCCAAACAAATGGCAATAACAATGTTTTTATATTTTTCAATGTTATCCCTTCTATTGTTGTCCCAACCATCACTGTTTTATTTTCTAACAAATTTATTACCCTTAAAAAATTTTGGAGATGGTCAGGCCGTCCTGTTACCATAGGCCTAGAACAATAACAAATAACTTTTCCTTCTTTATGTTCTTCTATTTTATTCCGTATTGTAAAACATCTTGCCAATATCATTGCAATGTGTTTCCATATTGTTTCCCTTTTTTCACTTTTTTTAATATAATAAATATGTAATAAGCGGAAACCTAATTTTCCAACATCATAATCTTCTATTTTCTTCAGGCATATTTGACTTAAACTTTCTCTTAATGGATATAATTCTTGGAATGTCATCTTATCCCCCAATTTTTCTTACAATAGATTTTATTTTTGGAAACTTATCTCTTATTGTATAGATTATTTTATTTTTTACGCTAACCTTTTTACTTTTTAAAAACCCTTTTTTTGCCCAAACAATAGTATCCTCTAATATTCTCTTATTTTCTGCCGTCAAAACTTGCGCTGCATAATCAGAATCCTTTTCTACTACCGCTAACATATAACATTGATAACGAAATATTTCTTCCCACTGGCTCCCAGCAGTTACTATTGCGGCTTGCCTCATAGCAGTTTTATAAGCAAATTCTCCATTTACAAAATGTTTATTAGAAGATCCACATGTAATACCCCCTGGCATATAATAATAAAGTTCTCTTGCAAGCGATGCCATTTTCTTTATTTTCATAATACATTCTATTAAAAATACATAATCTTCACATAAAACTAATTGCGTATTGAATTGAATTCCTTTAATAGCCTCTCTACGAAATAATTTATTCCAAATATACCCGCCATGTTTCATAATATATCCCATTATTTTTTCTTTGGTATCATATATAACAATCTTCTCTTTTTGTTTTGGTTTACCATATATCCCACAACCAGCAATCTCTGCATCTTCACTTTCACATATACAAAAAAGTTCTTTTAACATTTCTTTATCCATATAATCATCTGCGTCACAAAAAGAAATATATTCACCCTTTGCCTGCTGTAAACCACTATTCCTAGCTGCTGAAACTCCTTGGTTTGCCCTATGCCTTATAAAAATTATTTTTTCATTTTCTGAAAAATATTCCTTACAAATTTTATATGTCCTATCTGTAGACGCATCATCTATAAGAATAATTTCAATATTTTGGTAACTCTGTCCTAAAATACTATTTACACAACGTACAATTGTATTTTCACAATTAAATATAGGAATAATAACAGAAATCAATTTTTCCTGCCTATCCATAGTAAATCCTTTCTAATTTTTTCATATAAGAATTATAATTTTCCATTACTTTTGCCCTTTGTAATGCTTTATTTGATTTTTCTTTATATAATTTATCATTTTTTAATAATTTCAAGCAAGATAATAGCAACTCTTTCTTATTTTTGCATAAATACCCACATTCATTATTTACTACATCAATTAATCCCCCAACTTGTGTACTAACCACCGGTTTCCCTAAACTTAATGCTTCCATTGCTACTAACCCAAAACCTTCCCAATCAGAAGTAATTAATAAAATCTTTGCATTTTTTAGAATTGGATATGGATTTTCCACAAATCCTAAGAATGAAACATTACTATTAATTCCTAATTCTTCCCTTTTTTGTATTAAAGCAGGATATAACTCGCCATTTCCCATAATACATGCTTTTATTTTGGGAAACTCCTTTACTATTTCTGCTATAATATCTAGAAATACATCTGGCCTTTTCTGCTTCGCCAATCTTCCTATAAAAACAATATGGTATTTTTCACTGTCCATTGGCTTTTCTTTTGCCTTTTCTTCTACGATACTTAAATTAATAGGGTTCCCTACCACGATTTTCTTACATTTTATATACTTTGAAAATACATATTCCCTTTCTATTGCGCCTGAAACATACAATATATCACTATATTTACATGTACTTAAAAAAAATACCCATGTTTTCCAACCATATTTCTTTATCCATGGAGTATTATTATGCAAATGCGAAACTACTCTAATTCCTTGTGAAGATATAGCAGAAATAATGCTGGCTGTATAATCATGTGCATGGATAATATCTGGATTTACTTTTTTAATCACCTTTTT
>ERZ808051.1377-NODE-1377-length-16520-cov-7.141762_pt1 | contig 16520 bp, 14 predicted proteins | sample MGYA00380199_ERZ808051 | MGnify/ENA primary metagenome ERZ808051 (study PRJEB31490, sample SAMN06133391) | mouse gut metagenome | isolation source: J11 | host: mice | place: China: Chengdu | collected 2015-05 ...
GGGGTAGATAGGTGCGGGGTGCAGGCGCGGCGACGCGCACAGCTGACGCACACTAATAGGGCGAGAGCTTAACCAGATGAGGAGGCGCGCATGCCGCGCGCCCGTGTCCGGGCTGCTGTCTTGGCTGTACGGTGTTCGGTTTTGAGGGTGCAAACCATCAAAATATTTTTTGGCCCAGTGGCTCAGTTGGTTAGAGCGCCGCCCTGTCACGGCGGAGGTCGTCGGTTCGAGTCCGATCTGGGTCGTTTCTATGTATGAGATGTATGAAGATAAAATCCTTGCACAGCAGGGATTTTTTTATTCATGACAATAGAAGACTTGCGGAGCGCGGCTTCTATTGTTTATGGGAAGTCTGCTTTTTCTATTGTTTTTCGGCTGTTTTTCCTTTACAATAACCTTGTACCGGTACTGATGGAAGTGGCGGGCAGAGATTGGTTTCGGGCTGTTTGTACCGGAATGCCATGCTGTGGAAAAGATACTTAAGATGTGGCGGCAGCCTTGCAGAAGGTGCATATGGCTTGCGGTTTGTGCGGGAATCATCTATAATGGACTGGTAGAATGCGGCGCGGAGGCGTTTTTGCATAGGATTCCCCAAAGGGGTCTCCATAGAAAAAAGTGTGGTGGAGGTATTGCCGGAGCGTGCAGGCAGAGAAAAAGGAGGGTGTATATGATACGGATCATTACGGATTCAGCGTCTGATATCGTGGACAATGGCAGGGAGGATCTGACGGTTCTGCCTATCAACATAAGGTTTGGCGACGATGAGTTTCAGGACGGGGTGAATCTGACCCATAGGATGTTTTACGAGAAGCTGGTGGAATCCGACGAATTGCCGGTGACCAGTCAGGTGCCGCCCTTTGTCTTTGAGGAGGCCTACGAGGCGGTAAAGGCGCAGGGAGATCAGGCCATTGTGATCACGATATCCTCAAAGCTGTCAGGCACATACCAGAGCGCGGTGCTTGCCGCAGAGGGCTGCGGCGATTCCGTAAGGGTGGTGGACAGCGAAAATGCCAGCATCGGTCAGCGGGCTTTGGTGGAGTATGCTCTGAAGCTGAAAGATGCCGGACTGGATTATGAATCTATTGTTGAACGGCTGGAGGCGCACAAGAACCGCATCCGACTGGTAGCGCTGCTGGATACGCTGGAATATCTGAAGAAGGGCGGCCGTATTTCAAAAACAGCCGCGCTGGCGGGCAATCTGCTTTCCATCAAGCCCGTGATCGCCATTCAGGGAGGCGAGGTGGCGGTTCTGGGAAAGGCCAGAGGCTCGAAGCAGGGGAACAACCTGCTGGCGGAGCAGATTCAGCACGTGGGCGGCATCGATTTCGGAAAGCCATTTGTGCTGGGATATACAGGACTGAGCGATGCGGTGCTGCGCAAATATATAGCCGACAACGAGGCCCTTTGGAAAGGGGAGGTGGAAGCGCTGGACACGGCCAGCGTGGGAGGGGCCATCGGCACCCATATCGGCCCCGGAGCAATCGGAGTGGCTTTTTTCTCGGCGGGAGAGCCGTGAGGGCAGAAGCGGATAGGGATTTTCGTTGGAAAAGCCGTGAGGGCGGAAGCGGATGGGTTTTGCGTCGAGAGAGGTGTGAGGGCCGCAGAAACTGTGGACTTGGAGAGAGATCGGTGTTCTTTTATAGGGAACGTTTTACAGATAAAATCAGGAGTGACATCCGAAAAATCAGGAGGCATAGAGATGGAAGAGATCAATCAGCAGTATTTGACCGGCGAAAGGGCGATGTTTCAGGCACAGAATTGCCATTTTAGTTATTGCACTTTCGCTGAGGGAGAATCTCCCTTAAAGGAGAGCGCCGATCTGGAGATCGACAATACTTTGTTTCGCTGGAAATATCCCTTGTGGTATAGCAAGAATGTGGTCATGAGGGAATGTACCCTTTTTGACATGGCCAGAGCGGGTATCTGGTATACGGACAATATCTCGATTTCCGATACGGTGATCGAAGCGCCCAAGGCTTTTCGGCGCACCAAGGGAATTCGCCTGCAGAATGTGGACATGCCTAATGCGGCGGAGACGCTTTGGAACTGTCAGGACGTTCAGATGGAGAATGTGACAGCCAAGGGAGATTATTTTGCCATGAATACCCGGGGCATCACTGCAAGCAATTTCCGCCTTGTGGGAAACTATAGCTTTGACGGCGGGGCGGATATTGAAATCAGGAATTCCAGACTGCTGTCCAAGGACGCTTTCTGGAATGCGGAGAACGTGACGGTGTACGATTCCTTCATATCCGGTGAGTATCTGGGATGGAATTCCAAGAATATTACCCTGATAAACTGCACCATCGAAAGTCTGCAGGGAATGTGCTACATAGACAATCTGGTAATGAAGAACTGCCGCCTGATCAATACCAATCTGGCCTTCGAGTACTCTCAGGGGGACGTGGAGATCGTGGGCTATGTGGACAGCGTGTTCAACCCCAAGGGAGGCATCATCCGGGCAGACAGAATCGGTGAACTGATCATGGACGGACGGAAGGTAAAGATCGACCAGACGAAAATTGAGGCAGGGGAAATACTGAAGACATCCGATCATGCCGCATGGGAGAAATAACAAGGGGAGCAGATCCTGCATATGCGGAACTGGAAACAACAGCAAATGCAGGATGAGCGCACGGAACAAGGGGAGCAGATCCTGCATATGCGGAACTGGAATAGGAGAAATAAAGCAATATGAAATATGATTTTGACAAGCTCACAGACAGAAAAGGAGTGGGATCCCTGAAATGGGATGTGCCGGAGGGGGAGCTGCCTATGTGGGTGGCGGACATGGACTTCGAGGCGGCACCGGAGATTGTGGAGGCGTTGAGAGCCAGAGTAGATCACGGTATTTTCGGCTATTCGGTGGTGACAGAGGACTGGTATCAGGCCTATCAGGGCTGGTGGGGCCGCCGCCATCAGCTGGAGATAGAGAAGGACTGGCTGGTATTCTGCACTGGGGTGGTTCCCGCCATATCCAGCGCCGTGCGCAAGCTTACCACCGTAGGGGAAAATGTCCTTATACAGACGCCGGTATACAATATTTTCTTTAATTCCATAGGCAACAATGGACGCAAAATTTTGGAGAGTCCCCTGATATATGACGGGGTGGAGTACTCTATTGACTTTGAGGACTTGGAGAAGAAGCTGGCGGATCCTCAGACTACGATGATGTTCTTGTGCAATCCTCACAATCCCGTAGGCAAGATCTGGGATAGGGAGACATTGGCCCGCATCGGCCAGCTCTGCGCAAAACATCATGTGGTGGTGCTGGCCGATGAGATCCACTGCGATCTGACGGATCCGGGCTGCGAGTATGTGCCTTTTGCCTCCGTATCGGATGTCTGCAGGGAAAACAGCATTACCTGCATTGCCCCTACCAAGACCTTCAATGTGGCGGGGCTGCAGACGGCGGCGGTGATGGTGCCGAATCCCGTGCTGCGTCACAAGCTGAATAGGGGACTGAACACGGACGAGGTTGCGGAACCCAATGCCTTTGCCGTGGGAGGAGCCGTGGCAGCTTTTGGCCGGGGAGAGGACTGGCTGGAGGAGCTTCGTGCCTATCTTGCCGACAACAAGCGTCAGGTCAGGAGCTTTATGGAAGAGAGGCTGCCGGAAATCAAGGTGGTTCCCTCTCAGGCAACCTACCTTCTGTGGCTGGACTGCAGCAGGATCACAGAGGACGCGGGAGAGCTGACGAGGTTCATTCGTCAGGACAGCGGTCTCTACCTCACGGAGGGAGAGGAATACGGCGCCTGCGGAAAACGGTTCATCCGGATGAATCCCGCTTGTCCCAGACAGAGGCTGTTGGAGGGGCTGGAGCGTCTGGAGCGGAGCGTGAGGAAGTATTGCAGCGCGGGGAAGGCATAACCCTGAAAGCATGTGGACAGATTGGCACAGAGAAAGACGGGGTAGAGACTGATTGGTTCCGAACATCCAACAAAAGTTGGGCCATAGGAGCGAACAGAAGTCTTGTGCTGTGACAGGGGTGGACCCGCAAGAGTTTTGACAAGAGTTTTTGGTATCAAAAAGATGAGGGAGAAATGGAGGAGCTAGTGAGATGAAATGTGTGGTGTGCGGAGAGGAATTGGCTGAGAATGCGCTGCTGTGTCCCCGGTGCGGAAGTGTCGTAAGGAGGGAAGACGTTGTTCGGCAGCAGGCGGCCAGCAGGCAGCTGACGAAGAAGGAGTTCTTTGAACTGCCCGGAATGAAGACGTATAGGAATAATATCAGAAGCTGTGGGGTGGTATTGTATCTGTGTGCCGCAATGACGGTTCTCATGGCGCTTTTTGAGTGGGGGGAGACCAGCGCTATGGCAAACGGACTGACGAGGCAGATTATAACCAGCGTTCCGCCGTCGCTTATGAGCGGCATTGTTACCACAATACTCAGTTTTCTGATACGGTTCGACCGGATCATTGCGGCGGCGCTTCTGGTGGGGCTGGGCATATGGATTCAGCTGGGGAAGAGCAGAGTAGCCGCTCTGCTTACCTTGATTTACGGGTCTTACAGCATGATCATCGGGAGTCTGGAGTTCGGCCGGCTGCAGGGATGGTGGGTACCGGTGATAGGAGGCTTCGGGGTTTTCTACACATTCAAGCTCCATGGGCTATGGGGAAAATACCGCAGAAGCGGCACATTGCCGCCGGGAGCCCTTGAGGGGAAATAACAGAATAGAACGCCGCGGCGTAAGTTTGACCGGAGCATCGTCCCGTTTTTGTGAACGGGGCCGATGCTCCGGCTTTTTTGAGCTGCAATTCTGGTATGAGAAGAGCCAAGGGAAGGAAGCGGCGCTATAAGATTCTCTCCAGTTCTTTCAGGTATTGATACCGTTCCAGCGCTTGTTCCTTAGCCATCCGGAACAGCTCTTGCGCGCGTTCCGGATGGCGGCGTTTCAGTACATCGTAGCGGATTTCACCGTCAAGAAATTCTTCGTAGTCCAGAGAGGGCTCGCCGCTGTCCAGTATAAAAGGAGCTTTTCCCTGCTCTTTCAGGGCGGGATTGAAGCGGAATAGGTGATAATATCCCGCATCCACGGCTTTTTTTGCCTCATGGGGGGTGGAACCCAGCCCCGCCCGGAGGCCATGGGCAATGCAGGTGGCGTAAGCGATGACGAGGGAGGGACCCGGATAGGCCGCGGCCTCGGTAAAGGCCTTGACCGTCTGATTCATGTCGGCGCCCATGGCGATCTGGGCCACGTAGACGTTTCCGTAGGTCATGGCCATGGCGGCAAGATCTTTTTTGCGTGTTTTTTTGCCTTTTACGGCAAATTTTGCGGTGGAACCGGTGGGTGTGGCCTTGGAGGCCTGACCGCCGGTGTTGGAATAGACCTCCGTGTCCAGAACCAGAATGTTGATGTTTCTGCCGCTGGCCAAAACATGATCCAGACCGGAAAAGCCGATGTCGTAAGCCCATCCGTCGCCTCCGATGACCCATTGGACGGCGGAGGGGGAGACATTCTCCGAGGAAGGGGTATCTGCGCCCTCCCGGCTGTGTGTCGGGGGAAACGGATCCGTGCCGTCTTGGGCTATATTGGCCCCGTTGCCGCGCAGGGCCGCGGCCTCCTGAGCCATCAGCATACCGAAGCCGAACTCTGCGGCATCCTCGAACAGAGAGTTGGACCATGCGGGGCCCCGGCCGTCAGCGTCAAGAGCATAGGCGCAGGAGGGGGCGGAATTGCCCCAGATAGAGCTGCAGCCCGTGGCGTTTGCGATATACATGCGGGGGCCGAACAGCTGGGTCAGCAGCTTTACATAGGCGGTTTCTCCGCAGCCTGCGCAGGCGCCGGAAAATTCCATCAAAGGACGCAGGAACTGACTTCCTTTGGGGGTGTTCGGAGGGAACTGCTTGGCGGCCTCCTTGCAGGGCAGCAGAGGCTTGCAGTAATCAAAAACATTCTGGCATTTGTCAAAGGCGGTATTGCCGAAGGGGGAGGGCGTCTTTGCGGATAGCCCGGCGCTGTCCTGCGGGTCGGGGACAGTGAGCTCGCTGACGGGGGTCATTTCCAGCGCCTTCTTCCCCTGCTTTCCGGGGCAGACGGCGGCGCAGGTGCCGCAGCCGGTGCAGTCCGAGGGGGACAGCGTAATTGCGAACAAGCGGTCGTCCACTCCGAACATGGGAATGGTTTTCAGCCCCTCCGGGGCATTTGCAAGGACTTCCTCAGCCAAGACGGCCGGCCGTATCACCCCATGGGGACAGAAGAAGGAGCAGCGGGCGCACTGGATACAGTTTTCGGGCTTCCACACGGGAATTTCCGTAGCCACGGCTCTTCTTTCGTGGGCCGTGCTTCCCGGCGGCGTGTATCCGTCCGCATAGGGGAGAAACGCTGAAACGGGCAGTTCGTCGCCTCTCTGGTCGGTGACGGGCTGCTGGATTTTTTTTACGAATTCCATCATTTCAAGACGGTCCCAAAGAGGGGCGTTGTCCAATGGATCCTGAGAATGGGACGGGACATGAGAGGCTGTGTGTACGCAGGCACTGCTGTGGGTATTTTCCCCCATGCAGGAGGTGCAGGAATGGTGTTCCCGCTTATTTTGCCCTGCCTCACAGGGAATGTCCTGCCAGTCTTGGGGCACGGCAATTTCCGTCACCTCCTCGAAGCCCCGGTGGATGGCCTCCCTATTCATCTCCAGAATCTTGCCGCCGCTCTTTCCATAACTCTTTTCCGCAGCCTGATTCATCCATAGCTTTGCATCCTCCGGGGGCAGCAGCTTTGACACGGCAAAGAAGGCGGCCTGCAGAATGGTGCTGATCTTGCCGTTGAGGCCGATTTCCTTGCCGATTTTCAGGGCGTCTATCACATAGAAACGAATGTGCTGCTTGGCGAGAAAGGCCTTTACGGCATCGGGAAGATAGCCTTCCAGCTCCTGCGCTCCATAGCCGCAATTCAAGAGGAAGATGCCGTTTTCTTTAAGCTCCTGCACCATGTTGTATTTGTGGAGGTACACCGGATTATGGCATGCCACGAAGTCGGCCTCATGTATCAGGTAGGTGCTGCGTATGGGGCTTTTTCCAAAGCGAAGATGGGAGACGGTCAGGCCTCTCGACTTCTTGGAATCATATTCAAAATATCCCTGAGCAGTCATGTCGGTGTGGCTGCCGATGATCTTGATGGCATTCTTGGTGGCGCTGACAGTACCGTCTCCTCCCAGACCCCAGAATTTGCAGGAAACAATGTCCGCCGCCGCAGTTTTGCGGATGGGGGGCGTATCCAAGGACAGACAAGTCACGTCGTCCCGGATGCCCAGAGTAAAGAAGGGCTTGGCATGATTTGCATAAACCGCCGCAATCTGGGCGGGAGTGGTATCCTTGGAGCTTAGGCCGTAGCGGCCGGAGAATAGATAAATGGATCCATGGGAAACCATGCCGTCCTGAACGGCTACGGATAGAGCGGGAATTCCGCACTGGGCCAGCGCTGCCGCCACATCCAGATATAAGGGCTCGCCGGGAGCGCCCGGCTCCTTTGTCCGATCCAGCACGGTGATCTGCCTGAGGGTTCCGGGCAGCTTCTGAACCAGATGGACACTGCTGAAGGGGCGGTAGAGATGGACGTTTACAAGGCCGTATTTTTTGTCAGGCACACTGTCCAGATATTCCTTTATACATTCGCATACGCTTCCCATGGCTATGATCACATGTTCTGCATCAGGAGCGCCGTAATAGTCAAAGAGCCCGTAGGAGGTTCCCAGCTTTTTATTGATCTTTGCCAGCTGCTTTTCCACTATTGCAGGCAGGGCCTGATAATATGGGTTGGAGGCCTCTCTGGCTTGGAAAAAGATGTCCGGATTCTGGGCGGAGCCGTAGACCCTTCCGTGGCTGGGATGCAGGCTGCGCTCCCGGAAGCTTTCCACCGCCGCCATATCCAGCATGGCTTTTAAGCTTTCGTAGTCCCAGACTTTTATTTTGTGCAGCTCGTGGGAGGTGCGGAAACCGTCAAAGAAGTTGACAAAGGGGACTCTGCCTTCAATAGCGGAGAGATGGGCCGCGGGGGACAGATCCATGACCTCCTGAACGCTGGACTGGCAAAAAATGGCAGCGCCGGTCTGCCTGCAGGCGTAGACATCGGAATGGTCTCCGAAGATGGAAAGGGCGTGAGTGGCGATGGATCTGGCAGCCACGTGGATGACGCCGGGCAGCAGTTCTCCGGCCATGCGGTAGAGATTGGGCAGCATGAGGAGCAGTCCCTGAGAGGCCGTGAAGGTGACGGCCAGAGAGCCTGCCAGCAGCGCTCCGTGAACCGCGGCTGCCGCACCGGCCTCAGACTGCAGCTGGGAGACTATAAGAGGGCTGCCGAAGATGTTTTTCAGTCCGTTTTCCGCCCATTCGTGACAGAGCTCGGCCATGGGGGAGGAAGGGGTGATGGGATAGATGGCGGCGGCTTCGCTGTAGGCGTAGGCTACGTGGGCAGCCGCCTGACAGCCGTCCATGGTCTGGGCAGGGCGGGAATCCTGCAGGGAGGGCTGAGAGTCTGTTGCCTGAGTGGTTTTGGTATCAGTAAAATTCATAAAGACCTCCTGAAGTGGAAGTTTGAAAAAAGTTCCTTTCAAACATGAATGTAATATGGCTGCACCGGATTTCAAGAATCCGGTGAATTTGCGCGTCATGAGCCATATTCATTTTCTCCAGAAGGTCTTTGCATTATGCGGTCTATCTTAAAAATCCGTTTACGATCTGGGCCTCCGCCTCCGCTTCGGTGAGGCCTAAGGTCATAAGTTTTGTGATCTGCTCCCCGGCGATCTTGCCGATGGCGGCCTCATGGATCAGCTCGGCATCCAGATCGTCGGCGGTTATTTCCGGAATTGCGCTGATCTTCGCACGGTCCATGATAATGCCGTCGCACTCCGAATGGCCCTTGCAGCGGTTGTTGCCGTTGATCTTGGAGAGAAAGAGCTGGGTGGAATCGTCTCTGGCCACGGAGCGGGAGATGATGTTGGCGCTGGAATCCTGACCGTCCAGATCCACCTGAAAGGAGGTCTGGGCAGTCTGGGTTCCATGCGTCATGAGCTTTTCGGTGACTATAATCTTGGCGCCGTCCGCCAGCTTTGCCTTGGTGAGCCTCTTGGTGGAATCCACGCCCTTGATCTGTACCGTCTCCATCTCCATGAAGCTGTTTTCGCCTACCTCTACCACGGTCTCGGGGTTCATGATCCGGCTGCCCCGGCCATCCCCGCTGCCGTAATGCTTTTCCACGTATTTCACATGGGAGTTTCTGCCTATGAAAAAGGAATGCACGCCATCGTGTCGGCTGTCGTCGTCACCGCTGTTGTGGATGCCGCAGCCAGCCACGATGGTCACGTCGCAGTCATCCCCTACATAGAAGTCATTGTAGACCATCTCCGTCAGGCCGCTTTGGCTTAGAACCACGGGGATATGCACGCTTTCCTTCTTGGTGCCGGGTTTGATGACAATGTCGATGCCCTGCTTGTCGGTCTTGGTTACAATGTCGATGTGGGCGGTGGTGGAGCGGTCCACGCTCTGTCCGTTGGCACGGATATTATAAGCTCCGGCGGGCATCTCATGGAGTCCCGCCACCTGCTCCAGCAGGTTTTTCTGTATTTGATCCATCATATTGACCTCGATTCATGAAATAATGTCAAAACGGAAGGACATCAGCAAATGTATCGTCTTCCGGTTCCATATGCGCCGGAGCGCACGAAAAATGGAGCAGCCTATCTCCTTTCCGGAGCGCACGAAACATGGCGCAGCATGTCTTCTTTCCGCGGCGGCAGCTTCTGCGCGTGCGGAAGGAGAGAAGCCTACTGATAGAATTTGCACCCTTCGGTGCCCTTGAGCAGCTCCGGCAGAATTTCCTCCCGGCGGCCTCTGGCCTGCAGGGTGCCGTCCTTCAAAACTATAATTTCGTCTGCAATATTCAGAATGCGCTCCTGATGGGAGATGATGATCAGGGAATTTTCGCTTTCCTTATGCATTTCCTCAAAAACTTGTATTAAATTGTTGAAGCTCCAGAGGTCGATGCCCGCCTCAGGCTCGTCAAAGACGGAAAGGGGGGTGTTGCGGGCGATGATGGTGGCGATTTCGATCCGCTTCAACTCACCGCCGGACAAGCTGCCGTCCACGTCCCGGTTGATATAGTCTCTGGCGCACAGTCCCACCTTGGAAAGATAATCGCAGGCTCCGGCCAGCTTGACCTTGTTGCCCGCCGCAAGGGTGATCAGGTCCTTGACCTTGATGCCCTTGAAGCGCACCGGCTGCTGGAAGGCGAAGCTGATGCCCAGATTTGCCCTCTCCGAGATGTTCATTTCCGTGATATCCGTGCCGTTGTAGAGTATCCTGCCGGAGGTTGGCCGTTCGATTCCCATGATCAGCTTCGCCAGAGTGGATTTACCTCCTCCGTTGGGGCCGGTAATGGCGATGAAGGCGTGGTCTCCAAAGGTCAGGTTAATGTCTTTGATGATCTCTTTGTGCTTTTCGGCATCGCCGGATACCTCAAAGCAGAGATTCTGCAGTTCAAGCATATGCATCCTCCTATGTATCATGATAGTGGAATACGGGTATGCGGTTCACGCTCTCTGAACCGTTACCTTAGTAGTATAGCACAGAAATTCAAAAAACTATACTTTTTTTTGAAGGCTGCAGGGAAAAGGGCAAAAATAGTTGCAGCGCAAAAATCCAAAAAATCCCTTGACTTTTTATCCGAATAAGGGTATTATATATATTGTTGCAGGAAAAAGTGCAGCAAATGTGCGTTTAGCTCAGCTGGATAGAGCGTTTGGCTACGGACCAAAAGGTCGGGGGTTCGAATCCTCTAACGCACGTATCGCATAGGCGGAGAGGAAGGAACTGGGGAGACCCGGTTCCTTTTGTCATTGTGCCATGGTTCATTTGTGCTTTGCAGGGGCATGATATAATAGGTAGAGAATTTATGTCCCTGACGAAGGGGAACACGGAAATGAGTTTAGCATATGTTTAGCGGAAGTTTATGAAGAAATGATTGATTTTAAAGAAGAAAGAAAGTATAATGTGCAGGTAGATTGCTGATTGCAGGCGTATTTTTGAAATCCGGAGCAGAATGACAACGGGCAGTGGTCTGGGCGGTGAAGGTGACATGGAACAGAAAGAAGAGAGCCGGCGTTTTTGCAGGAGATGCCTGACCCGGGATATGGCGGATCAAAAGGAGTATTTTCGCACGCTTCGGGAGTATATAGAGAATCTGGACGCAGACATAAAGGCCCCGGAGGGGCTATACGAGGAGCGGCTGGGGGTCTGCAAAGAATGCGACCTGCTTCTGGACGGGATGTGCCGCAGCTGCGGCTGCTATGTGGAGCTGCGGGCGGCGCTTGAAAAAAACGCTTGTCCGTGGAAGAAGTGGTAGTGCGCCTGACTGGGGGACAATGCCGTCAGGCTGGAGAGTGCAGAGGAATCGCTATGACAAAATATCAATTTTTGGACACGCTGCGGACGGCGCTGAACGGCAAGGTGGCGCAGGAGCTGCTTGCGGAAAACATGCGCTATTATGAGGATTACATCAATACGGAGATCCGCAAGGGAAAGAGCGAGGAGGAAGTGCTGAGCGCCTTGGGGGATCCTAGGCTGATCGCCAGAACCATCGTGGAGACAAAGGGCGGCAGCGGGACGTATTTCGAGCAGTCTTTCGGAGGCGGCAGGAGCCGAAGCGGCGGGGAGAGCGTCAGGTCAGGCGGAGGGTACGGCGAAAACCGTCCAAGTCTTTTCTTCCGATTGCCCCTTTGGGTGTGGATAGTGATCTTGCTTGTGGTGGTGGTGCTGGTACTCAGCGTGATTTTTTCCGTCATTGCAGCGGTTCTTCCGGTGCTGCTGCCAATATTGCTGGTGGTGTTTTTGGTGAAGCTGTTTCGGGACGGAACCTAAATCGCAATAAAATTTGAAAAAAGAAGCATATTTTTTTCCCTTTCATCCAATACTACTGCTGTAACCGATAACCAACATGAGAGCCGCCTATGGGCGGCAGGATGTGAGGAAAGAAATGGACAACAATAAGTACAACAACAGCACCAACAATTCCGAGAACTGCAAGAACAGCCAGAACGAGCAGAACCAGAACAGCCAGAACAAGAACAACCAGAACCAGAAGAACCAGAACAGCCAGAACCAGAGCAAGAACCAGAACAATCAGAACAACAATTTCTAAGAGGCTTCTGGCGGTAGGGACACTGCTCCAGTGTCCCTATTTACATATTTGAGAAAGAGCCGCGCATGCGGGCGTGAGGTGGAGAATGCGGAGATTTGAATTGATTGCCCCCTGCCATTTCGGGCTGGAGGCACTGTTGAAAAGGGAGATAGACGATCTGGGGTATGACATTACCGAGGTGGCGGACGGCAGGGTGACTTTCTTGGGGGACGAGGAAGCGCTTTGCAGGGCAAATATTTTTCTTCGCACCGCAGAGAGGATTCTGATAAAGATAGGCAGCTTCCATGCGGAGACCTTTGAAGAGCTTTTTCAGGGAACAAAGGCCCTTCCCTGGGAAGAGTACATACCGGCTGACGGAAGATTCTGGGTAGCCAAGGCCGCCAGCGTCAAATCTCAGCTGTTCAGCCCCTCGGATATTCAGTCCATCATGAAAAAGGCCATGGTGGAATGTATGAAGGAAGTGTACCATGTGGAATGGTTTCCGGAGGACGGGGACAGCTTTCCGGTGCGGGCGTTTTTGATGAAGGACGAGGTGACGGTGGGGCTTGACACCACCGGGGATTCGCTGCATAAAAGAGGATACCGGAAATTGACGGCCAAGGCTCCCATAGCGGAAAATCTGGCGGCGGCGCTGATCATGCTGACGCCGTGGAACGGCAGCCGCATATTGGTGGATCCCTTCTGCGGCAGCGGCACCATACCCATAGAGGCGGCCATGATGGCGGCGAATATGGCTCCGGGGATGCATAGGCATTTCACGGCGGAAGGCTGGGGACATATTGTGGGGGAAGAAGTATGGCGGGACGCCTTTGAGGAGGCGGAGGATCTGGTGGACATGGACGTGGAGCCGGACATTCAGGGCTATGATATAGATGATGACATGGTAAATATTGCCAGAGCCAATGCAAGGCTGGCAGGGGTGGAGAAGCTGATCCATTTCCAGAGGAGGGACGTGGCCCAGCTGAGTCATCCCAAGAAATACGGCTTTCTCATCACCAATCCGCCCTATGGGGAGCGGATGCATGATAGGGAAGAGCTGCCGAAACTGTATGAAACGATCGGAAAAAGGTTCCGTGAACTGGATTCCTGGAGCATGTATCTGATCTCGGCATACGAGAATGCGGAGCGGTACATCGGCCGCAAGGCGGACAAGAATCGGAAGATCTATAACGGCATGATGAAGGCGTACTATTATCAGTATCTGGGTCCGAAGCCGCCGAAGGCGGGCAGGAGCCGTCCATAGACGTTAAAAACAGGTTAGGAAGCGCTTAGGAGGCAGAAGATGAGCAGAATCATATTTGCCACAGGAAACGAGGGCAAGATGCGTGAGATCAGGATGATCATGGCGGACACGGGGATGGAAATCCTTTCCATGAAGGAGGCCGGTGTTCAGGTAGAGGTGGAGGAGAACGGCAAAACCTACGAGGAGAACGCTTTGATCAAAGCAAGAGCGGTGGCGGCGCTTGCCCGGGGGACAGCGCTGGGAAGCCAGAGCGCGGCAGGGGAAGGGACTATAAATGTAAAGAATATCGGATCGATTGCCGGGGACATCGTCTTGGCCGACGATTCCGGGCTGGAGGTGGATTTCCTGAACAAGGAGCCGGGTATCTATTCTGCCAGATATCTGGGGGAAGATACGCCCTATAGCATAAAGAATGCGGATATTATCAGGCGCTTAGAGGGAGTTGAGGAGGAGAAGCGCAGGGCCAGATTTGTGTGCGCCATTGCCGCCGTTTTGCCGGATGGGAAGGAAGCTACGGTTCGGGCGACCATCGAAGGCATTATCGGTTATGGGGAGAAGGGCAGCCATGGATTCGGATACGATCCCATCTTTTATGTGCCGGAGCTTGGGAAATACACCGCAGAGCTGACGGAGGAAGAAAAAAACAAGGTGAGTCATAGAGGAAAGGCCCTTCGTCTAATGAAAGAGGAGCTGAAAAAACTATGAAGGTATTGATCGTCAGCGATACCCATAGAAAAAACGACAATTATTTCAAGGTGCTGGACATACATAAGCCGGATCTGGTGATTCATTGCGGGGATGTGGAGGGCAGCGAGTACGCTCTGTCGGAGGCGGCGGAGTGCCCGGTGCAGATCGTGCTGGGGAACAACGACTTCTTCTCCTACCTTCCCAGAGAGCTTGACCTTAAGATAGAAGGCTTCAAGATCTGGGTCACTCATGGGCATAATTACTATGTCTCCATGGGGAATCAGATTTTGAAGCAGGAGGCGGCGGCAAGAGGGGCGGATATCGTGGTGTATGGGCACACTCATAGGCCGGTAGTGGACAGAAGCGGCGGGGTCATCGCGGTGAATCCCGGAAGCTTATCCTATCCTAGACAGGACGGTCGAAGGCCCTCTTATGTGCTTATGGAGGCGGAAGGAGGGAATGTTCGGTTCGCCATTGAATATCTCTGAACTTGTGAAAATGATTTATGGAAATTTGCGAATCCCTTGACATGGACAAAAGGGTGGAGTATACTTATCAAGTATATCTGAAGTATCGGGGTGTGGCTCAGCTTGGCTAGAGCGCCTGGTTTGGGACCAGGAAGTCGCAGGTTCGAATCCTGTCACCCCGATTTGTTGGTTTTATTAAGAAAAAAGATGGGGCAGGAAAAGGCATTTTTATGTTGATTCCGTGCCCCTTTTTGTTTTCAATTCCCACTTCTACGGCGATAGGAGGGGAGCAACGATCAGGAAGGTTAGAGAATTTAGAAGGTACAAGCAGAGTGCATAGAGCATAAGCGGTAAATACGCCTGATACGATTTTGGGAAATAGATTGAAATGTACCATACGGAGGAGAGTCGGTTCATAATTTCGAGGAACTTATGAAAAGGGTGTGCTGATATTGCCCAATTTAATGACAAAATTTCATGGGGAATTTATTGTAAATAGCGGAAACTTTTTGTATACTAAATATAGCACAAAAAAAGCAGTATATCTTATGCGAGTATACTAAAAAAGGGGTAAAGACTATAAATGAGCAAATTTGAATTTTTACCAAAACTGCTATAAATACTTTAAAACTAAAGACACCATACCTTTTTGGGTGTATACTGTATCTGCTAAGAAAACAATAACCTGCAAAGGATGATGTCTTATAGAAAACAGTATATACCATTCAACGCTACTTTACAACTGCTTTAAGAACTTAAATTTATGCCGTGTCTTTCCCCAGACCGTCATGAAACATATCATGGCCATACTGATATCCGTCTTTTCCCTTGGATATCATGGGAAGACTATCGATTTTGAAAAGTACAGCCCCTGCCACCGTACCACGGTTGCGCATTTCCTTAATAAAGGAAAATGGGATGACGCCATGCTGGAAGACATACTCAAGAGCACTGTCATCCAGTTCATCTATAAGGAAGCCAAACAGTCTGGAAAGCCTGTATTCTGCATTGTGGATGACACTATCTCGTCAAAGACAAAGCCTTCGTCACGGGCTCTGCACCCGATTGAAGATGCGTATTTCCACCAGTCCCATCTCAAGGGGAAGCAGGACTATGGGCATCAGGCTGTGGCCGTCATGCTCTCCTGCAACGGCATCGTCCTTAATTATGCCATCGTCATGTACGACAAGTCCAAATCAAAGGTAAAAATCGTACAGGAGATTGCAGATGAACTACCCGTGCCGCCAGTTGTCTCCTATTTCCTTTGTGACAGCTGGTATACATGCGGCGACATCTTGGATGCCTTTATCAAAAAGGGCTTCTATACCATTGGCGCATTGAAGACGAACCGGGTACTGTACCCCTGCGGCATAAAGCAGAAGGTAGGCGAGTTCGCCCTTCATTTACGGAAGACGGATGCTGCTGTCAGCCTCGTGACCGTTGGCAGCCGGAGCTATTACGTCTACCGGTATGAAGGAAACCTCAACGGCATCGATAATGCAGTGGTACTAATCAGCTACCCAAAGGATGCATTCCATGTCCCCAAAGCCCTGCGGGCTTTTATTAGTACGGATGTTTCTTTAGACACCCGGGAGATACTGGACAGATATGTGGAACGGTGGCCGATAGAGGTATTCTTCCGTCAGTCCAAAGACAAACTGGCACTTGACAGGTACCAGGTTCGTTCCTCGAAAGGAATCCGCAGATATTGGCTGTTGATGTCGCTGGCCCATCTGCTTGCCTGTACTGGCTGCGATGAAACCATGTCCTTCGAAGATGGCTATGCTTATATTTATAGCCATATCCAGGAAGAGAGGATCCGTTTCATCTATCAGTGTGGGGCAAGGCACATTGGCTTTGAACAGGTGATAGCTTTAGTGGCATAGGCTTATTGTGCAATTTTTTAAATTTGCTCATTTATAGTTATGTCCTTTATTCTCAAGAGGAATAAAGCTAAATCGGGAATCGTCCTTGTACTTTTCGTAATAAATTTCGT
>ERZ808051.1378-NODE-1378-length-16510-cov-3.840078_pt1 | contig 16510 bp, 18 predicted proteins | sample MGYA00380199_ERZ808051 | MGnify/ENA primary metagenome ERZ808051 (study PRJEB31490, sample SAMN06133391) | mouse gut metagenome | isolation source: J11 | host: mice | place: China: Chengdu | collected 2015-05 ...
AGAAGCGGATCGTTTTTTCAACTACCCATATGCGGCAATTGAAGAAAGTCTGTGTAACGCAGTTTATCATAAAGGCTATGATGTACGTGAACCAATTGAAGTCCGCGTACTCCCGAACCGGATTGAAATTGTTAGCCACCCCGGTGCTGACCGCTCCATCACGGAACAGGGGCTAAAAACATACCATGTATTTAACAGGCGCTACAGGAATCGGCGAATCGGCGAATTCTTAAAGGAAATGCATCTGACAGAAGGACGCAACACAGGCTTTAAGAAAATCCTAAACGCCTTGAAACGAAATGGCTCACCCGACCCGATTTTTGAAACAGACCCCGAACGTCTTTCTTTTTCAAGCACATTATTGATCCACCCATATTTTATCCTGCAAAATGAGGGAGAAAATGAGGGAGAAAACAAAGAAATCACCAAAAATGAACGGATGATCCTGACAGCGATTGAAAAAGAACCTTCTATTTCGGTTGCAAAGATGGTAAAAGAATTGGGGCTTTCAAAAGCCTCGCTGGAACGCGCGATTAAATCCCTGAAAGAAAAACATTTCATCAAACGCCAGGGTCCTGCAAAGGGTGGGAAATGGATTATTTTAAAAAAATTTTTGTGATATAATAAAGCCCCAGCCTTTCCACATCGACATACCGGGAAGCTTTCGCATTATACCCGTCCCGCACTTTGTAAAAACGATATTCCTTCTGCGAATCATCCACATAAATACACCATCCATAGGCTACAACGGTATGATCGTGGTAACCGCTCCCCGCCTCCCTCCAGATATTAATCAGAACTGGGCATCCTGCATTAATCTGGCGGCAGGCGGACTTCCACGGAAAAAATAAATCGCTGTCGGGTTTCAGATCAGTATTGTATAGGGAAAGACAGTTTCTGGCATACGGCTTGTATTTCAGAATATTCAGATAATAATTTTCTTCTCTCCCATAACCATTTGAAACCGCAATTTCCTTACATTGCTCAAGCCTGGCTGCAAAACCAATCCCATCCGCCGGTTTCAGATGGTGGGTTATAACAGCCGCAACCGCATATATGGCACATGCATTGTGGTCATGTATTTCATATCCGTCAAAATCAAAGGGCTGGCTGAAAGCACTTAAAGTATAATTTTTTCCCGGCTTCCTCCCCTGTAAATAAGTTAATGGATTTTCAATCGGCATTGTTACCTCCCTTTTCCCGCATTCCGTCTTTTCCGTAATTTAACCCCAAAATTTTTGACATATGCCAACAAGAACACCCACGACTAAAGTCGCGGGTGTTCTTGCTTTATTCATAAATCTCCTAGCAGATAATCTCACCACTCCACTCATCAAAACTTGCCAGCCTAAGCTTATCAATCACACCCAGACTCTCAAAACGTGCTGTAACGCGCGCAAACGGCAGTGGTATTACATATTTATCCCATCTTTTATTCAAACGAATAATCCGCTTGTATGTAAAATGAGCGTACACAACATGTTTCTCCCTCTCCTTCGCCAGCATAAACAACAATTTTTTCGGCTCACGGTAAGGTCCTGACGGTCCGTCAAAGGCCGCTGCCATAATCAGTTCCGGCCTGCGCGCCGCCTCAAGCATTTTCTTGAATGCCACCTTCATCTCCATGCCATCGGGTATGCGCAGTGCCTCCCCGCCGTTATGTCTTAATGTGTCCTCAATATAATCCCCCCGCGTGTTCGCAGTGACAATCGCGCAGATATTGCTGTGTTCCTTCGCCAGTTCGCTCAACATAAGTTCCATTGAATAGCAGTCTTCATGCCAGAATCCAAACATGATGCCAGCCCGAAAAAGTTCGCGGTTTTCAATATGGAAACGGCAGGTTTTTAAAAGCAGTTTTGTGTAGGCAAGGAAAATAGAATTCAACAGCTTAAAGCGCAGTCTTGCCTTGCGGGCATGGATCAAGATCCGGTCGCCCTTCAATTCCTCAATCTCTTCCGGATTATCGATATTTTTTCGTTTTCTCATCCCGATACCGATCCTTTTTATGTATTTTGCACCACCCACGCACACATTGTACCATATTGTGCAAAAAAACACAATTATAAAAACCCATAAAACTACAAAAAACAGCGCGCCATACACCTTTTTGCGGCGCGCTGCCCAAACTAATCTAGCCCCTTACCATTCCCCACGTATAATCGGTGTCGCCAGGTACAGCACTGTCCTGTCGTTGTCCGCCTCATACCGCATGGCAACCTGCATATTAATTTTTTTGTTCTCCACCGTAATATATTCGGAGAGCATATTTGAGTAAGCGTAGATAGTATAAAGATCCTCATCGCGGTTTTCATAGATAACTTTTCCTGAAAGGTTCCCTATCATCTTATCCGCAAGTTTGTCCCATTCCGATACCGGGAGCTTGCCGGAATATGCGCCAAGCAACTGCAAGGTTGTTTCCGCCTGCTTTACCCCCATATCCTTTAATGTATCCAAAATAATATCCCTGTAGTTTAATATATCATACTCAGTATCCTGATAAATCTCCAGTTCCACATAGAGATAAGTGCGGGAAGTATCCTCGCGCAGCGTAATCGCCTTGATAGTGGTTGCCGCCTGGCGCGCCTGCTTCGTATAGGAATAAACCTGGCTGACATCCGTTTCCCGCGATGTGATTTCACCATCCATACGCACACCGATGGCATCCGCGAGATACCCAATAAGCGCCTGCTTGTCATGTTCTGTCAAAAAAGCTGTCCCGTAATCCGCTGTAATCTGAATCCTGCTCTCCACGCAGCCCACTTCGGAGGCGGCAAATGCATCCACAATATCCTTCTGCCTGTACAAAAGGCGGTCGGAAATGGTTTTTGTCACTGTGCCGATCAATAGCAGGGCGCAGAGTACCAGAATTATCTTCATCTTCAGGCTGCCGTCCACAAAATTCCAAAAACAGTTCCACTCATGTTTAAGCAGTTGGAAAAAAGACAGCTTTTCCTCCTGCCGTTCCCGCTCCCTTAATATTTGCTTCCGCAGTTTTAGTTCCTGTCTCTGCATGCGCAGCGAATTTCTTTGTCTTTCCATAAAAAAACCTCCATTCTGATAAAATTATTACCAGAAAATGGAGGTTTATACGTATACAAAATATTAATCTACAGGATCAAAATGCACTGCCGCAAAACAAATACCAATACAGACTGGCTGCCTATCCTATCCATTCCGCTTCTCCGCCAGAGCCAAACGCACCAGCGACCTGCGAAGCGCAAGTTCAGCACGCGCTTCGTTCATCTCGGCATCCGCACTCTTTAGGCGGCGCTCCGCACGGATTTTCGCCTCGTTCGCGCGGTTGATATCAATCTCTTCCGGCCATTCGCAGGACTCCGCAAGAATCACCACTTTGTCCGGGAGGATTTCAACAAAACCCTCAAGGAGCGCGGCCTCCTTCTGCTGCCCGTCCTTCTTGATGCGCAGTATCCCCGGCGCGACAATCGCCGTCAGCGGGATATGGTCTTTTAATACGCCGATCTCGCCCTCCGTCGTCGTAAGCTCGACCATATCCGCGTCCTCCTCCAGGAATACCCGGTCGGGAGCAATCACCTGCAATTTAAAATACCTGCCTGACTCTGCCATTCGCTCCACTCCTTACTTGTTCTTTGTTCTGGCAATGACATCGTCAATATTTCCCGCATTCAGGAAATAGCTCTCCGGGACATCATCGTGTTTGCCCTCAAGGATCTCCTTAAAGCCCTGGATGGTTTCCTGCACCGGCACATACCTGCCCGGAAGACCCGTAAACTGCTCCGCCACATGGAACGGCTGCGAGAGGAAACGCTGCACTTTCCTGGCGCGCGATACAAGCATCTTCTCATCCTCGGAAAGTTCATCCATACCAAGAATCGCAATGATATCCTGCAATTCCTTATAGCGCTGCAAAATCTCCTGCACGCCGCGGGCTACCTTGTAGTGCTCCTCACCGACCACGCGCGGGTCAAGAATGCGCGATGTGGATTCAAGCGGATCAACCGCCGGATAAATACCAAGCTCCACAATGGCACGCGACAGCGCCGTTGTCGCATCAAGATGCGCGAACGTCGTCGCAGGTGCCGGGTCGGTATAGTCATCCGCCGGCACGTATACTGCCTGCACCGAGGTGATGGAGCCGTTCTTTGTGGAGGTTATGCGCTCCTGCAGGGCACCCATCTCAGTCTGCAAGGTCGGCTGGTAACCTACTGCACTCGGCATACGGCCAAGCAGCGCGGATACCTCGGAACCTGCCTGCGTAAAACGGAAAATATTATCGATAAACAAAAGTACATCCTTGCCGGACTTATCGCGGAAGTACTCCGCCATTGTAAGACCGGTAAGCCCCACCCTCATTCTTGCTCCCGGCGGCTCGTTCATCTGCCCGAACACCATCGTTGTCTTATCAATAACGCCCGACTCTATCATTTCATAGTAGAGATCGTTACCCTCTCGGGTGCGCTCGCCAACACCGGTAAACACGGAATAGCCGTTATGCTCGGTCGCAATATTTGTAATTAACTCCTGGATTAATACGGTCTTGCCAACACCCGCACCGCCAAACAGACCGATCTTACCGCCTCTCTGGTACGGGCAGAGAAGGTCGATGACCTTGATGCCCGTTTCAAGTATCTCCGTCTCTGTTGATTGTTCCTCAAATTTAGGCGGCTTGCGGTGTATCGGCATGTATTCCACACCTTCCGGGGCCGGTTTCTCATCGATAGGATTTCCCAGTACATTGAACATACGCCCGAGTGTATGTTCGCCCACCGGTACGGAAATCGGCGCACCGGTCGCCTCCGCGTCCATACCGCGCACAAGACCGTCGGTCGGTCCCATGGCGATACAGCGCACTGTATCATCCCCCAGATGCTGTGCTACCTCCACGATCAGCTCTTTGTCATGGTTCTGTATTTTAATCGCTTCGTTAATCTCCGGAAGGTTCCCCTCCGAAAATTTGATGTCGAGGACTGCACCGATAATCTGAGTGATCTTACCAATTTTGCTCTGTGCCAATTTTATATCACTCCTTTTCTCTTTTACAACATTAACCAATCGCGTTCGCCCCGGCGATGATCTCGGTAAGTTCCTGCGTGATCGAGCTCTGACGCGCCCGGTTATAGAGCAGGGACAGATTGGAAATCATCTCGTCCGCATTGCTGGTCGCCGCATCCATCGCCTGCATACGCGCGCCGTTCTCGCTGGCTAGTGCCTGTACCAGCGCACCGTATATCAGGCTGTTGATATATTTTGGGATAATAAGGTTTAACGCTTCCTCCGCCGCTGGCTCATAGTTCATAAGCACAAGGTCTGAACCCGCGTCCTCCTTCTTATCCTGCTCATCAAACTCGACCGGCAAAAGCTTTAGGAAGGTCGGGATATGCACAACTGTATTTTTAAATACAGTGTACGCGATATAGATCTCACCTATCTCGCCGGATGCGAAAGCCTCTAACACTTCGCGCCCAATATCGACTGCATCCTTAAACATCGGCTCATTCATCACCTCGGAATAATCCGCCGCGATCTTATAGCCGCGCCTTGCAAGTGCATCCCTGCCCTTGCGGCCGACCGAGTAGATCACCGCGTCCTCCTTCGCGATGCCGCTGCCCGTTACCAGCTTGATTACATTGGAGTTATATCCGCCAGCAAGCCCACGGTTCGAGGTAATCACTATAATTGCCTTTTTCGGGGAGGAGCCGGCATTCAGATAAGGATGTGACAAGGTAGCGGACTTTTTTAACATGGAGCTGACCGTCTGATACATATAATTGAAATACGGCAGGGAATTCTCCGCGCGCGTTTTCGCTTTCTGCAATTTAACGGTGGAAACCAGCTTCATTGCCTTTGTGATCTGCCCGGTACTCTGGATACTCTCTTTCCGCCTTTTAATATCTCTCATTGAGGCCATAGCTTCACACCCTCTCCGTTATTTGATAAATTCCTTCTTGAACTCGGTAATCGCCGCGACAAGCTTCTTCTCGCACTCGTCGTCAATCACCTTCTTTTCGCGGATACCCGCCGGGATCTCCGGATACTTCGTGTCGATATACTCGAAAAGTTCCTTCTCAAAATTCCCGATATCCGCCACTTCAATATCAAGCAGGTACTTCTTGGTCGCCGCGTAAATAATGATAACCTGGTACTCGACCGGCATCGGTTTATACTGCGGCTGCTTTAAAATCTCCTTGATGCGCTCGCCCTGTGCAAGACGCTCCTTCGTGTCGGCATCAAGATCGGAGCCGAACTGGGAGAAGGACGCAAGCTCGCGGTACTGGGCAAGGTCAAGACGGATTGTCCCGGCAATCTTCTTCATCGCCTTAATCTGTGCGGAACCACCGACGCGCGATACCGAAAGACCCGCGTTTACCGCCGGGCGGAAGCCCGAATTGAACATCTCGGTTTCAAGATAAATCTGACCGTCCGTAATGGAAATAACATTTGTCGGGATATATGCGGATACGTCGCCCGCCTGTGTTTCAATAATAGGGAGCGCGGTGAGTGAACCGCCGCCAAGCTTATCCGAAAGCCTTGCTGCCCTCTCTAACAGCTTTGAGTGCAGATAGAATACATCGCCCGGATACGCCTCACGTCCCGGCGGCCTTTTAAGGAGCAGGGAGAGTGTACGGTAGGCAGTTGCATGTTTACTTAAATCATCATAGATAATCAGGACATCCTTCCCGTTCTCCATCCACTCCTCGCCCATCGCACAGCCGGAATACGGAGCGATATACTGCAATGGGGCAAGTTCGCTCGCGGTCGCTGCAACGACGGTGGTGTAATCCATCGCGCCGAACTCCTCAAGCGTCTTTACAATGCCGGCAACGGTCGATGCTTTCTGACCGATCGCCACATAAATACATTTTACATTTTCTTTTTTCTGGTTGATAATCGTATCGATCGCAATTGCGGTCTTACCGGTCTGGCGGTCGCCGATAATCAGCTCGCGCTGTCCCCTTCCGATCGGCACCATCGAGTCGATTGCCTTGATACCGGTCTGGAGCGGCGTATCAACGGATTTTCTTGAAATAACACCGGACGCAACGCGCTCGATCTGACGGTATTTTGTCGCGTTGATCGGTCCTTTGCCGTCGATTGGCTGACCGAGCGCATTTACTACGCGGCCTAACATCACATCGCCGACAGGCACCTCAACCACGCGCCCCGTCGTCTTTACGGTATCCCCCTCGTTGATATTCTTTGTATCGCCAAGCAGTACCGCACCGACGTTGTCCTCCTCAAGGTTGAGGACCATACCGTATATCTCATTCGGAAATTCCAGGAGTTCGCCCTGCATCGCCTTCTCCAACCCGTGGATGCGCGCGATGCCGTCCGCTACCTGGATAACGGTTCCTACGTCGGATACCTCCAGCCTGGTGCTGTAATGTTTTATCTGTTCCTTGATTACAGAACTGATCTCTTCAGGTCTTAAATTCAAGAGTTAAGCACCTTCCTTCTATAAATAGTCTGGTTTAAGTTCCGGTGGACACAAAAAAGTCCCGCCCGGCTCTTGTTTATGAAAGCTGAATCCTCTGAAGCTGCTTTTCCATCTGCGAGAGCTTCGTGCGGATACTTGAGTCCACCACGCGGTCGCCGATGCGCACCACAAGCCCCCCAATCAGCGCCGCATCCACCCTGTAATTAACCTCCAGGGCGGCATAGTCCGTCGTGGCAAGGAGTTTCTCACAGAGTTTCTCCTTCTGTGCGTCCGTCAATTCCACTGCGGAAGCCACATCCACCACGCCGATTTTTTTATATTCTTTCACCACGGACAGGAAATAGCCAAGAACCGCGTCCAGTTCATCCGCCCGTCCCTTATCCACCACCAGCACCAAAAAGCCCGCCATATCGTCGGAAACCCTGCCGTCAAAAATCGCTTTTACAGCAGCCTCCTTCTCTTCTTTGCTGATTTTCGGATGTGTCAAAAGCTGCATAAGTTCCCCGTTATCCCTAAAAATCTTTCGGAGAGCTTCTGCCTCCTCATACAGGGCGGTCACGGACTGCTTTTCCAGGGCAAGCTCAAATAAGGCATCTCCATATACTTTGGAAACTATCTTCGCCATGTATCATCACCTATCTCCTTCAAAGCTTCATCCACGAGCTGTGCCTGCTTCTTGTCATCCATGCTTTCCGCCACAAATTTACCAGCCATCATAGATGCCACAGAAATCATTTCCTTCTTTACTTCATCTCTCATCTTGCTCTTTTCAAGCTCAATTTCCTTATTCGCGCGCTGTGCGATTCTCGCTGCTTCCTCCTGCGCCCCTGCTACGATCTCCGCCTCTTTCTTCAAGGCCTTCTTTCTGCCCTCGGCAAGAATTTCGTCCACCTCTGCATCCGCGGCATGTATCTTTGCATCGTACTCCGCCTTAAATGCAACCGCGTCCTCTTTCTCCCTTGCTGCCGCATCGAGATCCGCCTGGATCTTTGCCTGGCGTTTCGCCAGAAGCTCCCTCGCAGGATTGAACAGGAGATAGGATAGCAGCATAAAAAGGACAAATACGGCAACCAGTGTGATCAGAAGATCGGCAGCCATCTGTGCATCCAGCCCAAAAATACGGTTCATCCACGCAAACAGACCGTTCCCGTTCTCATCCTTAATGAGATTTTCTGTTTTGTCCACATATACTTGCTGCAAAACCCTTGTCCCCGCGTTCATAACGCTAAACAAACTGCCCACTTATCCGGCCTCCCTTCGATTCGTATTTGAATTTCACTCCCCGAATCAAAGTCTGCCGATTAACGGGTTTGCAAACAGCAGGATAATAGCAACCGCGAAACCGTAAAGACCGGTGGTCTCCGCCACTGCCTGCCCTAAAAGCATCGTAGACATGATTGTACCCTTTGCACCCGGGTTGCGTCCGACTGCGGAAGCGCCGTGACCCGCCGCGATACCCTGGCCGACACCAGGTCCGATACCTGCGATCATCGCAAGACCTGCACCAATTGCGGAACATGCTAAAATTAAACCCCTATCTGTCATCTTTGTTTCCTCCTTAAAATCAACTTAAATACGATTTGTAAGCGACCGCCTTACTCTTCTTCAAAATTGTTTGAAATAAATACCATGGTCAGCATCGCGAAAACATAGGTCTGGATCGCTCCGGAAAACACATCGAAATACCCGTGCAATACCGAAGGCCAGATAATCGCGAATTTGCCGATCAGCCCGTAAATCAGCCCCATCATTACCGTGCCGGAAAGCACGTTTCCAAAAAGACGCAGCGACATCGACAGCGGGGTTGCCAGCTCGCCGATAATATTGATCGGCGTAAGCAATACCGGCTTAAACAAGTTTGTGATGTGCGCCATCTTCTGGTACTTAAACCCGTTGTAATGAATGAGGACGAACGTAATCAGAGCCAGCCCAAAGGTCACGCCATAATCTGCGGTAGGCGGTCTTAACCCGAACAGACCTGCGACGTTGGCCAGAAGAATAAAGCAAAAGATCGTCCCGATGTAATTTGCGAATTGCCCGCCATGTTTCTCACCCATATTTGTTTTGGTAAGATTGTCGATCGATTCGACCATGTACTCAATCACATTAAGGAACGGTCCCGGCGCTTTTTCCGGATCTGCCCTCTTGATTACCCTGTTTGCTATCAGTGCGAAGACGACCAGCGCCAGCATGACAATCAGCATAGTAATATGTGTTGTTGTCAGCCAGACTTTTTCACCGAAGAACTGATATGGCAGGAATCCATCCACGCCGAATGTCACGCCCTCGTCGTTACTTAGCTGGATCAGCCGGCCTGAAACGTCTGATGAAAGCAAACTGCTAAGCAAACAGCTTCCATTGCCCACTTTCTCACCTTCCTTTACTTAAATATTTTATTGCTTTATGAGTTAACGGCTGTAAATATGCCGTGAACTTTAAACATAACACCCCTAAAAGTACCCCGAAAATATGGAATACCTGCGGAAAAAACGCGCTGACGGCAAGTGCGGCTCCCGCCATCAAAAGTCTGAGGACAGCACTTTTTTTCATATATTTCGAAGCGTGTTCCCCGTCCATGTCAAGCGCACGGTCAACCGACACATACAGATGCCTTAGCATCAGCCCCGCCACACAGGCTCCTAAAAGAACCCCAAGCGCCCACCGGACTGCATCGCCACCCACAGCAAAAACAAAGCCTGCGGCAGCCAACAAAACAGCGCAGCCAACAAGTCCCACCGCCATATCCCTTATGGTTTCCGACGCGTTCAGTGCGTCCTCTTCAGGGTCAATCGCAGAATCCGCGATGTCATCCCCGGTTTTAGCATTTTCTGTTACCGTATCTTCCTGCAATCTCTCCGGTTCCTTCGCTGTTCCACCTTCACCCTCCATTTTCTGAGCTGTCATGGCTGTTTCCTCCGTCATGGCTTTTCTCCCTTTCCCTGCGCCACAAGTCAAATTCTTCCTCCGCCCTCTCCCTGCGGCTTTTCACTGCGGTTCGAACTGCGTCAGGCTTTACCGCCCCATTTTCTATTGCGGCGATATTGGCTTCACATGTTTCTGATTCATCGCCATCGGCTTTGCCTTCCCCGCCACCCTGTTTTGACCGCGCTTTTTTAAGGTTCTCCCAGTATGCCTGTTCCTGTCTTTCGCGCTTTAAATCCTCCGCATAAAAAGGTTTCGTCAATTTATAGATATTGCGGAATGCGGCAAGTATGCCAAGCAACAGGAAAATCAGGAAAAAGAAACCTGTCCCAAACTTAGCGTCCAGCCAGTTCCCTATAAAGGCAGCGAGAAAGATTGGCACAATCATACTGATGCCAATCTGTGAAATCATCAACAATGCTTTTATTCTGTCCTTTTTCACCCCAGTCCTCCGCTCCCGAATATAACCCCGTGCCATATCATATCACAATTTCCCAAAAATGTATACAATTTCAGAGGAAAATTGTTAAATTTATTTTAATTTTTTCTTCAACCCTTTTCTTTACTGAAACAAAATTTCTTGTTTTTCTATTTTTTGCTATATTTTATCATTTTTTATAATTTATTTTCCTTTATAAAACCCATTAAATGGAAATGATTCCTAAATGTTCCAGAAGTATTTTAGCCCCGAGCAAAATAAGAATCAACCCACCTATAAACTCCGCTTTTGATTTGTACTTTACACCAAACAGGTTGCCGACCTTAACGCCCAGCATCGAGAGCATAAAAGTAGTCACCCCAATCAGCGAAACGGCAAGGGGCATATTCTGATTTAAGAATGCAAATGTAACCCCGACCGCCAGGGCATCAATACTTGTCGCAACTGCCATAATAAACATTGTTTTTACGTCAAGGTCGGCACTCGCCCTCTCCTCCTCTTTTCCAAATGCCTCGCGGATCATATTCCCGCCAATCAGCGCAAGAAGCACAAATGCAATCCAGTGATCCACGCTCTTTATTCTGTCGGCAAATGAAACTCCAAGAAAATAGCCGATCACCGGCATAAGCGCCTGGAAGGTGCCGAACCACAGCCCGACGATAACAGCGTTTTTCCACGACATCTTTTTCATTGCCAGCCCCTTGCAGACCGCAACCGCAAACGCGTCCATCGACAGGCCGACAGCCAGCACAAACAGGGTTATAAATTCATTCATCACACATCCCTTTCTTCTTTTCCCATGGTTTTAGATTATGTATGATCTTTAAATCCTTACTACAGATTTTCTGTCGGTGTTCCCTGCCTCAATGCCAGGTCAATAATAAAATCCATAAAATTCCTATAATCCATAACGTACTTTGCGGAATTTACAGTATATTCCTTCCCCTCAAATGTCAGAAAAAGCTTTTCTACCTCCATCTGGCCGACCTTCGCGCGCCGGATTTTCTTTAATGTCCTCCACTGGAATGTCTTTTTGGAGAACAGATTACAAAATGTTATTTCTTCTTTTGTATAGCGGATTCTATCCGAATGCAGCCAGATACCATATAAGAAAATCGCGGCAGCTATGGCGAGCGCAACCGGAAAAATTACCATGTCGGACCTGACAAACATCTTAGATAACTGATAATCCCCCATCTGCCCGAGCACTAAAACACTTACAACAAGGAACGCCGATACAAAAAAGACCGCCCATTTCGCAGCATGCCGTCCCATAACCCGCTCCCCGTTCTTCCACACCCCTTTTCCATCCCGCGCCTGTTTCGAGCTGCACATGCGCTTTGCCATATCTGAGAATAGGTCATAGTTTTCCAGTGTCATATCGGTTTTCAGCAGTTTTTTCCCCCCGGCCGCATAGAGTACCAGACGGTTTCCCACAAACTCCATGCGGCTGATCTCCTGCCATTTTACATGCAGGCTGCTTCGAAACGGCCGCCCTACAATCAGTTCCTCCTCATCAAAAAATACATGCTGCGCATAGAGGATGTAGCCAACCACCATGCAAAAAACCCCCACCAAAACGCCAAGCAATATAACGGGAATTATCCATGGCTCTTCCTCGGTCGTTTTGTCCTTAGCAGCCATCGTGCCAATAAAGATAAACAGTGCTGCCAGTACGATACCGATTGTGTACATGCCAAAACGCAGTGTCGGATTCCTCCGCATCACTGTCTTGTTTGGATCAACCCGTTTTTCCTCGCGCTTGCTGCTGCCCAGAAAACCGGCAAGCAGGGCAATCGCCACCCAAAACCCCAATTCTATAAAATATGTCATTCCATCCTCCAATAAGGTTCTTTAACAAATCTACCTGTCATAGTAAAAATCATCTTCCGGAAGCTTCCCCCCGACACTTGCCGCCTCTTCGTCATACAGCGCTTTCAGATACCCACCAATGCGCTGTTTCATATCCTCGCCCTCAACAAAAACAATATTGCAGTAAGGAATTGCTTTTTCTGCAACTGCGGCTTTGATAATATCAAATTTTTCCACAAGCGCTGCCGCCTCCTTAACATTTTCCGTGACAAACTGTGTAGAGTCATGGTACTCCGAAAGAAAAGCGTTAAGTGCCTCTTTATTTTCCTCTGCAAACGCCCTGTTTACAAGCACAACACCTGTCACGACCGAACTTCCATCCTTCGCATATCTCTCCCATTCCTCCGCCACATCAAGCGCGATGCGCAGCTTCTTATTCTGTGACATCGCCACTGTCACATAGGGCTGTGGAAGCATTGCAACGGCATCCTCTCCCTCCGCCAAAACAGCGGCAACTTCCGCCGCTTCGGACTTGTATTCAACTGTCACGTCCTTTCCCGCTTCAAGCCCCGCAGCGCGCAAAAGATAGTTCAGGGTATATTCCGGCGTGGTGCCCTTGCCGGTCGAATAAATGGTCTTCCCCTTTAAATCCTCCACGGACTTAATTTCCTCGCCGGTTTCGACAATATAGAGCACGCTGACCGTATTGATGGCTGCCACCTGCACCTGCCCTTCGGTTTTATTATACAAAACACTAGCCAGGTTGCACGGTACTGCTGCAATCTGGATATTGCCCTTGATAATTTCCGCCGTAATCTCATCCGCCGCACCCGCAAGCCGGAAATTATATGTATTCTCGGTTTCTCCATTCTCTGCTTTTTCCATCAGTTCTATCATTCCGATTGCCGTCGGTCCTTTTAACGCCGCAACCGAAATCTCAATTTTCTCCTCGTGAATTGCCACTTTGTCATCTTCATCCTCCGGGTTCCCTGTCAAACCGGGGACTTCCGTAGCTTTCGCGGTCGGCAGATTATCTGCATCTTCTTCCTGTTTGCCACATCCGCAAAATCCCCCTGCCATAAGCACAAGCCCCATCAGGCAGATCATCAAGGTTCTTAAAAATTTCCTTTTTTCAAGACAAAATTTTCTTCCATAATTTTCCATTTCGTTTTCTCCCCCTGCTTTTATAATCTGGTTCCCACCCGAAGGTTTTAAGATTCTTTCTCAGTCCGCACCCCGCTATCAGCCATGCTTTCCAAACTTTAACCCGCGCTTTTTCTTTCCTTTTTTATCCGCCCCCGCAGTTTCGGCGGCTTCCCCTATAATCTGCACCTGCGGCGCTTCTTCCATCCCGTCCTCCTGCGCATCTTCCAAAAGCCCGGCGGCGGACTGCTCCTGCTCCTCCTTCCACTGCCAGTACTCCGCGTCAAGATCCACCCCGCCGGTAACCGCATCGAAATAAGCCTGGTTTACCTTCACCTCATACGTAGCGCGCTTTACCGGGGGATCATAGGGCTGTCCGACATCCTCAAAGAGCGCGGTTCCGATTTTGCGCACCTTCTTTTTTGATGCTTCCTCCGCCCATTCCGCTTCCAGATCGGGGCTCATGCGCGCGTGCCGCCCCGCAGAAACTCTCCGCCTGTCCGCATACCTGTTTTTCTGCCCCTTAACAGACTGCCCTTTCTTGCCCGCAGCGCGGCCAATCGGGGTGGATGCCGCAGTTACTTTGGCATGCGTTTTCTCCTTTTCACCCGCCGTATCTGCGTCTTCCTTTATAATATCAGCCAATCCATCTTTGTCGGAATCTGTTTTTGTACACGCCAAATCAACCGTTTCTTCCCCGGATATTTTTTCCTCATCCCCATTTAAGCCGTCCTCCCCGTTATACTCCTCCTCCCACTCTTTAGCATCTTCCTCCCCCGTACCGTTCTCCTCATCCTCAGTGTACTCTTCCTCTTCGTACTCCTCCTCATAGTCTTCCTCGTAGTCTTCCTCTTCTCCTTCCCTGTACTTCTTTAAGGCTTCCTCGCGCTCACTCTCCTGTTTAAGTCTTTCATTCTCGCGCTCGATCAGCTTCAAATACTTTTCGCCCTGCGCCATAGCGCCAAGCTGCTGATGTATCTCCTCCTGGTCTTCGCTTAGTACCTTTGCCTGCCGGTCAAGCCTCTGTGCAATGCGCGCGTACTGTTCCCATAGCTGTTCCTTCGCATCCGCCAGCACATCGCCAAGTTCTTCCAGCATATTATCCGTATAGACCAGGGAGGCGGCATACACATCCTCCGCCCCGCTCTGTGCGTCCTTACGTATTCTTTCCCCTTCCCTGTGAAACTCATTGATGCCGCGCTCCCTCGCCTCCTGTGTGGCCTCGTACTCATCCATCACCCGGATAACGGCATAATTGAGTTTTTCCAGCAAACGGAACAATTCTTTTTTCGGTACAATAATCTTTTCCCCGCCCTCATCCCCGAATGGTTCACATTTCGAAAACAATATATGGATGCGGCGCATAATCTGTTCCAAATCTTCCATGGGTCACCATGCCTTTCAGGCTTACTGCTTGGTTCCGATATAGTGTACCACAGGCGGCTAAATATTTCTACCCTTTTCTTCACCCAAGTTTCTGCTTTTTCTTCCCATTTTCTAAGAAAGACTTACCCTCTATTTTCCTACACATAAATAGATAAAATACGCCGCATAGCCAAGCAGCATAATGGTACCGCCCATCCGGTCAAGTTTGTGCCTCAACAGCACGCAGACCAGCAAAAGCACTGACGCGGCAATCGCGATCCCCATATCTACCACAAAACCTGCCGCAAACGGAACCGGCAAAATCAGCGCTGTCGTGCCGACTACAAACAGAATGTTCACAATATTGCTCCCCACAATATTCCCGATTGCAATATCCGCCTTTCCCTTGCGTGCCGCGGAAACGCTGGTTACCAGTTCCGGCAGGGAGGTGCCGAGCGCGATAATGGTCAGCCCTATAAACTTTTCGGACAAGCCCACGATTTTAGCAAGCGCCGTTGCAGCATCCACCGTTACATCGCTGCCAAATACAACGAGTGCAAGCCCGACAAGCACAAGCAAAAAAAGCTTCCAGATACTTGTCTTCCCCTCTTTCTTTTCCGGCTCCTGCGCCTTCTGGTTTTTCGTCATCCGGTACAGATACAGAATATACAGGATAAAAAACAGCCATAACACCGCGCCCTCCGCGCGTCCCACCTGGTTTCCCGTAATGCCAAAGACAAGCAACAGGATTGATATCCCAATCATAAAAGGCATCTCATAGCGGACGGTTGATCTCTGCACAGCCACCGCAACAATCACGGAGGTCAGTCCCAGGATAACAAGAATATTCAAAATATTGCTGCCCACCACATTCCCTACTGCAACCCCGGCACTGCCTTCAAGCGCTGCAATAATACTGACCGTCGCCTCCGGAGAACTTGTCCCGAACGCCACAATGGTCAGCCCGATTAAAATCGGCGGAACACGGAGCAGCCTCGCAATCCCGGATGCCCCCTCAACAAAATAGTCAGCTCCTTTTATGAGCAATACAAATCCAACAAGCAATAGAACATACGTCATATAGACTTCCCTTCCCATCTATCTAAGTGTTTTGGTCATTACAATCTTATGCTCTACTGTACCCTGTTGCGCAAGCGTCAATCACACAATTAAGATCGTAAAATACAGCATTTGATTTACTTTTATTTTTATGTGCTATTATTAAGCTGAACTCGATTAACTAACTACTAGCAACACGCAAAATGGAAAAAATGAGGATGAATTCGTTTTGTACTTACAGCACTATATACAGGAGGTCTACAAATGAATAACAATGATAGATTGATTCGATTACGATATGCTTTAGATTTTACGAATACTGAGATGGTCGACATTTTTAAACTCGGTGGCATTGA
>ERZ808051.1380-NODE-1380-length-16487-cov-6.173918_pt1 | contig 16487 bp, 16 predicted proteins | sample MGYA00380199_ERZ808051 | MGnify/ENA primary metagenome ERZ808051 (study PRJEB31490, sample SAMN06133391) | mouse gut metagenome | isolation source: J11 | host: mice | place: China: Chengdu | collected 2015-05 ...
TATATTTATCACAAAAATAAATGGATAAGCCCGCAAATGGAATTGGCTATAAATTTGATGAAAGAGTATTTAGGAAAAGAAAATATATATAGTGTTTTTCTGAAACAATTTGTAGTATAATCATGTTAGTTTGCAAAATGAGGATAAATATCATGGATTCACTTATTAAAAAACTTTTTGAAATCGCAACAGGGAAAAAAGCAAAGATATTTTGGGCTGTTTTTTTAACAATAATTGTTTTACTATTAGTCCTATATCCATATATCGATGCAAATTTTCTTGTATTTAGTAGAATAAATAAGCGGATTGATATATTGGAGAGAGTAACGCAATTAGACCTCGATAAAATTAATAACAATTCTGCATTATATAAGGAATATAATTCTATTATTGAGGAAATTAGCACCATACGGGAGAAATCTGTCGGAACAATTACAACAAGACAAGATACATATAATGACAAAACAATAAAATTTATTTCAGGTGGAAGTTTATTCTGGTTGGTTAGTTTGATAATCCTGTTTTCCAAAAATAAAAAAGATAATATTTCAGCTTTGAAAAAAATATACAGTAATATGATGTCTGCTATACTATGTGTTGTTTTAGGTTATTTCTTTGCTTTGATTGGAAAAAACATACCAACCATTGTAAATATATGGATAAATGCAATTGGATTCCCATGTATTCAAATAGCAATTATTGGATTAATAGTTTATGGAACCTCAAAAAATAATAAAGAATAAAAGTTATTGTTTTATAGATACTATTTGATGTATAATGAAACTATCAAACAAAAGGAAGTGATATTATGGCACCTGAAGCACAGACTATTTTTAATAATACTATAATAAATAACAGCTATTCTGAGCAGGACGCTATTCAAGCTTTATATACTGAACTCCAAAAAGGCATTCAAAGTATGAGGAATGCAGAAGCATATACAATCGAAGAAGCATGGAAGGAAATTGATAAAATTTAATGCCTATGGAGAAAACAAGTAAATACAATTTGCATGTGGATGGTGCGCAACATAAGGTCGGAAAATATATGTAAATTTATGGAATTAAAATTTGTAACGTTCCAGCATGGAAATTTTGAGATAGACTTTGACAGAATGAATTGTATCAATCGGGATTTACAGGAGGAAAATACATGGAGAAAGTTCTTGTAATGGACGAGCATAATTATGATGACAATTTAGAAGAAATATGCAGGGTATCCATAAGAGGAATTATATTTGTTAATGGTAAGTTATTGATGATTGAAAGTTTTTTGGGAGAGGTTAAATTACCCGGTGGGGGTTTGGAGGAGGGGGAAGATGATTATCAAACTTTAATTCGAGAGGTTAAAGAGGAAACTGGATATGATGTGATTCCTGAATCCATTAAACCATTTGGAGAAATAGAGGAAAAGAGATTATCAGTTCATGAGCCGAAAATTTGGCATCAAATCAACCGTTTGTATTTTTGTGATGTTTATCCAAAGCAAGGGCAGTGCGAATATTCTGAGAACGAAAAGAAGGAAGGGTTTCATCAAGTGTTTTATACGATAGAAGAGACATTGGAAAAAAACGAAAGAATGTTGGAAAAAGAGGGGAGACATGCATGGAACCAACGCGAATATAAGACATTGCTGCTTATAAAGAATCGTTGGAACGCTTTTCCGAAAAGGGAGTAAATAATTTCCGAGAACATACAATGATGAGTGGGAGGAAGCAGGAAATGGCAAAACATACAAAAGGAAAATGCAAATATTGCGGAAAGGAATATACATTCAGTTATATGAACAAACATCTGTCGGTTTGTGAAGAACGTCAGAAAAAGTGGGCAGAAGAGATTGGCGGTAAGAAATGCGGGTATTTTGAACTGGCTGTTTATCCGAAATACAACAGTAAGTACTGGCTGTATGTGGAGATAAAAGAGACGGCATCCTTAAAAGACTTAGATAACTTTTTGAGGGATATATGGGTAGAATGCTGCGGGCACTTGAGTGCGTTTGATATAGACGGCGTCAGCTATGATGTTGCACCGCAGGAAGATTTTTTCTGGGGTAAACCTGCAAAAAGCATGAACTGCAAATTGAAATCTGTGTTGGAAAAAGGAATGACTTTCGGTTATCAATATGATTTTGGTTCCACTACGGAACTTATGATAACGGTTGCAAATTACAGGGTCATGAACAATAGGAAAGAGAAATTGATCATCTTGTCCAGAAATAATCCAATTGAAATTTTATGTGAAGAATGCGGAAAGAAACCGGTGGCGTACATATGCACGGAATGCTTTTATGAAGGAAGCGGATGGCTGTGTGAAGACTGTGCCAGGACTCATGAGTGTGGAGAGGAAATGCTTTTGCCGGTTTGTAATTCACCGCGAGTGGGAGTCTGCGGCTATTGCGGGAGTGACATATATCCGGATCAGTTTGTAGCGGATAAATAAAAATTGTTTATATAATTTGATGGTGGTTGTACAAGTGGATTTTATCAATAAGTTTGTATTTGTAACCGGAAGACCATGGAATGAAAAGCAGGAAGTCTTTTAAGAGACATGTCCTGCTTTTCAGCATGTTTGTAGATTAAATGTCATTATGGGAAATGCTTTCGCACTATTCCCTGTCATACTTTATCATTTCTTCTTTGATGCTATGGCAAATCGCTATAACAAATTGTTTTTGTTTTTCGGTGCATCCTGCAAGCAGAGATTTTTCTTCTTTCGCCATAGTAGAGGTGTCTTTTCTCAGCACGTCGGCCAACAGGTCATCGACTGTAGTGTCCAGCGCGCCGGCGATCAGCAGTATCGTTGTCAGGCTGGGGTGCTTCTTTCCCGATTCGATCCGGCAAAGATAATCAGGTGCGATTTCAGCCTTTTCGGCCAGCTTTTCCTGTGTCCAGAATTTTTGTCTGCGTAGTTTTCGGATACGCAGGCCAACAGCGCTGTAATTAATTTTCATTTGAATACCCCCATAGGTTTAAATTGGCCTGATGGTCAATTTTTTATGACCATCAGTACATGGAATTGTTAAGTGTTATTTTATAAGATTACTGTAAGCATTTCATTAAGAAGTGGAGAACGTGCAGCAGACTGTGCAGGAACGGAGGATTCTTATGAAAGAAGCAGAACTGCCCGGCAAAAACGCAGACATACAAAAATCCAGAATACGGTCGCGCTATCAGGGTGTAGATCCGAAGTTACTGGAAGTAATCCCTGCAAAACCCGCAGCAGATTTGTACGATGACAGTGCACAGCGAAGAGTGGCGGTTTATGCCCGTGTTTCTACGGATGATCCGCGTCAGACATCGTCCTACGAGCTGCAGAAGAATTATTATGAGGACTATGTGGGCCGTTACCGGAATTGGGAACTGGTTCGTATCTATGCAGACGAGGGAATCAGCGGAACGTCACTGCGGCACAGAGATTCATTCAATCAGATGATTGATGACTGTGCAGCCGGTAAGATTGATATGATCATTACCAAAAGTGTTTCCCGCTTTGCACGCAATATCATGGATTGTATTGGAACCGTTAATAAACTGAAAGAGCGGCAGCCTCCCATTGGGGTATTTTTTGAGAACGAGCAGATCTATACGTTGAATCAGCAGTCGGAAATGAGTCTGTCTTTTATTGCCGCCATGGCGCAGGAAGAGTCCCATGTAAAAAGCTCCAGCATGAATGCGTCCTATGAAATGCGTTTTTCCCATGGGATTTTTCTGACGCCGCCATTGCTGGGCTATGATCAGGATGGAGAAGGGAACCTGGTCATTAATGAGGAGGAAGCAAAAACAGTCCGGCTGATCTATTTTATGTATCTGTACGGATATTCTACGCAGCAGATCGCAGATCTGCTGACGGAGCTGGCACGACCGACCAAAAAGGGCAATACAGCCTGGAGCAGCAATTCTGTTCTGGGTGTTTTGCAGAATGAAAGACATTGCGGAGAAATATTAGCCCATAAAACCTTTACTCCCAATTATCTTGATCATAAGGCGCGTAAGAATTGCGGAGACCGCAATCAGTACAGACAGTCCGGACATCATGAAGCGATCGTCACCCCGGAAGACTTTGTTGCAGTGCAGAGAAAAATAAGCAATGCGAAATATGGCGCAAGTGGAATACCGGAACTTCATGTGATTCCGGAAGGGGCGTTAAAGGGTTTTGTCATTGTCAATCCGAGATGGGCGTCCTTCACAGCAGAAGATTACAGGGCGGCATCTGACAGAATAGAGCGTACGGCTGAAGATTCTGCTGAGGATGTGCTGATCAGCCCGCAAAATGGCGAACCGGATCTCCGGGGCTATGAAATAGCACGCACAGAGTTTTTTAATGCCGCATTGAGAATCAGCGTAACGATTTCCAGTAACGGTATGAGATTTGGAATTGATGCAGTCCAAAAGCTGAATAACATACCGTATGTGGAGCTGCTGATCCATCCGAAGCTGCATCAGCTGGCAGTCCGGCCGAGTAAAAAAGAGGTTCGGACTGCGATCAAATGGGCGACTGCGGCAAATGTGAAATATCAGCCCAGGATTATTACCGGAGCGGCATTCCTGCCGACATTGTTTGAATTGTTCGGGTGGAAAAGGGAGTACCGCTACAGGATTACCGGTGTACGTCGTCAAAAAGGCAGTGAAATGGTGCTGCTGTTTGACCTGCAGGAAACGGAAGTTCTGATACCTGTGGAAAAGATCAGGAAGTTTTGCGAGGAGAATAATCTTCCGCAGGAAGAGTTTACACCTGTAAATGGATCCGGTTATCAGGGAAAGATCCTGGCGTATCCATTGCCGTGGGCACAGAGCTTCGGCAGTGAATTTTATCAGCATACACAGACTTCGCCCAGCAGCGGCATAGATCATGGCGGCCTGTGGAATGTGACAATGCAGGGGGATCCTTATTATGGGAACGAACCACAACCGCGCCCGAAAGAGCATATTGAGCAGAATATCAGGAAACTTCTGGAAGGATTGCAGAAGGAGGAGTAACGAATGAAAACGGCAGAGAAAACGGAGCAGAAAGAAACTTTCAGCTATGATGGATATCAGGTTGTCCGGGGCGAGTTCTTTGCTCATACGTTTGAACCTTCCATTACTTTTAATGATAACAAAGTCTATGTAAATATGGCCTGTCTCAAGCAGATGCCAATGGTAGAATACATTCAGATTCTGATCAATCAGCAGGCGAAAAAACTGGTGGTCCGTCCATGCAAAGAAGATGAAAAGGATTCTTTCCGGTGGTGCAGCAGTACGGGCAGGCGAAGACCAAAGCAGATCACCTGCCGGATTTTCTATGCGAAGCTGGCGGAGATGATGCAGTGGAATCCGGCTTACCGGTATAAAATACTTGGGAAAATGGTCACTGCGAACAGCGAACAACTTTATGTTTTTGACCTGACGGCGACAGAAATGTATCAGCGTATCCGGCAGGAGAGCGGACAGGCCCATGGACGCACGCCAATATTTCCGGCAGAATGGCAGGATCAGTTCGGCCTGCCGGTGAACGAACACCGTAAGCAGCTGAAAATTAATATTTTTGACGGGTATACGGTCTTTGGAATAAAAGGAACAGCCATGGAGCGTTAGTTGGAAGAATCGTGGCGTAAGTCAGAAAGGATGTGTGAATATGAATGGGGAGAGCTGTATCCTCAAAATTGATCCGGAATTTCGCAGACTGGTATTTCCTCTCAGCCCTGAGGAATATGCTGCGTTGGAGCGGCGGATTTTGCAGCATGGCTGCAGTCAGCCTGTCGTAGCCTGGTACGGCTGTATCATGCAGGGATTTGCGCAGTATGAGATCTGTAAAATGCGGGACATTGCATTTCAGGTAAAGAATATCAGTTTCTGTGTCAGGGAGGAGGCGATATCAATTACCTGCCGGGAAGAATTGAGAAGCAGACATCTGCCGGAAAATCAGCGGAGGTATCTGATTGGAAAGCGATATAATGCAGATGTGATCATCGAAGCGCATAACGCTGCCGGTACTGACCAGTTTAAGGAGCGTAACAGAAGAGATCTCGCTAAAGGGAAGAAATATTATGAAAGCAGTGCCGGACGGACAAAGGAAAGAATTGCCGAAGAATACGGTTTAAGCCGGTGTTCCGTCACCAGGTATGGGATATATGCACAGGCAATAGACTATATTGCGTCTATACAGCCGGACACGGCTGTGCTGATTCTTGCAGGCGGAACGAAAATATCGACGGAATCGGTTATGGCCTGCTATGGAAAAACAGAGGAGGAAGTGGCACAATTACTGACGGCATCAAGAGAACGAGGCCGTATGAAGAAGCAGGTTTTGGAAGTGAAAGAAACTGTAAAGAGCATGAGCATTAAAGATATGCCGGTTTTTGACCCGGATGCCGAAATCAACAGCCTTGCGCTGACAATTCCGTCGTGGATCAGTTCCATTGACCGTACACAGTCTGCCGCTCAGTTTCCGCTGCTGACGATCAAAGGAAAAAAACAGCTGGAACATCAGCTGTATCAATTACAGAAAGCCATTCAGATCATGCTGCATGCGCTGGAGGAGGTGCGTTGATATGGAACGAAATCCGTATGTGCCCGATGTTCACTTCGAGCAGATTCCAATTAAAAATCTGGTTTCCAATCAGGATTATCAACGGCATCTGTCTAAAGATCATATCCGGAAGGCTGCGGAAAACTTTGATCTGTGCCAGATCAATCCGGTCAAGGTCAGCCGCCGACAGGGCATCAATTATGTCTTTAACGGACAGCATACGATTGAGATCGTGGCGCTTGTTTCGGGATCCCGTGACACACCGGTATGGTGCATGGTCTATGATGAACTGGTGTATGAACAGGAGGCGGCGATATTTGCCGATCAACAGAGATTTGTCAAAAAACTGTTGCCCTATGAAATTTTTACAGCTAATATCGAAGCCGGAAACGACGAACAGCTGATCATCAAGGCACTGGTGGAATCATTTAATCTGCGCATCAGCGGGAACAGCGGACCGGGCTGTGTCTGCTGTGTTGCAACGCTGGAAGACCTGTATCGTAAATATGGTTATGAGATTCTACAGCGCAGCCTGCGTCTGTGTATTGCCACGTGGGAGGGCGATGTAGAGTCGCTGACCGGCAACATTCTCCGTGGCATAGCCCGTCTGGCCAATACCTATGAAGACAGTCTGAAGGATGATATGTTTGTGGAAAAAGTCGGCCGCTCTTCTCCCAGAGAAATCAGCCGTATCGCCAAAGAACGCAAGGCCGGTTCCATAGGGTATGCCGAGGCTATGCTGACGCTCTATAATAAAAAGAGCAGTGCTAACGGTACTTTAAAATGGGCAAGGCTTTACGAAAATAAGCCGGTGATCAATGAGAGGAGCAGACTGCCGATGGAGGGCCAGATGTCTGTAGTTGAGGTTCCTGTATAATTCAAATATAGGGAATTCCAAGAAGGGTGGTTGATAAAAAGACACCTCAGAGTAAAATAAGATTACTGACTTTGCACGGTTAGTAAAAATTTTATGGTGTTAGTCAATAACTGTGTTGGTGATATTTCATAGTCCAATTTATAGGATGTTATAAGCGGTATCATATGGTTATCAATTTACTTGCAAGGAGATAACCATATGGATGAGAGGATCAAAAGTCTTTTTGACTATATTAAAAATCTGCGTGAATCCGATCTGGACCAGATTATTCACTTTGTGCTCGGGATGGCTCCCGAAAAGGAGCAGTTATCGGACAGACCCAGCTGCCCATACTGTGGCGGCGGTCATATTATAAAATATGGCCGTAAAGATGGAAAACAGCGCTTTTTCTGCAAAGATTGCCAGAAAACATTTATGCATACGACCAATTCCCATTATGACCAGCCAATCTGGACTGGTTTTATCCGGGACACACTTTATAGCGAGACAATGAATGATTCCGCAGAAAGATTTGGCTTTTCCCATCAAACAGCATTTACTATGCGGCATAAGGTTCTCATTGCTCTTCAGGATATGCTCGAAAAGGAGCCGGTTTCCCTTTCTGGTATTGCAGAGCTTGATGAAACCTTTGTACTTGATTGTTACAAGGGTGCCCCTGTTCCGGAGTGTATAGGACGCAAGGCACGTAAACATGGAGCCAGGGCAGAAAAAAGGGGCATTTCAAATGAATATATCGCAATCTGTACCGGTATCCAGCGTGACGGCGGCGTAATTGCCGAAACAGTAAACCGTGCAAAACCTTCGTCCGACGAACTGAAAGAGATATTTAACGGACATATAGCCAAAGATACCCTTATCCTTACGGATGGATTATAAAATGTCATAAAAAGAACAATAAATATCACGATTAGAATACTTATACCGAAAAAAGCAGGAATGCACATCACAAAAAGAACAATTTCACACACAAAAATTACAGAGTATCCTTCCGTTTACAGATAAAATGAGTTTTATCAAATATAAACGGAGGGATTTTTTATGAAAATGAAAAGAATGGCTGCACTGCTCGGTGCGGTGGTAATGACACTTTCTCTTACAGCCTGCGGCGGCGCTTCGGGAGACAGTGCTTCGGAAAGTAGCATCACATCGGCAGAGGGCGTATCTGGAGAAAGCAATGAGGTACAGGAAGTGGCGCTTCATCTTCCGGCGGTATATGATCTTCCGGATGCCGAACTGGTAGAGGCGGAGATCAATAAGATCGCGGAAGAGAAATACGGTCTTCGCTTTGACATCAACTTTATTTCAACAGGTAACTGGACGCAGCAGTCGAATCTTCTCTTTACGGGAGATGAAGCGGATGTGATCGCTGTGTTTGCAACGCCGTTGACAACCTTTGTGAAAAACGGGCAGCTGGCCGACCTGACAGACTATTATGCCAATGCTTCGGACGCTTTCAAGGAGGTCTGGTCAGCAGAAGAGATGCAAGGGACTACCATCAACGGCAAGATTTACGCTGTGCCTAATTTAAGAAATTTTGATAACCGTTTCGGACTGGATATAGATGCGGAGGTGGCAGCAGAAATTGGTATTGAGGACGGACAGCATCTGACAATGGAGGAGGTTAGTGACTTCCTCTATGCTGCACATGAGAAGTATCCGGAACGTTATGCACTGATCCCACAGGGCGGGACAACCTTGATCGGACAGTGGTCATGGGACGGCCTTGGGGATGAGAAATGGATTGGCGTTCTGGAAGACTGCGGACAGGATACGACGGTCAAGAACGTTCTGGATACGGATGACTTCTTGAATTTTTGCACATGGGCAGAAAAGTGGTACAACGATGGCCTGATCCTGCCGGATATTCTGAGCAACACGACTCCCTGGCAGACAATGCTCTCAAATAAACAGGCTATTTCCGTATTTGATAATTATGGCGTGGGTGGTGTAGCAGGATGTATTCGGACCGTTATTGTTGATAATTGGGCGCAGTCTAATTCCTATCAGGCGCTCTGCTACGGCATCAACCAGAATTCATCCCGAAAGGATACGGCATGGAAAGCAATGGAGGTGCTTTATACCGATAAGGAGATCTGTACGCTGCTGGCGGATGGCATAGAGGGAACACATTATGTGGTGAATGATGACGGTACGATTTCTTTTCCGGAGGGAAAAACCGCTGCTGACTGTGGATATGGGATGGCGGAAGGATACTGGATCGTTCCCTATTCAGGCAATACCTATCCGCTGGATGTTAACGGACCGACTTTCTTTGATGACTTGATCGCGTTCAATAAGGAGACCTTAAAGACGAAAGCTTTCGGATTTGCCTTTGACACCTCGGAGGTTACTGACCAGTATGCTGCCTGCGTAAGTGTTATGGATAAGTATTATCAGCCGCTTATGTCCGGAGCCGTGGATATGGAGAGCACGCTCGCACAGGCAAAGAGTGAGCTGGAAGCAGCAGGGATCAATGAGATCATTGCTGCAAAACAGAAACAGCTGGATGACTTCTTAAGCGCACAGTAAATATTGCTATTTGTCTTTGGGGTAAAGACAGCAGAACCGCTGCCAAGGACTTGTTCCATGGCAGCGGGATTTTAGGAAAGGAAGGTTTCTATGGCAAAGCAGATAAAAGCGGTAAAAAAGAAAAGCGTGGCCAAGAATGCGAGAATGACGCTGGCACTGTTCTCCATGATGCTACCGGGGCTGATCTATTTGTTGATTAATAATTATATTCCTATGGCGGGGCTGGTCATTGCCTTTAAACGGTTTGACTATAGCAAAGGCATCTGGGGAAGCGACTGGGCCGGTCTGGGCAATTTTACATATCTGTTTCAAACAAATGATGCATTTAATATTATACGGAACACAATTGGTTATAACTTTATGTTTATTGTTTTGGGGACAGTGGTGGCAGTGACGATTGCCATTATGCTGAATTTCCTACGCGGAACTATGAACAAGAAAATCTATCAGACAGTGATCCTGATTCCATATCTGATTTCTATGGTAGTTGTTTCCTATATCGTATTCGGATTTTTAAGCCAGGAAAACGGTTATCTGAACAGAATCATTGTATCCCTGGGAGGGAAGCCGATCAGCTGGTATACAACATCGAAGTACTGGCCGTATATTCTTACGATCGTAAATCTCTGGAAAGGATTCGGATATACCAGTATCCTGTATTATGCAACGGTAATCGGTATCGATTCTACTTTGTATGAGGCCGCAACGGTGGACGGAGCTAGTAGGTGGAAACAGGTGTGGCACGTAACGCTGCCGGGGCTGCGGGGCACGATCATTACGATGACACTGCTGAACCTGGGCCGCATGTTCTATTCGGATTTTGGTTTGTTCTATCAGGTACCCATGCGTTCAGGCATGATCTCCTCGGTGACGGATACGATCGATGTGTTTGTCTACAAAGGACTGACTCAGTTAAATGATATCGGCAGGTCTTCCGCCGCGGGCTTTTTACAGTCTGCCCTTGGTTTTATTCTGGTTTTGATCGCCAATACGATCGTGCGGAAGATAGATGAAGAGAACGCTTTATTCTAGGAGGGGAGAGTATGATACCAAAAAACAAGACAGGACAGATCGTTTTAAATATTATCTTTATTTTACTGGCTATTGCTGCTCTGGCACCGTTTCTGCTGCTGGTGTCCTCATCCCTGTCCAGTGAGGAGGCGCTTGCGCAGTATGGATATAGTTTCTGGCCGAGGAAATGGTCCTTAGGCGCTTATATTTATCTGTTTCGAAGCAGTATGAAAATTGTAAGAGGATACGGGATCACGGTGCTGGTGACGCTGATCGGAACACTGGCAAGTGTCATGATGACGGTTATGTTTGCCTATCCGTTGTCCAGGAAAGAATTGCCTCTGCGATATGTCTTTTCTTTTTTCGTATTCTTTACTATGCTGTTTAACGGAGGTCTTGTGCCGACATATATGATGTATACACAGACGTTCCATATTAAAAACACATTGTGGGCGCTGATCGTTCCTTCCCTGCTGATGAGTGGATTCTATGTGATTATGATGCGTTCCTTCTTTACTGCAAATATTCCGGATGCGCTTATAGAAGCCGCCAGGATTGACGGAGCAGGAGAGTATACGATCCTGTGGAAGATCGTGCTCCCACTTTCCAAGCCCATGATGGCTACCATTTCCTTAATGGGTGGACTGGGGTACTGGAATGATTGGATGAACAGTATGTACTATGTGACAGACGAGAAACTATACAGTATTCAGGCAATCTTAAATACGATCATTACGAATATTCAGTTCCTGACCAGTGGGCAGAGTTCCGCCGCCTCGGCAGTAGATGTGGGTAAGCTTCCCAGCGTCAGCGCACGTATGGCGATCGCAGTGATCGGGATTTTACCAGTGTTGTGTATCTATCCCTTTTTCCAGAAATATTTTGTCAAAGGTATTGTGGTTGGCGGCGTGAAGGGATAACAGAAAATGATGTAACAGAGAGGCCGAAATTAGAACTGATACAAAACAATGGATTAATGAGTTGCAGTTATGGTATAGTCAAAGTAAAAATGGATATGGTCCGGATATATGAAACGAAAACTGCTTCAGTTAAACAAGACGATCATGATCACGGCCATGGTAGGCTATCTTGCAATATTATGCCTGTTGCTGCTGATGGATTTTTACCTGATCCGGAATTATCAGACAGAGGGAAGAAGACGGGAAAAGGAAGCGCTGCAGGCATATATTGACAAAACGGCGGAAGCCATGACGGATATTGATCATGAAATATATGAAGTTTATACCAACAACCCGTACTTTCAGGCATTGCAGGAGGAGGAAACTGAGGTGGACGACTTCGGCAATGCCTATGAACTACGGGAAACTCTGCATTACCGATCGCTGGTAGAAGAGGATATCGGTGGTTTTTTTATTTACTATGATGCAGATTTTGGACGGAGTTTGTATTATACTAAGGATGATAAGATCACGCAGGGAAACGGTATTCCCCTGAATAAGGCGATCCGGGAGAATCTGGAGAACACGGCACAGATCAGGCACTGGGTGCCGGTCTGTCTGGACGGCAACATATATCAGGCAATCATCTATCGCGGGAGGAGAGCTGCAGTGGCGGGGGTATACAGTATGGAGAATCTTATTACCCTTGAGGATGAACAGACAGATGTGATCCTGATGGAAAACGGGCTGGTATATGGCGGTGGCAGGGAATTGGCTGGGGAACTGGAACTTGCCAGATTGTCACAGGAAAACGAGGATTCTTTTCAGAGAAGGATCCGGAACTATCAGGTGTGTGGGATGCGTGTACCGAATACGGAGTTATGGGTCTATACAGTCTATCCGAAAACGCTTGGTAATGTGTTGAATATACAGCAGGTTCTGCTGCTGTTGGTCACGCTGCTATCCGTTTCGGCAGTGGGAGTGATGTATGGGTTTATGCGCAAGGAGATCGTGCATCCGATCCAGCGGCTGACAGAGACGATGGATATGATCAAGAAGCATGAGAGCCAGGATATTCCGCCGTTGGAATCCCGGTTTGTAGAACTGCAGGAGATGAACCAGACACTGGAGGAGATGATCCGGGAGCTGGAACAGCAGAAACTCGTGGCGTATGAGGAGATCATTGAAAGGCAGAAAGCGCAGATGCAGTATCTGCAGCTACAGCTGAAGCCGCATTTCTATCTAAACGGTCTGAAGACATTAAATGCTTTGGCGATGGAACGCCAGACGGACAAGATACAGGAACTGATCATGAACCTGTCCAGATATCTGCGGTATCTGCTGCAGGTTGAGAATGAAGTGGTTCCTCTGGAGCAGGAACTGCAGTTTGTTCAAAATTATATCGAGCTGCAGAAGCATATGACCGGCAGGCCGGTAACTATGGAAAACAGAATAGACGAGAAGGCTATGCAGTGGACGGTTCCTACACTGCTTATTCAGACTTTTGTGGAGAATAGTGTGAAATACGCTCAGTTAGGCGGCGGGAGTATTCCGCTGGTAATTGAGGTGACGGCAGACTGTCTGGAAACGGAGGAAGGGGAATGTCTGGACCTGATCATTCGGGATAATGGACATGGATATCCGGAGGATATCCTGGAAGAGATCAATGCTGACCCGAAGATAGGCAGTAAAAGCGTGGGAATCAATAATGTTAAACGGCGCTGCCATTTCCTGTATGGGGAGAAGGCGGAATACTATTTTGAGACGGATGGAGGAGCGGTCAGCGAGATCATTGTACCTTTCGTAAAGGGAGAATGAAGAAAATATACAAAGTTTCCTGTAAATGCATACAGAGTGAGGGAAAGGCAGGGGTGCAACTATGAATGTACTGCTGGTAGACGATCAGAAAGCAATCGTGGACAGCCTGAAAAGGGGGATCAGATGGGAGCGGCTGGACGTATCCCAGGTGTTCACAGCCTGCAGTGCGAAGGAGGCCAAACTGATTCTTAGGAATTTTGTGATCGATGTCCTTGTGACCGACATCGAGATGCCGGAGGAGGACGGTCTGTCCCTGTGCAGATGGGCCAGGGAAGAATTTCCCCAGATGGAATGTATATTTCTGACATCCCATGCGGAATTTGAGTATGCAAAGGAAGCGATCCATATGGGAGGATTCGACTATATCCTGCAGCCGGCCCGGTATGAGGATGTGGAGAGAACCATCGCAAAGGCCATCGCCAAGGTGGAGAGACATCTGAAAATGGTGAATGTTATGAGAAACCAGAAGATGGTATTGAAACAGAGAAATGCCATACTGGAAGCGATTTTCTCTAAACTGGGCCAGAAGAAATACGAGGATGCGGATCAGATCTATCGCAGTGCCCGAGAGATGTTTGAAACGGAGTATAAGGATGCCGTTTTTTTCCCGATGTTGATTCAGGTAGAGAGATGGAACAGGATCACGAACATATGGGAAGAAAAATTGGTGGAGATGGCGTTGTGCAATGTGATGGAGGAAATATTTGCCTCCCTGAACGGAGAGGCAGGTATCTGTGCTCTGCCGGAGAGCCGGTACTGGGTGATGCTGATCATGGAACGCAGGGAAAATCTGGAGGAACTGCTCCGTGAAAATTTGGAACTTTTTTTTAGTTTTGTAAATGACAATCTTGATTTTAAGATAAGTCTTTATCCGGGAGGAATGACGGAAGAAGATTTCCACCAAGTATACGGAAAGCTTGTGAAAGCGGCAGACCGGAACAGGGATCATAAAGCTGTGATATGCTGGGAAACGCCTGAGGAAGAGAGTGATCCGGCGGACCATGGGGGTGATCCTGTGGAGAGAGCGATTACCTATGTCAGACGAAATTTGAGTAAAAATATTTCCAGAGCGGAAGTGGCACATGAAGTGTACTTGAATGAAGAATATTTTTCCCGATTATTCCGCCAGAAGACCGGCGCGACCTTCAGGGATTATGTCCTTATGGAAAAGATGAATGAGGCAAAGCGGCTTTTGAGCCATTCCAGACTTTCCGTGGGGATCATTGCGTCGAAGGTGGGATATGATAACTTCTCCCACTTTTCCAAAATGTTTAAGAAGATTACGGATCGGACGCCTCAGGAATACAGAAAGGAGCATCAGAAGTAGATGGCTCATGACGGGAGAAGGAAACGATGGCTGATGTTTGGTGCAGCCGTGTTACCGGCGGTCATGGTCATAGCGGGACTGTGGATGGCCGGGACGAAGGGACGCAAATATGAGACAGTGACGGTCTGCATGCCGGCTTACCGTAATGTGGATGATCTGACGATGGTACAGGATGCAGTCAATAAGATTACGGAAGAACGGTATGGCATCAGCTTTGAATTTCATATGATATCCAGTGCGAATTATCTGAAAAGCATGGAGATTGCATTGCTGGATCCGTCGCTGGATATCATGCTGATCAACGGGAAACCGCTGTTTCAGCATGTGGAGGATCAGCAGCTGGTGGATCTGACCGATTATATGGGTAGAGCGTCCGAAGAGATGAGAGGGCTGTGGACGGATGAAATTCTGCGGGGTGTGTCTGTCGGCGGACGTCTGTACGGGCTGCCTACGTTTCGCAACTTTGGAAATTATATAGGACTGAATCTGGATGAGGAGATTGCCGCCGAGTTTGGAGTCAGGGACCGGCAGAAGATGACAATGGAGGAAGTGGATGTCCTGTTTCATGAGATAAAGAGGAGATATCCGGACAGAAACGTGCTGGTGCCGCAGGGTATGGATACCATGATAGCGGAATGGACATGGGATGGTCTGGGGGACGCTGACTGCATCGGGGTCCTTCCGGACTGCGGACAGGCAACGAAGGTACAGAATCTATATGAGACGGATGATTTTATAGAGTTCTGTACCTGGATGCGAAGATGGCAGGAAGACGGGCTGATCATGGAGGATGTTCTAAGCAATGTGGAGCAGTGGCAGGATCTGATCTACCAGAAGAGAGGAATCGCCTGTCTTGACAATTACGGTGTCAATAGTGTGAGCGGAATGATACGTACTGTCATCGTGGATAATTGGAGTGTATCCAACAGCTACAGTATACTGATGTACTGTATCTCTGCCAATTCCGCGCATAAAGATATTGCGTGGAAGGGAATGGAGATTCTCTATACGGATCGGGATGTGGAAATACTGCTGAATAATGGGATAGAGGGGGTCCATTATGTGAAGAACGAGGATGGGACTGCTTCATATCCGCCAGGAGTGACGGTGCTGAACAGCACTTATGCTATGATGGAAGTTAATTGGGCAACGCCTTATTCCAGGTATGCCTATCCTCTGGACGTAAACGGGGCGGACTTTGCCGGGAGACAGGAGGCATTCAACAGGGAAGCGCTGAAGTCCAAAGCATCCGGGTTCATATTCAATCCGGTTCCTGTAAGCTGGGAATATGAGGCGTGTTGTGAGGTGTATGATAAGTATACTCCTGCTTTGATGTCCGGTGTGCTGGAACTGGAACCGGCATTGGAGCGGGCAAAAGAAGAATTCCGGGAAGCGGGCATAGATATTGTTATACAGGAGAAGCAGCGGCAATTGGACGAGTACCTTGAGGGAGTACAGTCATACTGATTGGCAGGAAAGGGTGACAGCGAAGGCGTCTGAACTGTTGTAGGAAAGGGATG
>ERZ808051.1383-NODE-1383-length-16446-cov-5.205388_pt1 | contig 16446 bp, 14 predicted proteins | sample MGYA00380199_ERZ808051 | MGnify/ENA primary metagenome ERZ808051 (study PRJEB31490, sample SAMN06133391) | mouse gut metagenome | isolation source: J11 | host: mice | place: China: Chengdu | collected 2015-05 ...
TCGATAATACTACGTTAGAGATAGTGTAACATAATAGGATAACGTACGCAAGCCATTGCGAAGCAATTTGGTACAATGGTAAAAAAGAGGACGAGGGGTACGACCTTTTACGTTTTCTGAATGTGATCATGTATCCCCACAGGGATAATTTTATGGCTACAGTAACGGATTATATTGATTTTTCTGAAAATAGAGAGTTGTGGAAGGAGGCAGAGAAAGTGGATGGATTAGGCGAAGCCATATGCAAAGAAGTCAGAGAGGCGGATATACAAGCTGTTGTCCAGGACTATATTGATGACGATTTTCCAATGGAACGTATCCTGGCAAAACTTCAGAAGATTTTTGGGCTGACAGAAGAAATGTCAGAACAATATTACCAAAAATTTATCTCTGGGGATCTATCATGAAAATTTATTTCATGACGTATCCTTAAGCTTAAATCTGACAGGCACCTGTTGCAAATCAAAATGAATATTGAAATGAAAAAATCCTGATATAAGTTATGAATGCAAATGCTGACAGAACGATATCAGGATTTTTTTACGCAGCCTGATCATACAAACAAGAACAGAAAAAGTTTCCTATAGAATAAAAAGTAGTTCTCAATCAATACAGAAAGCAGGTACCTACATATGCCCAAACTCATACTTTGCGGAAACGGCGGTCTTCTGCAATATGTAAAACAACAGGCGGCACATGCCTCCACCCGCCCGGTTCATTCCATAATTGAACATATTTCCAATATCTCCAGCCTCACTTCCCCCAGCCGCCTTTCGGAAGCAGACATCTTTCTGGCCGTAAGCTGGCATGAAACGGAGCGTTGGATCAAACACCTGAAAGCCGCAGGCGCAAAACGGATTTACCGCATTCCTGTTTTTTCCATGCAATACAACCTTCCGATTCTGGATCACGAAGACATTCCATACGAGTATTGCGCCAGAATTTCTGACGATGATTCTGATCTGCTGTATCTGGAAACACACGCAGCCGATACCTGCAACCTGAAATGCCGGGGATGTATGCACTTTTCCAATATCGCCGTTCATCCCAACTATCCGGATCTTCGAGAATTTGACCGGGATTTCAAAAGGCTGTCGGAATTGTTTTCCAATATTTTTATTATTCGTCTGATGGGCGGAGAGCCGTTGTTGAACCGGGAATTGGGAAGCTGCGTAAAAATTGTGCGGCATCATTTTCCGGCAGCCGAGCTTCGGATCGTGACCAACGGCCTTTTGATTCCCCGGCAGCCGGACGAGCTTTGGGAAGTGCTGCGGGAGTGCCATGTATCTATGGACATCAGCCCCTACCCTCCTACCATGCAAATGATTGGAGAACTGACCGCGAGGCTGGATGCGGAGCATATTCCGTATGGAACGATTGCAGAGGAGCTTCAGGATTTTCGGAAAAGCCTGACACTGACGCCCAGCCACGACCCGGAAAAGGCGGTTCGGTTATGTCAGAGCAGCCGCTGCCATTTCCTGAGAAATGGAAAAATCGCAAAGTGCCCTCTCCCGCTACTGATCTGTGATTTTAACAATGCTTTTCACTGCAGCATTTCGTCAGAAGATATTTTTGATATCTATAAGGAAGCCTCGGGAATCGAACTGAGGGAAAAGTTGGAGCGCCATGCTGATATGTGCCGCTACTGTCCGGATAAAGCAGCATTTATCCCATGGCAGAAAACGGAACACAACGCATGTATGGAAGATTGGATCGTGGAGGAAAATGAAAATTGATTTTGGATAATCTGAGAGAACTGGAAAGACAGCAAAAGCTAAATCAACCTGTCGTATTATGGGGAATCGGCAGCCAGACGAAGGACGTGATCACATGGCTGAGACAAAATGGATACGGCGGCAGATTACTTTTTATCGTGGATAATTTTAAACGGACTTTTTGCCGGGAATATGAAGGCCTCCCTGTGGAATCCCCAGCAGCATTGACCCGATTAGAAAAGGATTCGTTTACCGTAATCCTCTCAATTAATTACGCGGAGGACGTCTGGAAACAATTAAACGCCTGCGGCGTCACGCAGATTTATAATCTCCGCAATCTGCAGGAGAGAATGGTGCCGTACCGTTATGACATTCCCTGGCATTTTACAGATCGGAGCAAGGGAAAAAAATATTTATGTTACGTACTGGCAGGCTATGAACCTGAATTGTGGAAGGATACGATCGGCAGGCTGGAGATTTTTCAGGATCCGGATGTAGATTACTGTCTTGTCGTGTCTGGAAAGCAGGATAAGATTCTGGCAAAGATATCCGAACGGAACGGATGGTCCTATCTTTATACAGAGATCAATCAGGTATGTTATATTCAAAATCTGGTGATCGAACTGCATCCACATGCGGAATATATATTAAAACTGGACGAGGACATTTTTATCGGGAAAGATTTTTTTCGCCAGATGATTCGGGGCTACCGCCAGATCGAACAGGAAGGCGAGTACAGGATCGGTTTTGTTGTCCCGGTCGTGCCGCTGAATTGCTGCGGCTATGCCTCCTACGTGAAACTTATCGGGAAAAAAGAAGAATATGAGCAGCGATTTGGCAGGGCCTACAAGAGCAGGTTCAGCGCAGTTTTTAATGTACCGGAGACTGCAGAATTTTTGTGGGATACCATGGATACGTTTGACCATATGGCAGCGCATTTTCTAGAAAATGACAGTTATGACATTCTGGATTGCTATTACAATATCGGATGTATCATGTTTTCCCGTGAACGTTGGATCATGATGGGAAAATGGCCGGAAATCCCGGATGAATCCGGAATGGGCAGGGATGAGGCGTACATCTGCCAGGATAATGGAAGCAAGGATCTGGCAATCTATGAGCTGAAAAATGTACTGGCAGGACACCTGGCTTTCGGACATCAGAAGAAGAGGATGATGGAATATTACAGAAACCATCCCGAAAAGTTTGCGGTTCATACCTTATAATTTGCCACATGAGGATTTTTTATAACTCATGAAACGGATATACAACATCAAATGCAAAAACTTGGAGGTTTACATCAATGCAACCAGAATACCTTATAAAAGAAATCCAACAGGGGCTCCTGAAATGGTACGATTTTAGACCGGGCAGCACCTTCCTTTATCTCGGCGAAAAGGACGAACCCTGCGCTGCCCTGGCCGAGAGTATATCCCCCCTATTCACCTGCGCACCCCCGCTCCAGACCCTCACCCCGCAATGGCAGCAAGCCCACACCGCCGGCTTCAACTACATCATTGCCATCGAGACTCTGGAAAAGCTGGAATCCCCTGCCGGGTTTCTTTCACATTTGAAGTCCCTGCTCAAGCCCGACGGCACGCTCCTCCTGGGGATGAACAACCGCTTTGGCCTCCGGTATTTCTGCGGGGACCGGGATCCCTACACGGAGCGGAATTTTGACGGGATCGAGGGCTATCAGCGTGCTTACTCCAAAAAGGAAGATATTTTTCAGGGGCGCTGCTACAGCCGGGCGGAGCTCCGATCCATGCTGCAAAGCTCCGGATTCGAGACTTTTCAGTTTTACTCCGTTCTTACGGATCTGAAAAATCCATCCTTATTGTATGCGGAAGATTACCTGCCGAACGAAGATCTGTCCAACCGGATTTTTCCGACTTATCATAATCCGGATACCGTATTTCTAGATGAGGAAAGCCTCTACAACAGTCTCGCCGAGAATGGAATGTTCCATGAAATGGCAAATGCGTATCTGATCGAATGCCCTTTAAGCGGCCGGCTTTCCGATGTCATCCATGTCACGAGTTCCATGGAACGGGGGCCCGAGCGTGCGCTTCTGACGATCATCCACCGGTCAGGGATCGTAGAAAAACGGGCGGCGCATACGGAAGGAATGCAGCGATTGCAGCGACTGATCGAGCACGGACATGATCTGTCTATACATGGTATCTCCGTCGTAGAAGCGAAGCTGGGGCAGTACCTTCCTGCACATCACATTCTGGATACCATAGCGAACCACGAGGCGAATCTGTCCTGCCGTGACACGACTGGAGCAGCCTCGCATCCGAACCAGGTTCCGCCCGTACTCAATACTACTGCAACAGCTCCCACCACGGCCCAGGTTCCACCCGCACACGCCGCTCCCGCAGCTCCTCCGGAGCCGGAGTCCCGCCCAGTCTCCTGCCTCATGCCCTACATCACCGCGGAAGTCGGCCAGCTCTACCTGAAACGGCTACTGCATGAGGATCAGGAAATGTTTCTGCAGAAGCTGGATGAATTCCGGGACCTGATCCTGCAGTCCTCGGAAATCCTCGAACCCGACCGCGGCGACGGAAACGGTGCCGTTTTGCGAAAGGGCTACATCGACATGGTACCGCTGAACAGCTTTTATCTTGGCGGTACTTTCGTATTCTACGACCAGGAATTCTGCATGGAAAATTATCCGGCAAATGCACTGATCTGGCGGATGGTCGCCACATTTTACGCAGGAGATCTGGAAGTCGAAAAACTTCTGCCGATGAAAAACCTTCTGGACCGCTACGATCTGAACCGGAAGCTGTCAAAATGGCAGAAGCTGGAGTGGGATTTTCTTGCGGATCTCCGTCAGGAAAAGACACTGCGGAAATATCACGAAGCATGCCGGCGGAATTATGATGTGGTCAATTCCAACCGGCAGCGTCTGAACTATTCCTCGGATGAGTACCAGAAGCTGTTTATCGACATTTTCCGGAATGCGGATACCCGCAAGCTGATCCTCTTCGGCTCGGGCAATTTTACGAAACGTTTCCTCAGCTTGTACAGCCAGGATTATCCGGTTTACGCGGTCGTGGATAATAACCGGGAAAAATGGGGCCAGGAGATCGAGGGCGTTTCCATCCAGTCTCCGGAGCTCCTGAGTGCGCTGCACAGCGGAGAATATAAGGTTCTGATCTGCATCAAAAATTATCTGTCTGTTATGAAGCAGCTGGACGGCATGGGTGTGACAGAATACAGCATTTATGATCCCGGCAAGGATTATCCCCGGAAGCGGAAGCCCCTTGTGCCGCAAAACATTGCTTCCGGATCCGGTTCCGCAGAAAATTCCGCAGTCAAAAAGAAGTACCACACAGGCTATATCGCAGGCGTCTTCGACCTCTTCCATGTGGGACATCTGAATATGTTCAAACGTGCGAAGGAACAGTGCGATTACCTGATCGTCGGCGTTGTGACGGATGAAGGGGTGCGCAAATTCAAAGAAGTGGAGCCATTTGTCCCCTATGAAGAGCGCGCGGAAATGGTCCGGTCCTGCAGATATGTGGATGAGGTCGTGGAAATCCCTCTGAATTTCGGCGGTACACGCGACGCCTGGCGTCTGCATCATTTTGACTGTCAGTTTTCCGGCAGCGATTACGTGGATAATCCGGACTGGCTGGCCGAAAAAGAATTTTTGGAAAAGCACGGCGCGGAGATGGAATTTTTCCCATACACGCAGAGTACAAGCTCTTCCAAAATAAAAGACCTGATAGAAAAAAGATTGCTATAAGGAGCACCGCAATGAACATTCTTTACTCCCCCACCGGCATCGCGGATTTCCGGCATCCCGCCCAGGGATTGACGGACATGTCCCATGCCGGACTGAAAACAATTGCCCTGGATCTCAGCATGTGCTGTTCCGGGTACGACCTGGAAAATTATGGAAAACAAAATAAGCCCTGCCGCCCCGTACCGCCCCCGCGTTCCAGCGCCTCCGACATGGTCTCCCTTCTCCGCACCCCGGAAGCCATGCTGCAGAATCTGCAGCCGCTTCTGGCACAGTGCCGCAGCCATGGCCTCTCCGTCCAGCTCCTGCGTGTTCCGCGTCTTCCGTGGGACAGCAGGCGCGCAGAATTGAATCCTCTGCTGGAAGAGATCGCCAACTCTGCGATTCCATTCTGCGGAAGGATCGGATGCCGGTACCTGATTGTCCCCCCGCTGTTCGCCGGATTAGAGAAGGGCACGGAATGGCAGGTCAACCGCGCATACTATCTCCGCCTTGCCGAGACCGCCCGAAAGTATTCCGTCACTCTCCTGCTGGAAAACCAATGCCGCAGCCACAACGGACATCTGCTCCGCGGAATCTGCTCCGACGGCGCCGAAGCCGCTGCATGGATCGACATGCTGAATACGGAGGCTGAAAAGCAGGATCACACGTCCCGCACAGAAGCTACGGCACACGATCACCTGCCCCACGCAGAAGCCCCGGCACACGATCACTTGTATCCCCGCTCAGACAGCCCTGTCTTCGCCTTCTGCCTGGACACCGGAATCTGCACGCTCTGCGGCCAGGACATGCAGGCATTCGTCTCTGCTCTCGGCCGCCGTCTCCAGGCGGTCATCCTCCGGGACTGCGGCAGACAGCAGGAATCTTCTCTTCTGCCCTTCACCTACGCATACCAGGGTCAGCCCGGGACAGACTGGCTCAGCCTGATCCGCGGCTTGAGGAGCATGGATTTTGGCGGCAGCCTTGTGCTTGATTTTGCAGATACCGCAGCCGCGTTTTCCCCGCTGCTCCGTCCCCAGCTTCTGCCGCTGGCCAAGTCCGCGGCAGAGTATTTTAAATGGCAGATCGAGCTGGAAAGCCTTTTAAAAAAGTACAAGTCCATCGTCCTCTTCGGAGCCGGGAACATGTGCCGCAATTACATGAAATGCTACGGCAGCCAGTACCCTCCCCTCTTCACCTGCGACAACAATCCGGCCGTCTGGGGAACCAAGATCTGCGGACTGGAGATCAAGCCGCCGGAAGCCTTAAAGGAGCTTCCCGACAGCTACGGCATTTTCATCTGCAACATTTATTACCGTGAGATCGAAACACAGCTTCGGAAAATGGGCATCAAAAATATAGAATTTTTCAATGACGAGTACATGCCGTCCTTTCATTTTGACAGGCTGGAAATGTATTGATTTCAGAAAAATGCCGCGGCCCGCAAAAAATATACTCTGTTTTCCCGTCCGGACATGGCTGCGGCAGACAGTTGAATTTTGGAGGTATCAGAACCATGGTTTCTATCGGTGTACAGACAAAAAATGTAGTTTATGACTCGGATCCGGCAGCCGGTTTTCAAATGCTGAAAGATACAGGATTTTCCTGCGCAGATTTCAGCCTGAATTCTTACCTTTTAAATACATCGCTGTATCAATTGGATTTGAATGAATTTTTTGATCAATCCTGCGCGGAGCTGGAGCATTTTTTCTCCCCCCATAAAAAGGGCGCGGCCGCAGCCGGCATTACCCTGAATCAGATGCACATGCCCTACCCGCTCTATGTCCCGAACGGCGACAGCGGCTTGAATGGCTATCTGCAGGACACTGTGGCACGAAAGAGCATGCACATCTGCGCTTTTTTTCAGTGCCCTTATATCGTAGTGCATGGGTTTAAGCTGGCACGCAATCTCGGCTCGGAGGAAGCGGAATGGGAACAGACCGAGAGGTTTCTCGACACACTGGCCCCGCTGGCAAAGGAACTGCGGATTACAATCTGCGTAGAAAATCTTTACAATTCTGTCGGCGGTCACCTCGTCGAGGGCCCCTGCTGCGACGCAAAAAAAGCGGCAGAGCGCATCGACCGCTTTAATGACAGGCACCACGGAGAGATGCTTGGATTCTGTTTTGACACAGGGCACGCCAATCTCACAGGCATTGATTTTGAAAGCTTCCTGTGCGCTCTGGGACACCGCTTGAAGGTACTCCACATTCATGATAACGATGGCGCGGGGGATCTGCATCAGATTCCATTTACATTTACAAAAACAAGGGAAAATACAGCCGCCACGGATTGGAACGGATTTCTGAATGGATTGAGACGCATACATTTTGACCAGGTACTGAACTTTGAGACCGCTCCAGTACTAAGCGCGTTTCCCGAAGAAATGAAACCCCAGGCGCTGCGGTTTATCGCAGAAATCGGAGAATATTTTAAAAAACACTTGTAATTCAATGTATTTACAGGTAAACTGATAATTAGACTCTTGCAGGCTTGTAAACATGAGTTACTATTTTTTCCGATATTCAGCGTTTGGAAGATTATCACCAAGTCGAACACGTGAATGAAATTAAGAGAAAGGCATATGAGACCTTTTGGCTTCTTAAGCACTTAACAACAATTTCTTACAGATGGAAAACTTTTTAGATACGTTATTCTATTATCTAAAGTTTAGAAAATGTGATGCGCAGTCAATGGAACTTATGCTATTAGCATTTAAGGCCGGACAGTTAGTATCATTATGACTCGTATATTTTTTAGGAAGGGAGGTCTTTCAGACCATGATTTTAAAGGACTGCAGTACATGTATGGTTTACGATACGTCCGGCGAGCTTCTGGTGAAGGCCAGAGTCATGAGCGTGGAAGAGCGGATCACGCTTCATTTTGAGGATGACAGCAAGCTCGGTCCCGATACGGACAAATTGGAGATTGACTTTTTTGACAGCCAGATGGGCTGCATCAAGACATATAGCAGCCTGGTCGTCCATAAAAATACGGATCCCTGGGTGCTGGAGCCGTGGATGGCACAGTGCGAGATCCTGGAGATCCGCGAGACGATCCAGCGGCAGAAGGATCTGCGGGTAAAGCTGGAGAAGGAGCTGGAATTTACGTCTACCGTACACGGACATTTTATGGGAACCATACATAATATCAGCGTGGGAGGCATTATGCTCTATACAGAGATGCCGCTGACTGTGGACGAGGAGATCGAGTTCCGCTACTGTTTCCTGAAAAGGGAATACGAGGTCAAGGCAGTCATCCTGCGGGAACAGGAAATGATCAAAAAGCGGCATGTCTATGGCTGCCAGTTTATTGATCTGACGAAAAGCGCGGAGAGAGATATCCGCCAGTTTGTATTCAAGCAGCAGTTAAAGAGGATCTGGTAGGCCGGCCAGCCAATTAGGAGGAATTACCCATGATATCAATCACTTCACTACAGGATGCAGAAAATGGCACGCTGTTTCATATGGACTGTAGTTTTTTATCCCCTGTCCGGTATGTGTGTGAAAGTCCGGACACTGTCTGCCTTATTTTTTCCGAAAAGCCGGAGAACCTGCCGGATCGGGTCTTTTTAATGCCGGACGGCAGGCAGTATGATTACAGGGCGTTTATCTATACGCTCTCGGAAGGCGCAGAGACCTGCCGTCTGCGGGACGGTATGCCGGATCAGGCAATCCCCCCTGAAACAGGAGCGAATGAAGCCGGATCCGGTATCCAGACAATGATCCAGGCAGACGCCGAACATGATTATTATATCGTCCGGGGCGTGACCGACGACATCCAGGAGGTTCGGAAGAACTTCCGTGTGTATGTCTCTTTCCGTACGTCCGTTTATTTTGACAACGATCCGAAGGAGGCCATGGTCACCATCAAGGATATCGGCTGCGGAGGCTTTCTGTTCGTCTCCGACAAAAAATATCAACCGGGGGATACCCTGTCCGTAGTCCTTTTTGATTCCAGGAATCCGCTGCTGGTGAAGGCCCGGATCCGGAAGCTCCGTCCTGTCCGAAAAGAAGGCCGGCGCGGGTACGGATGCGAATATATTGACCTGAATCCGCAGGCTGAGGCGCGGATCCGCAATTACGTTTTCCACACGGAGGTTCTGCAGGTGAAGGCAAAGGAGTCCTGATACAGAAAACCTGCCGCCGGCAGCCTTTCCGTATATGATGGTATTCAGAGCCGGTTCGGCTCTCCTTTGGAGACAGCCGCAGCCAGCCCATATACAAAAAAAGAAGAGGAGATCTCCCGTCAGGAGCCCCCCTCTTCTTTTTTCGCATCCTTTTTCGCGCCCTTTTCTCCGCTTTCTTCCCCGTCTTCCTTCTTCACCTCGTTCACTTCCACGGTGGCCTCTCCCGCCGCGGAATGCTTCGGAGTATATTTTAAAAAGTAAGTGTAGATATCAACAATCGCCTGGTACAGCTCCTCCGGGATTGCCGTCCCCAGATCCAACTGCGTCAGCACTGTTGCCAGCGAATTGTCCTCGTAAACAGGCACGCCGTTCTCATTGGCCACCTCCACGATCTTCTCCGCCATATAGCCCAGCCCGGACGCCACGATAACGGGCGCAATGTCCCTGTTCTCGTCATACCGCAGCGCGACTGCTTTTTTATTCCTGATATCGTCATATTGTGACATTGACCGCATTTCTCCTTTCAAATATCTTCGGGAACGCAGCAGATACCTTGATCGGAACCTGGCCCTGCTCCACGCCAAGATACTCGACCTCCAGGTGATTCTTGCTCATGATCTTACGGATATTGTCACGGATGTCGCCCTCATGTCCTGCCAGCTCTTCCGGATAATGAATCAGCATATCCATCTTCCCATTCTCATAATACATCATCATGTCAAAAAAGCCAACATCTTTTAAGTCAAATTTGATCAATAATTTAATTCCGCGCTCCTTGGAGCCCGGATTGCCCGACTCCTCGTCCGGATCCACCCAGATCTCCGAATACATCGGCACCCCGTTCAGGATCACCGGGAGCATCACATGCATGACCGGCATATACACGCTCTCATTGATCAGCATGCTCCGCATCATATTCACGAAGTCCTCTTTATTCTCCAGTCCCGCCTCTCCTCTCACACCGGCCTGCATGATATTGAGAAGCTTATCGGTCCAGTCCATCTTGCCCGCGGCCTTGTCATAATCCACATTCAGCAGCATATCCTTAAACTGAGCGCCCGTCATCCCCTGAAAATGCTTCTGGAAGGACGGAAAATCCATCAGCCTCTGGAATGCCTGCGCCACCTTGTCCACGTTTCCGTTTTCCAGCCGGGAGGTATTGAGGGCAAGCAGGCTGATCAGATCCCGGATCTTCCCCAGATCCTTTGTCTGAGAAATATAGCTGCCAAGGTAAGGAATGATCTGCCCCTTCAGAAGCTGCACATTGGCCTGGCTTCCCTCCATACTGTAGGGCCGCAGCCTGGACGCAAGCTGGTGAAGCTCCTGGCGGTTGTTCCGGAACATCCGGCCCTCAATCTGCTCCAGAAGATCCTGGATCGTCTGCTGCAAGTGCTTACCGGAGGACATATCGTTGTATCTCCGGAGCATATCCAGAATCCCTGCTTTCAGCTCCACGGAATTGGTATCATTCATGATCTGGCGCAGTACATCAAATAAAGGCCCCTGCAGCCGGTTCGCCCCCGCCATGGCGTCCTTTAAAAATCCGTTCAGCTCATCCGGGTTCATCTGCAGCATCTGGAACAGTGCCTGAATATCCGCTGCCGTCCCCTTGCCGATCCCGGATTCCACCATATTCGCCATCCCGCCGAACAGCATCCGGGTCATAACCTCCTGGAGGTTGGGCAGTTCCCTTAAAGACTGGACAAAATTCCCAAAATTGGATTCGTAGGAAATTCCCTTCCCCTGCTGGCCGTCCGCGTCGGTCCGGCCGTCGGCCCTGACCACCCGTCCCGGGTCCACCTGGTTTTTGATGCTTAAGTCCTGTGTCTGCTGGGTCGGAGTCTGCTTATTATTGACCGCGTTATTGTCATATCCCACAACAGGAGTCGTTACTTTTAAAATATTTGACATTTTTTCACCTGCTTTGCAATTTACTCTTATCGTTTCCCGCAAGTCTGACGATATATATTAATAAATGTAATTTTTGTAGTTTAAAACATCACATTATATTAGATAAGGCGGTACTAAGATTATGGATAACATGCTTGAAATGTATCTCTATGAGACAAACACTCTTATGGAACAACTGGACGAACTCTTGATAGAAGCAGAGAAGAATTCGGATTTCACGACGAATGACGTCAATGAGATTTTCCGTATCATGCACACAATTAAAGGCTCATCTGCCATGATGGAATTCTCCACGTTGATGGAGATCGCCCACCATATAGAAGATCTTTTCTTCTATATCCGAGAAAACGGAATGGATTCCCTGGATGAATCACACAAGAATGACTTGTTCAATCTGATGTTCCAGTCAACGGATGCTCTTCGCGGCGAAGTTGAAAAAATCGAAAACGATGAGCCCCTTAGCACTAATATCGACTCAATCATTAAAAGTATTAATAGTTTTTTGGAAAAAATCAGTTCTTCCGGTGAGAAGTCTTCTGAGGACACGCCTGCGGAAACAGCGTCCGCTCCCACTGCGCCGCCCGCAGATCAAGAGGCTATTGCCGCGATCAACCAGGAACTGGCAGGATGCCCAGACAGCAAGCTTCCTTATTTTATAAAGATCCACTTCGAAGAGGGCTCCGGTATGGAGAATCTTCGTGCCTTTATGATCATCACCGCCCTGAAGGAGATCGACATACAGTTCGAATATTATCCTTCCGATGTGGAGACCAACAGCGACACGGCGGAGTCCATCATAGACAACGGCTTCTTTGTAGCGCTTTCCTCTCAGGAAGATGTGGACAGCGCAGTCGGGATTCTGAAGGAGCAGAACAGCATCCAGGCCTATGAGGTCATTGAAAATGTGCATGCGAAGGCGGAAGCGCCCAAGCAGGAAGCGCCGGCGCCGGCAGTTCAGAAGAGTGCTGAAGCCGCTCCGGCTCCGGCAGCCGCAGAGAGCGCGCAGAAGAGCGCTCCGGCTCCGGTCACCGCTTCTACGCACAGCGCTCCGGTGAAGCAGAGTCTCATCAGCGTCAATCTTTCCAAGCTTGACAGTCTGGTAGCTGTTGTGGGCGAGATCGTGATCACGGAATCCATGGTCACTTCTTCTCCGGATCTGCAGAACCTGAAGTTGGATAACTTTATGAAGTCCGCGCGCCAGCTGCGGAAGCTGACCGACGACCTGCAGGATATCGCGATGTCTCTTCGAATGGTTCCGGTATCCGGTACCTTCCAGAAGATGAACCGTGTTGTCCGGGATATGAAGAAGAAGCTGAACAGGGACGTAAGGCTTACTCTGGTAGGCGAGAACACCGAAGTTGACAAGACCATCGTGGACAGCATCAGTGACCCGATCATGCATATTGTCCGCAACTCCGTGGACCATGGTATTGAGGAGACGCGGGAAGAGCGTATCGCGGCAGGCAAGGATCCCCAGGGCGAGGTCATCCTGGCTGCCAGCCATACCGGAAGCGAGGTCATCATTACCATTACCGATGATGGGCGGGGCATGGATACAGAGAAGATCCTGGCAAAGGCGGAGCGCAACGGCATTCTGACCAAGCCTGCCAGCGAGTACTCCAAGAAGGAGATCCTTTCCCTTCTGATGCTCCCCGGTTTTTCCACCAACGAGGAAGTGACCGAGTTCTCCGGGCGAGGCGTCGGCATGGACGTTGTAAAGAAAAATGTAGAATCCGTAGGAGGCACCATTTCCATTTCCAGTGAATTTGGACAGGGAAGCGTCACTACATTGAAGATTCCTCTTACTATGGCGATTACGGACGGTATGGAGATCTCCGTCGGGAAGTCTCTGTTTACGATTCCGATCGCAAATATCCGCCAGTCCCTCAAGATCCAGAGAGATGAAGTCATACTTGACGCGGGCGGCAATGAGATTGTAAAATGTCTGGGTGAATTTTATCCGATCATCCGTGTACATGAGTTATATAATATTGAAACCGAGAAGACCAATATTGAAGACGGTATCCTGATCTGGGTAGAGTCCGCTGATAAGTCCTTCTGCCTGTTTGTGGATGAACTGCTCGGCGAGCAGCAGGTCGTTGTAAAGCCGCTTCCTTCCTATTTGAACAGTTTCAATATCAAGAACTCAGGAATCGGCGGCTGTACGCTTCTCGGCGACGGCAATATCAGTCTGATCCTGGATATTGGTAACTTATACGCAGCATATCATACTCAATATTAAACTATAGGAACCGGAGGAATAATTTTATGTCAGCAGATACACATAAGAACACGGAGGTCGGCATTTCTGAGAATGAGGCTCCTGTTTCCACAGAAAGATTTTTAACATTTACTTGTGACGGATTGAATATCGGTGTCAGTACAAATTACGTGATCGAGATCATCACGGATCATTCCATCACCATGCTTCCTCTTGTCCCGGATTATCTGAAGGGCATCATCAGCATGAGAGGTGAGATCATCCCGATCATCGATATCCGTCTCCGTATGGGAAAGCTTCCTATTGAATATACCAGCACAACCTGTATCATCATCCTGGATATCAATGATGTGAAGATCGGCATCCTGGTAGATGCCGTTCAGCAGGTGATGGATGTAGACCAGAGCTTGATCTCTCCTGTCCCGGTGGAGAACCAGCAGGAGCTGATCCGGGGCATGGTTTCCTCAGGAAATAATTCCGTGATCCTTTTCCTGGATTGCGAAAAACTGATCCAGGCATATTAAAAAAAAGGAGCAAGAAACATGTTAACGATAAATGACAAGGAATTCCAGCGTCTTGTAAAGTTTGTACATCAAAATTATGGGATTGATCTGTCGAAAAAACGGCAGCTCATCACCGGACGCCTTTCCAACACGATCGTCGGTATGGGATTCAACTCGTTCGAAGATTACGTAGAGTACCTGATCAATAATGGCAAGCCGGAAGACCGGGAGCTGATGCTGAATAAGCTCACGACCAACTATACTTATTTTATGCGTGAAGAGGCGCATTTTAAACTGTTCTCAGAGACCATCCTTCCTTATCTGGAGCAGACAAAGAAGGATAAAGTACTCAGCATATGGAGCGCCGGCTGTTCCTCAGGCGAGGAGCCTTATACGATCTCCATCATCCTGAAGGAGTATTTTGCAAATAAGCCCGGATGGGATACAAGGGTACTCGCCACGGATATTTCTCAGAATGTACTGCGCAGTGCGGTAAATGCGGTCTATGACGAGGATTCGCTCAAGGAGTTATCCCCGGCCTGGAAGAAGAAGTATTTCCGTCCCGGAGACGCTCCCGGCACGTACCATGTTACGCAGGATCTGCGAAACAATGTCATCTTCCGGACGTTTAACCTGATGGATCCGATCAAATTCCGCTTGAAATTCGACGTTATCTTCTGCCGAAATGTGATGATCTATTTTGACCAGGAGACGAAGGAAGCGCTTGTCAAAAGATTTTTCGACGCGACCAATGACGGCGGTTATCTTCTGATCGGGCATTCGGAAGGGCTGAACAAGGCCACAACGCCTTATAAGTATCTCAAGCCTGCGACTTATCGGAAGGTAAAATAAAAAGTATGACGAGCTGCTTTTGAGAATTCAGAAGCAGCTTTTTTAAAAAACTCTAACACTTTACAATATTATGTGATAAAATAAATTTATGATGTTTGGCCAGGAAGTATTTTGGCCGCAAGAAAGGGATGATATTTTATGAATAATTCGATCAAAGTGCTGGTTGTGGACGATTCGTCTCTGTTCCGGCAGATGATCATACAGCATCTTTCCACCCAGCCCGGCATAGAAGTCGTAGGCTATGCGATTAATGCATTTGACGCAGGTCAGAAGATCCCGCGGCTGAAACCGGATGTGCTGACTCTGGATGTGGAGATGCCCGGACTCAATGGAATTGAATTTCTCAAGCAGCTCCTTCCGAAAAATCCGATCCCGGTCATTCTCGTATCTTCTTTAAATTTGAGTGTATTTGACGCGCTGTCCGCAGGCGCCGTGGATTTTGTCCGCAAGCCGGATATGAGCGCAAAAAATTCAAAGGATACATTTTTTACCGGCCTGACGCTGAAGGTACGCGCGGCGTCCAAGGCAAAGGTACGCGTGGCTGCCCGGCAGAATACCGGCAGTGCCGTGACCGCGCAAAATGTCGCGGCGAAGCCCATGCCCTTTCCACCTATCCCGCGGAATGTCTTGGACTCCACCATCATCGGCCTGGGTGCTTCCACCGGGGGAACGGAAGCCACGCTTGCCGTGCTGCAGAAGCTTCCGGCAAATATTCCCGGCATCGTGATCACGCAGCATATGCCGGAGGGATTTACGGACATGTACGCGCAGCGTTTGAACCGGATCTGCAGTATGGAGGTCCGTGAAGCGAAGAACGGCGATGTCATCCGTCCCGGACTGGCTCTCATCGCTCCCGGAGCAAAGCAGATGGAAGTTGTCAGAGCGGGAAATAACTACATTGTACAGTGCCACCCCGGACCCAAGGTCAGCGGACATTGTCCGTCTGTAAATGTCCTCTTTAACTCCATTGCCAAGAATGTCGCCATAAAAAAAGTCGGCATCATCATGACCGGTATGGGCAGCGACGGAGCGGAGGGACTGCTGCAGATGCGCCAGAAGGGCGCGTTTACGATCGGACAGGACAAGGAATCCTGTGTGGTATACGGAATGCCGATGGTGGCTTACAATATCGGCGCGGTATGTACGCAGGCTTCCTGCGACAATATCCCTTCCGTTCTTTTGAATCATCTGAAAGGCTGACGGAATCATTTCCATCTGTACGGCTGTAAGTCATATACAGAAAACTGCCGACGGCAGCCTTTCCGCATACGATGGTATTTGGGTATTCTTCAAATATGAAAATTATCCAACTGTACGGTTGGATGCTCTAAAGAGCCTCCAACCTACTCATCCATTCGCAAAAACCGTGCTTACGCACTCTA
>ERZ808051.1386-NODE-1386-length-16426-cov-9.749832_pt1 | contig 16426 bp, 12 predicted proteins | sample MGYA00380199_ERZ808051 | MGnify/ENA primary metagenome ERZ808051 (study PRJEB31490, sample SAMN06133391) | mouse gut metagenome | isolation source: J11 | host: mice | place: China: Chengdu | collected 2015-05 ...
CCAGGCCGCTTTACACTTGATATTACCTGATAGATTGCATATAATGAACTTAGCCAGTACAGCTAACGCTGCTGGCTGAGTTTATTATATTGAAAAAGGAGAAGTACATGGCAATCATAGGATTTTCACTGATGGCAATGGTGATCTTCTTTCTTGACCTGCTGATCAAGGATCATATCGAGCGGTCGAGAAAGGAAGGAGAGGAGACGGCGGTCTGCGGCGGCCGGCTTCTGATCCGCAGATATCATAATAAAGGCGCGATGCTGGATGCAGGAGAGCGAAGAAGCGATCTGGTGGCAGCGCTTTCGGTGGCTTTGACGCTGGGGCTGACGGTGCTTTTCGTGCTGACCTTTTCCTGTAAGGGGAGTAAGACTCTTAAGGCGGGACTGGCTCTTCTGCTGGGCGGGGCCTACAGCAATACCTATGACCGTCTGGTACGGAAATACGTGGTAGATTATGTGAGTTTTCCGGTAAAAAATGAGAAGATCAGGAATGTTGTGTTCAATATTTCCGATTTCTGTATTATGATCGGGGCACTTTTGATGGTGCTGGGAAGCGGAGAGAAGTAGCTGTTCTGAGAGAAACAAAGGGGTACGCAGAATGAAAAAATACAACATGCTCACAGATAAACCGGGCAGGTCACTGTTCTTCTTTGCCCTGCCCATGATACTGGGCAATCTGTTCCAGCAGTTCTATACTACGGTGGATTCCATCATCGTGGGACAGTTTGTGGGGGAGGATGCACTGGCGGCCGTGGGGGCGTCCTATTCGCTGACCACGGTGTTTATCATGATCGCCATCGGCGGCGGGATCGGCGCCAGCGTGATCACTTCCCAGTATCTGGGCGCGGGGCTGTACCGGAAGATGAAGACATCGGTTTCCACGGCGCTGATCACGTTTCTTGTACTCAGCCTGGTGTTAAGTGTGATCGGGCTTTTGGGAAACCGGGCGATCCTTATCGGGCTGAACACGCCCGGCAATATCCTCTCCGATGCCGTACTCTATCTGGAGATTTATTTTCTGGGGCTTCCTTTTTTATTTATGTACAATATTCTGTCCTCCATATTCAACGCTCTTGGCAATTCCAGGACGCCTCTTTACCTGCTTATTTTTTCTTCGCTGCTTAATATCGGGATGGATCTTGTGATGGTGCAGATTTTCCATCTGGGCGTGGCGGGCGTTGCCATCGCGACGGTGATCGCGCAGGGACTTTCCGCGGTGATCTCCTTCTGTCTGCTGCTGCGGCTTCTTGGAACTTACAGGGATGAGACGAATACGAAAACTGTGAATGCGGGGGAAGGGAAAGCGGAAGCAGACGGTACAGAAGTGAACGGTACAGAAGCGCGGAAGGCGGAAGAGACGGATGCAGGGAAAAGGAAGCTCTACGATTTCGCCATGCTGGGCAATATGATCAAGGTTGCGATTCCCTCCATGGTACAGCAGTCCATTGTCTCCATCGGTATGCTCCTTGTCCAGTCCGTGGTAAACGGCTTTGGTTCTTCGGTGCTGGCGGGTTACACGGCGGGTATGCGGATTGAATCGATCTGTATCGTGCCGATGATCGCTACGGGAAATGCGGTTTCCACTTTCACAGCCCAGAATCTGGGTGCGGGACAACCGGAGAGAGTGCGCAAAGGATATGTGGCCGGCGTGAGGATGGTGGTGGCCTTTGCGGTGCTGACCTGTCTGATCCTCACGGTCTTCCATGGGCCGATCATCAATGCCTTTCTGGAGGAAGGAAGCGATGCGGCGGCCTTTGCTACGGGAAACGATTACCTGACTTTTATCGCCTTTTTCTTCGTCTGTATCGGCATGAAGGCCATTACGGACGGGGTGCTTCGGGGTGCAGGAGATGTGGTGGTCTTCACCCTTGCCAATCTGATCAATCTCGGCATCCGGGTATCTTTTGCCTTCGGCTTTGCCGGCGTGATCGGCGTGGAGGCCGTCTGGTTTGCGGTTCCCATGGGCTGGACCACCAATTTTGTGATCTCCTTTATCCGCTATCTGTCAGGGAAGTGGAGCCAGAAGAAGCTGATCAAAGTATAGCGTGGTCTCAGGGGGTAATGACCGTTCCGTTTTTCCCTTTCAGGGCATCGGACACCGTGCCGAGCGAGGTGATCAGGACGCGTCCGGCAGGATTTTTCTCCAGATAGGCGATGGCTGCCTCGATTTTTGGCAGCATGGTGCCGGCTTCGAACTGGTTCTGTGCCATAAGTTCTCTGGCCTGCGCTGTGGTCATGGAGGAGAGGGCTTCCTGTTCCGGTGTGCCGAAATGCCGATAGACGCAGGGTACGCCGGTGAGGATGATCAACTCGTCGGCCTGCAGTTCGCCCGCCAGTTTGCCGGCAATGGCGTCCTTCTCGATCACTGCGGAAGCGCCCTGCAGGGCATGGCTCTGTTCGATGACCGGAATACCGCCGCCGCCGCAGGCGATCACTATCTGACCGGCATCCGCCAGCGTGCGGATGGCGTCAATCTCCACAATATCAATGGGCTTCGGCGCTGCCACCACACGGCGGAATCCTTTGCCGGGCTTCTCTACTACATAATTCCCCTTCTTGACTTCAATCTCGGCGTCTTCCGCGGACATATAGCGGCCGATCACTTTAGTCGGCTCGTAGAAGGCCTCGTCGTAAGGGTCCACAGTCACCTGCGTCAGAATCGTGCTGACGGGCCTGGAGATACCGCGGCCAAGCAGTTCCGCGCGCAGGGCGTTCTGGATGTCATATCCCACATATCCCTGACTCATGGCGGAGCAGACACACATCGGTGCGGGGGTATAGTCGATATAGACCCGGCGCAGCTCGGTCATGGCCTTGTGGATCATGCTGACCTGGGGGCCGTTGCTGTGAGTGATGGTAAGCTGATAACCGGCCTCCACCAGATCGGCCAGTGCTCCGGCGGTGATCTTTACAGCGTCACGCTGTTCTAAAGTTGTGTATCCGAGTGCTTCGTGTCCCAGTGAGACGACGGCTTTCTTTTTGCTCATAGTATCCTCCGTTTGCGTGTGAATATTGCTGTAATGAAAGGAATCCGGGGAACGCAGCGGTTCACAGATTCTCCCGGATGCGGATATCAATATTGACATAATCATTCTCCACGGCCGGAAGTTCTCCCGTGGTCAGATAGGTAAAAAGGATGGACAGGGGTTTATGTCCCTGCACAAAGGGCTGCTGGCAGATGGTAGCTGCGATCAGGCCGTTTTCCAGAAATTCGCGGGTGGTGTCCACCATGTCGTTGGTGATGACGGTGATCTGTGCGGCGCGCCCCGAATCCATCACAGCGCGGCAGCCGCCGTAAACGCCGCCGGCTGTAAAGTACAGCGCATTGATCTCCGGATGTCTGCGCAGCATGGCGGCGGTCAGGTCATAACTGCGGGTCTCGTCGTCACTGTTGTTGACGGTCTCCACGATCTGGATGCCGCCGTAGGTTTCGATCACATGACGGAAGCCTGCTATACGCTCGGTATGACACAGCACGTTCATGGAGCCTGATATGATGCCCACATGCACACAGCCATTGGCCGCGTTGCCTGTCATCAGATGCATCAGGCCGCCGGCTGTCTCGCCGGAACGGTAGAAGTGGCAGCCCACATAGGCAAGTCGTCTGGCATTCTCGATATCGGTATTTAAGGTTACGACCGGAATCCCCTGGTCGTGCAGGGCGTCGATCTTCTCACGGACGGCATTGTCATTGTAAGGAGAAATGGCCAGTCCGCTGATTCCCTCGGCCACCAGCTCGTCGATGGCCTCCAGCTGTCTGTTCAGGTCGTACTCTGTCTGTCTGAGCAGGACGGAACAGTTGTAGCCTTCCAGCTCCTCCGCCTTGTCGCGGACACCGGCCAGGATATCATCATAGAAAACGGTATCCCGTCCCAGCAAAACAACGCCCAGCTTCAGATTCTTCTTCTGGGCGGCGAGAACGATGCCGGCTTTGTTGGGCTTATAGTCCAGTGCCTGAACGATTTCCAGTATTTTTCTTTCTGTCTGCGGGTTGACGGAGCCGCGGTGGTTCAGCACCCGGTCCACCGTGCCGCGGGATACGCCGGCCAGGTCGGCGATTTCTTTGAGCGTTGCCATAATGGGAATCCTTTCCGAATTCGATTACGCATACAGCGTAGCATAACGGGGTAAGCAAGTCAATCCCTGTACTGATGGGGATTCTCTTGATGGTTTGGACTGGGTGGATTTCGTAACAGGAAAACAGGAGACGGAACTGTTATGATAGGACTAATAGACAAATTTAGCATACTTATTTTGTGTATATTTCCGAAATTTACAGAAATCATTTTATGGACTTGATTTTCTTACTGACAAATATTATTATGAAGATATTAAATACGTGCACGTGCACGGTCAGCGCTGCGGACATAGGACGGCCGCCGGATCGGGCAGGATACTGTGAGGAATCTGACGCTGTGGAACAGCTGCAGCATCAGCCGGCAGAAGGCGCGAAGGAACAGTAAATGAATCATGAGGAAACAGGAGGGTTACCATGCTGTATATTGGGGTGGATTTAGGAACCAGTGCCGTGAAGCTTCTTTTGATGGAGGGCAGCGGTAAGATTGTGAATATCGTGTCGAAGGAGTATCCGTTATTCTTTCCGCATCCGGGCTGGTCGGAGCAGAAGCCTGAGGACTGGTATGAGCAGAGTATGGCAGGCATCAAGGAGCTGATCGCCGATGTGGATAAGAGTCAGATCGCGGGTATCAGCTTCGGCGGGCAGATGCACGGACTGGTAATTTTGGACGAGAATGATCAGGTGATCAGGCCGGCTATTCTGTGGAACGACGGCAGGACCGCAGAGGAATGCGATTATCTGAATAACGTGATCGGTAAGGACAAACTTTCGGCTTACACGGCGAACATTTCCTTTACCGGCTTTACCGCGCCGAAGGTACTCTGGGTGAAAAATAAAGAGCCGGAGAATTTTGCAAAGATCAGGAAGATCATGCTGCCGAAGGACTACATCGCTTATAAGCTGACCGGCGTTCATTGCACGGACGTGTCGGATGCGTCCGGTATGCTGTTGTTTGATGTGAAAAACCGCTGCTGGTCGAAGGAAATGTGCGAGATCTGCGGCGTAAAGGAAGAGCAGCTGGCGAAGATCTTCGAGAGTTATGAGACGGTGGGAACAGTGCTTCCGGAGATCGCAGAAGAACTTGGCATTCCCGCGACGGTGAAGGTGGCGGCCGGCGGCGGCGATAATGCTGCGGCAGCAGTGGGCACAGGCACCGTGGGCGACGGTATGTGTAATATTTCGCTGGGTACCAGCGGCACCATCTTTATCTCTTCGGATAAGTTTGGCGTAGACAAATTCAATGCGCTGCACGCGTTTGCCCATGCGGATGGTCATTATCATCTGATGGGGTGTATGCTGAGTGCGGCTTCCTGTAATAAATGGTGGATGGATGACATCATCGGCACCACGGACTATGGCACGGAACAGAAAGAGATCACAGATGATAAGCTGGGTGAGAATCATGTGTACTTCCTGCCTTATCTGATGGGAGAGCGTTCCCCGCATAACAATCCCAATGCCAGAGGCACCTTTATCGGCATGACCATGGATACCACCAGAGCGGATATGACACAGGCGGTTCTGGAGGGTGTTGCTTTTGCACTGCGTGATTCTCTGGAAGTTGCCAGATCTCTGGGCGTTAAGATCGAGCGGACGAAGATCTGCGGCGGCGGTGCCAAGAGTCCTCTGTGGAAAAAGATGATCGCCAACATCATGAACCTGAAAGTGGACGTGATCGAGAGCGAGGAAGGCCCGGCCATGGGCGGCGCCATGCTGGCAGCAGTGGCCTGCGGCGAGTATGCGAACGTGGAAGAAGCGGCGGCCAGGATCGTAAAGGTAGTGGATACGGTAGAGCCGGATGCGGCGCTTGTTGAGAGATATGAGGCGCGGTATCAGCAGTTTAAGCAGATCTATCCGGCTTGTAAGGAACTGTTCGATATCATTCAGTAACGGTTTTTGCAGATTTGTGTCTGTACTGTTCGGGCATAAAAAGTGCATCGCAGCAGAAAAGAGGCAGGGCAGTACAGGACAGTAGATGATAGACAGTAAAGAAAGGAGAGGATTACAGATGGAGATCAAAAAGATCACAGACGAGGCGTTCCGTAAATACGGAAGAGTCGTACAGGGATATGACTTTGGGCCGCTTATGGAGGCGCTGAAAAAGACGCCGGATTTCGAAGGCGTGGCTTATGAGCCGTCCATTCCGGAACTGGAGGCTACCACGACAGCGGCAGAGCTGCAGAAGAAGACGTTCGGAGAACTGCCCATTCAGGTGGGCTACTGCAACGGCGTAAACTATAAGCTGAATGCAGCCGAATACCACAGAAGCTCGGAGATCAACGTGGCGGCTACGGACGCCGTATTGATCCTCGGTATGCAGCAGGATATCACGGATGACTTCACCTATGATACGGCGAAGATGGAGGCATTCCTTGTACCGGCGGGGACGGCGGTGGAGATCTATGCGACCACACTGCACTATGCACCCTGCAGCGTAGGCGACAATCAGTTCAAGGTAGGAATCGTACTGCCGGCAGGCACCAACTGTCCGCTTACAGAGGCACACGACGGATGGGAAGATAAGCTGATCACCGCGAAGAACAAATGGCTGATCGGACACGCAGAGGGCGGTCTGGACGACGGAGCGCATATCGGTCTTGTGGGCAGGAACCTGGATATCCGCGAATAGTACCGGAGGCGTTTTGCATTCGTGCAGCATGGCATACCGTCAGAAGGCGGCGGGAAGCTTTTTCAAGAAATATAACAAGGTAACCAAACCGGTCAACCCGGTAAAAGGAGGATAAAGAACATGAACAATTTACCGAAAGTCAAAATTGGTATTGTAGCTGTAAGCCGTGACTGTTTCCCGGCATCTCTTGCAGTGAACAGAAGAGAAGCTCTGGTAAAAGCATATCAGGCAAAATATGATGCGGCGGATATCTATGAGTGTCCTGTCTGCATCATCGAGAGCGAGATTGATATGGTGAACGCTCTGAAGGACATTAAAGACAACGGATGTAACGCACTCTGCGTATATCTGGGCAACTTTGGTCCGGAGATTTCCGAGACGCTGCTGGCGAAGCATTTCGACGGCCCGAAGATGTTCGTAGCTGCTGCCGAGGAGTCTCAGGACAATCTGATCCAGGGCCGCGGCGATGCTTACTGCGGTATGCTGAATGCAAGCTACAACTTGAAGCTGCGCAACGTGAAGGCTTATATCCCGGAGTATCCGGTAGGCGACGCAGAGGACTGTGCGGATATGATTCACGAGTTCGTGCCGATCGCACGGGCGATCGTTGGTCTGTCCAGCTTAAAGATCATTTCCTTCGGTCCCAGACCGCTTAACTTCCTGGCTTGTAACGCACCGATCAAGCAGCTGTACAACCTGGGCGTGGAGATCGAAGAGAACTCCGAGCTGGATCTGTTCGAGGCGTTCAACAAGCATGAAGGCGATCCCCGTATCCCGGAGATCGTGAAAGAGATGGAAGCGGAGCTTGGAGAAGGCAACAACAAGCCTACGATCCTGCCTAAGCTGGCACAGTATGAGCTGACACTGCTTGATTGGGTTGAGCAGCACAAGGGGTATCGTGAGTATGTGGCGATCGCCGGAAAGTGCTGGCCTGCATTCCAGACACAGTTCGGATTCGTTCCCTGCTACGTGAACAGCCGCCTGACAGGAAGAGGCATTCCGGTATCCTGCGAAGTGGATATCTACGGCGCTCTGAGCGAGTTCATCGGTACGGCAGTCAGCGACGACATCGTGACACTGCTCGATATCAACAACACCGTTCCGAAGGATATGTACAAAGAGTCGATCGAAGGCAAGTTTGATTACAAGTTTACGGATACCTTTATGGGATTCCACTGCGGCAATACCTGCTCCAAGAAGCTGTCCAAGTGCAGCATGGAGTATCAGATGATCATGGCAAGAGCGCTGCCTGAGGAAGTGACACAGGGTACGCTGGAAGGTGATATCGTTCCTGGTAATATCACATTCTATCGTCTGCAGAGCTCCGCAGATAACATCCTGCGCGCTTATGTGGCAGAGGGCGAAGTACTGCCTGTAGCAACCAAGTCCTTCGGCGGTATCGGTGTATTCGCGATCCCGGAGATGGGAAGATTCTACCGTCATGTGCTGATCGAGAAGAATTACCCGCACCACGGCGCAGTTGCATTCGGTCATTTCGGCAAAGCGCTGTATGAAGTATTCAAGTATATCGGCGTTGATGTGAGCGAGATTGGTTACAACCAGCCGAAGAGCCTGCCTTACCCGACAGAGAATCCTTTCGCATAAATTGAGAAGAAAGACAGATTCTTCCTGGGATGTGAAAGACTGTGGGGAGCAGGTCATAGAATTATAGAAGTAAGGAACTGTAAGATGCAGTAAGAAGCAGTTATAATGGCTGCCGCACGGATATCGTTGGTGCGGCAGCTGTTTTTGTTTTGGCGGCGGGAGTGGCTTCATTTCCGCGAAGTAACGAACCAGGTAGCCATGCCTGCATGGATATTTGAGTTGTTGATGAAAAAGTGTGTTGAGTGGGCAAAAAAATTAATAACAATGTGATGAACGACAATAAAAATTAATAAAAGTGTGATGAGTGGCACAAAAAAATAATAAAAATGTGATAATCCACACATAATAATTAATAAAAATGTGAGAATATTACACTTCTTATAAATAATAGTGTGATATATAGGTTGATTTTGATACATACTATGTCTATAATAAAAACAGAAGAATTTGCAGGTCGAGCAGGAATGGGGGATTCGTATGGAGCGACATATCATGAAGCAACTGTTAAACTGGAAAAATTCTCCTTATCGGAAACCACTTATTTTAAAGGGCGTACGACAGGTGGGGAAGACATGGATCTTGAAAGAGTTTGGCAGGCAGTTTTATGAGAACACTGCTTATTTTAACTTTGATGAAAATGAAGAGTACCGGCAATTTTTTGAAACGACAAAGGATGTGAACCGGATTCTGCAAAATCTCATGCTGGTCAGTGGCCAGAAAATTCTGCCGGAAAAAACGCTTATTGTTTTTGATGAGGTCCAGGACTGTCCTAACGTGATCAACACCATGAAATATTTTTGTGAGAATGCGCCGGAGTATCATGTAACCTGTGCAGGATCGTTGCTTGGGATTGCGCTGGCCCGGCCTTCTTCTTTTCCCGTAGGTAAAGTGAATTTTATGCAGATAGACCCGATGACTTTTATGGAATTTTTGATTGCTAACGGGGATGAAAATTTAGCTGTCTATCTGGACAGTATAGAAACATTGGAACCGATACCGGACGCCTTTTTTAATCCTTTGTATGAGAAACTGAAAATGTATTATGTGACCGGAGGTATGCCGGAATCTGTGCGAATGTGGACGGAGGCACGTGATGTTGCCGTTATGCAGGAAGCGTTGGCGGACATTATCGGCGCATATGAACGGGATTTTGCCAAGCATCCGGGGGTCAGCGAGTTTCCGAAAATATCAATGATCTGGAAATCCATTCCGTCCCAGCTTGCCCGGGAAAATAAGAAGTTTATTTATAAGGCTGTCAAGGAAGGGGCAAGAGCGAGAGAATACGAGGATGCACTGCAATGGCTTGTGGATGCAAGGCTGGTGTATAAAATATATCGCAGCAGTGCGCCGGGCCTTCCTGTTTCTGCTTATGACGATCTGTCAGCTTTTAAGATTTATCTTGTAGATGTGGGGATACTTCGGCGCCTGGCAATGCTTGCACCGACGGCCTTTGGTGAGGGAAATCGACTGTTTACGGAGTTTAAGGGGGCATTGACTGAAAATTATGTTCTGCAGGAACTTGCGACACAGTTTGAAGTCGTACCGCGGTATTGGAGTAAAAGCAATCCCCCCTATGAGGTTGATTTTCTTCTGCAGAGAGAGAATGATATTTTCCCGGTGGAAGTGAAAGCAGAAACAAATACAAACAGCAGAAGTCTCAGAAAATTCAAGGAACTGTACGGGGACAGAGTGAAGCTGCGTATTCGATTTTCTCTGGATAATCTGAAATTAAATAATGATGTGCTGAATATTCCTCTTTTTATGGCCGGTCATACGGATCGCCTGATCGGTCTTGCTCTGGAGCGTTGAATTTGTTGTAACAAGAATTTGTGCCGCTTCGATATAGAGGGAAGGAGGGCAGATTATTACAGGCCGAAGATACGTCTTATACGTATCTTCGGCCTGTCTGTAAGAAATTCAAGATTACATTACCGTATCCAGCACCGAACCGGTTCCTGCTGCATTGTAGCCGCCCTGGCTGGTGTATGTCTGACCGTTCAGGGAATTGCCCTGGGTCGCATAACGGTAGATCTGGTTGAGGCGGTCTGTCATCTTCTCACCGAAGGAGTATGCGCCGCTGAACAGACTCTTCACAGTGCTCATGTCAGCTTCCATGAATTTCTCCTCGTCGATGGACAGTGACTTGTCGGAATTAATGGTAACGCCCAATCTGGAGAAAGCGCTCTTGTTGCTGCTGACAAGGCTCTTTAAAAGATCGGCCTGTTTGATGACATTGGAATTCTTACTGTCGGCTGTATCTTTCAAAAGCTCATTGTAATCTTTGACCAGAGTGGAGAACACATCGAATACACTGTCCTTGTTATCGTCGTTGATGATCATGGCTCCCAGCTTCTCAACAGACTTGTAAAGTGCGCTTGCGGAAGCTGCCGAAGCCGCGTCTTTGGCAGTCGTGGAAGTAACCTTGTCGGAACTGTCTGTCTTGTCACCGGAAGAAACACTGCCCGTGCTGCCGGCATATTTGGCTTTGGCGGAAGTAACCGCTTCGCCTTCCCCGGCCTTGCGGTAGATCGTGCTGGCTTTGTCGGCCGCCTTGTCCGCGAAAGAACCGATGCCCTTAAACAGAGTGGTCAGCGTAGGCACGTTGGTGGATCCGGTCTTCTCGTTGACCTTCTTAAAGGTGTCCTCGTCGATGGACAACGTGCGGTCTGCATTCATTGTAATGCCGACTTTGGAAAATAACTTGTAATTCTGATACGTATAATCGTTCAGGGCGTCCGCCTGTGCTTTGACGGCGCTGTTATTGCTCTTGGATGCCGCTTTCATCATGGAATTATAATCTTTGACAAAAGCTGAAACCTTGTCGTACAGCTCGTCGATGTTGTCTGCGCTGTAATCAAGAGCATTCATGCCTGTGGCTGTCTCGTAGAATTTCCTTGCTGCGCTGGCAGATGCAGCGTCCTTCTCTTTCGTCTTGGAACCGCTCTTGGAACCATCTTCCTCTTCTTCGGCATCTTTAACCTTGGCGTAGTAGGATTTCATCATCTTGCCGTAGCTGCCGTTCTTGATGGAAGCGTAATCCGATAATAAAGACGCACCGCCTACTTCACCGGCCCCGCCGCCTCCGCCCAACAGAGCGGAATACGTGTCGTTAAGACCTGAATTTAAACCATTTAAACCAATTCCCATAGCAATCGCCCTCCATGTGTCGCAGGAAACAACCTGCAAAATTTGACTTCCCTGTCTTTTTCCAAATAAAAATTGTGGTCATAATTATATCATTATGCCATCAAGATAGAACTGTTTTGAGAAAATACGCTTACTGTATAAAATAACGCTTCTCTATATATTATCTCGGCATTTATGCCTTTTTGTAAAGGGGAAAATGCAAAATTTCCCAGCTGTTTTATGACATTTTTTGGGACATTTACAACAGTCCTGGCATGGTCGGGGCAGCAGCTGACAGGGCAGGATGAATTTGCGGCAGGTATTGCGGTGATCAGTCCAGTTTCAGGTCGTTTTCCCGGATCCAGCCAATCCTGCGCAGGAAGTTACATACAAGCAGAGAGAGAACGGCAGGCAGTACGAAGCTGACAAGCAGCAGCCCGATCCAGTCAAAGGCCGTGATGGCAGCTTTGCTTCCGGCGGCGATGTCGCTGATCCAGCCCGTGTAGACGCCGATCTGGCCCACCAGACCGCAGGTGCCCATACCGGAGGAGACGGGCGTGCCGTTCATCTGCAGCTTGAAGATGCAGGTGGCGACAGGGCCTGTGACGGCGGAAGCGATGATGGGCGGAATCCAGATCCGCGGGTTTTTTACGATATTGCCCATCTGCAGCATGGAGGTTCCCAGTCCCTGGGAGATCAGGCCGCCCCATTTATTTTCCCGGAAGCTCATCACCGCAAAGCCTACCATATTGGCACAGCAGCCTGCCACGGCGGCTCCGCCTGCCAGCCCGGTGAGGGAGAGGGCGGCGCAGATGGCTGCGGAGGAGATGGGGAGGGTCAGTGCGACGCCCACCAGTACAGAGACGATGATCCCCATCAGGAAAGGTTGTAAGTCGGTGGCCCACATGATCAGCTGTCCCAGAGAGCTGGCCGTAGCGCCGATACCGGGGGCCAGCAGCGTGGAGAGCGCAACTCCGGTGAAGATGGTCACGAAAGGCGTGACGAGAATATCGACTTTCGTCTCCTTAGAGACTACTTTGCCGCACTCCGACGCCAGAATGGCGATGATCAGAACCGCCAGCGGGCCGCCGGCACCTCCCAGCTCATTGGCTGCGCCGCCTACGGCTGCCAGAGAGAAGAGCACAAGCGGCGGGGCCTGCAGGGCGAAGCCGATGGAGATCGCCATGGCCGGGCCGGCTACGGCGGCCGCATAGGTGCCGATGGTCACCAGATATGCCAGTCCGGTCTGCTGTCCCAGCGTCTTGATGATGGTGCCGATCAGGAGAGAGCAGAACAAACCCTGTGCCATGGCGCCCAGACAGTCCACGCCGTAACGTTTGAAGGAGAAGATGATGTTTTTGCGTTGCAGAAATGCTTTCATGGTCGTTTGATTCCTTTCCGGGAAATTTGCGCTGCCGGCTTGATCCGGTCATCCTTGATTTCGTAAAAACGGAAATCGTAGTGTAAACAGCAGCGGTTTTAATGTAAAGTCAACTGTCTTGTCAGTGAAGATTATATATTATTGTAGTGACTTACGGGGAAATGTCAAGAGGGGATTGCTTTGGATCCGGCGTTACTATTCACGGTGCCCTGCACCCTGCTGCAGGGCATCCGGCCGATAACTTTACGGTTCCAGGCATCCAGCCCCTCGCCAAAGGCGACTTGGAATGGGCTGGATGCGTTACAGTTTGCGGCCGGTTAGGGCGTGAACTGTAATGATCCGGCCGGCAGCAGCAGATCGACGATGGTTCCCTCTCCTTCACGGCTCTCGATCGTCAGCCCGTACGGGACGCCGAAATGACTGCGGATCCGCTGCCTTACGTTCTGCAGCCCGATGGAATGATGGCTGCCTTCCTGCGTTTTTCCGGGAACCTCCTGCAGACATTCGCCATTGAGACGTTCAAGCATTGCGGGGCAGATACCGTTTCCGTTGTCTGCAACAAAAATGTGAAGACCGTCTTCCCTGGTCTGGCTGCTGATACTGATGTAGCAATCTGCTTCCCGGCTGCCAAAACCGTGCTCAACGCTGTTTTCCACGAGCGGCTGCAGGAGAAAGGCGGGAACCTGCATTTTCAGATAATCGGGGGAGATATTGATGTCAAAAGAAAATTTCCCCGGAAAACGGATATCCTGTATCGTCATATAGCGTCTGATCTGCGCCAGTTCTTCCTCAAGCAGGGCAACGGGGAAATTCTCCAGATTATACCGCAGCAGGTCGGACATGCACAGGGAGATTGTTTCTATCTGTGGTACATTGTGGATATTGGCAAGAGATCTGATCACATTCAGGGTGTTGTAGAGAAAATGGTGATTGATCTGAAACTGCAGCATCTGGATCCGCATTTTCTGTTCCGCCAGCTGAATTTGATAGTTCTGCTGCAGACTTGTGCTCAGACGCTGATTCAAATGATTGAAGCTGGCCACAAGCTTTCGAAGTTCCTGATTGGATCCACATGCCTTTTCGTCAATCTGTTCCTCATTTTGTACGTTTAACGTGTCGATCTGCCGGCACAGTTTCAGGATAGAACGGGTCAGAGTCGCAGAGAGCAGGACAGCCAACAGCATACCGAGTATGAGACAGAGTATGAGGATGCGCACATAGCTGAAAATATTGTCACGGTAGATCTGTGAAATCACCTGATTGTCGACGAATTGTATCAGATGCCAGTTGGTGGTCTTGTTAACACAGCCGTTCACCTGATAGAGATTGTGGTCGATCTTAAGCTCCTCTTCCACAATGGAGGAAGAGGGAAGAAGAGATGCATTAAAGGAAGAAAGCGCGGATAACAGGCCGGCATATTTTTCGGATTCCCGGATATAGTCTGGATTTGAAGAAAAAGTGAGTTGGCCGTCGGCATTATAGATCAGGAAAGTATTTTCTGTGTTCTGGGCAGAAAGGATGACTTTTTCTATGGGTTTAAAATTGATCTCACAGTAGCAGATACCGATTTCTTTATAGTCATATTTATCAAGCAGGATCTTGATCATCGGCAGTGTTTTCTGCCCTGTGCGGCTGTTGGTCTGCAGAGGGGCGAAATAAGTATAATTAGGCGAACTGCGGGCAAGATCCGCCCATTGGCTTATATTTTGATCAATCTGTTTGCGGTGAAGGGCGCTCACAACATCATATTCAAAGGTAAAGCCGTAACGGTTGACGAAGACACAGGCTGTCAGGTCTGTGTTGAGCCGGTTCGTCTGATTGAACAGATCACGGAACATCGTAGAGGTCTGGGCATAGGACAGATAATCGTCCTGATAATCTGTGACCATAGCCTTTCTGACCTCTTCACTGAGAATGGGCATATCGGCAACTTTAAAGGCATCCTGCAGGAGGGTATCCAATGTCAGATTTGCCTGGGAAATGATGGTGGTGAGCGAGCTGTTGTATTCTTCCACCAGTTTTGACGTAGAATCATTGACTGCAAAGAGCCCGAGCAGAACCGAAGGAATGATGACCAGGGACAGGGAGGCGATAAAAATCTGTGTGCGATAAGATAATAATGATATTTTATTCATACTTAACTATAGATCCTTTCTTTGATACCTTTGTGTTTTATGGTTAGTGTATCACAATGGCTGTGCCTCTAACAGAACGGTTTCATGACAAAATCTAAGGATATTCCTATTTATTACCAAAGAATATTTCTATTTTTCCGAATCAGGTCTGCTTATAATAAAGACAAATAGAAACAGGAAAGTTTTCAGGATGGAGGTAACGATGAAGAAGTCAGAACGTGTGTTGGCAGCGATCAAAAGGGAGAAGGTGGACTGTATTCCGGCCGGATTCTGGTTCCATTATAATTCCAGCTATACGGTTCAGGAAATGATAGACGCCCATATGAAGCTGTACCGGGAGACGGATGTGGATGTCATTAAGATCATGCAGGACTATCCTTACCCGGTAACCGGGCGGATCGAGTCTGCAGAGGATTGGTATCAGGTGAAAATGAAAGGAACTGATTCGGAAGAATTCGAGAAGATGGCAGCGGTGATCAGAGGGATCAGGGAAGAGGCCGGTGAAGATGTGCTGATCTTCCAGACAATGTTTGGACCTTTTAAGACTGCATCAATGGCATTTGGCGATGAAGTACTGATGAAGTACAGCAAAGAAGCGCCGGAGGCAGTAGCAGCAGGGGTGGAAATCCTTGCAGATGTGTTGGAGAAATGGGCGAGGGGATATCTGGAAGCAGGTGCGGACGGCATCTACTATTCTGCTCAGTTTGGTGAGATCGGGCGTTTTGACCAGAAAGAATGGGAGCGGCTGGTAGAACCGTCTGATCTTCAGATCCTGCAGGTGGCAGCGCAGATGCCGGATAAATATAATATTTTACATATTTGCGGAGAACCGGAGTATGAATTCAGGACGTGGGTGGAACGTTTTGCACACTATCCGGCAGATCTGGTCAACTGGTCAGTCAAGGATAACGGCTACAGCCTGGAAAAGGGAAGAGAAGTTTTCGGTAAAGCCATTCTGGGCGGTATGAACAATAAGGGAAATATTTTAAACGGGCCAAAAGAAGCGATTGAAGAAGAGGTCAGGCAGATTCTTGACACCTTTGGTACTAAAGGGATTATGATCGGGGCTGACTGCACCATTCAGGGGCAGGGAATCAGACTTGATTATATAAAAGCCGCCGTGGATGCAGCGCACAGTTATCCGGTAAGAGACTGAGCAGGCGCTTGCCGGGCGATGCAGGCTACGTTGGCGATTAACTACAGAGAACAGGAGGAACAGAAAATGAAAAAGAAACTGGCAGTGATCTTATGTGCAGCGATGACGTTCACAGCTCTGGCGGGATGCGGGCAGACCGCACAGCCGGCAGAGAACAAGAATGAAACAACGCAGGAGGAAGTGCAGGAGCCGGATGGAGAGGACGCGGGGGAGACTTCTGAAAACGCGGCTGACAAGCAGGCGTCAGGAGAGGTGCTTACGATCGAGTTTTTCCAGCAGAAAGGCGAGGAAGGACCGCAGAAGGGATACCAGGC
>ERZ808051.1389-NODE-1389-length-16374-cov-4.727066_pt1 | contig 16374 bp, 17 predicted proteins | sample MGYA00380199_ERZ808051 | MGnify/ENA primary metagenome ERZ808051 (study PRJEB31490, sample SAMN06133391) | mouse gut metagenome | isolation source: J11 | host: mice | place: China: Chengdu | collected 2015-05 ...
CTGCTCTGGTTTGATGACCGGTTTCCCTTTGTAAATATAATAATTAAAAATATCCGCAAAGATGTTTACATCTTGTACATAGGCTTTTGTGATGGTATCTGCTTTCAATGGTATCCCCCTCTGCTCTTAAAATCGTAGGCATTGAACTGTTTTTCAGTGCCTTCCTATTGGTTCTATTATATGCGGAAAACTGGCTTTTTTCAAGTAAATTTGGAAGGATTGCTATAAGAAAAGGCTGCTTTTTGCTCATTTTTTTAACAACAAAAGCCACAGTTTAACAATGTTTCCTTGGTTTGTTTCGCAAACCTATTTCTGCCTTTACCGAAAATTTTTGCACTCTCCCCTTCGTCCTCCCTGCCAAGTCCCCGCCGCAGGCGTGGCAGCCGCTTCGCTGAAAAAGGCGGAAAGAAAACTTTATAATCCCTATATTTTAATCCTATCTTTCCTGCTCCTGCGTTTGCGCCTGTTCCATCCTCCCCAAAAATGCTATCAGATCCTCATTAAAGTCCTTTTTCTGCGGGGTTTGGATGTAAACCTAGTATTCCGCTTTTCGAAATGCTTCTGCGGACGGCAATGCCTGTACCTGCCCGTGGTTGTGTGGCTGTCCTTTTGCATCCCTGCCCTCCACATCATTATCGTATATTAATGCTTTATTTTTATAATAAACTTATAACCAAAAAGCCTTCGGGATTCATCGCACTTATTTATTCCGTTTGAAACAAATCCTCTATATTAAATAAATTCTATATTTTCATATAACTTAAAATAGATTCGAACTGTTTCTTTGCTACTTCTGTCAACGGTTCTAATAACTCATCGATTCTCTTAATGTTTACCACACCCAGCCGTAGTTGATTATAGATATGTTCTGCTTCCTCATATTCCATTACTGTGTAGCCATTTGAAATATCGTCTTCGTACAAAAGGTTTTCGAATAATTTTAATAAACTCAACCTACCTTCTTTGTACATAAGATAATAATAGCCAATAATTATATCGTAGATACAATAATCTATGTCTTCATTCCATCTTTCCTGAAAATATTGCTCATCAATTGCTGAATATACCTCACGGTTATTTTCTGCAACAGAAAGCCCGTAGACAAAATCTTCTAATTCATCATGTGATATGATTAGGTTATCTGCCCATGCTTGCCATTGTTCCATATTCCAATAACCACTTCCTACAGCAGCATATATGTAATGCGCGATTAACATAGCAAACCTCCTTATTATTCAGATATCTGCCATGAGAAATTTTGTATATATTACGTTTTTATGTGTTTGCAAGGCATAACAAAATATTAATTAATTTGTTTAAGTATATATTTTTGTTTATTTAAGATCTGGACTTTAGTTTCAAATGTATAATGTTAAATTCAAAAATTGGTTTTTTGCTTATTATGCATTCAATATAATTAAGAAGGTCTTTTGCATCAGATGAATTCATTCCTAAACAATATGTGTCACGAAGAATTTTAATCAATCTAAACATAGTATCTCCTAATATATTTTAAATATCTGAGCATTCAAGAACATCTGCGCACATATCCTGCATTTCAATATCGCTATTTAGGGTATTGCCAGTTTTAATATTCGTGACATTACATTTGATTAGTTCATTTTCATAACCATCTAACAGTTCCATAATCATGACAATAACATCAAATGTTACATCCTTTAATATATCTACTTGCGTTTTATACTTCTCTAAATTACTCATGCAGTCATAGATAGCATTCATTTGAATTCTTCTTAATTCATGAAAAAACATTGCCTGATCTTCCTCTTTACAATCAATCCTCCCTTTTGTCAACCAACATATTCCTTCATGGAATAATACCCATATCAACTTTTTTTCAAAGTTTATAATAATTAAATCGCCACCTGTATGAAATACTTGTCCATACTCGTCAAGAAATTCTTCTACAAAATCATGAATCTCGTTTGCATTCACAATAAATGGTCCACACTTGTAATCGTAACAATAATCTGGTATGACACAGAGTTCTCCTTCCATCTCTTGCAGGTCTTGCAGGCAATTTAATGCATCCATGTCTTCCAGATAAGTGCTTTCTCCAATCTCCACCCGTTTTATAAGGTTGAAATATAAATCATCCGTTGATCTCATCTTTTTTCCGAAGACTTCATATAATTTGTCATTAAATTCCGCCCATGATATATTGCCTTTTTTCATAATGATACCTCCGCAATAAAAATTTATCAACAACCCATCCCAACAGCGATAATACTTGGGATGGGTTGTTGGCATATATGGATACTCGTCCGTGTCTAAAACTATGTTATAATTTTACTTAGAGTTTGGGTTATATTGTTTATAATAATAGTCCCAATTTTCAATAAAATATTTCTCTATCACATGAGATTTGTCATTATTATCTATAGAGCTGATTTTCACATGTGGACCCTCATTTGTATTTTTATGTCCATCGGGGTTCCATTCAATTTCCAGTGTATTATCTTTATTTATATAATAGAAATCTTTTCTTGGTGTGAAACTGTCTAAATCGCCGCCTGCTGCCTCCTCTGCCACTTTTAACAGTTCATCTTGGTCTTTTACGTATTTTCTTACGACATCCTGACCGGCAGAATTCGTTATGGTTCTTTCAGAGCTGTAATTTTTTTTCCCTTGGGATGTTGCCTGGGAAATATTTTCAGTAGGTGGATTAACATTATTAGAAGATTTATGTTTTTTATTTTTTCCTTTCGTGTTCCCTGATAGTTTGCTTTCCACCGTTTGATTTTGCATCTTTGCTGGTTTTTCGACAAACCCTGAGAACTGTTCCCTGAGGTATTATGTGCTTTTTTGCGTTTCGATGATTTCCCTTTTCCCGTACTAGCATTTTTTCTGGAAGTGCTATCCTCAACTGCGTCCGCCAATCCCCCCGCCGCATTCTTTACCGCCCCGCGGTTTGGCATTCCCTCCGCATCCGGCAGGGTATTTGCCCTTTTCCGTGGGGCTGCGTCCGCAGCGTCGTCAATCACCCCGGTTGCCTGGCTTGCTTTTTTCCGGTTTGCGGTGCTGAGCTGTTTCTTGGTGCCAAGGACACTGTCAAGCTCATCAATCACGGCAGTTACACCGGCACTTGCCCCGGCTTCTAGGGACTGACCGTAATCGACTTCTTTAAGGGATTTCCCATCCACAAAAACCTGGCGGCCTAAATCTTCCGCGAAGGCAAGTGTGGCTTCCTTTGCCCCTGCTTTTGCTGTCTTTGCTGTTTTTCCTGCTTTTTTCGCCGCGCGCCCACACCGCCGATTACCGATGTGACACCGCCAACCACACCTTCGTAGATGATTGCCTTGACATCGATCTTGTCACGCTTTTCGATAAATTTCTGCGTTACAAACTCTGTGACTGCGCCGACAACAGCACCTGCTACGAAGCGCAGTACCGCTCCCCAGAAATGCCCATCTGGGTCAGTGTAGCGCAGCGGGTTGTTTGCGCAGTAGGTGTAGTTTCCGTTTTCCTAAAGTGGTTCCCAACGAGGGTCAGGTGAATCATGCAGCCCGCCGGGTTGTATTCATTAACTACTGTTTTGGGGGATGGGTGCCTATTTACTCCAAGTCAATTGTCTTTTTTGTTTACTTATTGTCTTTTGTAACTTTAAATGCTTTTGTTAAAACCATTATTTGGGTGCCGTCACTTTCTAAGATCAAGTACTGACACCGTGTATCAGTGCAAACAAATTCTTTTGTCCATAAGTTCTTCTTAATTTTTTGGAAATCATCAGGGCAAATTAGCTTGGTCAGTTCCTGATTTTCTCATCTAATACACCTGTTTTGTTGATGTATTTGTATCTTAATTCATCTGGTATGTAGTTAAGGCAGTACTGGATGCCCTTATCCAGTTCAGTTATCACTTCATCCTCTGTTGTATCCTCTGAATCATAAAAGAAATATATCATTTCTGGGTATCCGTATTTAATTGATTTTTCGGAATCTGCGAATGTTAAAGCCTCGAAAGATACATTTTTATATGGGGCGCAGGAGTCTTCTTTGACTACTATTTGAGCTAAACAATTATAAAATGTTAAATCAAAAATCAATATGGTATCTTTGTTTTTTGATAATTCAATATAATCATTGCCCTCTAAGATGTATTGTTGTCCCCATTCGAACACCTTATTCTTAATTTGCTTGAAATACATGAAGTACCTCCTTTTTCGTTTGCTAATAGGAGCATTAAATAATTCACATGCTTTCCACAAGGGGTGGAAAGAACCAGTCTTCCCACCCTTGTAGTTTTAAACATTATGTACTGCTTCGTATTTTGATTTTTCCTGGATTATTGTACCACTGTTTTTGGGGAAAGTGTTGTCATCAGTGTCTTTTGTAGTTTCTTGATGCATCGTGGTTTTAGTTCTTTAAAGTGAGAAATATTTTATTAATCTGTTTTTTATCCAAGAAAATATTCATCCGCTTTTGCCCATTGGAGAACGTTTAAAAGGCACTGGCTTACTAGACGCTCTCCGTCCTGATTAATTATTCGCAGGATATGTTACGGAGATACTTTGCTTTGTTTTCCTATTTTTCGCTATTTTTCCAAAAATAAATATTTCGTTTCTGAATTTCACGGATTGTATGTATTTTATCTGGTTGTACCAGGTTCGTGTGGTGATGCCGTCCAGTGCGGTGGCACGCCCAGAATCTTCTGATGAGATTTAATGGGAATGATACTTAGTCTTCTTCTAAAACATACTTCATTACTGGATAAGGGTTTTCCCAGTCATAAACAGCTATTCTTTTACAGTTCGGACATCTCCACACATCGTATTGAGGGTCTGGGATCATCAAGGGATCAATACTATCACCGGTGCAGATTTTGTCCCATTCCTTGTCCGTATATACTATAAGTTGAATATCATTAGGTATTGAGTGGTTTGAGAGTACCTCACCACATTTACAAGTTGTACGTGCCATGTTTGCCTCCTAAATATTAATTATTTTGTCCAAGTATATATACTTTCATTTGTCCAAAATTGGACTTCACCGGGCAATTGTCCATTATATATGCCCCTTGCTCTGCTTATAACTTCTACAAGATCATCTATTGATAAATTTGTTTTTCTGGCATCAATTATCACGGTTGAAGCATGTTGCTTGAATCCCTCTTGAATTCGCTTTATAGGAGTATTATGACTTGATCCATTCAGCGTTTTTAATTCGGTTTTCACACCATTTATCAGAAAATCTGGCGTTTTAACATGATCAACATTTGATTTTGGTATTATCTGAAGGGTTTTACCGGAAGATAATAAATCTTCTATCATTTTTCTTTCATCTGCGGTTAATTTATCCGGTTTTCCTGTTAATGTTCCCCTCTTTTCTTGCCATTCTAATTTTGAGATAGTATAGCTATTTTTAGATGGAACATCAGAAATATGTTTTGGTGTAGAACCTTCGGACAACACGTTCCCCACCGTTTGCCTTTGTATCTTATTCTGGTTCTTGGTTAGGATCGGACTGCTTTTATTGACACTGCTACTTTTAATCTTGGAACCAGAAACGGCTGTTTTGCTTTTCCTGCCTGCATTCCCCGCCGAACCTGCGTCCGCCAATCCCCCCGCCGCATTCTTTACCGCCCCGCGGTGGCATTCCCTCCGCATCCGGCAGGGCATCCACCCTTTTCCGTGGGGCTGCGTCCGCAGCGTCGTCAATCACCCCGGTTGCCTGGCTTGCTTTTTTCCGGTTTGTGGTGCTGAGCTGTTTCTTGGTGCCAAGGACACTGTCAAGCTCATCAATCACGGCAGTTACACCGGCACTTGCCCCGGCTTCTAGGGACTGACCGTAATCGACTTCTTTAAGGGATTTCCCATCCACAAAAACCTGGCGGCCTAAATCTTCCGCGAAGGCAAGTGTGGCTTCCTTTGCCCCTGCTTTTGCTGTCTTTGCTGTTTTTCCTGCTTTTTTCGCCGCGCGCCCACACCGCCGATTACCGATGTGACACCGCCAACCACACCTTCGTAGATGATTGCCTTGACATCGATCTTGTCACGCTTTTCGATAAATTTCTGCGTTACAAACTCTGTGACTGCGCCGACAACAGCACCTGCCACGAAGCGCAGTACCGCCCCCCAGAAATGTCCATCCGGGTCAGTGTAGCGCAGCGGGTTGTTTGCGCAGTAGGTGTAGCGGTGGAGGCTAAGTGGGTCACTTCCATCAGTGTGCCAAATGCGTTGTAGCGGTAGCGGATTTTCCCGTCGTTTTCCATCCCAACCAGGGTGACAACATCCCCATGTGAATTGTAGAGGTAATAATATCCTTCCTCCCCAGAGGATTGCACCTGTTTCCCAGTGCGATAGTCCTGGGAGTCATAGGGAAAGGAGATAGGGTATCCTCACTTTGACAGGGGATAAGATAGCTGAAGCTTTAGGTGCGGCAAAATATTAAAAAATTCCCCCTTGTCAAAGGATGTGCTTAATTACAAAATTCATCTTTAATATCCTGTAATATGGTAATTTAAATCTATATTTTTTCTTTTGAGAGGATTACTTGTTTTAGGTCCATATAATGTTATAGGTTCTACGGGATAAAAATGTTTATTCTCGATATCATCCTGTAACTTATATTGGAAATAATCAAAATTTTCTTTGCACATGCCAATTTTTATATGCTCATTTGCCATTTCAAAGCTATCGGCTTCACTTTTTACAACTATAAATTTTTTTATACGTTCCTTTCCTTTTTTCAAATGCACAATATTAAGTTCACAAGTTGGTTTTTTGTTTATTGTGCATTCAATATAATTAAGAAGGTCTTTTGCATCAGATAAATTCATTTCCAAACAATATGTGTCACGAAGAATTTTAATCAATCTAAACATAGTATCTCCTAATATTTTCTTTCTTTATTTTCTGCCTAATGTATCTGAACTATAAAAAAATATTGTATAATTACTAAATATAAAAAATTTCATAATTTAGCCCTAAAGAATAAGGGGGTTATTGTGCTAAGATATATCTAAAACTTATAAATTCTTTAAAAATAGCAGAAGTTATAATATCTTTTAGTTAGGTTTATGTCCGAAATACCTTAGCACAATGAAGGCAAACATGTAATTCATTAAAAAAAGGTCTTAATATTTTTACCAAGTGTATTGACCCAGTGTATATCGTTTGATAAAAATATTTTATGACAAGTATATTATCCTGGTATTTTTTATAAACACCATTTATTTTATCGGGACATGTATATTTTTGATAACCTTATAACCAGTTTTACTGTTATTTAATTGTACGAATTCAAAATGGACATGTCTTTGATGAAGCACTTTTGGTAGTCCCATGCCATGCCTTCCCAAATAATCATTTTGCTTTGCCCTAAATTGTCTTTTCCCATCAAGACTTCTCCATTTTCCATCATCAACTTTTACATAATTGTCCCCAAGAAAAAGTCGTCTTTCTTGTGGGATATCTTGTTGGTCAATATATCTTCGCCACTTGGATACTTGATGCCGTAGGTATTGTGTGCGGCGATCGTCCCGGAGGCATCCGCCTCAAGGACAACCCGCTTCCCCTTATAGAAGTAGCGGGTAATTTCCTTCCCGGCAGGGCTTTGTACCCGTTTCCTGGTGCGGTGGTTCTGTATGTCGTAGGTGTAGGTGGCGATGGTATCCCCGCTTTGGCAGGAGGTAAGCCGGTTGAAACCATCATATATTAATGCTTTCTTCTATAAGATCGTCTGCTGACAAGTTTGTTTTTCTGCATCAATTATCACGGTTGAAGCATGTTGCTTGAATCCCTTTTGAATCCGCGTTACAGGAGTATTATTACTTATTCCACTTCGTTAAAATTAGTATTGACATAATCTTTGTTGGATATAATATAAGTAATAATTCATGAAATACCCCCCCTATAAGTTTCAGCGGGAATAGATTTCTACAGTTTGTGGATCATCGGAATTTAATGCCCATGATAACAATTCCATAATACTTTTATCTTTGGTATATTCGATTCTTTGATCAATCCACGGATCTTCTTGGAAAAGATAGATGGAAAATTTATCCAGCGAACAAACTTTTTCCAAGAACTTAAATACAGGATCTGCTTGTAGTTTTTCATTCCATTCTTCCAATTCCTCTAAATTGTTTGATTTTAGTGCCATTTCTCTTTTATACATATAAGATACAATATCATTCATTGGGTTCCAATAGTACAAATATCTATTTACTACATTTGACACTCTTAAAGTTACTTGTTCTTCATCAAACGGGATTTCTTTATATGGAAATGGAAGCCCATCTGTGCAGTTCATTATCACTTTGCCGGGGAAATCGGAACCGATTATGGTGTCGTATTTTAGCCTGTAGTAGGTATCACGATCCACTTCGTTAAAATTTGTGTTGCAATAATCTTTATAGGATATAGATACATATAAGTAATAATACATGAAAGACCTCCTTTTACTTTATGTTACGAATAGTAATATAACTGTTTGGTAAAATAATCTTAAATCTTTATTTATTAAAGATTGTTGGCTATACTTGGATACCTTATTTAAAGTTAAAATAAGATATCCAAGTAGAATAATGAAAAAGATTAGTTTGTCATCGCTGCCCAATTAGATAAGTAAAAATATTAATTATTTATTGCAATTTGTTTTCTATCATATCACACTCACCTGTCAATAAATTGACGTATATAAATGCTATAGTATCAAGCTTATCATCACTTGTCGAATTACAAGATAACGAACCTAATACTGTAAATGTAAGGATGTCGTCTTCAACAAAAACTGAATAACTTAATGTTTTATATTGATCTTTAATTAAAGATTTATTTGTATAGTTGTCTGAAAAATATTTTTTTGCTAAAATTGTTGCCTGATTTCGGTTTATTAGTTTCACTTTCCTTTTTGATAGCATTACAGCAAATTTAATTCTTTTTACGCAATTTTCTAAAGCCTTTTCTTTACATTCTGCCAATGCGTTTAGTTTCTTAAATCTTGTATATGCGCAGTATACAATTCCGCCATCGACATTAATCGCTTTACCTGTTTTTATTATAATACGATTTCCTTCATAGTTAAAAACATATTCTTCATTATCCTTCATTTCACTTACCCTTTACTTGTCAGCAGGTTATTGTTCAAAATATAATAACCTGCTGACAAATCAATTTAATAGGTTGGTAGCCAATCTGACCAATCTTTACCAAATTTATGGTGATGGCCAAGGGAGTTTACAGTTGCGCTATATTTTTGTTTCTTAAATGGTTGTAAAATAATCCTATCACTATCCGAAGCCTGTAACACAATTTTTGATATTCCTGGATGGGAATGTCCAGACCAACGTCATCCTTTAACGGAATATTCTTGGGCGATATTAATATTGACTGGAACTTTCATAGAATTCCCTCTAATAATCATGCGTTGTCCGCTATTGGTAAACATAGCAAACTCATTATTAGTATAAGCCTCGATGCGGAAATATCTTTCAGACTGACGCTATTTTTTCTTAAAAGCAAGATATCCCCGTAGTTTGGTAGCTACGATAGTATTTTTTGTTGTCTTGCATTAAGTGATGCTCCGTTAAACAGTATATCTTCAGGTATGCCAGAACCAGATATTGTAGTGCTTTTACTATTCTGAACTTTTTTTATGTCTGAACTTTTGGATAAAAAGTTGGTTTTTGTTACTCTGGTATTCCTGAAAAGTGTACTGCCTACTGTTTGGTTTGGTATTTTCTTTTGTTAGGATCTGACTGCTCTTTTTGATACTGGTACTTTTAATCATGGAAGCAGAAACGGCTGTTTTGCTTTTCCTGCCTGCATCCGCCAATCCACCTGACGCATGCTTTATCATCCCGCAGTATTTGCGAGGGAAATTTACAAAATATCAATTAAGAGTATAAGTTTTAATGTCTGGGTATAAATTCTCGATACTGCGATGATTCCATATGATTGATATAAGCCTTTTCCCATGCCTCCATTTTTTCTTCTTCTGTAACAGAATCAGAAAAACTAAATTTATTATCTTTTATCATAAAATAATGACCAAATGCTTCGTCTTTTTCCAAAAGTATTTTTAGGTTATTGCACCATGGATATTTAAAGTTTAGTTCTAAAGGCTTGTGTTTTGTCTTTCTTCCTTCGGATATCCAAAGTTTTCTTTTATGTTCTAATTGCAACCAGAATAAAATTTTTGTAATAACAACAGCCAAATCACTTTTTTCTATAACAAAAGGGCTATTAAATAAAATGGAAGTATCCCTTTTTTTCATAAAACTTATCATCTTGTCCACTATCTCCATGATCGACTCCTTAAAGAAATGTAATTAATGGGTGCATTTTCTTAATTAACAAGTATTATAGTTGTAAAAAATGAATTATCCAATGGAAAACAGAAGCGGATATAGTGCGCAGTATTTCCATTTTGCTGGTGGCGACCTCTATTTTCTTTTGCTTTATTATATCATTCCTTCTTGTTTTTCAATTGTAATACTAATATAGTTTACAACGTGTTAAAAGAAATTTTATCTCCTTATACTGCTATCGCAGCTTGTCAGATGGGGTTTTACCCCACCTGACATTCAGGAAGTGATTAACTATAATACTGTATATTAACATTAATTAATCCATGAGTGTATTATTTTTCCTAATAAGTATTATCTTTTGTATTTTGACCATATATGAACCATCATATCATCAACTGTTTCAAAAGTAACTGGTAATCCTGCTGCTATTTCGAATAATCTTTCTTCGGTATATGCTTTTGTTTCACCTGTCCAAGAGCCGATTATTTCTGTAGGAACACCATTTTTAAAATCCAGCGCATGAACCCCTTCATGTACAGTATCAGCAAATTTTGTTAAAGAACTTCTCTTTAAGAAGATTTGGCCGTTGCATAGGCATGCTACTGTATCTGAATCAATTTTATAACCTAAGTATTCAGCAAACCTTTTATCACTCAATATATTAAGTCCGATTTCTTTTTTTCGAATATAATAGGCTATTTCTGTGGATTTTTCAGTTACTCCGTCTATTGCATTTAAGATATCATCTTTGGTAATATTTTGGGCATTATATTTATCGATTATGAGTATTTTGGATTTTTTTTCATTTTTACCAGAAAGGAATTTGCTGTCCACTATCTGGCTTTGTATTTTATTTTGATTCTTGGACAGGCTCGGACTGCCCTTTTTGACACTGGCACTTTTAATCTTGGAAGCAGAAACGGCTGTTTTGCTTTTCCTCCCTGCACTCCCCGCCGCCGAGCCTGCATCCGCCAATCCCCCCGCCGCATTCTTTACCGCCCTGCGATTTGGTTTTGTGGATGCTTCTGGCAGTATGTTTGCTTTCGGGTGGGAAGGGACATCGGCAACGTTGTCAATCAGTGCAGCGGCTTCGCTGACCTTGATCTTACTTGGGGGATCAAGGTGCATCCTGCCCTGGCTGGCCAGGAAACTGGTTGCGCCGGCAAGTCCGGATATAGAGGAAGTTGTTAAAGATTGTCCCCAATCAATTTCGGTTACTGATTTTCCTTCCACAAACATCTGGAAGCAAACATCTTCAACAAATCCTCCTAATGCCTCTTTTCCTGCGGTTTTCAGTGTTCCATTAATTATTTCTTTTGGAGTCGTGAGTTTTGTGACTGCGCCGCCAACCCCACCAATGGCAGCACTGACACCACCTACCCCCATCTCATAGATTACCGCTTTCACATCAATATGGTCGCGTTTCTCGATAAATATCTGTTTCCCCAATTCAACTGCGGCACCGAGGGCTGCGCCGCCAAGAAATCTTAAAGCAGCCCCCCAGAAATGCCCATCCGGGTCAGTGTAGCGCAGCGGGTTGTTTGCGCAGTAGGTGTAGCGGTGCAGGCTAAGTGGGTCATTTGCCTGCCCGGCGTAGGTGTCTTCGGTCAAAAACCTTGCGGTTGTGCTGTCGTAATAGCGGGAATTCAGGTAGTACAGCCCACTCTCGCTGTCATACTGGTATCCTGCATAGGTGATGCTGTTATCGGCATCCCCCGTCACTTCCAGCGGTGTGCCGAATGCGTCGTAGCGGTAGCGGACTTCCCTGTGGTCTTGCATCCCAACCAGGGTGACAACATCCCCATGTGCATTGTAGAGGTAATAGTATCCTTCCTCCCCCGCCCTGCGGCTGGCAAGGTTGATGCTGTAGGTATTGTGTGCGGTGATCGTCCCGGAGGCATCCGCCTCAAGGACAACCCGGTTCCCCTCGTAGAAGTAGCGGGTAATTTCCTCTCCGGCAGGGCTTTGCACCCGTTTCCCGGTGCGGTAGTCCTGTGCGTCGTAGGTGTAGGCGGCGATGGTATCCCCGCTTTGGTAGGAGGTAAGCCGGTTGAAACCATCATAGGTATAACTGCGGATGGCGGAGCCGGATACTGTGTCCGTCCTTGTGGCAGGGAAGTCTGCCTCCCCGCCCGTAACCGCGCCACCGGTTACTGTCACTGCGCTGCTGCCGGATGACAGATCCGCAGGGTTCCCAGTATGATATGGAAGAACCTGGTAATCTATGTCGATGGCATCCCCGGTTACGGTTTCCGAGTGGGCAGGGATAAGATTTTCCCCCGCGGTACTTTCCTCCAGGATTAAGTTCCCGTTTGCGTCATAAGTGTAAAGTATCCCGGAACCGTCGTCGCACTCCTGTGCCAGGAGCAGGTTTGCAGTATCATAGATATAAGTTGTCCTGGTTACTGCACCGCCGTGGCGCTCTGTCTTTGTGGCGCGGTTGCCCGATGCATCGTAAGTGTATTCCGTGATTTTCCCGCCCGGCTCTGTTACAGAGAGAAGGCGATCCAGGGCATCGTAAGTATAGAGCGTGGTGCCAAGGTGGCTGGTTTCGCTGGCCAAGTTCCCGTTTTTGTCGTAGGTATAGGTTTCGGTTTCCTCAAAGTGGTTCCCGCCGCGGGTCAGGTTAATCATATAGCCTGCCGGGTCGTATCCGTATTCCTGGTAGCTGCCGTCGCTGTAACTGGTTGAAGCACGGCTTCCATTCTTATTGTAGGTTTCCGATACATAGATGCCGTTTCCGGATTCCACGGACTGTATGCGTCCCGCCCGGTCGTACCAGGTCAGTGTGACAGTGCCGTCCGGTGCGGTGGCACGCTCGGAAACTTCCCCGTTGTATGGGTTTAAGTCATAAGTGTAGGTGGTGGTGCCTATCCCTTCCACCGTCTTGCTGGTAACGCGCCCTTCCCCATCGTAGGTGCGGGTAGTGGCAGTTCCGTGATCCGTTTCGGTCAGGCAGTTGCCGACTTTGTCATAGGTATAGGTTTTCCGGTCTTCCCCCGCCTGTTCCAAAACAAGCCGTCCAAACCCGTCGTAGGAATAGGTGGTAGCTGTCCCATCCCGGCTTATTCTTTCTTTCGGTTTGCCGTTAGCGGTGTAAGTGAAGGTTTCCCGTGTCGCTTCCCCGATGTAGCTGCGGGTGGCAAGGTCACCGCGCACATTGTAGGTGTAGAGGATTCCTCTGCCTGCCGGGTCGGTCTGTGCGGTCTGGCGGTCTGCGTTGTCATAGGTATAGGTGTGGGTTTCCCCGAGTGCATTTGTAACGGCAGTCAGTCTGCCCCTGCCATCGTATGTATAGATTGTACGGTTTCCCTTAGGGTCAGTCTTTAAAGTCAGTCTGCCGGCGTAATCGTAGGTGTTTCCTGTTACCGCCCCGTTTGGTGCGGTGGTGGAGATGACATTCCCGTCCGCGTCGTAGGTGTATGTGGTTTCATACCCCAGGGCATCCATGGAAGAAACCTGACGGTCACAGTCATCATAGCGGTAGGATACCGTCTGGTTGCCCAGGGCATCGTATTGTGTTTTAACACGGCCAAGGGAGTCATATTCTGTCCTTGTTTCATTGCCGAGATAATCGCGCAACAGGGTATTGTGCCCATCGGCATCGTATTCCCATTGCGTGGTTTTCGGTGTGGCAGTTCCTTCTGCCGGGTGGAAGGTTTCTGCAATCTTCCTGCCAAGCGCGTCATAGGTGTATTCCGTGCGGTTGCCCGCTGCGTCGGTTGCGGAAGTACAGTTGCTGTTTGCATCATAAGTGTAGCTTACCGTGATGGTTTCTGCGGTCGTCGTGTCGTATGCGGTTTGTGCAAGCAGGTTGCCCAAACTATCATAAAGATACGTGATCCGGTTACCAGTGCTGTCATAGCGTTCGGAAAGTTTACCTGCACGGTTGTATTTGTAAAATATTTCCAGTTCCGGTACAGTTTCATCACCCGGCAGTTTCTGGTAGGAAATTTCCCCGAGCGCGTTGTACTCATAGTAAGTTACAGCGCCTGCCGCGTCGGTTTCTGTCAACAGCCGTCCAAGTGTGTCGTAGGTGCAGGTTTTTATGGTACCGTAACAGTCGGATTCGGATAACAGCCGCCCCTCCGGGTCGTAGTTGTAGCGATGTTCATAGTCCCCGGCACGGATACCGACCGTGTTTCCAAACACATCGTAACTGTAATTAAGTGCCACGCCGTCCGTTTTGTTCTGTTCCGCCGCACTTTTTGATGTTGCTACAAGACCGCCGGGGTAATATGTGTATGCGGGCCCCCTGCCTTCTGCATCGCAGATTTTTGCGGTGTTGCCTGCGCTGTCGTAGGTGTAAGTCCGGGTGGTTCTTGCGCGGAGTCCTTTTGGCCAGTCCGTGGAGTTGGTTTTGCTTTCGTCAAATTCATAATCGATCTGTGTTTTTAGCCGTCCCACCGCGTCATAGGTGTATTCCGTGCGTCCCATTTCCTTTAATTTCTTACCGGCGCGGTAGTTGGCAGGGGAAACTTCGGCTGTTATCTGGTCGTAGAAGTTGTAGGTATAGAGCGAGATCCCGCCCAGCGCATCCTCGGTTTGCAAAAGGTTGTCGCGGTGGTCATAGGTATATTTGGTTACCGCGCCGAGTGCATCTGTTACCTGTATAGCCTGCCCATACTTATTATACATCACAATAGTGCTGGTGGCAAGGGTTCCATCCACATTTCTTACTTCCGTGGATGTTTCATTTCCTGCCGCATCATAAGTTTGTCTGCTGTTCTACTATTGCCTTGATATCTTCAATTTGGTAAGACTGCCTGAAATTCCTGACGTTTTATTCCTACGATAAAATCAATATCCTGTCGGTAACCTTCCACATCCAGCCTTTTTTCAATATAGCGGCGGATTTGTTCGTTCTGTGAGATATGTCCGCGAGTTGCCATCTTATCCACCTATTCGCACATCTCCCTTGTCAAATAGACAGAGGTGATGATGCGGTCATCCCGTTTTGCCATACTTCCCCCTTTCCCGCTTAATGTGGTCTTATCACCAAGGGAGTCCTATGGTTTGTTATGGTAATGCTTTCCCCTTGGCATGATTACTTATGCAACAAAAAATGGAAGGCATATCCATTCCTGTACTGGAACAAATATGCCTTCCATTTTTACCGTATCCATTTGTTGGTGGTCATGCCATTTCAGACCATCCCCTTACTACTTCCACTGGGTAATCAACCACCTGTGCGATCTCTTCGATCGCAAGCCCCATCTCATACAGCTTCTTCGCACTTTCCTTGGCTTTTTTTAGCTCGCCTTCTTTTCTAGCCTCCATCTGCATATCCTGAAGTGCCTTACACATATCAATCACCTCCTCGTTTTTCTTATATTTCATTCCTGAATTTGTGACTACCTTGATTACCTCCGCCGCTCTGTGTTCCAGTTCTTTAACCTCTTTTTGTTATTTTCTAATACCTGACTTAGTTCATCCTTATTTTCGGAATATTTGATGAAAAATAAGACTTCCCGCAGGCTTGACTGGAATTTCATAATCTCATCATCTGCCATCTGCGCTGGGGCAATCAGGTGGATGCGGTAATCATTCATGCAAGCCTGCACAGCAGGGTCAGACACCTTCATCATATCAAATAAACTAAGTGGGCCATCCCACGGTTTCGGACTGAACAGGATGGTCACAGTGATGGAGGGAATCAGTCGATCCTCTTTCCAAAAACCACTGAGGAATTCTTCATCGCTGGACGTTTTTTTCCCTTCCCCTTCTGTTTTTCCCTCTTTTTTTCGTTTCTCCCTCTCCTTTTTGTGCGACTTTGCTGCCTCCTCCACCTGCCCTGCATATTCGAGTGCATCATACAGATAGTTCCGCACTGGCATTGCAAGATGAACCCGACTTTGGTTTTCTATCCCATAAAGTACATACTCCATCTTTCCATCTGTCATTGCCGCATACAGTTTTTGCACATCACGGAATTTCTGGATGGGCACCACAGCGCCATCCGCACCATATGGCAACGCAATTTTAGCTGAATCACGCTCAGTAAGCTGATCCGGCAAAATCACCTGCCGCCCATCGTAAATATAGTAATTAAAAATGTCAGCAAACACACCTGCATCTTTTACATAATCCTTTGTAACTGTA
>ERZ808051.1390-NODE-1390-length-16362-cov-6.545348_pt1 | contig 16362 bp, 8 predicted proteins | sample MGYA00380199_ERZ808051 | MGnify/ENA primary metagenome ERZ808051 (study PRJEB31490, sample SAMN06133391) | mouse gut metagenome | isolation source: J11 | host: mice | place: China: Chengdu | collected 2015-05 ...
GGGGCGGGGGCGGGCTTCTCCTCCGGGATGGGCACGTCGTAGGGCTGGTAACCCTGGACGGAGCCCACCGTCTTGATGACGGAGATGGCGCTGGCCCGGTCCTGTTCGTTGCGGAACATCAGGTGGAAGCCGTTTTCCACGATGCTCTCGGTGGTGGACGGGTCGTTCTCCACGTTGGCGGGCTGGAAGGTGAAGTCGCCCTCGCTGCACACGTCCTTCACCGCCGTCACCAGCATGAAGGCCCGGAGGCTCTCCATGCCGCAGCCCTCCTCGAAATTCACGCGCAGGGCGTGGGGGAAGCCGGCGGCGGGGGCGGGGGCGGGAGCCGTGCCGGCGGCCGGGGCCGCCGGAGCGGCGGGAGCGGGGGCGGGGGCGGGCTCCGCCTCGGGCACCGGCTCACCCTTGATTTTTGCAATCAAGGTATTAATATTTGCCATGAAGCTGTCGATATCCTTATCAAGAGGCTCGTCGGCCTCCACCTTCTCGACCTCGCCCCGGAAGAAGTCGATGGACTGAAATACCACGTCGAACAGGGCCGGCCGGTCTTCCTCGCGGACCACCGACATGGTGCCCTCCCGGATGATGAAGAACATGTCCTCGATCCGATGAGCCACGGTGGCCAGAGTGTCGAACTCCATCATGGCGGAGGAGCCCTTAATGGTGTGCATGATGCGGAAGATTTCGTTCACGTTCTCCTGAGAGAAGGTGTCCACCTTTTCCGCCTCGAGGACGATGGTCTCCAGCTGTTCCAGCAGAGTACCCGTCTCGTAAATGTACATATCCAGGATTTCGTTTCCGCTGCCCATAAAAAGCACCACCTCAAGTAAAAATCTTTTATCTTTACTATTATCGGCAGGACGCAGCGGAAAATTAAGTAGCTTTTCTAAGTTTTATCGCAGGGGTGTGAAAAATGCCTGATCTCTTGGGAGCAACCAACCCGGTACCGGGTTATGACAATACGGCGGTCAACCGCAATATCAACGTGTCTCCCGGCAACACCCAGATCCAGAACGTCCCGGATCTGAACCGGGTGACCGGCGCAGACAACCGCACCGAGCAGCAGGACGCCAGCCAGGCCGGCGGACAGGTGCGGTACGACTCCAATTTCCAGACGTTTCTTCAGCAGCTGCGCCAGAACCAGGATGTCACCGGGGTCATGGCCCGGCTGCTGCTTCGGGAGGGCACATCGGTCTCCTCCGGCATGAGCGAGGGCATCGCCGAGGAGATGTCCCGGGCCATTGAGATGCTGAAAATGGACCAGGGGCAGCTGTTCCAGTTCCTCAATGCGCAGATGCGGTCCGGCACCCGGTTCGGCGGGGCGCTGTTCGCCCTGCTGCGCACCGCCTATGCCCGGGCGGACTCGGAGGGGGTTCGGGCGGACATCCTCACCTTTTTGAAGTGCTACAGCGATTTCTCCTCCACCGGCCACATTGAGGGCAATCTGCTGCGCAACCTGGCCTCCATGGCCAACGCCATGCCCGCCAGCTGGGGGGACCGGCTGCGCCAGCTGCTGGCCCAGCTGGAGAACGGCGTGGCCGCCGGGGACCGGCAGGGGAACATCGAGCTGCTCCAGCAGAAGGTGTTCCCCCTCATGTCCGACTACGTGAACGCCACCCACGACCTGGGCACCCCCCGGGAGCTGCTCAGCCTGCTGGCGCTGGACGTGGCCCGCTATGAGAACGGCGCGGAGGACAAACTCATGGAGGCGTTTCACCAGCTCTCCGGCTACGGTACGCTGAAGGGCATGCTGGGGGGGATCGACGGGGCTTCCCTGATGAAGCTGCTCCAGGCGGGGCAGTTCGGCCGGGCCTCCATGGCCACCCAGTTTTCCGACCACCTGGCCGCTGCGGCGGCCCGGGCCCTCCGGGGGGAGGGCAGCGCCGAGGTGCAGCAGGCCTTCCGCAACCTGGTCAACGCCATGCTGGTCAACGAGAGCGTGTACATGCCCCTCAACCACTATCTGATCCCCCTGGAGATGGACGGCCGGATGCTCTTCTCCGAGCTGTGGGTGGACCCGGACGCGGAGGAGCGGAAAAACGGGCAGGGAACCGGCGAGAAGTGCATGAAATTCCTGTTCAAGATCGACGTGCAGGGCCTGGGCCTGTTTGACGTGATTCTGTCCAGCAAGGAGAAAAACGTGGGCGTCATCGTCAGCTGTCCCGAGGGGGCGGCCCCCTTCTCCAGGGAGATGGAGCAGACCATCGGGCAGATCCTGGCGCGGAACGAACTCACCTCCGCCGGGGTCAGCGTGCGGAAGATGGAGCGCCCGGTGACCCTCACCGAGGTGTTCCCCAAAATCTTTGAAGGGAAGAACAGTGTCAATGTCAAAGTATGACGGCAGGCGGAACCCCTCCAAGAAGGCGGTGGCCCTTCAATACGAGGCGGGGAACAACGCGCCGGTGATTGTGGCCTCCGGCATGGGCTATATGGCGGAGAAGATCGTGGAGGTGGCCGCCGACAGCGGCGTGCCCATCTATGAGGACAACTCCCTGGCCACCATCCTCACCCAGCTGAAGCTGGGCCAGGAGATCCCGGAGGAGCTGTACAAGGCCATCGTGGAGATCTACGTGTATTTCCTGCACTTTGACCCCAACAAGCCCAAGGAGAGCGGGAAACCCGTGTCCGGGCCGGCGCCTGAGAAGGGCGCCCGGGCCGAAACAAAAGCGGAACAGGAGGCGTGAGGATGGATCAGAGTATTTACCTGCTGCTGGACAGCAAGGGGACCCCCATTGCCCGCGGCAGAATTCAGGGAAACACCGGCGGACCGTTCTGGCAGATTCAGGTGGAGGACGGCAAGATCGACGAAATCCTGGAGCACAAGCGGCTGAAGCTGCTGTCCATCACCGATTCCGGGCCCTCTTATGAGGGGACCATCGTGCGCAGCCGGAACGACATGATCCAGCTGGAGGTCGCCAAGCTGGACCAGGACGCGGGGGACATGCGGAAAAACCTGAGGGTTGCGGTCCGCTTCAAAAGCCTGATCTATCCCCTCTCCGGCAGCTGGACGGGCCGGCGGCCGGTGGAGTCCAACGACCTGAGCTGCGGCGGCGTGGCCTTTTTCACCGACAGCTCCCTTCAGATCGGGGAGCAGCTGGAGATTGTGATCCCCGTCACCAGCCAGCCCCTGGTGCTCAAATGCCAGGTGCTGCGCCTGCGCCCCACCGAGCGGGCGTCCAGCGTGCTGTACGCCGCCAAGTTTGTGGATATGTGCGAGGACGAGGAGACGGTCCTGCGGGAGGCGGTGTTCAACCTCCAGCTGCGGGGCAGGCCGAAGGCAAGCTGAGCGCGCCGCTCAGTTCAAGATAGTCACTCTAGAAACGGACAGACGCGGCGGGCCGCCGCGCCGGAAAGGAACGGTCACACAACATGAGCAAGCGTCAAACCAACCAAACAATCTGGAACCGGCTGCGCCGGGGACTGGCTGCCCTGCTGTCCCTGGCGCTGCTGGTCGGACTGCTGCCGGCGGCGGTGGCTCCCGCCCAGGCCCACTGGGCCGACTCCTATGTGAACACCCTGGTGGACTGGGGAGTCATGCGGGGCGACATCAACGGCAATATGGCCCCCCAGCGCAACATCACCCGGGCGGAGTTCGTCGCCATGATGAACCGCGCCTACGGCTACACCCGGACGGCGGGCCACCCGTTTACGGATGTGAGCGTGCGGGACTGGTTCTCCGACGACATCGACATCGCCTATAATATGGGGTACTTCAAGGGGACCTCCGCCACCACGGCCTCCCCCAACGACACCCTGACCCGGGAGCAGGCCGCGGTGCTGCTCAGCCGGAATATGATGCTTCAGCCCACGGTGGGCGAGACCCTGGGCTTCTCCGACACCCGCTCCCTCAGCGACTGGAGCCGGGGGCTGGTGGGCGCCGCCGCCGCCAGCGGCATTATCAGCGGCTACAGCAACGGCAGCTTCCAGCCCAAGCGGAACATCACCCGGGGCGAGGTGGCCGCCATGCTGGTGCGGGCCATCGGCACCCCCATCAACACCCCCGGCGACCACCTGCTGGGCGACGTGTACGGCAACGTCACCGTCAACACCTCCGGCGTGAAGCTGCGGGACGGCACCATCGCCGGCAACCTCTACCTCACCGGCGGCATCGACCTGGGCGACGTGCTGCTGGAGAACGTCAACGTGCTGGGTGAGATCATCATCAGCGGCGGCGGCGAGAGCAGCTCCAGCCAGAGCAGCATCCTGCTGCGCAACGTGACGGCGGACAAGATGCTGGTGGACAGTATCAGCCAGCAGTTCGTCACCATCCGCGCCGAGGGCAACACCGATATTCCCACCACCACCGTGCGCACCAATGCCTACGTGGACGACTCCTCCCTGCCCGGCTACGGCCTGAGCTTCATCGAGCTGGACGGCGAGCCGGGGGCCCTGCTCCAGCTGGCGGGCAACGTGAAGGAGGTCGTCAACCGCACGCCCCAGTCCAACCTCCAGGTGGTCCAGGGCTCCGCCAACAAGATCACGGTGGACGAGAAGGCCACCGACTCCACCGTCCTGGTGGACGGGGACGCCCGGGTGGATGAGCTGGATCTGGACGTGGGCACCACCGTCACCGGCGAGGGCGACATCAAGGACCTGAACGTGGGCGCCGCGGGCTCCACCGTGGAGCAGCTGCCCGACAAAATTGTGATCCGCCCGGGCATTGACGCGGACATCAACGGCTCTGAGATGAACAGCAGTCAGGCCGCCGAGTCCTCCGCCGACCCCAGGCTGGAGGCGGGCTATCCCAAGGTGAAGAACATCGCCCCCACCTCCGCCGACCTGGTGTTCAAGGCGAATAAGAACGGCACCATCTATTGGGCGGTATCCGCCGTCACCGACGGCTCCGTGGGCGAGGACGACCTGATCGAGCCCCCGGCCTACGGCGGCAAGATCCTGTTCTCCGGCAATATCAGCGTCACCTCCTCCAAGGAGGAGTACACCACCTCCCTCAGCGGCCTGACCCAGGACGGCTCCTATTACGTCAGCGCCATTATGGTGGACGGACGGGGCAACCGCAGCCCGGTGAAGGTCACCGCCTTCAGCACGCCGGACGGCACCACCCCCGCCTTCAACACGGGCTATCCGGTGATGACCATGATCACCACCCAGAACGCCCAGGTCACCGTCATGACCAACAAGAGCTGCCGGCTGTACTACGCCCTGCTGCCCGGCGGGAGCACGCCCCCCACCCCGGCGGAGCTCAAGGCCAACGCCGTGCGGGGCAACCTGGGCTATGGCGTGCGCGACACCGTGAAGAACGTGACCCAGCCCATCAACGTCAACAACACGCCCCTCCAGGAGCTGACCAATTACACCCTGTACCTGTGGCTCACCGACTACGACGGGGCCAAGAGCTCTCAGGTGTACGCCCTCAACTTCCGCACGCCCGACGAGCAGCCCCCGGTGATTCTGGACCGGGAGCAGACCAACGCCGACGCCAATTCCATTGAGCTGACCTTCTCCCTCAACGAGACGGCCACCCTGTTCTGGACCATCATTCCCGAGGGCGAGGACTACGAGATGGCCTTCGAGGGCGCCAACGAGGAGAACTACAAGCCCGGCGAGGGCGAGGTGTTCGAAGGCGCGGAGGACGACGCCGAGCTGAAGTCTCTGCTGCGCAAGCTCCAGATCAAGATTGAGTCCGGCGGCGGCAGCATTGTGAAGAACGGCCGCAAGCAGGTGAGCGCCGCCTACACCGCCACCCAGGTCACCATGAACGAGACTCGGCCCCTGGATGCCGGCACCTCCTCCTACATCATGTACCTGGTGGCCAAGGACGCCGCGGGCAACTACTCCAAGGTGGAGAAGGTCAACGTCAAGACCCGGGACACCACCCCCCCCACCGTGAAGCAGGAGTTCACCAGCCTCAACAACCTGAACCAGCCCATGGCGAACACCGATATCCGGCTGGTGTTCTCCGAGGGGGTCCGCCCCGGCGTCAGCGACAAGACCTATCTGGAGCTGTACCAGATGGTGGAGGAGGCGGTGAACGCGGGCGACCCCAAGGCGGAAGCCACCGCCCGCACCGCCCTGGGCAAGGCGCTCCACAACGACTACATCAAGCTGTATTACGGCAAGGCGGGCATCAACCAGAACGAGACGCCCTACTGCGACGGCTGCACGTACGATGAGGCCACGGATAAAATCGTGTACGACAACGCGGACGGCTGGGTCATCAACTACTGCAACGCGGTGGTGAAGATGGAGAGCGGCCAGATGGTGGTCACCTTCCCCACCACCACGGGGACCGACAACGCCCTGCGGCTGGTGAGCGGCACCACCCACCATTTCTACCTCAAGGACATCCGCGACAACGCCGACGAGGCCAACCTGCTGGACCCCAACCCCACCGAGCTGCCCGAATTCACCGTCAGCTTTGCCGAGGTGGAGCTGTCCGTGGTGAGCCACCGCCCGTCCGTGATGACCCAGGCGGTGAACCGGCCGGTGGTGCGGGACGACGACGGCAAGATTACCTCCACCGGGGGCACCCTGTTTGAGTATGAGGTCAAAGCCGACGGCACCGGGACCTACAAACCGGGCAGCCTGCCCCAGAACAAAGACAACGAAAACCAGCGCATCGACCGCGCCTTCCGGGTCCACCCCATGTTCCAGCCGGACAGCGTGGACCAGACCATGTGCTATGACATCCTGATCTGGGCCGACACCAACATGGACATCACCCTGTATTCCCGGCCCTATGGCAGCTCCGACCCCTGGGAGAAGGAGGGCACCGCCCAGTTCCGCGGCACGGTGGACGGCAACAGCCAGCGGCGCTTCGTCTACCGCAGCCTCACCGACATCCGCGAGGGCCTGCGCCAGCCGGGCTACCTCCACGAGCTGGAGGACCGGGAGTACGCCATCCACGTGGACCGGCTGAACCAGCTGGGCGACTACAGCAACCAGTACGACTCCTGGAGCGACACCGTCAACCTCAGGGTTTCGGTGGTGGCCGGCCCGGACACCACCCTCCAGGAGCTCCAGGTGGGCGTGAACAACGAGGCCCGCTATAACGAGGTGCTGGCCAAGGGGCTGTGGTCCATCGGCACCCCCGACCCCTTCAACACGGACATGACCTTCACCGACCGGGCCGCGCCCAATATCACCCAGATCCGGGTCACCCCCAGCGACACCAGCCCCGTGATCTCCATCACCATGGACCACCCGGGCCAGGTCAACTACATCATCTTCCCCCTCAGCGACCTGATGTACAAAAAGACGGATACCTCCCAGCCGGAGAAGGTGCTCAGCGGCACCCCGGTGACCAGCGTGATTGACCGAATCAGCAGCTACTTCATCTCGGAGGAAGTGGTTGTGGAGGGGGAGACCACTACGCCGCCCCTGCCGGTCACCAAGATGCAGGAGATCAACAGCTCCATCGGCGGGAAGGGCACCGCCCTTACCACGCCCAGCAGCGACCGGGTGGTGGACGGCGTGTTCAGCGAGACCTCCGGCGTCATCAAGGGCACTACCGCCTTTGTGGGCCGGGGCAGCGCCGCCCGCATCGACCTGACCGGCCTGGTGCAGCCCAACACCATCTACTATGTCTGTGTGGTGCCCCAGGGCTCCACGCCCCAGTCCTTTGCCACGAAGGCCACGGGCTACTACTTCACCACCAATATGGCGGAGCGGCCCATCCTGAAGCTGGAGAGCACCGGCAGCACCAACGTCACCGCCATTGTGGACCGCACCTGCACCGTCCAGTCCAAGCTGCTGATTATGAGCGGCCTGACCAAGCATCTGCTCATGGATCCGTTCAGCAAGCACGTGGACACCGCGCTGCACACCGACTTCACGGGTTCCGCCTATGACAAGTCCACTTACACAGTTCTGCAGGCCCTGTTCGACGACTTTACCGGGGTCAACCCCGGCCCCAACGGCTACCCCTCCGTGTTCGACCAGTACGCCGACGACGACACCAAGCGGGCTGTGCGCCAGCTGATCTCCGGCGGCGGCGTGGGCGAGCTGGTAAAGGCCAACTGGGGCCCCAAGGAGGTCCCCGTCCGGGGCGGCGCCACCACCGGAAGCGCCGGCATGACCTACGCCTCCACCAACCTGCGTGAGAACGTGGACTACGTCTGTCTCGGCATGGCCAGCATCCCCGACGCCCAGGGCAACAGCCCGGACGCCAGCTACGCCTTCCGCGCCAACTTCCCCATCCAGCTGATGAACGACCAGGCGCCGAAAATTCTCACCGTGGGCACGGACCTGGCCTATGACAGCGCCACCAACAAGGTGACGGGCGAGATCGTGATCGTCTTTGACCGGGAGCTGTACCGGGAGCCCAGCGGCTATCCCCGCCTGCCCGTGAGCCAGTCCTCCTCGGATGCCCAGAACGGCGCCACGGTCAACAACGGCGGCACCCACTACGGTCTGGGCGGCGCCCTGAACACGGGCACCGGTGTGACCATTCAGAATAATGCGGCGGTGGGCAACACCAACTCCATCTATCTGACGGTGAGTAAAGTGGGCACCTCCGACATCACCATCACCTTCCCCAACGTCCTGTGCAACCGCTGGGGTACGCCGGTGACGGCGGGCACGGTGACGGTCACCTATGACAAGGATAACGACACGTTCAGCTACCAGATCAGCCCTGCCGGCCTGCGCGCCTGACACGCCGCAAAACTCGACCCCGGGAGCGGGCGGACCCCCGCCCGCTCCCCATTTTTTGAAACAAATTCACCGCGCAAAGGAGTACGAACTATGAAGCATAGTGTTTTGCGCCGCCTGGGCGCGCTGGCTCTGGCGCTGGCCCTGGCGGTTCCCCTGGCGGCCGCGCCCGCGCAGGCGGCGCCGGGACCCATACCTGTGCAGAGCATTGAAATTACGCCGTCGGAATTGAAGGTGACCGCAGATCAAATCGGTCAAGCTGGGACGTTTACCGTAACTGTTCTGCCCGCTGACGCCAGCAACCAAACGGTCAGCTGGTCAAGCAGCAACACAAAAGTAATTCGGATGAACCAGTCGGGCGGTTATCGAATTATGGGAGAGGGTACGGCCACCATTACCGCTACCGCCAATGACGGCTTCGGGGCCTTCAGAACCTGTCAGGTCACCGTCACCGAGCCCCCTCCCGCACCGGAGCCGGTCAACAGCGTGCGGATCGACCGGACGGACAGCTCCTACCAGACGGGCGTGTCCCAGATCAATCTGAACTTGCCCAGAAACGCCACCAAGCCCGTCACCGCCCAGGTTTCCGCCACGGTGACCTATGACAGCCACACCGACCATGAAGTGGTGTGGGAGGTGTTCGACCCCAACCAGGCCATTACCTTCGACCAGACCACCGGCCTGATCACCGCCGTGGGGGGCGGCACCGCCGTCATCACCGCCAAGGCCAGGGCGGACGAGACGAAAACCGCCTCCGTCACCGTCACCGTCACCGCCTACGGGGTGATCAACGTCACCGGCGTGACGGTGAGCAAACAGGAGCTGAAGCTGGGCCTGGCGGAGAGCGACACCCTCACTGCCGCCGTCCAGCCCAGCAGTGTAAAGGATAAAACATTGTCCATCACCACGGAGCCCCTGGGCATTGTGGATGTGGCCGATGTCAACGGCAAGGGCCAGCAGTTCCGGGTCACCGGCATTGGGCTGGGCAAGGCCAAGATCACCTTTACCTCCGTGTACGACCCCACCAAATCCGCCGTGTGCGAGGTGGAGGTGACTCCGGCGCTGAAGGCGCTCACCATTGACGGCAAGAATTCCGACAACCAGCTCATTCTGACCGGCGTGGGTCCCGGCGACCACAAGCTGATCCACGCCACCCCCAGCTCCAACGGCTACGGCGCCCCCAGCTACAACGCCGCCAACATCAACTGGACCAGCTCGGACACCTCCGTGTTCACCATCCAGAAGGATACCAGCTATGCCAACGGCTGCTATGCCCGGCTTAACCTGGTGGCGCCCGGCAAGGCGGAGCTCACCGTTCAGTACGGCAAGGATGAGAACATCAAGGACACGGTGGAGGTGGAGGTCCCCGGCATTCTGCTGGACACCACCAGCGGCGTGCTGAACATGGTGAACAACACCCTGGCCATGCAGGTGGGCCAGACCGAACAGCTGGCCATCAAGTCCTACGGCTCCGCCGGCGGTGATTCCAGCCTCCGTCCCACCTGGTTTTCCACCGATACCGCCATCGTCACGGCGGACAACGGCAAGCTCATCGCCCGTTCGGTGGGCACCGCCACCGTGGAGGTCACCCGGGGGAGCTACACCGCCAAGTGCACCGTCACCGTGAAGGAGGACACCTCCACCCTCATCACCGCCTCCGGCACCTACAGCAACGGCAAGCCCCTGGCGCTGTCCAGCCTCCAGAGCCAGCTGAGCGCCGCCTGTATGACCAAGACGGGCACCGCGCTGTCCTATGTCACCAACCTGTCCGTCCCCACCGCCCAGGGGATTCTTCACAACACCCACCGCTCCGAGGCGGACACCGGCGCGGGCATCGGCGCCACCGAGAGGTATTATCCCGGCCGCACCGGCCTCGACGCGCTGAGCGCCGTGTCCTTTGTGCCCCGGGCCGATTTCAGCGGCACCGCCGAGATCACCTACACCGCCGTGGGCAGCAGCGGCAAGTCCTTTGACGGAACCATCCGGGTGGCGGTATCCGGCACGGGCCAGGGCGGAGGGGACGTGAGCTACTCCTCCAACGGGTCCCCGGTGGCCTTTGTGGCCGATGACTTCAGCAGCGTTGTCAGCGCCAAAACCGGGCGCAGCCTGAAGTACCTCACCTTTACCCCGCCCCAGTCCAGCGTGGGCACGCTGTATTACGGCTACACGGACGCCACCCATCCCGGGGAGAAGGTGAAGTCCGACACCCAGTACCGGCGGGCCGGAAGCCCCAGCCTGGACAGGGTGAGCTTTGTCCCCGCGGACGGGTACCAGGGTACGGTGCGGATCAGCTACCGGGCCGTGGACACCGCCGACACCCCCTACACCGGCACGGTGACCATCAACGTGAGCCGGCAGAACACCCCCCGGGACCCCGCCGACATCTTTTACTATGCGCCCCAGGACGGATGGGCGGTGTTTGACGCCCGGGATTTCAGCTCCGCCAGCCTGCGGGTCATTGGCGAAACGCTGTCCTATGTGCGGTTTGAACTGCCTCCCTCCAGCGAGGGCACGTTGTTCCACAATTACCGGGGCTACGGCAGCTATGACAGCGCGGTGGGCCCCACCACCGACTATCGGGTGAGCGGCAGTCCGTCTCTGGACCGGGTGGCCTTTGTGCCCGCCACCACCTCCACCGGGCGGACGGCCATCCGGTACACCGGCTACAGCGTGCGCGGCACCACCTTCACCGGCACGGTGTACGTCAACCCGGGCAGCGGCTGGAACAACAACGACCCCATCCAGGACGACACGTGGTACAGGGTCAACAGCGGGGCGTCGGTGAACTTCAACGCCGCCGACTTCAACAACGCCTGTGTGGCCGCCACGGGGGCCAGCCTGAGCTACATCCGCTTCACCCAGCTGCCCGCCGTGGGCCAGGGCGCCCTGCGCTACCGCAGCGGAAACAGCACCATCTACGGCAATGTCCAGGTGAATACCTCCTATTTCCGCACCAACGCCGACAGCTGGAACGTGCTGATCAGCAGCATCTTCTTCCAGGCGTCCAAGACCTACACCGGCAGGGTGACCATTCCCTACACCGGGTACAACACCAACGGCGTCTCTTATACGGATGAGGTGGTCATCCAGGTGACACCCGCCACCATCACCTACAGCGGCAGCAGCTCCAGCCCCATTCCGCTGACGGCCGCCCGGGTGCGGTCCGCCCACAGCGGCGTGCTCTCCGGGCAGCTGTCCTATATCACCTTCACCAGCCTGCCCGACCCCTCCGCCGGCCAGCTGTCCCTGAACTACGGCGGATACGGCACCGGGTCTGAGGTGAGCACCGGGGCCCGGTACTACGCCGTCGGAAACCCGAACATCGACCAGATCAGCTTTGTGCCCCGGGGCCGCTATCAGGGCGAGGCCACGGCCACCTACACCGCAGTGAGCACCACCGGGGAGCGGGTGAACGGCCAGATCATCTACTATATCTCCAACCCGGGGGGCTCCAGCTACTTCACCGACATGGGCGGCTATTCCTGGGCGGCGGCTTCGGTGGACTACCTGTACCAGAACGGAGTGACCAACGGCGTCACCGCCACCACCTTTGGGCCGGGGCAGCACATCCTGCGGCGGGACTTTGTGCTCATGCTGTGCCGGGCCTTCCGCCTCAACGGCGGCAGCGGGAACTCCGGCTTCGCCGATGTGCCCTCCGACGCCTATTACGCCCAGGCGGTGGCCACAGCCAAGCGGCTGGGCATCGCCAACGGGGACGGCGCCAATTTCATGCCCAATGCCCGCATCACCCGGCAGGACGCCATGGTCATGCTCTACAACGCCATGTCGCGGGAGCAGGGGGTGGGCGCCGCCTCCACCAGTGTTCTGAACCGTTTTTCCGACGGCGGCTCCGTGTCCAGCTACGCCAAACAGGCGGTCAGCACGCTGGTGCAGCTGGGGATTGTGAACGGAGACAACAACGGGCTGCTGAATCCGCGTTCCTACATCACCCGGGCGGAGGCGGCGGTGCTGTTCCATTCGGTCCTGACGCGGTGAGGGGCCGCCGTTAAGAGTTTCATAACAGAGGAGGCCCGAGCCATGAGCGTCGAACCTGTGGAACAGCTTGTTAATACATTTGATCTGGCCCCTGGCATGGTGACGGAAGTGATGACGCTGGAAAACCGCCTGATTTTTGTGGGCAAGGTGAGCAAGGTGGGCGACGGCTCAGTGTATGTCCGGGAGGCCAACGATGACGAGCTGCCCATGGTGCTGGTGAACAAAGAGCTGAAAATCCGGTTTTTCCGCGAGGAGGACAACGTGGTGCTGCAGGGGAAGGTGTGCGGCAGCACCGCGCGGATGTGGAAGGTGGACCAGCTGAAAAGCACCTTTTTTAAGGAACAGCGGGCCTTCTTCCGCCAGAGCATCAGCGTGGACATGGAGGCCCAATGCGGCCGCCGGGCCACCTGGGGCGGCCCCGTGGGGCTGCTGCACCCCTGCCGGGTGCTGGACATCAGCGGGGGCGGGATTCTCATCAGCTGCCCGCAGGAATATCTGCTGGGCAACCGGCTGCTCATCACCAATATCCCCCTGGTGGAGGATGAGCCCACCTTCAGCTTCAACTGTTTTGTCCGCCGGGCCGGACTTTGGAAAAAGGGTGTGCTCCGCTACGGCTGCCAGTTTGAGGGCCTGTCCCACAAGGAGCAGGATCGGCTGCTCCGAGCGATCTTCATTGTCCAGCGCATTGAGATTCGCAAGCGAAAAGCCCGATAGACCGACCGGAAAAACCCGTCCCCGCCATGTGCGGGGGCGGGTTTTGGGCATTTTCAACAAGCGGATCTCTTTCCAATTTGAAATCTTGTATTGCATAGGATGAGATAACTGGTAATTCTCCGATATCGCAGGGAAATTGAAAAGAATTCTTGTTCAAAAATTCCCTTGCAATTATCTGCGGAGCCGCTATAATAATGCCAGCATGGGCCGGAAGATCGGAGGGCCTGTGGACACGGCTGGGAATGGGGCTTGTCCCGGTCCGCGGTTGGAAACCACGTCCCGCCTTGGAAGGAGGCACTTTTTATGACGAAAGATCTCACCTCGGGCAGTCCCATGAGGCTGCTTCTGGGTTTTACGCTGCCCACTCTGTTCGGGCTGCTGTTCCAGCAGTTTTATAACCTGGTGGACGCCATGATTGTCGGCCGGCTGCTGGGGTCCCAGGCGCTGGGGGCGGTGGGCTCCACCGGCTCCATCAACTTCCTTGTCATCGGCTTCTGCCTGGGCATTTGCAGCGGCTTTGCCATCCCGGTGGCCCAGCGCATGGGTGCCAAGGATTACCCTCAGATGCGCCGCTATGTGGCCAATTCCGCCTATCTGTCCGCCGCCATCGCGTTGGTGCTCACCGTGGTGACCGGCGTGTTCTGCCGGGATATCCTCATTGCCATGGACACGCCCGCGGACCTGTTTGAGGACGCCAACGCCTATATTTTCGTCATCTTTATGGGCATTCCGGCGGTGTTTCTCTACAACCTGCTGGCCAGCATCATTCGTTCGCTGGGGGACAGCAGGACGCCGGTGTATTTTCTGGCCCTGTCCGCCGGACTGAACATTGTGCTGGATCTGGCGTTCATCCTGCTCTTTGACGCCGGAGTGGCCGGTGCGGCCATTGCCACGGTGCTGTCCCAGGCCGTGTCCGGTCTGGCATGTCTGGCCTATATGATGAAAAAGTTCCCGATTCTCCGGATCACCCGGGAGGAGAGCCGTCTGGACTGGGAGGCGTGCAAGGGCCTTTGCGCCATGGGTCTGCCCATGGGACTCCAGTATTCCATCACGGCCATCGGCTCCATCGTACTGCAGACCGCCGTCAACGCGCTGGGCAGCGTCTATGTCACCGCGGTCTCCACGGGCTCCAAGGTATACCAGCTGCTGGCCTGTCCCTTTGACGCCATGGGCGCGGCCATGGCCACCTACTGCGGCCAGAACGTGGGCGCGGGTCGTCTGGACCGGCTGCGCCAGGGAGTGCGCTCCTGCTCTCTGCTGGGGCTGGGCTACTCCGCCGCCGCGCTGATCGCTATGCTGTTTTTTGCCCCTCAGTGCGCCATGCTGTTCCTCAATTCCGGAGAGGACCAGTTCCAGCTGCTGGTGGGCCTCACCGCCCAGTATACGGTGACCCTCACCGCGTTCTTCTTCCCCCTGGCGCTGGTGAACATCCTGCGCTTTTCCATTCAGGGTATGGGATTCAGCACCCTGGCCATTCTGGCGGGCGTGCTGGAGATGATTGCCCGTTCCGTGGTGGGCAGCTTCTTTGTCCCCAGCATGGGCTATACCGCCGCCTGCTTTGCCTCTCCGGCGGCATGGATCTGCGCCGACCTCTTCCTGATACCCGCGTGCCTGGGCTGCATTGCCCGCCTGCGGCGGAGCAATCCCACCGCCGGTCTGGAGACTATCTCCAGAGCTCCGGCAGGGCGCCGGGGACTGAAAAAGAGCTTTGGAACCTGAGGAGAGGGCTTCGTGAGGAGGTCCTCTCCTCAGCGCTCAGCCGGAACGAAAAAGGATGGCGCCACCCGGGGTTTTTCCCGGATGGTGCCATCCTTTTTTCTGTTTGGTTCAGAACTGCGTCTTATACCTCTGCCGGGCCCTCTCCGGATGATCCGAACGCCTTGACGGCGTCGGCGTCCGCAGCCTGCCGCTCCTCAATGGCCTGCTTCAGGATCATATCCTTCACCTTCATGAGCCTGGTGGTGGTGGACCGGTCGTTTTCATCCAGCTTCATGGTGATATAGCGGATGCTCTCCTGGGTGTCGGGGATGACCACGTACTCCAGCGCGTTGACGCGCCGCCGGGTCTTTTCGATCTCCTCCGCCATGAGCTGGGCGGCCTTTTCCGTCTGGGCCAGCTTCAGCATGTCCTGGAACACCTCACCCAGGGCGGACACCGCTCCGTCCAGCTCGCCGCTGGTGGCGGCGAAGCCGTAGGGGAAGATGTCGCCGGTGTCGTCGGTGCGGGTCTGGTAGTGATAGACCGGCACGTTGACGCTCATGATGTTCTGGAAGGTCATGGTGAGCTCCACAGACTGCTTGGGGTACATCAGCGCCTGCTCCATGGCCTGGGCGCTCATCAGCGCGGAGGCCACGGTGAAGGAGCTGTGCACCCGCATCAGCTCCTCCTCCACCTGAGCGCGGAGGGCGCGCAGCTCCCGCACGGTGTCCAGGAACTGCTTCATCAGCTCGTCCCGCTTGTCCTTGAGCAGCTTATGGCCCCGTTGGGCGGTTTTCAGCTTGCCCTTCAGGCGGGTGAGCTCCATTCGGGTGGGGTTGACCACGGTATTTGCCATGTCTTACCCCTCCTTTACTGGTCTTTCTTCGGCAGATATTTTTCGATGAACTCCGGCTTGATCCGCTTCAGCTCCGCCTTGGGCAGGATGGACAGCAGCTCCCAGCCCAGGGCCAGGGTGTCCTCAATGGAGCGGTTCTCCTCATAGCCCTGGTTGACGTAGCGCCGCTCGAACTCGTCGGCGAACTTGGCGTACAGCAGGTCGGTGGGGGTCAGGGCCGCCTCGCCCAGAATGGACATCAGCTCCTTGTTGTCCTTGCCGGTGGAGTAGGCGGCAAAGAGCTGGTTGAGCACGTTGGCGTGGTCCTCCCGGGTCTTGCCCGCGCCGATACCCTTGTCCTTCAGACGGGACAGAGAGGGCAGCACGTCCACCGGGGGGTTGATGCCCTGGCGGTACAGGGACCGGGACAGGATGATCTGGCCCTCGGTGATATAGCCGGTCAGGTCGGGGATGGGGTGGGTCTTGTCGTCCTCGGGCATGGTGAGGATGGG
>ERZ808051.1391-NODE-1391-length-16333-cov-5.028359_pt1 | contig 16333 bp, 18 predicted proteins | sample MGYA00380199_ERZ808051 | MGnify/ENA primary metagenome ERZ808051 (study PRJEB31490, sample SAMN06133391) | mouse gut metagenome | isolation source: J11 | host: mice | place: China: Chengdu | collected 2015-05 ...
ACTAAATAGAATTATTAGTTTGGTTGGATTATTAGGTGGAAGATACGCAAGAAAAGTAGCCACTTATAATGTGGAATTAGGAACTACTAATTTGTCATATATGAATTATTCAACATGGTTTTTAATTGTAAAAGCCCTCTCAAATACAATCCTTGTTGTTGCTTTGGGGCTTTTAATCATAAAATATATGAAAAGAAATAAGAGAATAAAAGGAATAAACAACTTATACCTTATTGGGGCATTTCTACAAGCATTAACAATAAATTATAATTTTAATTTTGCACGTGTGGCTGTGTTCTATATTAATCAACAATTTTTTATTTTGCCAAATATATTTAATCTTCCTAAAGCTAAAAATATAACAAGAGTTATTTTTTTTGCAATATTTACATTTTATACAACTTTAAAGATGTATTCTCTACTTAATTCGCAAGAAGGATATCATGTATTTACTACAATATTTAGTAGATAAAGTATAATAAATAAGAAATATTTAATGGAATATGTATCTATTCAATATTCTAAAAGTGAGGTGACGAAATGATAATAACAAAGACGCCATTTCGTATGTCTTTTTTTGGTGGTGGAACGGATATGGAATCTTTTTTTATAAAAAATGAAGGAGCTGTTTTATCCACTACGTTTGATAAGTATTGTTATGTGAATGTAAGACATCTCCCAAGGTTTTTTGACTATAGTACAGAATTGTCTTATTCAAGAATTGAACGTGTAAAAGATGTTGATGATATTAAACATCCAGCCATAAGAAATGCTATGCAAATGTTGGACATGCACGAAATTCGTCTTACTTATGAAGCAGATCTCCCAGCACGGTCAGGGCTTGGAACGAGTTCTTCTTTTGCAGTAGGAATGCTAAATGCATTTTATTGCTTAAAAGGCAAATATGTGGACAGGAAGACATTGGCAGATAAGGCGATTTATTTAGAACGTAAACTTTGTAATGAAGCAGGAGGCTGGCAGGATCAAATAGCCGCAAGTTTTGGTGGGTTTAATAGAATTAATTTTAATAGTAGTGGCTATGAAGTTATGCCTGTGATTATTAATCCAGAGCGGAAAAAATGTTTAAAAGAACGTCTTCTTATGTTCTTTACAGGCTTTACAAGGTTTAGTTCCGAAGTGCAGGAAGCAAATGAAAAGATTCGGAGGAAAAGTATAACGCAACTTAAAGAGATGCTTCAGCTAGTAGACGAGGCAGAGAATGTATTGGTTAATCAAAATGTAAGTTTGGATGAATTTGGCCGTCTTCTTAATTATACCTGGAGATTAAAACAACAGACAGGGCCAAGTATAAGCACGGATAGTATTGACAATCTGTATGAGCAGGGCGTCAAAGCAGGGGCATTGGGCGGAAAACTGCTTGGCGCTGGGGGAGGAGGTTTTCTTGTGTTCTATGTCCCAGAAGGGAAGAAGGAATCTGTTATGAGAGCCATGGAAAAGTTGCTCTACATTCCTTTTGAATTTGAAACAGGTGGTACGACGGTAGTTCATTATACACCAGAAAATTACATACCGAAGGAAAGCAATCTTTCTTGACTGAGATGGATTAGACAGTGATTGTATGAAAAAAAGTTACATATGAAAAAGCAATAAATAAAATACCGAAAGGAAGTATTTTTTGAAACTTTTAAAGGAAAAACTTAAAAAACATATTGAATTGTTGTTAAAACGATATCCGCAATTATCATCAGTATGTCAGGATATAGTAGAGGCATATTTGATTATGGAAGAATGCTATGAACAGGATGGAAAACTGCTTATAGCAGGTAATGGCGGATCAGCAGCGGATTCAGAGCATATTGCAGGGGAGTTAATGAAGAGGTTTAAAATCCCCAGACCAGTGAGCAAGGAATTCGCTGATAAACTAAAAGTGGTTGATTCAGAACGTGGTACAGAACTTGCCAGGAGTTTAGAGAGAAGTCTTATGGCAATACCACTTGTTGCTCATGAAGCGTTGACTACCGCTTATATAAATGATGTGGATGGCATAGGAGTCTTTGCACAGCAACTTTTTGGATTTGGGAGAAAAGGGGATGTATTTCTTGGAATCTCAACTTCAGGCAAAAGTAAAAATATAATAAATGCCGCAGTGGTTGCCCGAGCGATTGGCATCAAAGTGATAGGACTTACGGGAGCGTGTGGAGGAGAATTGGCATCAATTGCAGATGCAACAGTAAAAGTTCCGGAGTTAGAGACATATATGATTCAAGAATTGCATTTGCCAATTTATCATTGTTGGTGTTTGATGCTGGAAGATAGATTTTTCGGTTAGAAAATTAATTTAAAGACATTGGGAGGATAACAAATGAGAATATTTATTACAGGAATTGCTGGTTTTCTTGGAAGCCATATTGCAGATGCAATGATAGCCGACGGGCATAAAGTATCTGGATGCGACAATTTACTTGGTGGATATTTAGATAATGTACCAGAAGATGTAGAATATTATCAGATTGATTGTTGTGATTTAGAACAAATGAAAAAACTTACCAAAGGTGTTGATATTGTGTATCATACTGCCTGTACTGCATATGAAGGACTTAGTGTGTTTTCACCAAACACAGTATGTCAGAACACTTATATGAATACAGTATCAGTTGCAACGGCAGCAGTAGCAAATAATGTGAAAAGATTTGTATATTGTTCCAGTATGGCTAGATATGGAGCACAGGAAATAGTTCCGTTTACGGAAAACATGGTTTGTAAGCCACAAGATCCTTATGGGATATCAAAATATTCATCAGAATTATTTTTACGATGTCTATGTGAAGTTCATGGGATGGAATTAGTGATTGCTGTACCTCATAATATTATTGGACCAAGACAAAAGTATGATGATCCCTATAGAAATGTGGCCTCAATAATGATTAATCTAATGCTTCAAGGAAGACAACCTATTATATATGGGGATGGAGAACAAAAGAGGTGTTTTTCCTTTGTTCAGGATGATGTGTATTGCTTAGAAAAATTAGCTTTTCAAGAGAATGTAGTAGGGGAAATTGTGAACATTGGTCCAGATGAAGAATTTGTGACAATTAATCAGTTGGCTACGACCATAGCGGAATTGCTTGATTATAAGTTAAAACCCATTTATATGCCAGATAGGCCACAAGAGGTCAAACTTGCAACATGTTCTGCCGATAAAGCTAGAAGACTGTTAGGTTATAAAACTGAATATACACTTGAGCAAGGACTACAGAAAATGATTGATTATATCAAACTGAAAGGTGTAAAGAATTTCCATTATCATCTTGATTTGGAGATAACGAACGAAAAAACTCCAAAAACGTGGACAAATAAAATGTTCTAATATTATAGAAAGAATAAGTTAGACAGTTTATGCGATAAGTAGAACAAAAGAAGGAGTGTAAAAGTAAATGAAGGTTTCGATTGTCGGAACAGGATATGTTGGACTGGTAACGGGAACATGCCTTTCGGAACTTGGAAATGAAGTGATATGTGTAGACGTTGATTCAGAGAAAATTGAATGTCTAAAAAGAGGTAAGATTCCTATTTATGAACCAGGATTAGATACTATGTTGAAAGAGAATGTTGAAAGGAATCATTTGCAGTTTACGACAGATTTAGGGGAGGCATTGAAGAAAACCAATATTTGCTTTATTGCTGTTGGAACACCGATGGGAGAGGACGGGAGTGCTGATCTACATTTTGTGTTAGAAGTGGCAAAAGAAATAGGAGAAAGAATGCAGCACCATATGTTTATAGTAGATAAATCAACTGTGCCTGTTGGCTCATCGAAGAAGGTGCGAGAAGTGATACAGAAAATTTTGGATGAAAGAAAATCAGAATTGACATTTGATGTGATTTCAAATCCAGAGTTTTTAAAAGAAGGTAATGCTGTACAAGATTCAATGCGGCCAGATAGGATTGTTATAGGAACAGATAATAAAGCTGCGGAGGAGATGATGCGAGAACTTTATAAGGGTTTTATTTTGAATACAAATAATATGATTATGATGGATTTAGCTAGTGCAGAGATGACAAAATATGCAGCAAATGCTATGCTTGCGACAAAAATATCTTTTATAAATGAAATAGCAAATATTTGCGAATTAGTAGGTGCGGATATTAATAAGGTACGGTTGGGTATTGGCAGCGACAGGAGGATTGGCTATAGTTTTATTTATCCGGGGTGTGGATACGGGGGATCTTGTTTTCCTAAAGATGTTAGAGCGTTGATTAAAACAGCTGAATCGTTGGGATATAACTCTACGGTATTAAAGGCAGTTGAAGATGTAAATAATAGGCAAAAGCTGGTTCTTGTCAATAAAATAATAAAAAAGTTTGGAGAAAATTTAAAAGGGAGGACATTCGCTGTTTGGGGATTAGCATTTAAACCAGAGACGAATGATATGAGAGAAGCTACGTCTATTACAGTGATTATGGAATTATTAAAGCGTGGGGCCGCAATCAAAGCTTACGATCCTAAAGCTGTAGATGAAGCAAAAGCTTATTACCTTAAGGAGGCTAATATAGAATATACAAAAAGCAAGTATACAGCCTTAAATAATGTAGATGCCGTGATCCTTGTTACTGAATGGGCAGAGTTTAGAAATCCGGATTTCCCAGAAATGAGTCAGAGAATGAATCATAAAATAATATTTGATGGAAGAAATCAGTATGATTCCAATGTTATAGAAAAATATGGATTTGAATATTATCAAATAGGTGTAAAATAACGGTGATAATTTTATTTGTGGTAAAAAGAGGACGGCAGAATAATGAAATGTGGGATTGTGATTTTAAATTATAATGATTTTAATATGACGAGCAATCTATTGGAAATGATAAAAGAATACGACTCTTTAGATAAGATTATTGTAGTTGATAATCATTCTACAGATGGATCTTATGAAAAAATATTGGAATATAAATCTGACAAAATAGAAGTGCTTCGGGCATTATCCAATGGAGGATATTCTAAAGGTAATAATATAGGAATTAAATATGTTCTGAATAACACCGATATCGATATTATTGGTATTGCGAATTCTGATGTAGAGTTCAAGAGAGCGTTTATAGAAAGAATAAAAAAGCAGTTCGAAGAACGTGATGATTACGCTATTATATCTGGATTGCAGATTAGCCCAGAAGGAAATGTGGCAAATCATCCATTTTGGCCAGAATATACCACAAAACAGTATTTTCGAATGAAACTATTGTCATTTCATTTAGTAAAGCATTTTCTGAAACCTAAGTGGTATCAAAATTATTTGATGCGTAAGCTTGGTTGTGAAAATTCGTTTTTTAGAGTTGGAGCAGTGGAGGGCAGTTTGTTTTTTATCAGAAGAAAAGATATAGAGCTAACAGGGTTGTTGGATGAAAATATTTTTATATATTATGAAGAAGACATTCTTGCAAAAAAAATAAAATCGATAGGACGAAAAATTGGAGTTGATTCTAGTGCTTGTTATATTCATTATGGAGCTGGAACAACTCAAAAAGTATTTTCAAGTAAAACCAAAATTAATCATAAATTTTATTCATCAGTATATTTTTTTAATAAATATCAGTCTGATAATAAAATGCTTCAAATACTGAATTTCTTGATTTGTGAATTCTTAAGAGTAGAAGAAATGATTTTGCTGTCTATAAAAGGCTTACATGAGAAAAAGTGAAGCAAAATCAGCATCGTATTATTTGACTTATAAAATGAGGGATATTTATTGCTTAAAAAGCAAAGATGATTGGAAATACCAATAATTTGTTGTCTTATATGCTAAAAGTTTATTGGGTGGAGAGCTAAAAAATGTCGAAAATTAATTACTATATTAAAAGAATTTGGACGGCGATAAGGCATTGGAGAGGTCACCTAATGCTTTGGAAAATAAGATTCAGTATAGTTTTAGAATGTTTAACAAGTAAAAATTACGATAAAAGGAAACTAGTATATACGTTATTATCATCACGAGAAATTCCGTTTCTTCCTTATAAGTTTACTGACAAATATGATGTAAATAGTGTTGTTGTTCAACGTGATAAAGAAGGATATCCTTATATTTTACATAATGGAAAGAGGATGTTCCTAAAGAAAAATTGGGATGAAAATAAATGTAAAAAATATTATATATCTCTGTTATGTGAATTAGATATGGAATCTCCGCATTCATACTTCGCAAGTAAAAAGGTGAATTTTTCAAAGGATGACGTAGTGGCTGATTTGGGGGCAGCAGAAGGAATTTTTTCACTTGATATTATTGAAAAGGTTGAGAAGGTGTATATGTTTGAATGCGATCCTGAATGGAAGGAACCTTTAAAAAGAACATTTGAAAAATGGAATGACAGGATTGAAATAGTGGAAAAGTTTATTGGCTCAATATGTGATGAATCTTCAATAACATTAGATTGCTTTTTTAAAGGAAAAAAATCACATGTATCAAAGCAGACATCGAAGGCGCAGAAGAAAATATGCTAATCGGTGGGGAGGAGACGTTTTTAAAGAAAGTAAAAAAGGCGCTAATCTGTACATACCATTTGCCTAATGCAGAATTAAGTATACAAACCTATCTTAATAAATATGGGTTTGATACAGAATTTAACGAGGGATATGTTCTATTTGTTTACAATCTCAAAACATTTAAATCTCCTTATATTAGACATGCGCTAATTTTAGGCTATAAATGATTTGATTTAGTGACATGAATGGAAAATTTATTGCTCGTGAACTATTTCATAAAATGGTATAAAAAAATCAGTGTATGCTCTTCTTATGTCATAAAAGAGATGACTGAATGGCATACTTTAAAGGTTGGAATAAGACTAAATGAAAGAAACAAGAAGTAAAAACGCAAAAAGGAATATTGCTTCAGGAGTGTTAAGCAGTTTGTTAATATTTGCTATTAACTTTGCCATGCGGACTGCTATTATATATGTATTTAATGAGAAGTATTTGGGGCTAACTAGTGTATATGCTTCAATTATTTCGGTTTTAAATATAGCTGAGTTAGGGTTTTCGAGTGCTATTATTGTAAGTATGTATAAACCATTGGCAGAAGACAATAATTATATGGTATGCTCTCTTCTTTCATACTATAGAAAAATATATAGAATCATTGGATTGACAATAATTCTTGTAGGGGGAATTGTTTTCCCTTTTTTACCTATTTTAGTAGAAGATACACAGTTAGATGGAGGTAATGCTTATCTATTATATTTAATATATTTATGTGATGCAGCTATGAGCTACTTTTTATTCTCATACAAAACGGCACTAATCACTGCTATGCAGAGATTTGACATTACTAAAAAAGTGTTTATATTGTCTAATATAATTAAAACAACAATTCAAATATTAGCAATTTTTATTTTGAAAAACTTTTATGTTTATGCGTTTGCGCTTGTGTTTGCGACGGTTTCTAATAATTTAATTATTAATCAAATATCAAAAACAAAATATCCTCAGTATAGATGCAAAGGTGAATTATCAAAATCCCAAATTCAGGATATTTGTAAACAGGTTGGAGGATTGGCAATTGGAAAGGTCAGCATGATTGCAAGAAACTCATTTGATAGTGTGATAATATCTGCATATTTGGGGCTAACAAAAGTTGCAATATACAATAATTATTATACATTATATTATAGTATAACAAATGCATTATGGACTATTACGGCAGCAATACAAGCAAGTGTCGCAAATAGCATTATTACTGAGGACATAAATAAGAATTATTGTGATCTTCGTAAGTTTGAATTTATTTTTGGATGGGTTATTAGTTGGTGCACTTGTTGTTTTGTTTGTCTATATCAGCCATTTATGAAATTATGGGTGGGAGAAAGGCTTATGCTTTCAATATTAGATATGATTTTGTTTTCTGTTTACTTTTATGCGATATCTATAAATGGTGTGAGAAATCTATATTATGATGGTAATGGATTGTGGTGGAAAGGACGAATAATATCTATTCTAGAAGCAGTTAGTAATCTTGTTTTAAATATTTTTTTGGGAAAACTTATAGGAGTTACAGGAATATTATTTGCAACAATAGTTACAATTATTCTGTTTAATTATGTAGGATTTACTAATATAGTGTTTAAAGAATATTTTAGAAGATCCCCTAAGGAATTCTACTGTAATCGTTTATTATATACTGGGGTTACATTTATAATATGCTTTTTTTCTTTCTATATGACAAGTATTATTGATGGAAATAGTATAGGTGCTTTTATATTAAAGTTTTTTGCTTGCAGTTTCTGCGCAAATGCAGGTATGTTTATACTTTATAAAAAAAATAAGCAGTTTAAAGTTTCTCTTTCTTTCGTTAGAAAGCTTATATTATCCAAATGAGATGTAAAAACAAGTTGAGATAAATAATAAGGTTAAGAGATTCAAAGCTAATAAGTTAAAAAATAAAGTGATAGGGTCTTTGGACAACACATAAAGATTAGTGAAAAGAGATGCATATGAAAGTTGTTATAATGGCTGGAGGAAGAGGAACAAGAATCAAATCAGTAGCTTCCGATATACCCAAACCAATGATAGTAATTGAAGGTATGCCCGTACTTGAAAGGGAGATTTTATCCCTGCGTAACCAAGGATTTTTTGATCTGATTTTAACGGTATCTCATTTAGGATCAATCATTATGGACTACTTTGGAAATGGATCAAGACTTGGAGTCAATATAGAATATTTTTATGAAGAAATACCCATGGGGAATGCAGGTGCGTTATTTAAATTAAAAGATAAACTTACCGAACAATTTTTATTGATTAATGCAGATGCAATTTTTGATGTGAATTTTAAAAGATTTATTGCATATCATAAATCTCATAGAGGTTTGGTGACACTTTTTACTCATCCCAATAATCACCCTTATGATAGTGCATTGATTGTTGCTGATAAGAATAAAGCAGTCTTGTCATGGCTTGCAAAAGACGATGAGCGGCCTAAATATTACAAAAATAGAGTGAATGCAGGCTTACATATAATTGAACCTGAAGTATTAAATATGTTGGACATAGACATAAACAAAATAGGGACAGAGTCTGATGGAAAGGTTCTGAAGGTTGACCTTGATCGCCAGATTTTAAAGCCTTTAGCTGGAACGGGAAAGATGTACTGTTATGATTCGCCTGAATATGTAAAGGACATGGGGACTCCAGAACGTTTCTTTCAGGTTAAAGAGGATTATCTAGCAGGAAGAGTTATATCTAAAAATCTTTTAAAAAGGCAAAAGGCTATATTTTTGGATCGCGATGGAACAATTAATGTCTATAAAGGATTTTTGAATAATATTGATAAATTTGAATTGATTCCAGGGGCTGCAGAGGCTATTAAGAAAATTAATACTTTTGGATATTTAGCTATTGTAGTTACCAATCAGCCAGTAATTGCAAGGGGGGAGGTTACATGGGAAGAATTGGATGAAATCCATAACAAAATGGAAACACTTTTAGGACTTGAAGGTGCTTTTCTTGATGGAATTTATTTTTGTCCACATCATCCACATGGAGGGTATGAAGGAGAGATCACAGAGTTGAAGCTTGAATGTGAGTGTCGTAAGCCAAAGCCAGGGCTGCTTTTTAAGGCGGCGGAAGATTTTAATATAGATTTGAGCCAAAGTTATATGATAGGTGATCGGGAGAATGATATTAAAGCAGGAAATATAGCTGGGTGTAAAACTGCATTAATTAATGCAATAGATATAGGTCATGATAATTTTGGACAGGATTATACATTTAAGTCTTTATCAGAGTTTGTTGAAAATATATTAATTAAAAGAAAATAAATGATTTTTGCAATGACAGAAAAGAAGGACAAATCAAATTTTTATAATAAATAAGCAATATATCTTAATGAGATGAAGAAAAATAGTTGTATTTTACTAGAAGTTTTGTTAGGAAAGTTGATATAAATATAGAGACTTAGTAATCTGAGTTTAATTTTACTGAGGCTATATATATTTCAAAAATGTAAGAAGGGAAAAACGTTCATGCAAACTATTACAGCTAAAACAATAATGGTGGTCTTCGGCACCCGCCCCGAAGCCATCAAAATGTGCCCTCTCGTAAAGGAACTCCAATCCCGTCCTTCCCTCCGCACAGTCGTAGCCGTCACCGGCCAGCACAGAACCATGCTGGACCAGGTACTGGAGACCTTTAGCATCATCCCCGACTATGACCTCTCCATCATGAAAGACAAACAAACCCTTTACGACATCACAACCTCCGTCCTGAACGGCATGAAAAAAATCCTTGAAACCGTCCGCCCAGACGTTGTCCTCGTCCACGGAGACACATCAACTACATTCGCCACAGCCCTTGCCGCCTTTTATCAACAGGTTCCCGTCGGTCATGTGGAAGCGGGTCTCAGGACATATAACATTTATAGCCCATACCCGGAAGAATTTAATAGAGAAGCCGTAGGGATAGTTTCCGCTTTCAACTTCGCCCCCACAGAGATATCAAAACAAAATCTCATCCGTGAGGGAAAGAAGCCGGAAACTATTTTTGTTACAGGCAATACTGCCATTGACGCCCTGAAAACAACCGTGCGGACAGACTACACGCATCCGGAGATGACCTGGGCACAGGACAGCCGTCTTATCCTGATCACAGCACATCGGCGTGAAAATCTTGGTGAGCCCATGCACCACATGTTCCGTGCAATCAAGCGTGTGTTGGATGAACATGATGATGTCAAAGCGATTTATCCAATCCATTTGAATCCCGTGGTCAGAGCTACAGCTGCGGGAGTATTCGGTGATGACGACCGGATCAGGCTGATCGAACCTCTGGATGTCCTGGATTTTCATAATTTCCTGAGCCGTTCTTATTTGATTCTGACGGATTCCGGCGGCATTCAGGAGGAGGCTCCGTCCCTTGGAAAACCGGTTCTTGTCATGCGTGATACAACGGAAAGGCCGGAAGGGATTGAAGCCGGTACATTAAAACTCGTTGGTACGGATGAAGAGGTGATCTATTCCTCCTTTACAGAATTGTTGAATGACCGTACAGCCTATAACGCAATGGCACATGCTTCGAATCCATATGGGGATGGTATGGCTTGTCAAAGGATAGCCGATATATTGGAATTTGGATATACGGAATATTATACTCACGGTCGATGAAATCTGCCGTGAGTATTGCGTCAGCCGTAGCTGCGAAGCGGCATATTTATCTAGCGCACAGTATAACCATGCCAGGAAGCTTCGGCATAATTGCGTTTAAAATCCTCAAAGCACTTCAATTTTACAAGAATGCTTTTTCCTCTTTTTATCATAACTGATACCCACCGCCAGGATATTTCCGATATATTTCAAAGTATCCACGATTCGGCCCTTAAAACGCAGGGCATACTTTTTATTCTTTATCTGTTCAATTGCGTCTTCCGGCGTACTGTCTATTTTCAATTCCAGAATTTCGGCCATTGTGTCAGTATCATGGGCGAGTGTGGCTTTCAGCATCCGCTCAGATTCCTGGGCCAGACGGTGAACATATCCAAGGCTTTCATTGGAAAGCAGCTGGTTGAATTGATCCATTAATTCTTTGTTTGGGATAATTGATTATCTGTTAATGCGCATACGATGGAGCGGGGATTGTAAATCTCCATTCCATTGGCGGTATGATAGCCATTGTACCAGAAGCCTAAGTCCTGCCGGGAGATTTTTCTGTTCTTTACCGTCTGTTGGTATATATCGTACAGGTCGTCTACTTCTGTATCTAAAAAACCAAAGTATTCGCTGAATCTTTCGGAGGAAGCAATATCATATTCAAGGAACATATTCAGATCGGACCCGCTGGAGTATTTTGCGATGGGCAAGATGCCTGTCATATAGGCAAATTCTACATAAACCTGGCCTTTAACAAGTTTTTTAAAAATTCAAGATATTTTCCTGCTCAGCAGGAGTAATAAAGGACTTATGGAAAATAGCGTCCCACTTATCGATGATGAAAATAAATTTATCGCTTGTACATTGAAAAACATTCAATGACTGCGTCTTTTTCCGCGATCTCTTTCTGCTGTTTTTCAATAAGATGGCGTAATGCAGCCAGCTCCTCCCGCAGTGTCATTGGTGGTATGTTCCCTTCCTATTTTTATCTAATTTAATTATAACATTTTTGAGGGAATGTTACCACCTTCAACGCATAGAAAAAAACGCAAAAAGCGCTGAATTTCCAAGGATTTTCGTAGATTTTACCTTCAACTTTACGAAGGCTAAAAACAAGAATTTTCCAGAGTCCTTTTTACCGGATAGTGCGCTTTTTCCTGTTCGATTTTTAAGCCTTGCAACAGCCATTCTACCTGTTTGGGAGGAGATCTGCTTCACTTCGTTAGGAGCACGGGGCCACTGAAATTTCATTCCATCCAATAGTTTTTTTGTGGCAAGAAGGAAACCGTTTTTGTCATATCTCAGAACCTTGATAGAATCTCTTTTCTTATTACAGAATATAAAGACACAGGTTCCCTGGAAAGGGTCCAGCTTGAACTGCATGCTGACTATGGAGACAAGTCCTGAGATCTGTTTGCGGAAATCGGCATTCTATGTTTTTTTCTGAACCATGGTATATCGTAATTCGTTTATCCATTTTCCGCTTTATAAGAATTCCGCAACATGAATCACCAAATCCGAATAAATACATACGGAAATGTCTTCATTAAAATGGTATTGCCCGGTTTTTTCTTCATGTTCAAAATCATAAACGTTTACCGTATGCGTCATAGGATTCACAATCCAATATTCTCGGACACCGGCGGTACGGTATTTAAAAAGCTTAATGCCATAATCCATCTTCTGGGTGGTGGGGGAGACAATCTCAATAATCCAGTCTGGTGCCCCACAGCAGCCTCTATTGTCGATTTTATTTTTATCGCAAATCACAGAGATATCAGGTTCCACCCAGGTTCTGTCATCTGCGTTTAAATTTACAGCAAAAGGCGCGGGAATAACTTCACATATTCCCTTTTTAGATTTCACATAATTCAGAATGGTATATTGAAGTTCGCTCAATAATTTTTGATGAATAAAATCTGGCGGAGCCATAGCATACAGCTGACCGTCGATCAGCTCTGCACGCTGGCCGTCCGGAAGGCTCCAATAATCATCGGATGAATAAATCTGTTGTTTTTTGGGGAATGGCATATGGTCACGTCCTTTCGTTTTTGAAATATTTCCAAATGCGCATCTTATACGTCATTATACAAATCACCATGGAACAGCTTATCAATAGAGGCCATGACTTTTTTTCGCGAGACTTCATTTGCGGCCTCATTTGCCGCCCTGGTTCCGACCAGTCTCAAAGGCGCTTTCATTCCTATATCTGTAAAGATACCACAGGCATAATCGTAACCATAGCCGCTTTGTTCACCTGAAAAACTCTCGAGCATATGGATGCCATCAATAAACGTTTTCCCAAAAAACACACAATAATCCAAATCCCAGAAAAACAAATTACTATCCTCATCTTCTTTCAAAAGCATTTCATGGAAGCGAACTACCTTTTGCGCCATTCTTTTTGCTTTGGGAAATTTATATCCAAATCGCTCTACTAGTTCCACAATTACATCCTGTTCTCTTTCTTTTTCTAAAAATGGATAGCTTACATCTAACTTTATGCTTTTTCTAAAATCAATATCATCCCGCACAAAGCTAATAGCAACTGCAAATAACACTTCTTCAAATACGTCAAAGGTGTAATCCTTTTCCGGATCTTCCATCTTCTGGATCATACGTTTGACTTTATGCCTTATAAATTGTATCCCTGCTTTTGTGTCATCCTTCATACCCACAAAAGAGGAAAAACCCTGAAAGAAATGCGGCGGAAAGTGAGCACACAGTATTCCCAGAATATCCGTTTCGTCCAGACTTTCTGGCTTATAGGTAAAACGCAGACCCTCTGCGACCGTATGGCCGGCGGTCTTGCAGAGATAAATCCAATCAGCTTTCCGGGAGATATCCTCATCAAAACATACTAGTCTGAACATTGACTCAAAACCTCTCTTTTATACGTATTCTTCACATATTATGATACCACACGATTCATTCCTCTTGGTAAATATTATTATGCTTTTTACTCTATTTATAGCTGCAGGAAAAGACTCCTCTATTTTTAATTCCACAATGATGAATCATCTACTCGCCGGGGCCTTGTAAATAAATTGACGCTGCCTCTGGTGTTTATCAAGTCGCGGATCAAACCGGTTTTGTCCACATAATAATAGTTTTCTATAATAAAATCCTGAAAGAATTCAATACCGATTGGAAGCTTCTTCTTCGTTTCCATAGGAACAGCATCCTCCCTTCTATTTTCATATCATATCACAGAAAAAGTATCATTACAATTGTTTACATTCAGTCGTAACCCGAAACATACTTCCTCCGCCTTCCGTATCCCTCACATCCAGCTCAACCCCCTGTATCTCCGCCAGCTTCGCCGCAACAGACAACCCCAGCCCGAAATACTCCTTCTGCCTGCGGGACGGATCCTGCCTGTAAAACCGGTCAAAAATTAACCGCTTCTCTCCATCCGGAATCCCAGGTCCATAGTCGATCACAGACACCTCAACATGGGGATGCAGATACTTTGCCCTGATGGTGACAGGAAGCGGGGGCTGGAAACTGAAAGGTTATGCGGACGCAAAAGACAAGGAAAAGTTAAAAGCCGGAGTGGAAGCAGAGATTCGTCTGGGGGCAGGAAAGAAGAAAACAGTGTGGATTGAGTCCATCGCCGCAGAGCGGGCGGCAGGTTCGGGAAACGGAGCAGGGGAAAGCGGTTCTTCTTCTCAGTCTCTTCAATTCTGCTGGTATGCCCGCCTGCCGGAGAACACTGCGGCGGAAAATGGAAATTGATAAACACGAATATGGTGTAACCAAGCGAATAACACTTGTTTTTGTAATGCCGGAATACAGAAATATTGGCATTTTTAAAAAGGATTGATACAAATTCCCCAATAAGGAATATCTGGAGCAACAGACTGAAATTTGCAGAAATCAAAAATGAAAAATAGGTTGTTTTCCAGCTAGAATTTATATATAATATAAGTGGGTTGGATGCTCCTTGGAGTATCTAACCGCACAGCTGGAAATTTTTCAAAAGTAGCCAGAGTAGTTGACGAACATGGAACGGCAGTTATTCTGAAAAATAATGTGCCCAGAGATTTGGTGATTGATTTCAGTAAAGCGGAAAAAGAAAAAATTACCAGTAATGAAGATGCGTTTTCAATATCTGAACGGTTAATAAAACAGAATACGGAAGCATACGAGGTTCTTGCAAAATGAATATTTTAAGCAAAGAACAGGTGCTAAAGCTTCATGCAAGCTTAATAAAAGCCACTGGAGGAAGTGATGGTATTCGTGATGAAGGAATGCTGGATTTGGCGTTAAATAATCCGTTTCCCAAAAGGAGCTAAGTGATGTGATCCTTGCACTGGCGTCTGGTGATATTGGTGAAAAAGAAATCTTACAATGGATTATTGAACATCAACAATAAGCCTTCGACGTTTGAGAGCGAACAATTAACATGTCGCAAAAACTTAAGGAAAGAATCAGGTATGAGTTTTAGCTTCAAAATCGGGATTTATGAAATAGAAAGGGCTTGCTTATGACAACGTTTATATGCTTTGTAATTGCTATGATAATTCTGTATATTATGAGATTGCTTACTGGTGGATTTGATATTACAGAACTAACATCCTATTTACTTATGATGTTGTTATTGGGGACTCATGTATATTTATCCACTAGAAAAAGAGCGATATATGGAATTGTAATACCAATATTTATTGTTGCTTCATTTTATCCGGTATATAAGTTGACAAATCCTGCTGGTATAACACTTGCTGCGCTTATAGGCCTGTATATAATAGCTTTAGGAGGCTGCCTCGGCATTTGGTATAAAGCAAGAAAAAGCGATAAATAAATTCCAATTGAATATATATCACAGGTTATTGAGGCGGAAATTCATTTAAACAGGATTATGCCGCATACGGTCCAGGAGTGGCATTTCCATGAAAAAATCGACGAAAATATTTTGATCACTAAGGGAAAATTACTGTGTAAATATGTAGAGCGCAATGGAATTGAAAAATCCTGTTATGCGGTAAAAAATGATATTGTAAGGGCCTTTCACAGTATCCATACGTTTGAAAATGATACGGATGAAATAACAGAATTTGTCGTATTCAGATTTGTGCCGGACGGTACAGATAAGAGAGAGCTGATAAAGACGGATAAAAAAGTTGTGAAGTGTGAGGAATGATTATTGAAAAGGAGCAAGGCATATGAAAACGGATGACTATAAGGAATATATTTCGGCAGAAACTATGATGGGGCCAAACAGCGTAAGGATATTAGA